>NPIF01000878.1_pt1 | contig 104387 bp, 93 predicted proteins | sample 8637461 | NCBI WGS metagenome assembly NPIF01 (sample SAMN07420641, study PRJNA396082) | bioreactor metagenome | isolation source: sample BR12 brine-fed electro-methanogenic bioreactor BR | place: Japan: Kochi | collected 2016-12-09 | reverse complement strand
CAGGATAAAAAACAAATCAACACTGTCTCATTATGTCTTCTGATAGACGATACTTTCTTTCGAGCCACCCAGCCGGTCATATACCTGACCGCCCAGCCATTTGGATACCACATCCTGGAGCTCCGGCTTACTCATGTAGTCGGTAAACAGATCTTCGTTCAGTTCCATGCGTTCAATGAACAAAGATTCCAGTACCTGCCGGAAAACCAGTTGGAACTTGTCGAGGGAGTTCACCTCTGCGGCTTTGCGTAGGCTTTCATTCTGGCTTGCGGCCTCGGCGATCTGGTCGAAGAATAGCTGATCCGCTTCACTCAACTCTGCGCCGAAACGCTCGTTGATGATATCGATGAGGCGGGAGAGCGTGACATATTCTTCACGAACCTCGCCGGAACCTACCTCTCGCGGTCCGTCGAGCGGTCTGGCATAGCCTTCGGCCGGGTTGATCGATCCTTCGCTGATCTTTTGAAGGCGGTAGTAGTCAAGCTCGACTTCTTCATCAAACTGGTACCCGGGACCGATCTTTCGCTTTGGCAGCTTCAGGGCCAGATGCCGCAAATAGGTATATAATTTTTCCAGGTCACTGTCCTGATAAGGGATCACCTGGCTCAAAAAACTGTAGAGGTTCCGAAACGCCTGTGTTTTACCGCGCCACACCTCAGCTTCTTCCTCTTCTTCCGTTTGCAGCCGGGCAAATCGGGCCACGGCCTGGTCCAGCAGCGTGTTCATTTTCTTATGGTCTGCGGGGCTTTGACGGCGCTTGGGAGCAAAAAAGATGAGCGAGAACGCTTCCACCTCATCCTGCAGGTAGATGCCCGATTCATCCAAAACGGCTTTCACTTCATACAGCCGGTCCGGATCCACTTCCTCACCCATGACGGAACCGTCGTAATACTGGCGGAACGCCTCCTGAATCTCGTCCGGGTCGTTGACAAAATCAAGCACAAACGTGTCGTCCTTCAGCGGATGGGTGCGGTTCAGGCGTGAGAGGGTTTGCACCGCCTGAATGCCGGCCAGGCGCTTGTCCACGTACATGGTGTGCAACTGCGGCTGGTCGAAACCGGTCTGGTATTTCTCCGCCACCAGCAGCACCCGGTAGTCCGTCCTGGCAAAGGTGTCGGGCAGTTCCTTTTCCTTCAGGCCGTGATTCATTCCGACTTCGGTGTAGGTCTTTTCCGGCACCTTGTCATCCTCTACCGTGCCGGAAAAAGCCACCAGGCTCTTGATGGGGTAGCCCTTATCGCTGATGTAGCGATCGAACGCCTGCTTGTAGCGCACCGCCTCCAGCCGGGATCCCGTCACCACCATCGCCTTGGCCCGGCCGCCGATCTTGTGGCGGGTGTGCTGCTGGAAATGCTCGACCATCACCTCGGTTTTCTGGCCGATATTGTGGGGATGCAGGCGCATGAAACGCGCCAGAGCCCTGGCCGCTTTTTTGCGCTCGACATTAGGGTCTTCCTCAGCCTTTTTGATCAGCTTGTAGTAAGTCTTATAGCTGACGTAATTTTTCAGCACATCCTCGATAAACTTTTCTTCGATGGCCTGCCGCATGGTGTAGCGGTGGAAGGGCTCGCCATTTCGGCCAAAAATTGCCAGGGTTTTGTGCTTGGGCGTGGCTGTGAACGCAAAGAAACTCATGTTGGGCTGTCGGCCGCGTTTGGCCATGGCGCGGAACAACCGTTCCAGCTCGAATTCATCTTCTTCCTCGGCCGCTTCCCGGGCCTTGCGGATCAACTCCGCACCCCCCAGCACCCCTTTCAGTTCCGTGGCCGTCTCTCCTGACTGGGAGCTGTGGGCTTCATCGATGATCACGGCATATCTTCGCGTCGGCAGATGGCTGCTGCCTTCACCGCGTTCCTCGGCCATCTTCATCAGCTGCCCCGACACAAAGGGAAATTTCTGCAGGGTGGTGATGATGATGGGTACGCCGGACTCCAGAGCCTCTGCCAGTTGCCGCGAATCCTCGTCGATCTTCTGTACCACACCCTGACGGTGGTCGAACTGGTAAATGGTATTCTGCAGCTGGCGGTCAAGCACCACCCGGTCCGTGATCACCACCACACTGTCAAAAATGCGATCATCCTTTTCGTTATGCAGGGAGGAGAGCCGGTGGGCCAGCCAGCCGATGGTGTTGCTCTTGCCGCTGCCTGCCGAGTGTTCCACCAGGTAGTTGTGGCCGACCCCTTCGCTGCCCGCTGCCTCGACCATCTGCCTCACCGTCTGCAACTGGTGGTAGCGTGGAAAGATCATGGTCTCCCTGCGTACCTTCCTGCCTTCATCCGAGATTTTTTCTTCCACTTGAAGGTGAAGAAACCGGGCCAGCAGTTCCAGCAGGCTGTCACGCTGAAGCACCTCTTCCCAAAGGTAGGCGGTTTTGTAATTGCGGCCCTGCCTGTCCGGCGCATTGCCCGCACCCCCCTCCCAGCCCTTGTTGAAAGGCAGGAAATGGGTGCTGGTTCCGGCCAGGCGCGTGGTCATGTGGGCCTCTTCCGTATCCACGGCAAAGTGCACCAGGGTACGCCTGGTAAAGAGAAAGATGGGCTCGCGCGGGTCCCGGTCATGGCGGTATTGATGAATGGCATTGGCCGCTGTCTGGCCGGTGAGCGGATTTTTCAGTTCCAGCGTGACCACGGGAATGCCATTGACCGACAACACCACATCCAGCGATTTTTTGTTTTTGCCGCTGTAATAAAGCTGACGGGTGATCCCTAAGCGGTTGGCACGGTATCGCGCCTCCAGATCCGGATTGAGCCCGTGGGCCGGGCGGAAAAAGGCAATGCGCAAAGTCTTGCCGAAGCATTTGAACCCGTGCCGCAGGGTGGTCAATGCGCCGTGGGTATCCAGCCATTTGCACAGGGTCTGCAGCACCCGCTCATCGGTCGCCTCACCATGCAGGGCCGTAAGTTTCTCCCAAGTCTTGGCCTGGGTTTCACGGATAAAGGCCAGGGCCTCGTCCGGGAAGATGGCGCACTCCTTGTCAAAAGCACTGGACGACAGTTGAAGGTATCCGTCATTCAGCAGCACGGCTTCGATGGCGCTTTCAAAGGCGGCTTCAGAGGTTTGTTTCACCATGGCTTCCTTTATTTGCCCAGAACCTTAGTTAAAGTTAAGGCTTTTTGTTTAACTAAGAAACAGACTTAGGTAACGTTCAAACGAATATACCCGGCTCCGTTGCTGCCCGGTAATCTCTATCAACACATTATTTTCCATCAAAGCTTTGATGAGCGAATTGGCGGTCGGCGTGGTAATGCCCAGGGTTTTTTCCAAATCACCGGCATCGATGACGGGTTTGCGATACAACAAATGCAGCGCCTTGCGGGCGTTGCCCGCACGCTTGCCCATGGAGGCTGCCACCTGCTCCACCTCGTTGCGAAGCATCAGGATCTGGCGGAATACGTCCCGGCCCTTGGTGGCGGTCTGAGCCACACCGTTCAGGAAAAAGCGCACCCAGTGAATCAGATCGTTGCTCACCCTCACTCGCATCAATGCATCGTAGTAACTGGCCCGGTTGCGCTCGAAAAAATCCGACAGGTAAAGGGAAGGCCTGGCCAGCAGGCCGTGACTCACCAGATAGAGCGGAATCAGCAGGCGGCCGATACGGCCGTTGCCGTCGAGAAACGGGTGAATGGTTTCGAACTGGTAATGGCTGATGGCGATGCGGATCAGGTGAGGCACCATGATTTCCTCGTTGTGCCAGAATTTTTCCAGATCCCCCATCAGTTCCGGCACATTCTCATGATGTGCCGGAATAAACGTGGCATCCGCCAGATTGGAACCGCCGATCCAGTTCTGGCTGTTGCGGAATTCTCCGGGCAACTTATGCTCACCCCGCACACCCTGCATGAGAACGGCATGGGTTTTCTTCAGCAGGCGGTTGGAAAGCGGCAACGTTTTCAGTTCGGCAATGGCCGTGTTGACCGCCTCGATATAGTTGCGGACTTCACGCCAGTCATCGCGCTTCTCCGGGCGGATATATTCTTCCGGCATCAAGGCTTCGTCAATGCCGGTCTGTGTCCCCTCGATCTTGCTGGAAGTCTGTGCCTCCTTGAGCACGTGCATTTCAATGAAAAGATCGATATCCGGCACGATCAGCGAAAACGCATTCAGTTCTCCAAGCGACCGGGTGGCCTGTTCCAACAGGGTGTTTATGGAAGGCTCTTCCCAGGTCCAATCATGATTGACCGTCACAGGTTCGAAACTCTTGTACTGATACCGCTTGACCCACCTGCCCGCCTTGAAGGTTTCAAATTTCATGCGTGCATCTCCTCGACTGGAATCTGGCCGGTCACAGCGGCCGTGATCAGGGCGGATCGGCGTTCTTTGAGTAGATGAAGTGAATTGATTATTTCACTTCTCAATGGATTTGTGATGGCTTCGTGTCTTGTCACTTCTCGACATATCAATATTTGCTCCTCCAAAGGAGGTATTGGAACGAGCAGGCTGGACATTTCTTCAATGGCAAGGTTTTTCATGCTGGGGCTTGTGCCAGTAGCCATAGAGGAAAGTGCATTCCGCGCCTCTTTGGTTGATAGAAGCAAAGCCAAGAAAGGCACAAAAACTCTGTTTTCATCAAAGCTGATTTGCCAAAGACGGTCTGGAAGAAATAAGTTCGGATAATCATCAGCCACATAGCCGCTTTCTCCCACTAGATCCGGCGTATTCATACGACTCATGATGATGGTATTTTTAGTTACGGGACAGGCTAAACGATCATATTCAGTTTCCCATACCGATTTGTTTTCGAAAGGGATAAAAGCGCCGCCTGCCACTGCACTGGTTTTCAATACCCCAAAACCATCTCCTTCAATGGGCTGATCACTGGCATTGACGCTAACTCCAGATCGGACTGATTGGATAACCCATTTCAGCCTTTCTACAGACCAACCTGTTGGAGTTTTATCAAACCATGCTGCGTTCGTTGATTTGAGGGACACGTTGGGATCAAGACCGCGTGTCACAGCGTGGCTAATGAGGGCAAATCGCTTTTCATCCAGCAGAGCCAGCATCTTTTCCTTTTCCGCCACCAGCGCATCGATACGTGCGGTTTCGCGATCGAGATAGTCGGCGATGAGACGCTGGGTATCATCATCGGGGTAAGGCAAGTGGTGTTTGCGCAGCAGATCAGGCGATACCCGCTTGAGGCCTCCTGCGCCTGTCATGGAGGCTTCGCCCGCCTGTTTAAATGCCGAAGACTGTAAATAGTAAAAGAGAAATCTGCGACTAACCTTCTCAGGCCTTACGACAAAAAGCTCGGAACTGCCAAATCCTTTACCACTTTCGAGTTTTTCAACGACCGCAATGTTTCCATTTTCAAAACAAGGTGTGACCTTCGCGAGAACAATATCGCCTTCTTCAAAGGCATTGTAGGAAGATGCGTACTTTGAAAACTTGTCGGAATTTGAAATAAAGTACCCGCTCTTAACTCGGTCCATGGGCAGAAAGGTCAACTGGTCGTCCTCTTGGAATCCACTGAAGTCAACGTAAGGGTTGAGCTGACAAACATAGCGCAGCGGAATGGTACTCCATTCCTGGCGGACAGGTAACGAGTTCACTCCGTCACCTCCCGAAGCAACTCCATAATCCGTCTCTCCACCGCCGCCAGCTCAGCGTCGATCTCGGCCAGCGGGCGCGGCGGCTGATATTGGAAAAACTCTCGGTTGAAGTTGATCTCATAGCCTTTTTTGCCGATACCACCGTCCTGCTCGTCAAGCGTGCTGCGGTCAATCCAGGCATTCGCCACATAGGGGCGCACCTCGCGCAGCACATAGCTGATCACATCTTCCTTGAGCGGGATGTTTTCAAAATCCTTCAGATGGGGGTCAGCCTCATACTCCACGAACTTATTTTTACCTGCCGGGTTCAGGCCCAGCAGGATATTCAGTTCATCAGACCCAAGTTCAGGCAGGGTCTGGTCCGGAAACAGGACCCCGGTATCCAGCGCGGCTTGTTTGTGCACCTTGGCAATCACGGGCTCGGCTCCAGGGTTAACCACGGTGAAGACGTCGCGGAAGACTTTTTTCTGGGCCGTGCCTTTGGCCCCCCTGGCCCAGCCTTCGACATCATCGGGCAGGCCTTTGATGATCTTTTGAACCTTGTCCCAGACCTGGTTCCAGTCGTAATGGGGTTCGTTGCCGAACATTTTTTCCATGGCCAGCAACGCATCGAGCAACCCGGGGCAGATGTCGAGGTAGCGTTTCCTGGCCTCCCGGGTGATCTGGAATTTCAGCCGCAGCGGCCGCAGGATGGTGACGCGGCGGTACCCGAAGTCGGCGTTGTCGAATACCTTGCTGGTTTTGGATTCCGTCAACGCGCCGTGCTCCCGGGTTACATCATCGATGATTTTTTCATCCAGCCAGCGGCGCTTGTTGCCGAGGCTGCGTTTCATCGGTGTCCAGCGGTCCCGGACGTCAATCAGTTGAATCCTGCCCTTGCGGTGCGCTTCCTTACGGTTGCTGAGTACCCAGACAAAGGTGCCGATGCCCGTATTGTAAAACATTTGCTCCGGCAGGGCGATAATGGCCTCCAGCCAGTCGTTTTCGATGATCCAGCGGCGGATTTCGCTTTCACCGCTGCCAGCGCCGCCGGTAAAAAGAGGTGAGCCATTGAAGACAATGGCAATGCGGGAACCGGGCGCATCAAGACTGCCTTGCTGCCACGGCTGGAACTTGGCGATCATGTGGATCAGGAACAGCAGTGCCCCGTCGTTGACCCGGGGCAGCTTGCCGCTGTAGCCACGAAAATTGGGCCAGCGGCTGATCTCTTTCTTTTCCCCTTTCCAGTCCACGCCAAAGGGCGGGTTGGCCAGCAGATAGTCGAAGCGCATGTCGGAAAACGGATCGTTGGTCAGGGTATTGCCATATTCGATGCGGCTGTCCTTGTGCCCCTTGATCAGCAGGTCGGAAGCGGCGACCGCATAGGAGCGCGGGTTGTAGTCCTGGCCGAATACCTTGACCGTGGCGTGCTCGTTGTGGGCGCGCAGCCAGTTCTGGCTTTCGGCCAGCATGCCGCCGGTGCCACAGGCTGGATCGCAGATGGTGACGATCTTCCCTGCCTGTGTGAGCACCTCGGTATCAGGCGCCAGCAGCAGATTGACCATCAGGCGGATCACCTCACGCGGGGTGAAGTGGTCACCAGCCGTCTCATTAGCTGCCTCGTTGAAGCGGCGGATCAGATCTTCAAATACCAATCCCATGGTGATGTTGTCCACATGGCGCGGATGGAGATCAATTTCAGCGAACTGCGCCACCACCTGATAGAGGCGGTTGGCTTCTTCAAGTTTTTCGATTTCTTTATCGAACTCGAACCGTTCGAAAATTTTGCGGATGTTTTCGGAAAAACCATTGATGTAATCGGCCAGGTGCCGGCCGATGTTGTCCGGGTCCCCTTTGAGCTTGCGGAAGTCGAGCTGGCTGTGGTTATGAAAGCCCAGCGGCTGGCCGTCCTCATCCTTGGCAAGCTGGTTCAGCACCCGGTCCACCAGTTGCGGATCTTTATCCTTCAGGGCTTCAAAGCGCTTGAGCACCGTTTCCTTGGTGGGGGCCAGCACCGCATCGAAACGGCGCAGCACGGTCAGCGGCAACATGACCCGCTCATACTGCGGCGGCCGGTAAGGTCCGCGCAGCAGATCGGCCACGGACCAGATGAAATTCGCCAATTGCTGGAAATTGCGTGGGGTCACAAGTGGGTATCCTTTTTATCGGGTGTATCGAGATTCAGCCTGCCCTGTTCCGCCATCCGGTGACAAAAAGCGTCAAACTGCCTTCTGGCCAGCTTGAAGGGAACCGTTTTGCTGTTTTCCCAGCGGTTGATCGTGGAAAAGCTTACACCCAGTTCATGGGACAGTTCTTCCTGGCTGATACCCAGCTGCCGGCGGACCTTTCTGACGGTCTCCGCAAAATTTTCCGGTGCCTTTGCCATATCGGTTTGCCTCATTTTCTGTCAGCTACCAGCTTACCGGCAGCAGCAAGCGAACGCAATTTGTCCATCATATAATTCAACGGGCTGTAATATAGCAGGTGACACCGCAGGTGAAAAGCAGAAAGCAAATAAATTTTTCAGAACTATTCGACAATCCCCGGCACTATCCGATCACTGTCTGTTGTTTCAAGTTGTTGTAAAACCCATTGGTAATGGTTTCGCAGCCAACTTGCGTATTGATCCATAGCAGGATGAAGATTTTGCAGTTCTTTCACCCAGCGCGCTGCAGATTTTTTATCACGATGGAGTAGCAATGTGAAAAATGCAACGCCGATTAAATGATCAACATGATGTCTATAATGAGGTTGATTTTCAAGTATCTTAACAGCCTGCTCCAAAGCGTGCTCAGCAAGTGGCAGATATTTTTTGCGCAAATCAGGTCGGGCATGTTGTGGTGTTTGGTCATGATAACTTATGTATTCGTCGCAAACCACAATCCACGCATTGATCGCTGTTGAACAATCTCCTTCTTCTGTTAACCATTCAGCCTTCTCCTGAAGATGTTTGAACAATCTTTTTATTGCATCATCTGCAACCACAGCGTTTTCAGCCAATAAAATTTCTGCCTTATCCATATCAACCTGAAAATTTCGCCAGATTGTCACTGGTCCAATGAGCGTAGAAGGCAATGCACACAAAGTAACATCGACAATGTTTTTATTTTTCAATAATAGATCCGCAACAAGCCTTAATAACTTGATTAATACTGCCGCCTTTTCAACATTGCTTGTCAGCTCCAATTCTATTTTCAAATCGTAAAAAATTTCTTTTAGTCCAGCGATTCGTTCGCCTGCAGGTGTTGCTGCGGGCAACAGGCCATAACTGTTAAGTAACCGCTCTATAAGAACTACGTAATTTGAATTTTTCAAGAATATCTCATCATTTCGCCGCATACGCAGCTGGCTGATATCCAGAAGAAAACATTCGCGTTTTGACAAGGGACCAAGCCGTTTCAAATGGCGTTCAAATTCTTCATAAACTTGCCGTTTTAAATCAATATCACTGAGTTCCCTGGCCGTCAGCAAAAAATTGTTAAGCACTTCCAAGACATGCCGCAGGTTATCTTGAGATCCTGCAGTCCATGCCTCTCGAAGAATTTCACGCGCCTTATCCGGTTGATTGTTGCGTGCAAACGCAATCGCCAAATTATGATGCAGCACTGACGTCAAATTCGCTTGAGGCAAATCATGAAATATAAAACGAGCTGCCTTTAACCGATCAAGTTGGGCCGAAGAACGCCCTTGTTCTCCCTCAACATTTGCCAAATTGATCAACAACTGCATTTTCATAAGCGGAGCTGGATTACTATCAAGTCCCTGTTCAAAATAACGACGAGCCTCATCAATCTTTTTTTGCCGAAATGCAACAATCCCTTTCAACAGCAGGCAATCCATTAAATTGGCACCGCAATCTGTTACACGTTGCAGCCGGCGGCCAGCTTCTTCAATATTTTCCGCGGCAATATATAAACGTATCCATGCAAGACGGAGTTCTACAACCTCAGAACTCAATAAGTTTCGCTCATTCATGGTGGAAAGAATGTCATATGCTTTAAGAAATTGTCCTTCTTCACAATAGGCTGAAGACAGCAATATTGCACACTTCAATTGGTAGTAAATGCCGATAAAAAAAGGTGGGGAGCGTAAGATCGATATTGCTTTATCAGGTTCAGCATTTGCTAACGCGAATTCAGCCTTTTTCAAAGATACCTTTTCATGGGGCAACAATCTGAACAAAACCAGACGAGTACATCCCAAAAAAGCTAACATTAAAAAACTCCCCGCAACCCAAACTACACCAAAAGCTGCAAAAACACTAAATAGGGCAATAGCCCAACTGATTATGGCGAATCGTGGTTCTTTTAACCAGCGCAGATCACCACGTAATTGATTAATCAAAAAATCCAAACAATCCCTCTTTTGAATTATTTTATATTCTGACCGAAACTGCTCTGTTCATCCCGGACCCGCAACACCAGATCCCCGTGGGCCAGGTTCTTTGACGGCAGCCGAAACCGGATGTTGTCATTTCGGGGATAGCGTTTGCCTGTCGCCGGGAGATCGCTGTCAAGGCCGGCCCATTTTGCCCGCACCAGGCGGCCGTCACCGGCGTCGCTGTCCCGGATGCCCACGGTGAGGGTGTGCTGGAACAGGGGTTCGCTCAGGTAGTGGCGGTCCCGGAGCACCCGGCGGTTGCGCACGAACAGGGGGACAAACCGGAGCCGGATCTGGAAGTTGGAGTAGCGGTCCCGGGAACTGGGCCGGTAGGCCTTCATCAGATAGGTCCGGAACAGGGTTTCGCATCCTGTTTCCAGGGCCCGGGCCGGGACGGTCAGGGCGGAGCCGTGCTCCTCGCGCTGGTCCGTCATCACGATCTGCTCTCCCCGGATCAGGACCGTGGTTTCGATGAGCAGAAACCGCAGATCCTCGTTACCGCGCAGGGAATCTTTGAGCCGGACGTGTTCCAGGTCGATGACCACGCTGGTGTCCCCGAACAGGAAGCGCTGGAGGTTCTGGTATCCTTCTTCCGAGTTGACAATGCCCAGGGGGCCGCTGTGGCTGCGGTACACAAAGGCGCGGCTGCTGCCTTTGACATAGGCGTGGTCCATCTGCACCAGGCCGTCGCTGCCCGGTCCCACGGCCAGCCGGGCCAGGTTATAGTCCGTGTGGTTGGTGCCGATGAGCGAAAACATCCGGTCAACGGGAAAGTGCCCGCCCGTCTCGTTCAGGCGGGCCGGGTCCCAGTCCGCCGGGAAATCCAGGAACTCCCGCATCCGGCCCGGGCCGAAGGTGTCGGCGTCATTGAGTCCGAGCAGGTCCCGCACCCGGGTCAGAAAGCCCAGGCCCCGGCGGAAGTGGATGCCCCGGTGGGGTGTGGCATAGGTGAAGACCCGGTCGATCTTTGCGGCGGCCTGCTGCTTCAGGACCCGCTGGATCAGGGACCGGCAGATAAGCCCGCCCATGGAGTGGGCCACCAGGTGGACCCGGGGGGCACAGGTCTGTTCCAGGACATAATCCAGCAGGCGGCCCAGGTTTTCTCCCAGGGTCTCGATGACATCCCTTGTGCCGTCGCCGGCCCGGTCCGAGGTGCGGTCGTAGTAGCGGTAAATCCATAGGGACCGGGTTGGGAATTTGCCGGTGTCATACAGGGCGTCCTCGCCGTTGAGCAGTTCCACGGCCCCGTCCCGGTCGATCCGGGCAAACAGATCTGTGTACCCGTGGTCCCGGATCAGGCGGACCAGCGGGCTTTCAAAGATGAAGAAGTCGGGATCGCCGTCCGGGCCGGTGCGCACCTGGGTGGAGCCGAGATTGAAGCCGTAGTAGGGCTTGTCCACAGTGGATTCCACGGCCCCCTGGGATCCGGCGTAACCACGCACGTAGATGATGGGCAGGTATTTTTCCATGGGGTCCTCCTTTTGCGTTCTGTTAAACCTGCGGCCGAAGGTTCAAATCTTTATCATCCATCACCTTTGCCAGACGGCCCTCATCCATAAGTCCGGTTCGGTATTCTGCAGGCAGGACCCTGCTGGCCAGTCAAACAACTGAAAAAAACAACTATCTGATTTTATAAAACTTATTTAAAATCCCACACGTTAAGAAAGGCGCCCAGTCAAACAACGATCAAACAACAATCATTTGTTGATCATGCCCGGGTCATACCGGGGATTCCGGGTCATCCGGCAGCTGTGCCGATGCCATCATGGCGGTCAGGGTTTCTGCCGATGCCGATGGTGAGTTTGCCGGCCGGGCAGTGGTAGGGTTTGAGGCGCAGGCCTTCATGGGTGGTCAGCTGGCGGATCATGTTTTCTTTGAACCGATTCATGGGGTAAAATTCCTTTGGATGGCCTTATGCCGCGCGTTTTGAGGTCAATACCCGCCAGAGCAAATCCGGGGACGCAAAGCTGATTGGGTTTTAGCCCAGTCTGGTTTATTGGATTGTTCGCTATATCTTATGCACTTGCATGAAGTTTTTCAGGTGAAAGTGGAATGACTTTTTGCCAGTCTTTCGTTTCATGTTCAGCCATCCACAGGTCATAATTTTTTTGTAAATCCATCCATAATTCTGGTGTAGTATCGAAAGCTCTGCCAAGACGAAGAGCCATGTCCGGAGTTATAGATCCCCGCTCATTTGTAATTTTTGATAATGTCTTTCGGGACACTCCAAGCGTAGATGCCATTTCTGTGACCGTTATGGACAATGGACGTAAATAATCTTCTTGAATAATTTTCCCTGGATGTGTTGGCTTACGTTTCATTTTATTCATATTTGCACCTCATTAATGATAATCATCATAGTCGACAACATAAGCATCACCATCAATAAACTTGAAAAATATTCTCCAGTTACCGGACACCTTTACAGCATATTGGCCTTTTTTGTCTCCTGTTAATTTGGGGAAAACAATGATTCAAATCGTTATCATCCCTTCCAGATAGAGGGCGGCACGGCCGGCAATCCTGACACGGTCATGGGCAAGCCGGCAGAACAGCTCTCCGCCCCGCTGGGAAACCTGCCGGGCATGAAGGTCATTTTTGCCCAGCTTCGTGGCCCAGTAGGGAATCAGCACGCAGTGGGCAGAGCCTGTCACCGGGTCTTCGGGAACGCCCACCTTTGGCCCAAAGAACCGGGATACAAAATCGCAGTGATCTCCCGGCGCCGTAATAATGATTCCTCGGCAGTCCAGCTTTGCCAGCAGGGCAATATCCGGCTGCATCCCGGCCACGGTGGTTTCGCTGTCAAATACGGCCATCAGGTCTTCGGCGGATTTGTACACCTGTTGGGGCGCCTCACCCAGGGCGCGGCTGAGGGTATCAGACAGCTCACAGGCGGCCGGGGGGGCGGGACGGAAAATCCATTTCAAGAAGATCCCCCTTTCGGGCAACCGTCAACTGTCCGCTGTGGCGGGTGTCAAAAAGGATCGTATCTTTGCTCCAGTCCCGGCAAAAAAACTGCACAAATGCGCTGGCCAGTGTGGCATGACCGCACAGGGCCACTTCCGTGACCGGGGTAAACCACCTGAGGTCAAAACCGGTGAGGTTTTCAACCAGAAAAGCGGTTTCTGACAGGTTGTTCTCAGCGGCAACCGCCTGCAGGACGGTATCGTCAAGCCATGTGTCCAGCAGGCAGACAGCGGCGGGATTGCCGGAAAAAACGGTGGCGGTGAACGCATCAACCTGATACATCGGTATGTTCATTTTGTTCTCCTTAAAGCAATGGTAACCTGCTTTTTCAGATGGTCAGCAGTTTTTCTCCGTTCTTTAACACTTCCGTTAACGGGACACCCCAGTATTTGACCTCGATATTGAGTTTTTCCAGTGTTTCCGTCACGCCCAGCTGATCGGCACAGGCCTTGCAGGCGGTGACGTGAACACCTGCATCCTGGGCCTTTTTGATCTGTTCCTGGATATCCGGGTTGTCATTCACCAGTCTGGCGGTCGCCCCCCAGATAATCAGGGTCACTTGTTCCCACCAGCCGTGAACAAGCGAGTTGACCGTATACATAAATACCATTTTTTCTGCGGTGATCAGGTTGTCACTGGTCCATAATACGTAAAGGTGTGTTTTTTCGCTCATCATTGTTTCCTTTTGTCTGAGGTTGCTATTGTGTCGAATTCGCCTTTCTCATGCATCTTCAACCGATATGTCTAAAATTCTGGACTTACTGGTTTTATCAGACAGGGTTCAGCAAATGTTGCAGATACAGGGCGGCCCGGCCGGGGAGAGCAGACAGGGGGATGATCGGCATGAAAAAGACAGCTCCGCTCTGTCGGTTACAGGGATTGAGGCCGACGGGAGAAACTGCTTTGTCTTTGTATAGTCAAAGACATTTAAAAAAGCAATAGGTAAAAACCCTTAAAATGCATGACTTTTTTCGTTGAACCGCCGTAAAAAAAATGGCTGATTCAGCCAACCGTCAAACAGGTTTTCAGCATATCTTGATTTTTATCCGTTGATCGTTTATGTTTCTGTATATAGAGACTTTGCAGTCCATCCGGCAACCTTTATCCAAAGGTGACCCATGAAATTATGTCCCTCCTGCGGCCAGCCCGTGGCGGAATCGATCATGATCTGCCCGACCTGTGGGAACGAGGTCGGGGAGGGCCGCACCCATGTGGACGATTACCGCATCCTCGATATCCTGCACGAAGGCTACTCCAGCATTTTATGCAAAGCCGTGAAGGCCGGGGAAACCAGACCGGTCATGATCCGGATCTTCACCCCCCGGTCCGGGGTGGACGAGGCTGTGGCCCAGCGGTTGAAGCGGGAACTGGAAGCCCTCAAAAAGCTGCCCGAGGATTATTTCGTCAAGCACCTGGATATTCTTAAGTCTTCGGACGGGCTGTGGTACCGGGTCAGTGAATGGATCGATGCGGAAAGCTGGGGAACCCTGCTGTCCGCCGGCACCCTGGACGATCTCAACACGGCCTTTGCCCTGTTCCATCGGATCGCCGTGATCCTGGAAGGACTCCACCAGATCGGGCATATCATCCCCCATCTCATTCTGGATGACATCATTGTCTATAAAAACGACGCAGGCCGTCTGGAGATCAAAATCGACTACAAGCTGTCCCGTTTTCTGGATCCCAAAATCGTCCGGCCGAGCCCCATGCTCAAGCACCTGCTGTCCTGCCACCCGGATATCGTCAACCAGCGGCCCCTGGATTTCCGAACCGACATCTGGTCCCTGGGCAAAATTTTCGTGGAGCTGCTGACGGCGACGCACACCGCTGCCGATTATATCGCCGAGATCGACCAGATTCTGCTTCCCAGGAAGGCGGAAATGCTTTTCAAATCCATGCTGGCCGATGATCCGGCGCTCCGCCCCCAGTCCATGAACGACGTGGCCATGACCCTGTCCGCATTGACCGAAGAAGACTATACCGCCATGGATCCGGAGGCCCTGGCATCCACGCCCACGGAGATCAAAGGCATCAAAAAATGGCTGAAGCGGCTGGTGATCGTATTGATCCTTTTCGTGATCACCGGGGTGGCGGCATGGATTTACTGGACGGTCAGAGAACAGGACCCTGAAACCCTTCTGGGAATCCATGCCAACCGGTATGCGCCTTCCATGGCCTTTGTCCTGGCTGAATACTGGCTTTCCGACGGCGACAGTGAAATCTACCGCAACCAGACCGAAGGCACGGCGTTTCTGGTGGACCGCACCGGCTACCTGCTGACCAACCGCCACGTGGCCTGCCCCTGGCTGGAAGACCCCAAACTGGTGCTGCTGGTCAACCGCCTGCGGGCCGACCGGCGCTCCCCCCGGCTGGATTTCCGGCTGTTTCTGTGGTTTGAAGGGCAGCGGGCCTTTACCCGGGTGCCGGCCCTGTCCGACGCAAAGCGGGTGGAAGATCTCTATTTTCTTGAATCCGCATACAGCACGGCCTTTGCGCCGTATCTGACCATCGCGGGGGTGGCGGTCCCGCCCACGGAAACCTGGCGGCTGGTCCAGTCCCCTTTGAGGGATGATTTTGCCTTTCTGAAAATCCAGTCCGTTCCGGAAGGGCTTGTCCCGCTCCCTCTGGACCGGTGGTCAAAACCTTTGAACATCCCCCGGCTTTCGCCCATTATCACCCTGGGGTTTCCCCTGGGAAAACGGACCCAGACCACCACCGTCCGGGTCAGTGCCACCGGGGGGCATGTGCGCCGGAGTTTCAGGGAAATGATCCAGGTGGACACCTCCATCCATCCCGGTAACAGCGGCGGCCCCATTATCGACACCCGGGGAAAGGTGATCGGCATCGCATCCAGCGTGGTCATGGATTACGGGCCCGGGCCTTTTCCCGTGGCCACCCTGCTGTCGGATATCGGCATTGTCCTGCCCATTGCCAAAGCGGCCGTGTTTTTAGAAGAGCTCAAGGCCGGCCGGATCAAGTGGAACGGTATTGTCAATCTGTCGCTGGATGCCGCCATCAATGAGATCCTGGCACTGGCCGGTGAGATGAAATGGCGGCAGGCCCTGGCCATGGCGGACACGACCCTGAAAACCAGCGTGGATTCCGGACTGATCCTGCTGGCCGGCGTTCTGAATGTGTGTCTGGGGGATGCCGAAAATGCCCGGTACCGTTTTGAGGAAGCCCTTTCCATCAACGAAAACAACCAGAACGCCCGGTGGATGCTCTTTCTTCTGGACTGGCTCAACGGCCGGTCAGGCGAAAGCCGCTACCGCCAGGTCCTGCTGGGTCTGGACTGGCGGTCCCCGGACGAATTTCCGGGATATTTGACCCGGGTCCTGGCATCCCCCGTGCCGGACCCCCGCATCGGGAAACGGGGGCATACCCGCGAAGAAACGGCCTGGCTGCACTATGTGACCGGGCTCCAGACGGAAAAAAAACCCGATTTTCAAGAAGCTGAAAACCGGTTCAGGGATGCCCTGCTTCTGTCCGACAGTCAAAACTGGTTCTTTCTGCTGACCCTGGCCCGGTGGGAGGCGGTGGTGGAAAAACAATGGGCCGGGCTGCCGGATGACCGGGCAAAACAGGCCTTCCGGACGGATGCCGACCTCTTTTTGACACAGGTCCGGCAGGCCCATGCCGTCCGGAAAGAACGGCAGACCGGGCAGGCACCGCTGCTGGCCGAACTGGCGCGGGACACTCTCCCGCCGTCAAGACGGAAAGAGATTCTCAGACAGCTGTGGCGCGAAGACCCGAATCATGTGGCATGGCTGGCGCAGCTGGCCTTTGCCTGCGCCATGGATGACGACTGGGAAGGGGCGCTTGCCGCGGCCGACGCTTTTCTGGACCACCGGGGCTGGCACAATGCCAACCGGTGGCAGATGGTCCTGCTCCGTCCCGGGATTCTGCATATGACGGGCCGGGACCAGGAGGCTGACGCCCGGCTGGCATCCCTGGTCCGGGATGAACAGACCGATCCGTGGTACCGCTGTATCGGGGAAACCCTGTCAGGGGAAAAAACCGAAGACGAACTGATCCCGGGCACTGTTGAAAGTCCGTATGATGCCCTCACCGCCTATACGGCAATGGGATTCTGGGCCGAAGGGGACAACGAGCCGAAAAAGGCCGTCAAGTACTACAAAGAAGCCCTGGGGTCCTGTCTGGACCACCGCCTGGAATACGAATTTGCCAGGGAGCGCCTCAGGCGGCTGCAGAACCGGTAGACACCCTCTTCATCCTCCCAGCTGTTCACACACCCCCACGGCCAGGGCATAGACGATATCCGAGGCCAGGTGGCGGACAATGGTTTGGTCATACAGCAGTTTCGCCTCTGTGGGAAATTCCTCGTCTCCCTGCCAGAACAGCACGGCCACCGGCACCCGGGGGGTGATGACAAAGGAAAACGCGGCATCCGCCAGGGCCAGGCGGGTGCCCCCGTACTGCTCACACCGGCGGCTGAATCCCTGGATATCCCCGTCAAACCGGGAGGCGATCCGATGGACCGGAACCTCATGGGGGCCCCTGAAAAATGTGGGGCCCCCGGGAATATCCTTTTCCGAGATCCACTGGCCGGCCGGCGGGATTTCCGTGGCAAACAGCAGGTAATGCACCACAAACAGGTCAAAATAGGGATGCAGCCGTTCCCGGTCCGGACCGGCACAGCTGATCCGTCCCTGCCGGGGATCCACGTCATATTCTTTTCCCCAGACGGTCAGCCTGAAGGTTCCGGCAGCCGCATCATAGGTGCAGCCGGTCCTGCGGCAGACATCGGCCGGGTCCTGTTCCAAAAGCCGGGCAAAAAACAAAGAATCCACCAAGTCGTTTTTCATCATTGCTCCAAAGACGCTTTCAGGCAGCGAATCATGTCACCCGAGGTGTCTGCCCGCAGGATCACGTCCCGGTGGGGGGCTTTGAGAAATCCCTGTTCCTGTGCGCTGTCCAGAAGGACGTCCAGGGGATCAAAATAATGGTTGACATTGAGGAGCCCGAAGGGTTTGGAATGGAATCCCAGAATCGACAGGGTATAGATTTCAAAAAACTCCTCGAACGTGCCGATCCCGCCCGGCAGGACCACAAACCCGTCTGATAGTGCCACCATTTTCATTTTCCGTTCATGCATTGAGGAAACCACATGCAGCCGGGTCAGTCCGGGATGGAAAACTTCTTTGTCCCTGAGCGCCTGGACCGTCACACCGATCACCCGGCCCCCGGCTTCCAGGGCACTGTCAGCCAGAAGTTTCATCAGACCGGTGTTTGACCCGCCATACACGCAGGTCAAACCGTGTTCAGCCAGAGACCTGCCCATGTCTGCGGCGGCCCGGGCATACACCGGGGCCACACCCGGGCTGGATCCTAAAAAAATACAGATTGATTCCATGATTTCATGGGCTCCCCAGAATTTAAGTCAAGTGAATGAAGGCTACCAGAAGCAGCAGGAGATGACAACAGACAAACAGGATTTAACAGAGTTTTGACAAGCCGGATGGATTGTATTATAAATCTGATTTTTTCATGTATTTTTTTGGAGATATCATGCAGACAGGAAAAATCAGCCAGCGCATCAGAACCTATATGGACAAACGCGGCATGGACCTGGACGGCCTTTCGGAACAGACCGGGCTTTCCGTGCCGTTTCTGGAAACCATGCTCACGGAAAACGTGTACCCGCCCCTGGGGCCGTTGATGAAGATCGCCAGGGCCCTGGGCGTCCGCCTGGGCACGTTCCTGGACGACCAGGGCAAGGCCGATCCCTTTATCGTCCGGCACAGCACAAGGGCCGCGGAGTTCAGCGTGTCCGGCGCGTCCGGCAAATCCCCGGCCCTGAACTTCTATGCGCTTGGCACGGGCAAGATGGACCGGCACATGGAGCCGTTTTTCGTGGAGATTCTGCCGGAATCCGCCGAGGAAAAGACGCTGTCCTCCCACGAGGGCGAAGAGTTCATCGTGGTGACCGAAGGGCGGATCGAGGTGATCTATGGCAAGGAAACCCATATTCTGGGTCCCGGGGATTCCATCTACTACAATTCCATTGTGCCCCATTACGTGAGCTGCCACGGGGATGACAAAGCCGCCATCCACGCGGTCATCTATGTACCGAAATAACCAGGGGGAGATCATGGCGACAGATTCAGGATTGCGGGAGATCACCCTGGGGGACCTGCTGGAAGAAACCGCGGCCAGATACGGGGACCACGACGCCCTGGTGTATGCGGACCGGGATTTCCGGCTCACCTACCGGGAGTTCAACAGCCTGGTGGACGAGATGGCAAAGGGGCTCATGGCCTTAGGCGTTGAAAAAGGGGAAAAAGTGGCCGTATGGGCCACCAACATCCCCTACTGGGTGACGCTGCAGTTTGCCACGGCCCGGATCGGGGCCGTGCTGCTCACGGTGAACACCAACTACAAGAGCGCGGAGCTGGCCTACCTGCTCAAACAGTCGGAAACGGAAAACCTGTTCATCATTGACGGGTTCCAGGACACGGATTACATCAGCACGGTGTACGAGCTGGTCCCGGAGCTCAAAACCTGCCAGCGGGGCAGCCTGAAAAGTGAAGCGTTTCCCTGCCTCAAGCGGGTGGGGTTCCTGGGCCAGGAAAAGCACCGGGGCATGTACACCATTCCCGAAATCCGGTCCCTGGCCGTGATGGTGTCAGACGTTGACTATGCACAGCGGCAGACAACCCTGTCCCCCCATGACGTGGTGAACATGCAGTACACCTCGGGCACCACCGGGTTTCCCAAGGGGGTGATGCTCACGCACTACAACATCGGCAACAACGGTTACTGGATCGGGAAGAACCAGAAATTCACGGAAAACGACCGGGTCTGCCTGCCCGTGCCCCTGTTCCACTGCTTCGGGTGCGTGCTGGGCGTCCTGGCCGCCGTGAACCACGGGACATGCATGGTGATCCTGGAAGGGTTTGACCCGGTCATGGTGATGGCGTCCGTGGAAAAAGAAAAATGCACGGCCCTGTACGGGGTGCCCACCATGTTCATTGCGCTCCTGGACCATCCCCTGTTTGACAAATTTGATTTCTCCTCGCTGCGCACCGGGATCATGGCCGGGTCCAACTGTCCCGTGCACGTGATGGAACAGGTGATCGACCGGCTGCACATGACCGATGTCACCATCTGTTACGGCCTGACCGAAGCCAGTCCTGTCGTGACCTATACCCGCATCGACGACGACATCCGGCTGCGGGTGGAAACCGTGGGCCGGGCCCTGCCCCACATCGAGGTCAAAATCACGGACCCGGAAACCGGAAAACCCCTTTCTCCGGGACAGCAGGGCGAGATCTGCTGCCGGGGCTACAACATCATGAAAGGGTATTACAACAACCCCGAGGCCACCAAAAAAACCATCGACGATGACGGATGGCTGCACACCGGGGACTTAGGAGTGATGGACGGCCAGGGCAACCTGTCCATCACGGGCCGGCACAAGGACATGATCATCCGGGGCGGAGAAAACATCTACCCCCGGGAGATCGAAGAGTTTCTCATCCGCATGGACGGGATCCGGGACGTGCAGGTGGCGGCCGTGCCCAGCGAAAAATACGGGGAAGAGGTGGGCGCGTTCATCATTGCCAGGGACGGGGCCGATCTGGAACCCAGCGATGTCATCGATTTCTGCAGAGGAAAAATCAGCCGGTTCAAGATCCCGAAATATGTGCATTTCCTCAAGGAATACCCCATGACCGCCTCCGGCAAGATCCAGAAATACCGGCTCACGGAAATGTCCGAACAGATCTGGCCGGACCGGCGGTGAGACCAGTCTCATGAAACGGTTCGCAGCCCCGGTCCTGGTCCTGATTGGATTATGAACGGATTTACCGGACGTGCCGGCCGCACGGAACATGCGGCCGGCACGTCCGGACTGTGAGAACCGCCTTGCTGGCGTCAGACCGTGCGGCTGTCCAGGCCTAAGGCTTTGCGTTTTTTCTCGATCACCCGGGTCAGAAACACCGCGGCCTTTTCCGGATCCGGTTCGATACCGAACGCGGCCCCCACGACATCGTTCAGCCCTTCGGTCAGCAGTTTGACCACGTTCATGGACCCGGTCACCGGCGGCATGGGGCCCAGGTGCGTGGTGATGCCGGAAGCCACGCAGTAGACCCCGATGGTCACGGCTTTTTCCGAATACCATTCCGGTGCGGAACCAGCCACGGGCAGATCGCTGATGTCCACGCCCAGGGCATCGGCCAGGGCCGAGACCAGGACCAGGATCCGCACATTGTCCACGCAGGAACCTAAGTGCAGCACCGGCGGAATGCCCAGGGAACCGCAGATTTCCTTTAAGCCCGGCCCGGCCATTTCAATGGCGGAAGGCACCTTGAATCCGGCCTTGGCAGTGGCCACGGACACACATCCCGTGTCCACCACCAGGATATCGTTTTCAATGAGTTTTCTGATCAGGGTAACATGGCCGTAGTCATGCTTGATTTTGGGGTTGTTGCACCCCACAACACCGACCGCCCCCCGGATCTTTCCGGCTTTGATGGCATCGATCAACGGCGCTGCCGCCCCGCCTAAGGCCCCCAGAATGGTTTCAATGGAAAATCCGCCCACCGCTTCCTGAGGAGCCACCGGAATGTAGACTTCTTTGCGGTTAGCGAAATTTTCAATGGCTGCTTTCACCAGGGTTTTGGCTTTTTCTTCGGCATTGTCCGGGTGGAATTCATGGTGTTCCATCCCCGGGAATCTGGCCTTGTCCGACGTGCTGATCATTTTTGTGTGATAGCAGGCCGCCACTTTGCCGATGGACGGCATGATGCACTGGTAATCCACGATCATCATGTCCACGGCCCCGGTGCTCAGAATCAGTTCCGTCATCAGATGGTTGCCGGCCATCTCGATGCCCCGGCGCATGAGCAGTTCATTGCCCGTGCAGCAGACCCCGGCCAGGTTGATGCCGGCAGCGCCTTTTGCTTTGGCAAGGGCCAGCATGTCATCGGACATACAGGCTTTGGAGACCATTTCCGATACCACGGGATTGTGGCCGTGCACCACGATATTGACCTGGTCTTTTTTCAGCACGCCGGCATTGACCATGGTGGGTTTGGGGGCCGGCACCCCGAACAGGATGTCCGACACTTCCGTGGCGATCATGGACCCGCCCCATCCGTCGGACAGGGCATTTCGCAGCCCCTGGGTCAGCAGGCTGACCCAGTCGTTGTCCACGCCCATGTGGGTGCGGTGCATCATTTCCGAGGTTTCCCGGTCAATGCCTCTGGGGGTGATGCCGGCTTTTTCCCAGATTTTCCGGCGTTTTTCCGGGGCCCGGCTGACCAGGGTCACCGATTTTTTGCGCATGCCGTAATCTTCCATCATGGCATCGGCCAGTTCGCCGGCCACGGCCAGAGGGTCTTTGCCATCGGTTTTCAACCCGTATTCGCCGGCCACCCGCATCAGTTTTTCCTCACTGCGGATCCTGTATCCGGGGGCCTCGCCTTTGGAAACCGATTCCAGCACCTCCACCAGGTCCCGGCCGTGATCAGAATGGGAGGCGGCCCCGGCGGCAATCATGCGGCACAGGTTCCGGGCCACGATGATGTCGGCATCGGCGCCGCAGACGCCTGCCTGGGGGCCCTGGCCGAAGGGGTCCACCCGGCAGGGACCCATGATGCAGATCCGGCAGGACAACCCCATGTCGCAGAAGCCGCACTGGGGCTGCTGGGCGTCGTGGCGGTGCCACACGGTTTCCACGTTGTCTCGGACCGCTTTGTCGAACAATTGATTGCCATCACTGGTCACTGACACATCTGTTCCAGGGTTCAACATGTTCACCTCCTTGTTGTGGCACCCGCCTTGACGGCGGCCTGTTTCAGGGTGTTGTAAAGGGCGACTGTATCCGGCAGGCCCTGGGCGGCGGCATCGGCCGACATGGTCCGGGCCACCTGGCGGGTTTTTTCATTCATGGCGCGGGCCATTTCATCGTAGATCAGGGCCCCGGTCTTGCAGGTTTCCACGCAGGCCGGGATCTGTCCCCGGGCCACGCGGGCATCGCAGTTGTCACATTTGACGGCCACGGCTTTTCCCGGCGGGGCTGCCGCGTCTTCATGAAACCGCAGGACCCCGTACGGACAGGCCATGGCACAGGATGCACAATTGATGCACCGGTCCGGGTTGATGAATACCGTGTGGGTGGCGGCATCGCGGAAGATGGCCCCGGTCAGGCAGGCCAGCTGGCAGGGGGCCGGATCACAGTGGCGGCACCGGTTGGGAAACCCCTGGTTGAACAGGCCGGCACCCACATGCACCCGGGCCCGGGGTTTCGGGGTCTCCTGCACGGCGGCAAACAGGGATTCGGATCTTGAATGCGCAACGGCGCAGGCCAGCATACACTGCATGCATCCCACGCATTTTTCCGGATTGACAATGACTTGTTTCATCTGTCCTCCTTTGGGCGGATCTGGTAAGCAGTTCAATCCGCTGCAGGGATTTTCCCCTGCACATGATTGAATTACAGCAGCCGGCTGTAATTGAAATTCAGAGACATCAGATATTTCTCTGGAATTCTGACAGGAACCCGGTTTTCGATCATGGCCCGGAACACGCCGCCCTGTTCGATCTGGTTGATCAGCACGGCTCCCACCAGTATATCGCCGCGAAACACCAGGCGGCGATAGGCCCCGGCGGTTTCATCCCCGGCCTGAATGATCTCCAGATCCTCCGTTTTTTCCGGATTCGCCAGTCCCAGGGTCATGACATCCAGATCAAAAATCCGCATGACGTTCCGGCCCAGACTGCCCGGGAAGGCCATCTTTCTGCCGGCCATGTTGAATCCGGCGATTCTGCCCTGGACGGCGGCTTCCGGCCAGATGGCATTGATCCAGCGGGTCTGGCGGGCAATATCAAACGTCTCGGCCGCATCACCGGCCGCATAGATATCCGGAACACTGGAACAAAGATACGGGTCCACCTGAATACCATAACCAATGTCGATGTCATTTTCCGGGATAAACCCCAGGGACGGGTCCACGCCCTTGCCCACGATGACCAGGTCACAGTCCAGGGTTTCGCCGGAATCCAGCCGGGCGTTTCCGACCGTGTCATCGCCGTCGAACGCGGTGACACTGACTCCGACCTTGACAGTCAGTCCATGGGCCTGAAGTTCCCCAAGAATCATTTTCCCGGCGGTTTCATCCACCTGCATGGCCAGGGGATAAGGGGATGTGATCAGCATGGTGACCCGGATACCCCTTTTTAACAGGGCATGGGCCGCCTTGAATCCCACCAGCCCCCCTCCCAGCACCAGGGCGTTTTTCACTCCGTGTGACACGGCCTTCAGCTGATCCAGCACATCTTTCTGTGTCCGCATGGTGAAAATATTGCCCAGTTCCGACCCCGGCACCCGGATCTGCCTGGCATCGGCACCTGTTGCAATCAACAGCGTCTGAAAATCGATGTCCGTCCCGTTTTCCAGGCGAAGGACCTTTCTCTTCACATCAAGATTTGTCGCGCGATGGCCCAGAACAGGCGTAATCTGGAGGTCCTCATAAATATTACCGGTAAAAAGAGGCAGTTTTTCGTGGGGCTCGGATCCTTCCAGGACATAGGAGATCATGGGACGGCTGTAAGGGGGAAACGTCTCGTCACTGACCATGACAATGGCGGTGGTGGTATCCATCTCCCGGATGGCTCTGGCGGCGTTGATCCCGGCGATTCCGTTTCCGACAATCAGGTGTGTCATGACACCTCCGAAATTCCAGAAAAATGATATCTATCCGTAATCAGAACCCGGCTGATTTGTCAAGAAAAAATAAAAATCGGATTGCCCGCCCCGGCCATTGAACCGGCCGACGGTCAACTCAGCTCGGCAAACACCTCCCGGATCTTTTCCATGGCCCAGTCGATGTCCGGTTTCGTGATCACCAGGGGCGGGGCGAAACGGATGGTCCAGGTATGGGTTTCCTTGCACAGGATCCCTTTTTCCTGAAGGGCTTCGCAGACAGCCCTGGCACCGCCCGGGAAGTCTTTGTGCAGCTCCACGGCGATCATCAGGCCGATGCCCCGGACCTCTTTCACGGCCGGGTGCCGGATCTGCCGCAGATGTTCCAGGAAATACTCCCCCATGGCCGCGGCATTGCCGATCATGTTTTCTTCCACCAGGACCTTGAGGGCGGCCCTGGCCACGGCACAGGCCAGGGGGTTGCCGCCGAAGGTGGAGCCGTGCTGGCCCGGCTGGAGCAGGCCCAGCACCGCCTCGTTGGACAGCACGGCAGACACCGGGTAGAATCCGCCGGACAGGGCCTTGCCGATCAGGGTGAGGTCCGCCTGGACCCCTTCGTGCTCCTCGGCCAGGAGCCTGCCCGTGCGGCCCAGACCGGTCTGGATCTCATCCAGAATCATGAGCACGTTCTTTTGGGTGCAGATCTCCCGGACCCGCTTGAGATAGCCTTTTGGCGGGATGATGACGCCGGCCTCCCCCTGGACCGGTTCCGCCAGAAATGCCACGGTATCAGGCGTAATGGCCGCTTCCAGGGCATCGGCATCCCCGAAGGGGATGACCGTGAATCCCGGGGTGAACGGCCCGAAGTTCTGCCGGGCATTGTCATCCGTGCTGAACCCGATGATGGACAGGGTCCGGCCGTGAAAATTGTCGGCGCATACAATAATCTCTGCCCTGTCCTTTGCCACGCCCTTGGATTCATATCCCCATTTTCTGGCACATTTGATCACGGTTTCCACGGCTTCGGCCCCGGAGTTCATGGGCAGGACCTTGTGGGAATCGGTTAACTGGCACAGCTCTTCATACAGCAGCGGCAGCTGGTCGTTGCGGAACGCCCGGGAGGTGAGGGTGAGTTTTTTGGCCTGGTCAACCAGTGCCTGATAAATTTTCGGGTGGCAGTGACCCTGATTCACGGCGGAATAGGCGGACAAACAGTCCATGTATTGATTGCCTTCCACATCCCAGACCCAGATACCGGATCCTCTGCTCAATACCACATCCAGGGGCTTGTAGTTTTTCGCCCCGAACCGGTTTTCCTTTTTAATGAGTTCTGTTGTTTTCATTGCAGCTGTCCTTGTATATTGACCGGCGCAACGCCGCTCAGTCCATGCCCATCCGGGTCTTCACCTCGGCTATTTCCTCAAGAATCCGCTGTTTTTCCTCCGGGGTCAGGTCCGGGGCCGCCAGTTTTTTCTGCAAAGCCAGAAGGATCATCTCCTCTCTGTATTCCCGGCAGGTGTATGCACCGGTTGGATGATAAGATGTCATGGATGCTGGTGGTTTCCTTTTTCAACGGGTTATCTGTTTCCCCTATCATGTTTTTGTGAAAAAAACCAGGCCGGCTGAAACAGAACAGCCGGTGTCCGGTTCTCTCCACTGTGATTTTACACCTCTTGACGGAGGAAACTTAGCATGGTAAAAATGAAATTACAAATGAAATTGAATTTTTGCGAGGCAATGCCATGTTGGATGTATCCAGAACCACCGATACCGTGCTCATGGTCCGGCCCCATGATTTCGGGTTCAACGAGGAAACCGGGCAGGACAATGAATTCCAGCATAACCTGGAACTGTCGGAAACAGAGATCAACCAGAAAGCCAATGCCGAGTTCCAGGCCATGGTGGACACCCTGAGGCAGGAAGGGGTCACGGTCCTGATCCTGGAAAAACCGGGCAGGGAGTATCCCAGGACCCCGGACGCCATTTTCCCCAACAACTGGTTTTCCACGGAACACGACGGCACCCTGATCACCTACCCCATGGCCGCCATCAGCCGCCGGTATGAACGGCGGCCCGAGGATGTGGAAAAACTGCTGGTGGCCAACGGCTACAAGATCCGGAACGTGATTCACGTGGGCGCCCTGGACGAACGCGAACGGTTTCTGGAAGGTACGGGGAGCATGGTGATCGACCACCGGGCCGAGGTGGTGTATGCAGCCAGGTCCCACCGCTGCCATGAAGCCCAGTTTGACAATTTCATCCGTCTCCGGTTTTTCAAGGAAGGCATCCTGTTTGATACCCGCAGCTCCAGCGGCCGCCCCATTTACCACACCAACGTGATCATGAGCATCGGAGACCGGTTCGCCGTCATCTGCCTGGACTGTATTCCGGACAAGGGTCAGCGGGAACGGGTCAAAACCTCGCTGGCACAGTCGTTTGATGTGATCGAAATAACCATGGAGCAGATGGAAAACCATTTTTGCGGCAACATTCTGCAGGTCAATTCCGCCGGAGGCCGCCCCCTGATTGTGATGTCCCGGCGGGCCGAAAAAGGATTCACCCCGTCCCAGCTGGAACGCCTGGCCCGGTACGGCAAAATCCTGCCCATGGAGCTGGATATCATCGAACAGGTGGGCGGCGGCAGTGCCCGGTGCATGATGGCAGAGATTTTCTCTGAGAAAAAATAACGGTCATGCAGGGCTCTCTGCTGAGACATTTTCTGTTGTCAGTTCTCCCAGGTCCGGGCAGCCAGTTCCAGGGGATGCACGGCCCGGATCTGGTTACCCGGCCCTTTCCGTGAACCGGACATCCCAAGGTGCGCCCGGATCTGAATCAGGCAGCCCGGGCAGGGGGTGGTCACCAGATCAGAACAGCTTTCCAGAATGGCCCGGGCTTTTTTCCGGCCCAGTGTTGCGGACAGATCCGGATTTTTCAGGGCGCAGAGCCCGCCCCCGCCGCAGCAGTCCTCCGCGCCATCCAGCGACTGGATATCCAGGCCGGGCAGCCGGTTCAGAAACGCTGTCAGCGAAGAACCGGCATGCATGCCCCGGTTCAGGTGACAGGGCAGATGAACGCAGGCCCGCCGGTTCACCGGCACGGGCCCCAGAAACAGATGTTCCCGCCCGGCCAGGTATTCAGTGATATCGCAGACCCTTTGGGAAAGCCGGTCTGCAAGACGGCAATGAACCGGGTCGTGAGCAAACCGGGCCGGATACTCGTTTTTCAGGGTATTGCCGCAGGTGGCACACAGGGTGAGCACGGGCATCTCGCCGTCCAGGGCCGCGAGGTTCCGGCGGGCGCTTTTTTCCAGCAGGCCCTCATGGCCGCTCAGGGAGGCGGGGGCCCCGCAGCAGGCCTGGGACCGGGGCATCCGGATCCGGATGCCGTTTTCTCCCAGCACCTTGATGGCTGCCGCCAGGGGCCGGGTATCCAGAAATCCGAAAAAACAGCCCGTGAACAGGAACACCTCCCCTTGAACGGTACGGTGGGCCGGGGGATCGATGGTTTCCGGCCACTGGTCTGCCCGCTGCCGGGGACACAGCTCCGGCAGGGGCCGGCCAGCCAGGGCCTGGGGGAAAAACAGCGGCAGATGCCGGATGGCCGGGCCGGGGCCGTCATCTTCTGATAAAGAGGGGGACCCCGGCAGCAGCCGGTCCAGGATGCGCGCGGTCCGGGACAGAAACGTCCGGTGTCCCAGGGCCAGGTTCAGGCCCCAGGTTTCCAGTCTCCGTCCGGCATCGGTGGATGCGGCCATCATCCGCGCCTTTTCCGCCCGGATCGATCCGGCCGCATCCACGCCTTTGGGACACGCATCCGTACATCCCAGGCACTGCAGACAGGAGTGAATGGAAAACCGGTACCGCTCTCCCGGCTGAATCTCCTGTTCTGTCACGGCCCGGATCAGGTCCAGCCGTCCCCGGGGCGAGACGGTTTCTATCCGCAGTTCCCCGTAGACCGGACACACGGACAGGCATCGGCCGCACCGCTCGCACACCGGTTCTGACGTCTGGCCGTCCCGGCTCATGGATGCCCCGTTACCAGCCGCATTTTCCGGGATTGAGTATATTGTCCGGATCCATCAGCTGCTTCAGGTCTTTTCCCAGAGACACCGCCGCATCAGACAGTTCGTCAGCCAGATAACCCGCCTTTTCAATGCCGATCCCGTGTTCTCCGGACAGGGTCCCGCTCAGGGAAAGAATGAACCGGCACATCTCTTTCTCCGCGGTGTCAAAGGCGTTTTTCTGCACTGGGTCCGCCGGATCATAGATCACCATGGGGTGCAGATTGCCGTCTCCGGCATGGGCGATAAGCACCATGTCAAGATGCTGGTTCGATGCGATCTCCTGGATGCCACGGATGGCCCGGGCAATGCAGGAAACGGGCACGGCAAAATCCAGGGTCTGGAGAAATCCGGCCTGCCTGACCAGGGCGGCGGTCCCCCCTTTTCTGGCCTGCCAGAGCTTCGCCCGGTCCTGTTCGGTTTGGGCCGATACCAGTGAAACGGCGCTTTTACAGGCGGCGGCGAGCCGTTTTTCCTGATCCGGCCACCGGTCCGGCCCGTCATCAAATTCCACCAGCAGGGCCGCGCCCGCCCCTTCGGGAAAAGACAGGCCGTAGACCCGGGACACGGCCGCCAGAAACCGGTCATCCATCAGTTCCATGCAGCAGGGAGTCAGGCCGTTTTGAATGATGGCGGCAACGGCTTCCCCGGCCGCTTCCATGGTGGAAAAACAGGCCAGGCTGGTCCGGGGCGGAGCCGGGGCCGGGATCAGTTTTAGACAGGCTTCCGTGATTACCCCCAGCAGCCCTTCACTGCCGCACAGGGCCCGCTTGAAATCAAATCCGGACACGGACTTGATACAGGGACCGCCCGTGGACATGATCCGGCCGTCCGCCAGAACCACGGTCAACCCCCGGATATAATCGGCCGTGACCCCGTATTTGACGCCGCTGGCACCGCCGGCGTTGGTGGCGATGTTCCCGCCGATGGTACAGTAATCCGCTGAAGTGGGATTAGGTGGATAATACAGCCCCCGGGCCGCTGCCTGCTTCTGGAAATCGGCCGTGACCACGCCGGGCTGGGTGCGCACCAGCCGGTCCGTGACCGAGATTTCCAGGATCCGGTTCATCCGGGTCATGGCCATGACCATGCCCCCTTTGACCGGGACCGGCCCGCCGGTCAGGCTGGTGCCGGCCCCGCGCGGGGTGACGGGCACTCGATGCTTCCGGGCCAGGGCCAGCACGGCAGATACCTCACCCGTGGTTTCCGGCAGGACCACCAGGTCCGGCATCCCTCTGGCGAACATGTCATAGGAATAGGCCGTCCGGTCCTCGGCAGCGGTCAGGCAGCGCTCCTTTCCCAGAACCGCCTCCAGACCGGCCAGGAGATCCGGGGTCATGCCTTTTCACCGCCCCGGTCTTTCACGAACTGTTCGATCCGGTCCATGGCCCGGCTCAGGCGTTCCCGGGGAAGGGTGCAGGCGATGCGGACACACCCTTCGCAGCTGCGGCCGAAGGCATACCCCGGCACCACCACCACCTGTTCCCGGTTAAGCAGCTGGACGGCAAATTCCCTGGAATCCGGAAGAATGCGGTGAATGTCGGCAAACACATAAAAACTGCCCCGGGGCCGGACCAGGCGGACACCCGGCATGGCTTCCAGGCGGTCACAGACCAGATGGACCCGCTTTTCAAACCTGGCCGTCATCTCCTGGATCACCTGGGGGTCCAGGTCCAAAGCCGCAATGGCGGCCCGCTGCCCCACACTGGAGGCACAGGCGGTGGAATAATTCACCACCTTGAGCATCTGGCGGATGAGGGGTTCCGGGCCGCAGCAGAACCCGATGCGCCAGCCAGTCATGGCATAGGTCTTGGAAAACGATTTGACCACCAGGGTCCTGTCGTCCATGCCCGGCCGGGTATAGATGGATTCCGGAGGACCCGTGAAGGTGATCCGGTCGTAGACTTCGTCGGAGATCACCACCAGGTTGTGCCGCCGGGCAATGTCCGCCATCCGGTCCAGCAGATCCCCCGGCAGGACCGATCCGGTCGGGTTGTTGGGGGAGTTGAGCAGCAGGATCCGGGTCCGGGAGGTGACGGCGGCTTCAACCGCGACAGGATCCGGAAGAAACCCCTGATCAAACCGGGTTTCCACGGGCACGGCCACGCCCCGGGCAAAGGTGATGTGGGCCAGGTAATCCGGAAAATGGGGTTCCATCACCAGCACCTCGTCCCCTGGTTCCAGAAGCGTTCTGAAGGCGGCGGAAAGGGCGCCCATGGCACCGTGGGTCACCAGAACCATGGACGGGGTCACGGGCCGCCCCGTGGAGATGCTCAGATGATCCGCCAGTTTCTCCAGCAGTTCCGGGTCTCCCTGGGACGGGGTGTAATGGGTGCAGCCGTTCTGCGCATCCGCAAACGCCCGGGCCGTGATCCTGGACGGGGTGGGAAAATCCGGTTCTCCAATGCCCAGGTTGATCACATCATCCATGCCCTGGGCCAGCTGCCCCATTTCCCGGATCACTGAGTACCGCAGTTCGCGGATGCTTTCCGACATCTGAATCTCTGTCATGGTCTTTCCTTTTTTGAAATTTTTCGTATCCGGTGGTGCCTGGCTGTCACATCCAGCCAGGGTGTCCGTTGGGGTCGGGCCGTCACATGTAACCCAGAAGGCCGGGAATCCAGAGAATGACGGAGGGCACATAGGTCACCAGCAGCAGCACGGCCAGTTCCAGTGCCAGAAACGGCATCACGGACCGGATGATTCGACCCAGACTGATGCCGGTGACACCGCAGACCACGAAAAGACAGACCCCCAGCGGCGGGGTCAAAAGGCCCACGGCAATGTTCAGCACCATGACCAGTCCGAAATGGAGCGGGTCGATCCCCAGGGCACTGGTCACACTCAGCAGGGTGGGGGCCAGGATGATAATGGCGGCCCCGCCTTCCAGAAACATGCCGATGAACAGCAGAAACACATTGATGATCATCAGAATGAGATACGGATTGTCGGTCAATGCGGTCATGGCACCGGCGATCCGGGTGGGGATCTGTTCCGATGTCAGAATCCAGGCAAAGATATTGGCCATGCCGATGATCAGCAGCAGGACCGCCGTGGTGGTGCCGCTTTCCACGAAAATCCGGCCCAGGTCTTTGAAGGACAGCTCCTTGTAGATGAACCGGCCCAGCAGAAACGCATACAGCACGGCCACGGCCGCCGATTCAGTGGGCGTGAAGATTCCTCCCAGAATCCCGCCCAGAATGATGATCGGCGCCAGCAGGGCCGGAAATGCGGACACAAACTCCTTGAAAATGATCCCGGGACTCAGGGGAAAGGATTCCCTGGGAAACCCGTACCGCAATGCCATGAAAAAGCTCAGCCCCATCATGGACAATCCCAGAATCAGCCCCGGAACAATGCCGGCGGCAAACAGGCCGCCGATGGAAAGCCCGGTGGTGACCCCCATCAGGACCATAAGGATGGACGGCGGAATAATCGGCCCCATGGTGGCGGAGGCGGCCGTGACCGCGGCGGAAAACCCGGGGGGAAACCCTTTCCGGGTCATGCCCGGCACCAGGATGGTGCCCATGGCGGCGGCATCGGCCACGGCAGAACCGGAAATGCCTCCGAAAAACATGGAGGCCAGGATATTGGTGTGGGCGAGTCCGCCGGGAACCCGCCCCACCAGGACGTTGGCGAAATCGATGAGGCGCCGGGTGGTCCCCCCCCGGTTCATCAGTTCCCCGGCCAGCACAAAAAAGGGCACGGCCATCAGCGGAAACGAATCGATCCCTGTGAACATGCGCTGGGCAATGAGCAGCAGCGGCACATCCCCCACAAACAGGACCACCAGGGAGGTGATGCCCAGGCAGAAGGCCACGGGAAACCCCAGCACCATGGTCCCCAGAAACACCAGTACGAGGGTCCAGAGTATCATGATGCCTCCTGATTCCGCCCGCTGCAGGCAGACGCGGGGGAGGACGCGTCAGGGCCGGCTTCCGAATCAGCTGCCCGGCTCAGCAGGTTGTCTACAATGACCAGGATCATCATGGCGCAGCCGGCAGGAATCGCGGAAAACGGGATCAGCATGGAAATCTCCATGGCCGGGGAGGCCTGGTCCGCGTTAAACCCCGCAAACCGGATGCCCTGCCAGCAGAACACCGCCAGAAACAGGGCCATGCCCGCCTGGACCAGGACCCAGGCCGCGGTTTCCAGGTGCCGGGGCAGCTTTTCCACCAGAAACGTGACGCCGATGTGGCGCTGTTTTTCCAGTGCGATCACACTGCCCAGCATGCCCATCCAGATCATCAGATACCGGGCGCACTCCTCGCTCCAGGGAAACGGCACATAGATCACGAACCGGAAAAACACCTGGAACAGGATCAGCACGGTCATGGCAATGCCCAGCACCAGCAGCATCCACCGGCACACCCGGTTCTGAAGCCGGACCAGCCCCTTGACGGCCCTGGAAATCGTGTTCAATCCCATCTCATTCAGGGGAGTGCTTTGAGCATGTCATTGGCGGTCTGAATGGTGTCGGCGATAATCTGATCGGCCCGGTCCCCGACTTTCTTTTCTGCGACCGCTGCATCTGCCAGGGCGCTGTCCACCCAGTCTTTTCCGATTTTTTCAGTGATGAACTCCAGGGCGGCCGGCTGGGCCTGGGATCTGAACCGGCCCTGTTCTTCAGCCGTGGGTTTATACACTTCCATGCCCTTGGCCTTCAACGCCTCCACGCCCTTGATATTGGCTTCCTGGCTGAACCCGTTGTGGTTGGCTGCCAGGATTTTGGCGGCATCCGCCACCACTGCCTGCTGTTCCGGGGTCAGTGTCTTGGAATAGAACCGGTCATTCATGAAAATGAACAGGGGATTGTACAGGTGGCCGTCCAGAACCATGTATTTCTGCACTTCATAGAATTTCATGTCATGGATCAGAACGATGGGGCATTCCATGCCGTCCACCACATTCTGCTGCAGCGCCATATACAGCTCGCCAAACGGCAGCGGGGTGGGATCGGACCCCAGGGCCTTGACCAGAGCCATATGGGCCGGATTCTGCATGGTGCGGACCTTGAGGCCGACCATGTCCGCCGGTGCCTTCACTGGACGGACGTTGTTGGTGAAATGGCGGTACCCGTTTTCCGTGGTCGCCAGAATCCGCACGCCGGTCTTGTCCAGAAACGCCTGGTTGAACCGGGCCGCGGTTTCGCCTTCAAAAAATTCCCAGGCCGCCGGCGCGCTGGAAAACAGGAAGGGGATATCGTAGAGCATGACCGCGTTCAGAAAACCGGGGACCGGCCCTGAAGACAGGGTTCCCATCTGGATGGTTCCCATGCGGATCCCTTCCAGGGCCTCTCTTTCGTCGCCCAGTTTCCTGGCGTGAAACACCTGGACATCCACGGCACCATCCGTGCCTTTTTCCACCTGGTATTCAAAAATTTTCAACGCCTTGACGGTCCGGTTGTCCGGATTTTCCGGGCCGGCATTGGCCACCTTCAAAACGGTTTTGGCGCCTGCCGCAGAAGACAGCATTACCAGAAAGGCAACGGCCATACAGAACAGCACTGATTTTTTCATAAACATACCACTCCTCTTTTTGTTTAAATCCCGGGAAACCCATCCCTTCAAAATACAATTACAAATGCGATTACAAATTCGTTACCAAAAATATCCTCCCGTGTCAAGGTGTTAATCCGGATCATTGACACCTGTCCGTCAGCGAAAACCGGTCTTGACGGCGCTGCCGCCGGCATCACCAGTTCAGGTCCAGATCCGGGGCTGTCTGGGATTCCATGCTGGAAAGAACGGCATCCCGGACGGCCGTCAGGTGGTGCCTGAGTGCTTTCCGGGCCGCCTTGCTGTCGCCTTTTTTCAAATGACCCAGGATCACCTGGTGGTGGGTGCCGAAGCGCTGCCGGGGAGAAATGTAGAGAACCACGCCGCGATTTTTCAGATACAGCATTTCAAACAGATTTCGCATCAGCCGTTCACCGGCCGACCCGCTGGAAATCCTGGCCAGGGTGGTGTGAAATGTCATATCCGCCAGAAGCACATGCCGGGCCGAATCCTTTTCCAGGGCATCCAGGTGAGTGGCCACGGCAGCTTCCAGTTCCTGCCATCCTTCCGGGGTGATCCGGTCAGCAAGGGTTTCCAGACCGGCGGATTCCAGGGCCATGCGCAGGTGAAAGATATCCTGGATCATCTGGGGGGTATTGGTTTCCAGAAAATATCCCCGGTTGGGCACATGGCCCAGGATTCCCTGGAAATGAAGCAGTTTCAGGGCCTGAATCACCGGCGTGGGGCTCATGTTCAGCCGTTTGGACAGATCCCTGGCATTGAGCCGGAGCGCCGAGGTGATCTCGTTGCTGAACAGCATGTTTTTGATGCCGTTGATCGCCTTCAGGGTCAGATCTTCATTGTCGGTTTTGGACCGTGTCGGTGTCGTCATCCATCCACTTCCGGTTAGAATCGGGTTCAACTTGCCCAAATGAGCTACCACGGTCCGTCATTTCTGTCAACAGGCACAGGGGCTTTCACAAGCGCATTCCAGAGGGCAGACCTCTGAGATCCGTTCCGCCGGCACCTGCTGCGCAGACACAGGTGCCGTCAATTCCAGTGCATCCCGGGCAGCGGTTCGGCAGACAGTCCTCAGAAGGGCCTGCTGTCCAGGGGTCATGCCGGCCAGCACTTTGCTGTCGTGCAGCAGTTCGGACATGAAATAAGAGATGGACAAAGAAACGATGGTATCAGCATTGTGGGTCATGGGGTTTTCCTTTCTGGTGTTTTTGGATAAACCGGGTTCAGCAACTATATGTCGATCATTTACATATCGGTCATCACCAACAGCACCAACAGCAAAATTCAGGCCAGCAGAATTCGAAGCGGGGCCGCCGGGGGCAAATGGCCCAGAGAAAGAGTTTTCAAGCCGTTATCCGAAACCGGGATTCCACGATACAAAACCGGCTTTTATGTATCAATTGATCTACATGTATCTTAAATGATACGTTCCGGCGGACGTCTCCCTGACGGATCAAGTTTTTCTCGACATTTCACCCCTCTGGCATTATAACATTCCCAGGTGTATCAAAATGAATACAATAAAAGACCTCAAAGAAAAACTGGCGCTGTACGAACGGATATTTGACACGATCAATGCCGGTGTCCTGGTCATCGACGCCCGCGGATATATCACCCATTTCAACGAACCCTACGGCCGGTTCCTGAACCTGGACCCCAAGGCCCAGATCGGGCGTCACTGCACCGAGGTGGTGGAAAACACCCGCATGCACATCGTGGCCCGCACCGGAAAAGCCGAAATCAACCACTCCCACCGCATCAACGGCCAGGACATGGTGGTCCAGCGCATTCCCATCAAAAAAGACGGAAAAGTCATCGCAGTGTACGGCCAGGTCATGTTCAGGGATGTGGCGGAGGTGCGGGACCTGGCGGAACAGCTCTCCCTGCTGGAATCCAAGGTCCAGCTGTTTGAAAAGGAGCTGTTTGATCTTCGGGCCACCCGGTACACCTTTGACTGCATAATCGGTGACAGTGATGCCATCAACGGCCTGAAGCAGGAGGCCGCTAAAGCGGCGGCCACCCATTCCAGTGTGCTGATCACCGGAGAAAGCGGCACAGGCAAGGAGCTGTTTGCCCAGGCCATCCACAATGCCGGCCCCAGGAAACTGCAGCCGTTCGTGAAAATCAATTGCGCGGCCATCCCCAGAGATCTGCTGGAATCCGAACTGTTCGGATATGACAGGGGCGCGTTCACCGGGGCCGGTGCAAAAGGAAAGCCCGGCCGGTTCGAGCTGGCCGGCAAAGGCACCATTTTTCTGGACGAAATCGGGGACCTGCCCCTGGAAATGCAGCCCAAACTGCTCCGGGTGCTGGAAGACAAAGCGTTTGAGCGTATCGGCGGCACCCGGGTCATCCGGTCCGATTTCCGGGTGATCAGCGCCACCAACCAGGATCTGCCGGAAATGATGGCGGCAAACCGGTTCCGGCGGGATCTGTTCTACCGGCTCAACGTCATCCCCATCCATATTCCGCCCCTGCGGGAACGGCCGGAGGATATCCTGCCCCTGGCCAGGCATATGCTGAAAAGAATCGCAAAAGAAGCGGGCCGGCCCGCCGTGAAAATAGAAAAACCGGCGGCCCGGGCCCTGGTACGCTATTCCTGGCCCGGCAATGCCAGGGAGCTTTCCAATGTGCTGGAACGGGCCATGTATGGGGCAGGCAACGGCACCATCTGCATGGAAAACCTGCCCTTCATTCCGGCACCGGGCCGAAATGTGTCCGGCAGGCCATCGGAACCTTCCCTGAAAACCGCCCGGGATGCAGCCCAGATCGCAGCCATCCACCAGGCCCTGTCGAAAACCGGGTATAACAAGGCCCGGGCCGCGAAACTCCTGGGCATTCACCGGACCCTGCTGTACAAAAAAATGAAAAAATACAACATCGGCCTGACACCGGAACAGGCCCCGGACGAGACATGACCGGAACGACTTCAGACAGCTGAGCGTCATAACTCCTGATCCGCTTCAGAACAGATCTCTTTTTCTCCACAGCATCTTCGACACACCCGGCACCGGTCATCAGAGCAGTGTTCACAGGAAAAACAGTCTTTGCAGGGAAATTTTTTCAGACATTCCGCCCGTTTTTCCGGTACATACAGCCTGCCCGGCATTCCGGGCATGGAAACAAACGGCATGACACTCCCTCCTTTCATTCCAGGCCCCCATAAGAATATCATAACCAGACCAAAAGAGGTTTCAAAGGGGAGCATCCGTGCTGTCAGCACACCGCCCTGCCTTGACACACCCATGGGGAGGCATGTACATTGACCTCGAATGGTTTCTAACCTGTTACCCTCAATGGAGTGCGTATGAAAACTTTCCTGATGAGTGTCTGCCTGACCTTCGGTTTGATGACCCTGTTGACCGTGTCCGCCCCGGCAGCGGACTGGCATTTCTACGGTTCCGCCCGGGTGGCCACATTCCAGGTGGAAACGGATGCTTTGGGCGGTGAGACGGACGACTATCAACAGTCTTTGCACAGCAACGCCCGGATCGGTGCCAAAGTCCGGGTCAGCGACACCCTTTCCGGCACGTTTGAGTACGGGGCGTCCAGAGGCAATGCCAATCTGCGCAAACTTTTCGGAGAATGGAATTTCGGTGCCGGCAAGCTGCTGGTGGGACAAACCTATTCTCCTTTGAACTGGGCGTATTCCAATCAGGTGTTCGGCGCGGACAACAACCTGAAGGCTAACGGGCTTGTCTATTCCGGCCGGGAACCCATGCTGCAGCTGACCCTGGGGGGATTTCATATTGCGTTCATACAACCCGACACCGATGATCTCGGCACGGGTTACGCCACGGAAGCAGACCGGCCGGCAGTCGAGGCCAGCTATACCTTTGCCTTTGATTCCGTGACCCTGGCCGTGGGCGGGGGATACAGTGCTTATGAAATCATCGATGGCGCCGTCACCTACGACATCGATTCCCATGTGGTTGCCGCCAGCGCCCGGGTCAAGCTGGGGGCCGCGTTTCTGAACGGCACCGTATTCACCGGCCGGAACGCCGGCAATCTCATTCCCGTGTCCGTCAGCGGAGACAACCGGTGGGATGACGGGTTCGCCGTGATCTCAGGCAACCGGGTCCTGGACAACGACAGCATGGGATACGGGCTGGCTGCGGGTTACAAACTCAACGACATGTTCACGTTTGAAGCGGGATATGGCTTTGTGGCCAGCGAAATCGATACAGTCACCGGTGATGACGACGCCCGGACCTATTATGCCAATACCACGGTCACCCTGGCACCCGGTGTCTTTTTTGTACCGGAAATCGGCCGGTTCGACGGTGTGGAACCCACGGATGCCGAAACCACCTACTACGGTATCAAGTGGCAGATCAATTTCTGAAGCGTTCCTGACCGGTCACGGAAATCCATATGCCCTTTTTATGGATGTATGGATTGACATAGATTTTCATGATGATAATATTTGATTGCAGATTGAAGTCAAAAAACACTGTCACACGAAAGGGGTGGCTGACATGAAAACCATTACGGTCCGTGGAATCGATCCGGATGTGGCGGAAAATTTAAAAAAAAACAGCGGCAAAGGAAAAAAAAAGTCTGAACCAGTTGCTCTTTGATCTCATTGAAATCCGGGTCGGCGCAAAAAAAGAAAAAAAATTCACCCGGGAATATGATGATCTGGATGACCTGTTCGGCAGATGGTCACAACAGGAATTTCAATCCATCCAGGAAAAGATCGATCATGAACGAACCATTGACATGGACCTGTGGCAATGAAAAAAATTCTGATCGACACCAACATCTATTCTTTTGCCATGCGCGGAGACCGTGAGGTTATCCGCATCCTGAAAAAAGCCGGCACCCCTGTACCCACAAACGACATATGGATTGCGGCAGCGGCCTTTCAGCACGGCCTCAAACTGTTTACAAAGGATGCCCATTTCTCTTTTGTCAAAGGACTGATGCTGGTGTAAAGACGGTTGCCGGAAAACGCCTTACCCCTGCTTGCCCGTCATTTCATGGATGGTCACCTGGATCACGGCGGTTTTGGCCAGCTTCTCTTCCGGATAGTCAAATGACCGGTTCGAGTATTGAGCCATGATGATATCCAGACCCGCCTTCTTTTCCGCTGCCGTCTCCAGCATCCGGGCCGTGCCCGTGCCGATGACACTTCTGAACGACACGCCCCAGTCACAGGCCTGTGCCGCCTTGTTCATTTTCACCAGCTCGTCCACTTCAAAACAGACCCGGGGGTCTGCTTTGAGCACATCCATTTTCCGGCCCTCCAAGGCGCTGTGAAAATACAGGGCCCCGTCCCGGTATCCGAAATTCAGCGGCACCACATAGGGGTGCCCGTTGTCCACCATGGCCAGGCGGCAGACCTGGGCCTGTGCCAGGATCTCTTCCACCTGTTTGGTCTCTGTGATCTGTTTTTCCCTGCGCCGCATCGGCATTCCTCCTCTGATTATCACATGTTCTGAACCGCAAACTCTATCACATCCTGACATGGAGGGCACCTGAAAAAAAAGAAATCAGCCGCTTGATCTGTATTGGATAACCGGGGATATCCGGTAGCACCCGCACGACAGTGTCTTTTGATCAGTCCTGCCTGAACCGCCTCACGGCCGGAATCTATCAATACAGTCGTAGTCCCCTGCGGTGCCTTCCTGCCGGGCTGTCGGAGACTTCGTATTCCAGCCCGGCAGAAAGGCGCCTCAGGGGACGGGGTATTCCAGTCGGCTGATACTCTCATGAATGGTCACATGGATGTTTTTTTCAGCAGCATCAACGGCCGGGTTTTCAATATTTTTCCGGCAGCAGCCACGGCCGTGGCCATGCAGATCAGGGTGGTCAGCACCGGGATGCCCGCCAGATACCAGATATTCAGCTGCCACAGGCTGTCAAAAAAATACCAGGCAATGGCCCGGGAAAACAGGACGCTGAGCACCACGGCCGTCAGGGCCGCGGCAAAGCCCAGGCTGCCGAATTCCAGGAGGCTGATTCGCCGGATGTCGCCGAATCCGGTCCCCAGCACCTTGAGCAGGTTGGTCTGGGCGGCCTGGCGCCGGGCCTGGTGTCTTGCAATGGAAAAAATGGACACCAGGCCGGCGGCAATGGCCAGCCAGGCCATGAACCGCACGGACACGGCCAGCCGGTCCGCAATAAAGGTCAATGTCGTGATCATCTGGGTGACATCGATGATGGAAACATTGGGAAATGCCGTGACAATGGCACGCTTGAGGGTCTGGCGCCGTTCTTTCGGCACCTGGGCCACGGCACCGAGCCAGGTTTTGGGGGCATCCTCCAGGACTCCACTCTGGAACAGCAGAAAAAAGTTGGGCTGAAAACTGTTCCAACGGACCTTGCGGATATTGTGAACCCGGCCTTCCAGCTGCATCCCCTGAATGTCGAACCGCATGATATCGCCGATGGCCAGGTCATGATCATCGGCAAAGGACCGGGCCACGGAAATTTCAAAGGGGGCCGGGGACCCGAACTCCCATGGGTCCCGTGACAGGGGCGGGCCCTGGACAATGGTTTCAGACGGATCCAGATCGGCCCGGTACGAAAAATTGTGCTCCGTGCGCCGGCCCCGGCCCCGGGACTCCCGGTTGTCTTCCCGGGTATGAAACGGATCACCGTTCACGGACACGATCCGGCCCCGGACCATGGGGGAGAGGTTTTCCAAGGTCCCGGGCTGATCCTGCATGAACCGCGCCAGATCCCGGGTCTGGTCATCCTGGATATCCATGAGGAAAAACACCGGAATCTTCAACCCTTCCGGTCGCTGGATCTCGGTCTGAAGCCCTTTCTGCACCTGGGGGATCAGGCTGATGAGAAACACGCCCATGGCAATGGTGACAAAACAGGCCAGTGACGTCCCCCGGTTGCGGGACAGGTTCAAAAATGCCAGTTTGCGGACCAGGTGACGGGTTCTGGCCAGCCGGCGGCACCAAACAGCACCCACCCACCCGGCCAGGGCAAACATTGCGAGTGCCAGGCCAAATCCGGCCGTGAACACCAGCCCGTTGGCCGGCGATCCCCCCACCAGCATGGCGCCGGCAACAAACCAGATCCCCCCCGGCACAAATGCCGCAGCCCGCCACCAGGGACTCACGGTCCCGTCGGCTGCATCCCCCTGCAGCAGAAGCAGGGGCTTGATGGACAAAAGCGACACCAGCACAGGCAGACAGAACACCAGGCTTCCCAGGCCGCCCAGGCCCAGGGTCATGGCTGCAGTGGCCGGATCCATGGTCAGCACAATCCCTTCCGGCACCAGGCCTTTGAGCATCCACGGGAATGCCGGCAGCAGCAGCTGCGCGCCGGCCAGGGCCATGACCGCTGCCAGCAGGCCCAGCAGGATCAGCTGGGTGAACACATACGCGCACACACCGGACCGCCGGGCCCCCAGGCTCATGAGCACGGCGATCTCCCGGTGCTTGCCCCCCAGAAATCCCCGGAACAGGAACGCGGCCGCCATGCCTGCCAGAAACAGGGCCACCAGGGAAACCAGGGCCATGTATCCGGCAAAATAACCGGTCACCCGGGACAGGTTCTGACTGACATCCCGACTGTCCCGGACCCGGACCCGGGGCTGATCCGGGGACAGGCCGGCAAATCCCGATCGCAGTGCTTCCGTCACGGCCGACACATCCGTGCCTGGCGGCAGCCGGCAGTAGACATGGTAGCGCACCCGGGCGCCGAATCCGAGAAGCCCGGTGTCTTTGATATGACCGATCCCTGCATAGAGTTTAGGGGCCAGTTCCAGGGTGGTCAGGGCCTTGTCCGGATCATCACCAAAAAAACCGGCCACGGCAAACCCTTTGTTTCCCAGGGTCAGAGTTTGGGATGTTTCTGGAACGGCTGCCTCCCCGGAAGCCGCTGCCGAACCTGTTTCATCCCGGAACCGGTTTTCGCCTTCGGTATCACCCCGGATGTCTGAAGACTCCCGGATGCCCAGAGCCAGGGCCGTATCCCGGGACATGAACACCCCGGGGGCCTGATGAATGGCGGTCCGTTCCGTGCCGGGCGCCAGGACGAACCCGCCGTAGAGCGGATATTTCTCATCCACGGCCATCACCTGCACCAGCCTTGTGGTGTCAGGGGTCTGCGCCATGGTGAAAAACCGGATCGCCTCCGACGTCTGCCGGTCCGGCCCCAGAATCCGGTCCATCAGATCTTTTTCCGGAAGGGTGAAAGGCGCATTGGCCGTGACCACCAGATCGGCGGTCAGGATATGGCGCAGATTGTCATCCAGGTGCCGGTTCAGCGACTGGCTGAAACTCTGGACCGCCACAAACCCGCACAGTCCCACGGCCAGGTTGGCCGTGAAAAACAGGGAAAATCCCCTGTTGCGGAACAGCTCCCGGATGCCCATGCGGACCCAGAGCATCAGACCAGCGTTCCTTTGGACAGGGTTTTGACCTCGTGGCACCGGGCTGCCAGATCCGGGTTGTGGGTCACCACCACCAGGGTTTTGCGCTGTGTTTCCACCAGGTCGAACAAGAGATCCGCCACCCGTTTTCCGGTGTCCGTGTCCAGGTTGCCCGTGGGTTCGTCCGCCAGAATCAGGGCCGGTTCCACGATGAGGGCCCGGGCAATGGCCACCCGCTGGCATTCCCCGCCGGACAGCTGACCCGGCAGATGGCCGGCCCGATGACTAAGGCCCACCTGTTCCAGCAGGGCCTGGGTCCGCTCCCGGATCCGGTCTTTTCTGAGAATTTCCAGGGGCAGGGCGACGTTTTCCGCCGCCGTCAGGTGGGGCATGAGGTGAAAGGACTGGAAAATCATGCTGATGCTGGCGGCCCGGTACCGGGTCAAGGCGGCTTCATTCAGGGTGCAGATATTAATGCCGTTCACCCGGATTTCACCGGCATCCGGGGTGTCCAGACCGGCGATCAGAGACAGCAGCGTGGTCTTGCCGCTGCCGGAATGGCCGGTGACGGCCAGGGTGGTGCCGGCTTTCACAAAAAATCCCACCTGGTTGAGCACCATAACCCGGCCGGCATCCGGCAGATGAAAGGATTTGTCCACCCCTGTCAGCGCCAGCATCACAGACACTCCAGAATATACGGCACTACGGTGCGGGCGATCTGCCGGTGGCCTTCGGCATTGGGGTGCACCCCGTCCCTCTGGTTCATGCGCGACACCCCGCCCACCTTGTCCAGCAGAAACGGAATCAGTACAATCCCGTGTTTATGAGCCAGGTCCCGGAAGGTTTGTGAAAACCGCCGGGTATAGTCCGGCCCGTAATTGGGCGGAATCTCCATCCCGGCCAGGATGACGCACAGGTGGTTTTCCAGGGCCAGGGCAATCGTGTCATCCAGGTTTTTGGCCATCTGGTCCAGGGACAGTCCCCGCAGGCCGTCGTTGGCTCCCAGGGCCAGGACCAGCACATCGGGGGCCGCCTTCAGGTGCCATTTCAGCCGGGAGGCGGCCCCGGCCGTGGTGGCGCCGCTGATGCCGCCGTTAATGATTGTCACATCGGTCCGTCCCTGCTGTCTGAGCAGGTCTCCCACCAATGCTGGATAGGCCTGGTTTTTTTCAACGCCCAGGCCGGCGGTCAGGGAATCCCCGAGAAAGAGGATCCGGATGTCGTCAGCCCGGACTTCGGCCCGGACAAAAACCAGTCCCAGTACCAGCCACAGACAGATCCCTGCCGCCACCCCGTATATCCATTTACTGTATTTCCGATGTCTGCTGTAAACCCGTTGGCTCTGTGTCATTGAAATTCGCTCCATCAACATTCATAGATATGCCTTTAAAATGCGCAACAAAACACCGGGTGTCAAATAAATACCGAAATTCTGTCTGAAATCTGCAGGAAAGACAGGGCAGTCTGTTACCAGGCCGCCCCTGTGGGGTAGCTCGCTGCCGGCCTGGAATCCCTGAAGGGCTCCGACAGTCCGTCAGCGAGCTACCCCACAGGGGCTCCGCTTTACCAAAGCACTCAGCACCCGATCTCCAGACGATCTCGGTTCTTGTTTTCACATCAGACCTGTGTTACCAGTAAACTGTTTCTTATACGGACAAATATTGCTGGAGGCCGGGCCATGTAGGAAAAAGATGTCCGCTGGATACAGCGGTTCCGCAATTATGTAAAAGCACTTGGACAACTGTCCAGATTCATCGAAAAAAAAGAATTGAATGAACTGGCCTGGAACACCATCAAGGATTATTTCGAAAATCAGGGTGAAACGGGCATTCACGGCAGCCGGGATGCTTTCCGCCTGGCGTTTCAATGATGATCGGGCACCGGCAGATATCCCAGTGACGGTGTTAAAATAACCAGCGTGTCTCAACAAAATTTTCAGGATATCCGCGATGGATTGGAAACAAAAGATTGTCGATCCGGACAGGGTCATGGAAAAAATCCGTCCCGGGATGCGGATTTTTCTGGGAACCGGTGTTTCCGAGCCCTGTACCCTGGTGCGGCAGTTGATGAATTCCGATCACAGGGGCCTGGTGGATCTCGAACTGATCCAGCTGGTCAATTTCAGCAACACCTTCACCCTGAAAACCCTGGATGCCCATAAATTCAGGCTCAAGACATTCAGTTCGGGGCACATGGTCAACAGCGCCATTGAAAAAGGGCTGGTGGACCTGATTCCGGTGCGCTTCAACAAACTGCAGCGGCTGTTTGATTCAGAACGGATTCAGGTGGATGCGGCGTTTGTACAGATCTCCCAGCCGGACCGTTCCGGCAATGCCAGCCTGGGGGTTTCCGTTGATATGGCCCGGTCCGCCATGAAACAGGCCCGTCTCGTGGTCGGCGAAATCAACCCTCAGGTCCCGAGAACCTTTGGAGACACTTTCGTCAACGCGTCGGAATTTGACATGCTCATCCTTTCCCGGGATGATCCCGTCTATTTTGACCGCTGGGAAACCGGACCGGTATTCGACATGATCGCTGACCGCATCAGCACCCTGATTCAGGACAAAAGCTGTATCGCATTTTCCATCGGTCCGCTGTTCGAATCCCTGGGCAGAAAACTGACGAACAAACGCCACCTGGGCGTTCATTCCCCCGTGATTACGGATGCCTTGATGGACCTGATCAAAAGCGGGGCCGTGACCAATCTTTACAAAGCCGTTTACCAGGGGAAATCCATTGCTTCCTATGCCTTTGGGACCCGGGATCTCATGGCCTGGCTGGATCGGAATCCCCTGGTGGACTTTCTGGAAATCCATTCGGTGTTCAACCCGGTCATTATCGGCAAAAATCCCAACTTTATCGCCGTACTGCCGGTCCGCCAGGTGGATCTTTCCGGCCGGATCGTCATTCACAGAGGTCAGAGCCGTATCATCAGCGGCCCCATGGAATTGATGGATTCCCTGGCCGGTGCCCAGATTTCCCAGGGAGGTCATGTCATTTTCGGACTGCCGTCCAGAAATCACCTTCACCAGCCCAATATAAAACTGTCCGTTGAACAGGACGGTCATCAACTGGGATTTGAAGAATCCATCGACATGGTCGTCACGGAATACGGCACGGCCATGCTCAACGGTCTTTCCATTCGGGAGAGGGCCCTGGCCCTGATCGAGATCGCTCATCCCGATGACCGCCTGGACCTGTTCAATGCAGCGAAAAACAAAAAAATGCTCTACCCGGACCAGATCTTTGCCAGGGAGATCAGTGCGCTTTATCCCGGGCACATCCATGAACAGCATTTTTTCAAAAACAGCCTCAAGGTCCGGTTCAGGCCCATCAAACCGTCGGATGAAGAACAGATGCGCCGGCTGTTTTACAAATTTTCCGATGAAGCCATCTATTACCGGTATTTCCACACCATCACCACCATGCCGCATGCCAAAATGCAGGAATATGTCAATGTTGACTGGCGCCATACCATGTCCATTGTGGGGCTGGTCGGAGAGCCGGGCGAAGGGGTGATCATCGCCGAAGCCAGATATATCTGCGGTCCCTCAGGCTGCGATGCGGAAATCGCACTGGTCGTTGATGAAAATTACGGCAATCACGGGGTTGCCACCTATATGGTCGATCTGCTGACCACACTGGGGAAAGAAAGAGGCATTGAGCTTTTTACAGCGGAGATACTGTATTCGAACCGGAAAATCATGGCGGTGTTTAAAAAAGCCTGCCCCGGCCTTGAAAGCCGTCTGTCAGACCAGGTCTACAGTATTGTCATGCCGCTGCGCCCAACCCCAGCCGGTGAAAATATAAAAAATCAGCGATCCGGCCTACAATCAACTGAAAATACGTAGTATGATCCCGAAACAACCAGACACAACAAAAACATCAGGAGTGACCCATCCATGTTATTCAGAAACATGCCAAAGGTAAAAGAAGCACTCTCCATCCTGGGATTCGGGTGCATGCGCCTGCCCGTGCAGGAAAACGGCAACATCGACCGGCCCCGGGCCGTGGCCCAGATCCGCCATGCCATTGACAACGGGGTCAATTACCTGGATACGGCCTGGCCGTACCACGGCGGTGACAGTGAACGCCTGGTGGGAGAAGCCTTGAAGGACGGATACCGGGACAAGGTGTTCGTTGCCACCAAGCTGCCTTCATGGATGGTGAAAACCAGGCCCCACATGGATGAATTTCTGGACCGGCAGTGCCAAAAACTGGGGATCGATCCCATTGATTTCTATCTGATCCACAACCTGGCCGGGCCCATGTGGGAACGGCTCAAAACCATGGATGTGCTGGATTTCATTGACCAGGCCAGAAAGACTGGCCGGATCCGGTACGCCGGGTTTTCCTTCCACGGCCGGATCGATGATTTCAAGACCATTGTGGATGATTATGACTGGGATTTCTGCCAGATCCAGTACAACTATCTGGATGAATATCACCAGGCCGGCACGGAAGGGTTGAAATACGCCGCCGGCAAAGGCCTGGGCGTCATCGTGATGGAACCGCTGCGGGGCGGGAACCTGGGCGCTCCCCTGCCCCCGCCGGAAGTGGCCCGGATCTGGGAAAGCGCAGCGGTATCCCGGACCCCGGTGGAATGGGCCCTGCGCTGGGTCTGGGATCATCCGGAAGTCACGGTGGTGCTGTCGGGCATGAATGAAGAAGCCCATGTCAGGGAAAACCTGGCCATCGCAGCCGATGCCCATCCCGACTCTCTGACCCCTGAGGAAAAAGGTCTGGTGACCCGGGCGGCCGATACCTACCGCCGCCTGATGGCCGTGAACTGCACGGGATGTGAATACTGCAAGCCGTGTCCGGAAGGGGTCAATATTTCCGGGGCGTTCGAGATCCTGAACAAACTGCACCTGTTTAAAAACGAACCCGAGGCCCGGTTCATGTATGCCATCCGGTGCGGGGATATTTTCAGCGGCGGGCAGATGGGATATGCCTCCCAGTGCATCCAGTGCGGGGAATGCCTGGACAAATGCCCCCAGGGGATCGCTATTCCGGAGATGCTCGAACAGGTGGTGGCGGACCTGGAAGATGACAAAACCCTGGAACGTCTGGCCATGGGCAAAAAAATGCTGAACATGTAACGGCCGGCCAAACATCATACCGTCAGATTCTAAACTGTCCGGATCCAGTCAAACAGGGGTCTTTTGCATCGATGCCGGGAAGACCGAAGCCCCTGTCTCATAGAATTTTTTCTTGACAATGCCGGGGAATCCAATTATTTAATCATAAATTTGATTAAATTCTTGATCAGAAAAATGATTCTTTTCACCCAAAGCGGAGGCTGATGCCATGCATGGCTGGATGGGAAAAATACTCAGAGTTGACTTGACAACTCAAAAATGCAGCACAGAAACCCTGGATCCTAAGATCCTGAAAGATTATATCGGCGGCCGGGGTCTGGGGGCATACTTTTTGAACAAAGAAGGAGCTCCCCAGGCGGACCCGCTGTCTGACAGCAATCCGATGATCATGGCCACCGGTCCTTTGACCGGAACCGGGGCTCCCACGGGGGCGCGGTACATGGTGATGACAAAATCACCTCTGACCGGGGCGGTCACCTGTTCCAACTCCGGAGGCATGTTTCCCACGGAGTTCAAACGGACCGGGTTTGATGCGATCATCTTCACGGGAAAATCCGATACACCGGTATATCTGTGGATCGATCACGGCAGGGCGGAACTGAGATCCGCCGGCCATTTATGGGGAAAAGACACCCACCAGACCACGGACCTGCTCCTGGCAGAAACCCATGCCCAGGCCCGGGTGGCGTGTATCGGCCCGGCCGGTGAAAAGCAGGTCCTGTTTGCCTCCATCATGAACGACAAGAACCGGGCCGCCGGCCGGTCCGGCGTCGGCGCGGTCATGGGCAGCAAACATCTCAAGGCCGTGGTGATCAAAGGAAAAGGACGGATTCCACTGGCAGACCCGGACCGGTTCAAACAGGTCAACAAACAGGTTTTGGACACGTTCCGGGAGGGAGTTAAAAAAACCCCGCTGGGACTGACCGTCAACGGAACCGCCGGCGTGGTCATGGCCACCCAGAACTTCGGGGTGCTGCCCACCAAAAACTGGCAGCAGGGGACGTTTGACGGATGGGAGAAAATTGACGGCCAGGCACTGACCCAACGGTATCTGAAAAAAAATTCCGCCTGCTATGGATGCCCCATCGGATGCGGCCGCCTGACCCGGGTGACGGATACCGGATTTGAGGGAGAAGGTGAAGGCCCGGAATATGAAACCCTGTATGCCATGGGTTCCAACTGCATGATCGATAACCTGGGTGCCATCACCAAGGCCAATTATATCTGCAATGAAATGGGCATGGATACCATCACCATGGGGGCCACCATCGCCTGTGCCATGGAACTGGTGGACCGCGGATACCTCAGTGAAGACAAGGTGGGCCGGTCCCTTCAATGGGGAGATGCCGAAGCCCTGGTGGCACTGACCCGGATGACCGCCATCCGGGAAGGGTTCGGGGATGAGCTGGCCCTGGGCAGCTTCCGGCTGGCGGAAAAATACGGTCATCCGGAACTGGCCCCGGTTTCCAAAAAACAGGAATTTCCCGGGTATGAACCAAGGGGGTCCCAGGCCATGGGACTGGCCTATGCCACCTCCCCCATCGGCGGGTCCCACATGCGCGGTGACCCCGCCTATTTTGAGCTGTTCAGCGTGCCCCAGGCCATGGACCCCCATATCTGGGAAGGAAAGGCCAAAGTCACCATCGCGTTCCAGGATCTGTCCGCCATCATCGATGCCGCGGGACTGTGTATTTTCTTTGCGGTCCGGAACCTGGCGGCCAAAGATCTGGGCGTGGCCCCCACGGGCATCCTGGAATACCTGAACGCCGCCACGGGCAGTGACTATACCCTGGAAGAACTCATGCAGGCAGGAGAACGGATCATCAATGCGGAACGGGTGTTTCTGAACCATGCCGGGTTTTCGAGAAAAGATGACAGCCTGCCTGACCGGCTGACAAAGGTTCCCATGCCGGACGGTCCGGCCAAAGGCCTGGTCTGCCATCTGGATGAGATGCTGGACGACTATTATGAGGTCCGGGGATGGAACCGGGACGGCATCCCGGAAACGAAAACCCTTGAACGCCTGGGCCTGACATGACAGGCAGAAGGTCTCCTCATGAAGATTGAACTCAGGCTGTATGGCGGGCTGAACCGGTATGCACCGGACGGGCAGACCTGTTCAGCCTGCCGGGTGGCGCCGTCTGCAACGGTCAGCGATGCGGTCACCCGCCTGGGCATCCCCGGAACCTTTCATGTCACCATTCTGCGTAACGGCCGGCGGGTGGACCTGTCCACCCGCCTTGAACCCGGAGACACCCTGACCCTGCTGCCGGATATTGACGGCGGTTAATCAGAGACAAAAACAGAGGATGGAACAATTCCAGCGATGACGACTCCCGCACAGGAATCCATTGAATTCAGCTTTAACAACCAGCGGTTCACTCTGCCTGTGATAGAAGGCACCCAGGGCGAAAAAGCCATTGATATCTCACAGCTCCGGAAAAAGACCGGGCTGATCACCCTGGACCCGGGATATGCCAACACCGGCAGCTGTCAAAGTGCCATTACCTTCATGGACGGGGAAAAAGGCATATTGAGATACCGGGGAATCGATGTCAAACACCTGGCGGCCCGGTCTACGTTTAAAGAGACGGCATACCTGCTCATTCACGGACGGCTGCCGTCACCGGAAGAACTCACCCGGTTCTCCGAACAGCTGACTGAATACTCTCCGGTACATGAAAACATGCGGATCTTTTTCCAGAATTTCCCGGCCATGGCCCATCCTATGGGGATTTTGTCTTCCATGGTCAACGCTCTCCGAAGTTTCTATCCCCAGCTGGAAAATGAGCAGGAAGAGATCGATATCACGGTGACCCGGCTGATTTCCAAAATCCGGACCCTGGCCGCCATGTCTTACCGCATCTCCAAAGGCTATCAGGTGATCTATCCCAGAAGCGATCTGCCCTATTGTGCCAATTTTCTCTACATGATGTTTGAAGGCACGGTAAAACCCTATGTCATCAGACAAGAGGTGGTCCAGGCCCTGCGGACGTTCTGGATTCTGCACATGGACCATGAACAGAACTGCTCAACCTCGGCGGTCCGCCTGGTGGGCAGTGCCAAAGTCAATCTGTATGCGGCGATTTCATCGGGTATTGCCGCTTTGTGGGGACCTTTGCATGGCGGGGCCAATCAGGCGGTGGTAGAGATGCTCGAACAGGTGGTCCGGAAACAATACACCTGCCGCCAGCTAATCGAAAAGGCAAAAGACAAAACAGATCCGTTCCGCCTCATGGGTTTCGGTCACCGGGTGTACAAGACCTATGACCCCCGGGCGGAAATCATGAAACAGGTGTGTAAAAATCTTCTTGATTCCCTCAACATCACTGATCCGCTCCTGGACATTGCCCTGGAGCTGGAACAGGCTGTGCTCAAGGATGATTATTTCATTTCCCGCCATCTTTATCCGAACATCGATTTTTATTCAGGCATCACGCTGCGGGCCATCGGCATCCCCAAACAGATGTTCCCGGTCATGTTCGCCATCGGCCGTCTGCCCGGCTGGATCGCCCAGTGGCTGGAAAGCATCCATGACCCGGACTGGCGGATCAACCGGCCCCGCCAGATCTATGTCGGGCTCAAAGAACAGCCATACCCCAGGGTGTAGGAAAATTCATTTAAACCAGATTCTGCAATCGGTGGCTGCTAACGGCCACCGAAATTTCTGTATCGACTTCCTTTCATCGCAACAATGAACCGCTCACCTGTCTATGTAATTTTTAGTTATTAATAGTAACTAAACATTAATATCTATCTATTATAGATTAAAAACAACAACAAATGATTGACAATACCAATAAAAACCCATTACATAAGGCCTTGGTTTAATACACAGGGGTGCATCAACCTGTACCGTCAGGCTGGGCATCAGGGTCGTGGTAACAATATTTATGCAGTGGAGCGGAGAAAAAAATGAAAAAAATCCATTACATCTTGGCGGTGTTGTTCGTGTTTTCGACGGTATCGATCCTGCCGGTCTATGCCCAGGAACCGGCAAGCTCTGGGGAAGTGTTTGATCTGGGGGATGTTCTCATCATGGAAAAAGGTGATGAGGTGAACACCATCACCAGCATCGACACCCTGTCCAGTTTTGACATCGAGATGCAGGGAAGCCAGACCGTGGCCGAAGCCCTGCAACTGATCCCGGGCATCGATGTGCAGACAGGCGGCAAGGGACAATCCTATTTGACCCTTCGGGGGTTTGACCAGCGGGACATCAAAGTCCTCATTGACGGGGTGCCGGCCAACCCGACCTATGACGGAACGCTGGATCTGTCCCAGATCCCCGTGGATGCCATTGCCAGAATCAAAGTGATCAAAGGCGCATCTTCCGTGCTCTACGGCCCCAACACCATGGGCGGGGTCATCAACATCATCACCAAAAAAGGCGGGGAAAAGCCATTCACCAGTGTGAAAACATCCTTTGGTGAAAACAGCACCCAGAATTACATTTTCAATCATGGGGCCGGCAAAGGCAATTTCAACTACTGGATCACGGCCAGTCACCGGAAATCCGACGGGTTCGACCTGTCGGGCGATTTCGATCCCAACAACCCCATCACCGGTATCGGAACGGAGTACAATGAAGACGGCGGTATCCGGGATCTGAGCGACTATGAAAAAACCACGGTGAGCGCCAAATTCGGGTATGAATGGGATGATACTTCCAAACTCTATATGACCGTGGATTACCACGACAATGAAAGAGGGATTCCCACGGAATCTTTCAGATACTGGGAATTCAAAGAATGGGAACAGTGGCATGTCAGCCTGGCCGGGGAACATGATTTCACGGATATCCTGTCCATGCGGGCCCGGCTGTATTACATGAAGCACGATGACACCCTGGAAGATGTGAGCTGGGATGCGGCCCATACAACCGACCGAAAATGGTTTCAGACAAGTTCCTATGACGACTATTCCATCGGCGGCGAGATTCAGGGGTACCTGGATTTCGGCGATATCAGCCTGGTGAAGATGGGGTTCAGCTACATGAAAGCCAACAACATTCAGCGGGAATACCTGGATGCCACCAGCATGCCTGTCATTCGATTCGGAGATCCCATCGGATGGGCCCCGGAACAGGAATATGAAGTGGACATCTATTCTTTCGGCCTGGAAGACGATATCCGGGTGACCGACAAAATGACCCTGACCGCCGGGGTGAGCTATGATGTCCATGACCCGGTCAAAGCGTTCGACGGCGAAGAATCCATCGACCGGGACAAAACCAGCACCTGGAACCCCCAGGCCGGTGTTTCCTATGATTTCACCCAGGATTTCACCATGTACGCATCCGTGGGAAAAAAGACCCGGTTTCCCCAGATGAAAGAACTGTACAGTGACCTGGCCGGGGGCAACACCGACCTGGATCCCCAGCAGACCATTGCCTATGAAATCGGGGCCACCAAACGGTTCAACCATGGTGTGAGCCTTTCCGGCGCGGTGTTTTACAATGATATCACCGACCGGATCGATTACGATGCCAATGACGATCTCACAAATATTGGTGAAACCGAGATCAAAGGGTTTGAAGCCCAGCTCAATTACCAGAGCCCCTGGAACCTGGATCTGGGTCTGGGATACACTTATCTGTCCGCTACGGACAAGGCGGATGAAGCCAGGCCGGAACTGGATGCCGAGAGAATTCCGGAGCACAAATTTTTTGTGGATGCCAGATATTTCTTTGATTTCGGTTTGACGGCGGCCTGCCAGGCCATTTATACCAGTGATCAGGTTGAATACGACCGGGATTTCAATCCCAGAGACATCAATGAGTTCTGGGTGGTGAACGCCAGGCTGAACCAGGATATCAAGTTGTTTGAAAAAATATCCACGGATATTTTTCTGGAATTCCGCAACCTGTTTGACGAAGATTATGAACTGGGCCGCGGCGGCCCTTATCCGGGAAGAAGTTACCTGGTGGGGATGCAGTTCAGCTTCTAAATTTGTAACAAAGCAGGGCGACATGGAATATCGGATATGATTTTCTGTATCGCCCTGTTATTTTCAATAAAGACAAAACCATGACCGCCAAAAGAATTTTCTGGCTGCTTTTCTGTGCCGCTTTCATCATAGTTCTTTTCACTATCTATGGGACCAGCCAGAAAAAAAAGCAGGCGCCGGTTCCGGGAGACACCCGCACCATCACCGACATGAAGGGCCGGACCTTTGAGGTGTCGGATCCGTTGGAACGTATCGCCCTTTTGGGCGGCCCCACCGGCCAGATCGCATTCATCCTGGGGGTTGAAGACCAGCTGTGCGCCGTCACCAAAACCCTGAAAATGTCCGAACTGGTCAAGACGTTTTTCCCTCAAATTGCGGACCTGCCCGGTCCCCGGTCCACTTCCGGGTCCATCAACATTGAGGAGCTCATCAAATCCGATCCGGATATTGCCATTGCCGGGGACATCGACGGCGGCATCGTCCTGGAAAAGACCCGGATCCCCGTGGCGTTTCTGGAAGACAGCATGGGTGAAGGGCTGGAGGACATCAAAAAAGAGGTCCGGTTTTACGGGTATGTGTTCAATACACCGGAGCGGGCCGAGCGGTATGTGGCCTATCTGGAGCGGTTCACGGCCCTGGTTCTGGAACGGACCCGGGATATTCCGGAAGATCAGCGCAAATCCGTGTTCCAGGGATACAACCCCAGCCACCTGGTGACCCTGGGAGGCGACACCTTTATGCAGGAACGCATCGAAATCGCCGGTTGCCTGAACGCCGCCGAGAGCGTGACCACCATCGGCCAGCGCACCGGGCTGCATTCCGGCCTGGGCGAGGTTTCCATGGAGCAGGTCCTGGCCTGGAACCCCGATATCCTGGTGATCAATTACGGCACCCCGGAGGACGTGTATGCCGATCCCCGGTGGCAGCAAATCAAAGCGGTTGCCGACCAGCAGGTATATCCCCAGCCGGCCGGCGTGTTCATTTTCAACCGGCCCACGGCGGAATCCGCCGCCATTTTCCCATTGTGGCTGGCCGGCATCGCCTATCCGGAAAAATTTTCAGATGTATGCATCCCCTGCCTGGTCAAGGAGTTCTACGGGGAGGTGTTTGACTTTGACCTGACCGACCCGCAGGTGACCCAGATTCTTGACGGCACCTATGAGACCCGGATCATGAAAGGGGCCAGACATTAAAGGGCACCGGTTTCATATCCAGGCAATGCCCGGGCGCGTTTCCCCGGATGCGTGGATACGGGTGTTCATCGGCCTGCTGGTCCTGGTGATGATCCTGTCCTTAGGGATCGGGCGGGTGGACATCTCGTTTGTCCAGACCCTGAAAATTCTCCTGTCCCCGGCGATTCCCAGCGCATCCGGCATATCCGATACCCTGTATTCGGTGATTGTGGATGTGCGGCTTCCCCGGATTCTGGCAGGCATGATGGTGGGCGGGGCCCTGGCGGTTTCCGGAGCATCCTTCCAGGGGGTGTTCCAGAATCCCCTGGTCAGCCCCCATATCCTGGGGGTGGCGGCCGGCGCCGGATTCGGGGCCGCCCTGGCCATTCTGCTGTTCGACAACATCTGGCTGATCCACCTGACCTCGTTTGTGTTCGGCCTGGCAGCCGTGGGCATGGCCTATGCCCTGTCCCGGGTGTACAAAATGACGCCTGTGCTGATGCTGGTGCTGTCCGGCATCGTGGTGGGGTCTTTGTTTTCCGCTTTGACCTCTTTTCTCAAATACATTGCCGATCCCATGAACAAGATGCCGGCCATCGTGTTCTGGCTTCTGGGGTCCCTCAACCATGTGTCGTTCAGGGATATCCTGATCACCGCCCCTGTGTTCATCGCCTGCATTTCCGTGCTGCTCGCGATCCGGTGGCGCATCAACCTGCTGGCCATGGGGGATGAGGATGCCCGGACCCTGGGGGTCAACACCGAAGCCCTGAAACTGACCATCATCGTGTGCGCCACCATTGCCACGGCATCGGCCGTATGCATCAGCGGCATCATCGGGTGGATCGGCATCATGATCCCGCATATCGGACGGCTCATCGTGGGGCCGGACCACAAATACCTGCTGCCCATCTCACTGGTGATCGGGGCCGCCTACCTGGTGACTGTGGATACCATCGCCCGGACCGCGTTGACCACGGAAATCCCCATCGGCATCCTCACGGCCATTTTCGGGGCCCCGGTGTTTGCCCTGCTGCTCAGAAAAACCCAGAAGGCCGGATGAATCATGCACGGCAGCATTGACATCACGGGCCTGGCCTTCGGGTATACGGAATCGGAACCGGTTTTTTCGGGTATCGATCTCTCCCTGGCACCGGGCCAGGTGTTCTGCCTCCTGGGACCCAACGGTTCCGGCAAATCCACGCTCCTCAAATGCATCATGCAGGTGCTCACCCCGAACGCCGGCCGGGTGGCCGTGGACGGACAGGAACTGGGCGGGATGAGTGCCGGCCAGATCGCGTCAAAGCTGGGATTCGTTCCCCAGTCCCTGGTCTCGGCCTTTCCTTTTACCGTGGCGGAAATCGTGGTCATGGGGCGGGCGTCGCAGATCCGCATGACTGCCTCGCCCTCCAGAAAAGACCGGGACCTGGCCATGGCGGCCCTGGAACGTATGGGGATCACCCATCTGGCCCTGCGGCCCTGCAACCAGCTGTCCGGCGGCGAATGGCAGCAGGTGCTCATCGCCCGGGCCCTGACCCATTCTCCCCACGTGCTGCTCCTGGACGAGCCCACCTCCCACCTGGATATCGGCAACCAGGTCAAGATCCTGGAGATCGTGAACCGCCTGGCCCGGGACGGCATCACCATCCTCATGGCCTCCCATTTTCCGGACCATGCCTTTTTGACGGCCCACCAGGTGGGTATCCTGAAAAACGGGCGCCTTCTGGCCTTAGGGAATCCCGATGACACCCTGTGCGAATCCGTGCTCTACGACACCTACGGGATCCATATCCGGGTGGTGACCGTGGAAAAAGAGGTGAACCGGAAAATCTGTATCCCGGTGCTGCGTGAAAACAACCGCCCAGCCGCTGCCAGGGAGGTATCATGACCGGTAAGCGGACCAGAGGCCATACGGTTGCCGTCGCCCAGGTCCCAACCCTGTCAAGGAGGTATCATGTCCTGTAAGGCCCGTATCAAGCCATTGTTCCATCCGCCTGACATCCGCCCGGCCGCCGTCCGCGCAGCCGCTGCCGCACTCAGTGGTTTCCGCCGGCGGTTACCGGCCCTGACCGCTGCGGTCTGCCTGGGGTCGTTTTTGACGGCATGCCTGTTTTTGCCGTTACTGCTCCCGGCCCGCGCAGCAGCCGCTCCGATTGAAGTGACCGATGCCGCAGGCAACATCGTAACCCTTGACAAACCAGCGGTCCGGGTGGTGGTGATCGGGGCGGCTCCGTTCATCCCTTTGCACATGTTTTACATGTTTGACCAGGCAGGGGACCGGCTCGCTGGATTTGAAGTCCGGGGCCAGATCACGGATGAATTCCTGGAACTGATCGACCCGGACCTGTCCCTGAAACAGACCCTGGCGGCCAATCCCGGCCCGGAGAGCGTGGCCGCCCTGGTGCCGGACCTGGTGATCACCAAATCCACGGTGGAGGGCCAGGCGGCCCGGACCCTGAAAGCCCTGGGCATTCCGGTGATGCATGTGGGGGCGGAAACCCCGGACATGTTTCTGAAAGATATCCGGAATCTGGGAAAGGTGCTGGGAGAGGAACGCCGGGCCGACACCATTGTCCGGTTTTACACAGACCGCCTGGCACAAATTCAACAGGCTGTAGCACGGGTCCCGGATCCGTCCAGGCCCCGGGTCCTGGTCCTGGAATACAGCAACCGGGGCAACCGCCAGGCCCTGAACGTGCCGGCGCCGGAATGGATTCAGACGCAGCAGGCCGTCATCTCCGGCGGCCGCCTGGTCTGGACCGACAGTGTTTCCATCCGGGACGGCTGGCAGATCACGGGATTCGAACAGATCGCGGCCTGGGATCCGGACAAGATCTTTCTCATTGTGTGGTACCAGCTCAAAGGCACTGACGTGCTGGATTCGTTGTACCAGGATCCCAAGTGGGCCTCCCTGTCCGCCGTGAAACAACACCAGCTGCACCTGTTTCCCCAGGACATTTTCGGATGGGATTCCGCCAGTCCCCGATGGATTTTAGGGGCATTGTGGATGGCCAAACAAACGTATCCGGACAGATTTGCAGACCTGGACATCCCCCGGAGTGTCAGGGCATTTTACACACAGATGTATGGTCTGAACCCGGAAACCATTGCCGCCCATCTGATGCCGGACACCCTGAGATGAATGCCCTGAAATGGAATGCGCTGAACAAAAATGCGTTGAAATGGAACCGATGAAAACGGACAGGATGAAAATCCGGAAAACCGGTGCTATCATGCTGGGGGCGGCCCTGTCGCTGCTGGCCGGCTCCGTATTTCTGGGCCGGTTTCCCGCCCCCTACATCACGGGCCTGTCCGATCTCATGGCCCAGGACCTGGTGCAGCAGGTGGTCTGGCAGATCCGGATCCCCCGGATTTTGAGCGCCTTTGTCACGGGCATGGTCCTGGCGGCATCCGGCATGGTCTTCCAGATGATTTTCCGCAACCCCATCGTGGATGCCGGGTTTCTGGGGGTGTCCGGCGGGGCCGCCTTTGGCGCCTCTCTGGGTATTGTGCTGCTGGGCGGGTCCGTGGCCGCCATCCAGGGCAGTGCGGCCCTGTTCGCCGTGCTGGGCCTGGGGTTTTCCTGGATCATGGCCGTACGCATCCGGTTCGGGGACTGGATCCTGCGGCTGATCCTGGCCGGCATCGCCGTATCCGCCCTGTTTGCCGCCGGCACCGGCCTGCTCAAATACCTGGCCGATCCCCTGCGTGAGCTGCCGGAACTGACCTTCTGGCTTTTGGGCGGACTGTGGGGCATCACCTGGACCGATACCCTTCAGATTCTGGCCGTGTGTACCCCCTGCCTGACCGTCATCTGGCTGTTCCGGTGGCGCCTGAACCTGTTGTCCATGCAGGATGAAGCCATTTTCTCCCTGGTGGCGGATGCATCAAAAGAACGGATTGTATTGCTGCTCACGGCGGTCATCGCCACGTCCGCCGTGGTATGCAAGGCCGGACAGGTGGGCTGGGTGGGACTGATCATCCCCCACATCGCCCGGCGCCTGGTGGGGTCTGACGCCCAGAAGGCCCTGCCCTGTTCCCTGCTGCTGGGGGGTATTTTCCTGCTGCTTTGCGACAATGCTTCCCGCACGCTGTTGTCCGGGGAAATTCCTTTAGGCATTCTCACCTCCTTTATCGGGGCCGGGCTGTTCCTGATCCTGCTGTTGACCCGCCCGATGCTTTTGGGGAAAAAATGACATGACTGCGGCTGTCTCCATCCAGGATCTGAGTTTTGCCTATGAAAAGGATCCCGTGATCTCCCACATGGATCTCTTGCTTCCGGCCGGGACCATCACGGCCGTGCTGGGGGCCAACGGCGTGGGAAAAACAACGCTCCTGCACCTGCTGTTGGGGCTGTTTGAACCGGACTCCGGGGAGATCTTATTTTTCGGCACACCGGCCCGAAACTATTCCCAAAAACGGCGCAAGCAGCTCATCGGCATGGTGTCCCAGAACGATACCCCGCCCTTTGACCTGCGGGTGGACGAATATGTGCTTTTAGGAAGGGCCCCTCACCTGGGCCTGCTCACCATTCCCGGGGACCCGGACCGGGCTGCGTCCGCAGCAGCCCTTTCCACCGTGGGCATGACCCACATGGCCGCCCGTGCCGTGACCCGGCTGAGCAGCGGGGAAAAACAGCTGGTGAACATGGCCCGGTCCCTGGCCCAGGAACCGGACATCCTGCTGCTGGACGAGCCCTGCTCCCACCTGGACCTGATCAACTCCCGCCAGATGCTGGTATTGATGAAAACCATCGCCACCCAGGGCCGGACTGTGGTATTTACCACCCATGATCCCAATGCCGCCGCTGCTGTAGCGGACCAGGTCCTGCTCATGAAAAAGGGGGAACTGGTGGCGGCCGGCACCGTGACACAGACCCTGACCCGGGCACTGCTCACCCGCACCTACGGCGGTGATGTGGAAGTGATTGAAACGGAAAAAGGACCGTTTGTCAGGGCCGTATAAACATGAAACAAGCAAAAACCGGATCTGAAACAGGATCCGGTTCACAGGAGAGCCATGGAAAAACTGACCGACTGGACAACATTGTGGAAACAACTCTCAGAGATTCAATCCCGGGCATTTTCAAAAAAACAGCCTGACAAGGAAGACAGCTGGCGGGACAAAGCCAGAGATTACGACAAAAAAGTGGACCAGCGGTGGGCCAGACCGGATTCTTCCCGGCAGTTTCTCTTAGACAAGCTCGCCGCCAGCCCGGGGTCGTCTCTCCTGGACATCGGGGCCGGCACAGGCAAATGGTCGGTCCTGGCCGCCCCGTATGCCAAAAAAATCACGGCCCTGGATCCATCCAGGGCCATGCAGGCCGTGCTCAAAGAAAAGATCGATGAGATGAAGATCACCAATATCGACATTTTCACCGGCGCATGGCCCGAAGATGACCCGGGTCCCCATGATTTTATCCTGGCCTCCCATTCCATGTACGGGATTGCGGATTTTCCCTTGTTTGTCACCCGAATGTGTGACACCGCCCGCAAGGGCTGCATCCTTGTGATGCGGGCTCCGTTTGCCGATTCGGTCATGGCAAAGGCGGCCATGCAGGTCTGGGGACAGCCCTATGACAGCCCCAATTTCCAGATCGCCTACAACATCCTGCTGGGCATGGATATCTATCCGGATGTGATCATGGAAGCGGACGGCACCTGGCCGGCCTGGACCAGTGATTCCTTTGAGGCCGCCATGGAAGATATCAAACTCCGGCTGGACCTGGAAGACACGGCTGACCACGACGTCTTTTTATGGGAACTCCTGGCCAGACACCTGACAAAACAGCCGGACGGCAGTTATGTCTGGCCCGCAGGCAACCGGTCCGCGTTGCTTTACTGGGATGTCTGATGACACACCGATCCTTTTTTTTCCGGTTTCTCAAGCTGCTTTCCCCCGGCCTGTGCCTGGCGGCCGGCCTTTTTCTGGCCGCCGGCATGAGCAGCTGCGGTCCGGCAGCACCGGACCTTCCCATGCGCACCATCACGGACCAGCTGGGCAGGGAGGTGACCTTTCCGGCAAACCCGGAACGGATTGCAGCCCTGCACCATTTCGGGGGAAAAATCGTATACGCCCTGAACCGGCAGCACCTGCTGGTGGAAAAAAGCATCTACGGCATGGAGGCAAAGGCCCTGGCCGCCGTCGACCCGGAATTCGCGGCCCTGCCCGGGCTGATCCAGGGGCACGGCTACAATATCGAGGGCCTGGTGAGCCTGGCCCCCCAGGTGATTTTTTCCTATGCCTCCATGGACCGGTCCGAACTGGCCCAGTTTGAAAACGCCGGCATCCCCGTGGTGGCGGTCCGGGGTGAAACCTTTGAGGAAAGCTTTGAAGCGGTGCGGCTGATGGCGGATGTGCTGGCGTGTCCGGATGCGGGCCAGGCCTATATCACGGCCTGCAAAGCGCTTCTGGATGAGGTGGCGGCCCGCCTGGAAAACAACGTGGACACCCCGGTGCCGGTCCTGTTTGCCGGCCCGCGCAGCGTGTATTCCGTGGCCACGGGCAACATGCTGCAGACCGAAATCCTGGCCCGGGCCGGGGCCCGGAATGTGGCACAAGAGCTTCAGGGGTTCTGGGCTGATGTGTCCCCGGAACAGATCGCAAGGTGGGATCCGCAGGTGATTTTTCTGGGGTCTTACCTGGATGTGTACGGCAAAGACAAAATTTTCACCCTTCCCCAGTTCCAGACCGTGAGCGCCATCAAGAACCGGCGGGTCTATACCTTTCCCTCCAACATCGGATGGTGGGACTATCCGGCCCCCCACTGCGTGCTGGGCGTGGTCTGGACGGCCAAGACCCTGTATCCCCACCTGTTTGAAGACCTGGATCTGACGCAGACGGCCAACGCGTTTTATCACCGATTCATGGGAGTTTCCTTTGAAGACTTAGGGGGGCAGCTGCCGTGAAATGCCGGTGGATCATCCTGAGCATAGCCTTTGTCTTCGGCCTGTTTGCCTGCCTGTGTATCGGGCGGTACCCCATCCATCCGGCACAGGTGATCCGGCTGCTGCTGGCCGGACTGGGCCTGGACAATGCCGCATCCGGCAGCCTCGCCGATCCCATGGTGATTTTCTGGAACATCCGGGTGCCCCGGGTGCTTATGGCCATGCTGGCCGGGGCCGGAATTTCAGCGGCCGGGGCCGTGTTCCAGGCCCTTTTCAGGAACCCCCTGGCCGCCCCGGACATCCTGGGGGTCACGGCCGGGGCCGGGTTTGGCGCGGCCCTGGCCATCATGTTCCTGGTACCGGCCGCACTGGTGATCCAGGCCAGCGCGTTTGTCTTCGGGATCACGGCCGTAACCCTGGCCTATATTCTGGCATCCCTGAGCCGGGACCGGTCCCCGTCCGTGCTGGTGATTTCCGGCATCGTGATTTCCGCCATGTTCCAGGCCGGGCTGTCTTTTATCATGTACCTGGCCAATCCCTATGATCAGCTGGCCCAGATCATCTTCTGGACCATGGGCAGTTTTCACACCGCATCCTGGGCAAAGATCCAGGCCACCCTGCCCGTGCTGGTGCCGGGCATCACCCTGCTGATCCTGTTTTCCTGGCGGCTGAACATCATGACCCAGGGAGAAGAGGATGCCCTGTCCTTAGGGGTTCCGGTAATGCGCTGGCGGATCTTCTACGTGCTGGTCAGCACCCTGATGGTGGCCGCGGCCGTGGCCGCCGCCGGCACTGTGGCCTGGATCGGGCTGATCGTCCCGCACATCGCCCGGTACCTGGCGGGCCCGGAACACACCCGGCTGATCCCCATGAGCGCGTTCCTGGGCGGATTTTTTCTCATGATCATGGACAGCGTGGCCCGGAACGTCATGTTGTCGGAAATCCCCATCAGCATTGTCACCTCCATTTTCGGGGCCCCGTTCCTGGGGTACCTGGTGATTCATGCGGGAAAGGCGAGGTTGTCCCATGACACTTGATATTCAAGACCTTTCCGCCGGATACGGCAGCACACCGGTCATCTCCGGGATCCACATGGCCGCGGACCCCGGCCGGATCTGCGCGGTCATGGGCCGGAACGGGTCCGGTAAAACCACGCTGCTCCGGTGCATCAACCATGTCTTGCCGCCGCTGAAAGGAAAGATCCGGATCCTGGGGCAGGACATCACCCGGATGGCCCGGCATAAGATCGCACAGATCATCAGTGTGGTTCCCCAGGTGAATTTTTCCCCGTTTTCCTTTTCCTGCAGGGACATGGTCCTGATGGCGGGCGCCGCCAGGATCCGGGCCTGGGCCGCCCCGTCCAGAAAAGAGCAGGACCGGGCCGACTCCGCCATGGCAGAGGTGGGAATCGATCACCTGGCACCCCAGGCCTTCAATGCCATTTCCGGCGGGGAGCGCCAGCTGGTGATGCTGGCCCGGGCCTTGTTCCAGGAAACCCCCATCATGCTGCTGGACGAACCCACGGCCCACCTGGATTTCACCAACCAGCACCGGATCATGGCCCTGATGCGCAAACTGGCCGAAAAACGGCGGATGACCGTGATCATCACCCTGCATGATCCCAATCTCACCTGCCATTACTGCGATGACGTGGTGCTGATCCACCAGGGCGGGGTGGCTGCTGCCGGAAAAACCGCTGACACCCTGACCGGTGACGTGCTGGCACGGGTGCTGGGAGACAACATCCGCCTGGATGTCACCACCGGCGGGGTCCGGGTGGCGGTTCCGGCGCGCTTTGACCCCCCAACCGACCAGCCGGAACACGCTTCGGCCAACCCTTTGACTACCCATGAAAAAAAGAGGACCGTATGAAATGCCAATTTTGTGAACGAACATGTGATCTATCCACCGGCCGCAGCTTCTGCGGCATGTATATGGAAGAAAACGGGCGGGTGAAAGAGCGCTATCCGGACCAGTGGTGCACCTACAACCCCTCCCGGATCGAATCGGTACCGTTTTACCATGCCTATCCCGGATCCCGGTCCATGATCATCGGCACGGCCGGGTGCAACTTCCGGTGCCGTTACTGTTCCAACGGGTTCATCGCGTGCAAAGATCCGGCAGACCTCCAGGAGGTGATGTATACCATTCCCGCCGACCGGCTGGTGGCCATGGCAAAAAAGATGGGATGCCACAACATCGTGTTCAACGTGAACGAACCGGCCGTGTCCCTGCCCAGCCTGGAGCGGGTCAAATATTATGCCCAAAAGGAAGAGATCCCCATGGGATGCCTGACCAACGGGTATACCACGGAAGCCGCCACCCGGATGATGATGGAGATCTTCTCGTTTGTGCACATCGGGCTCAAGGGGTTTTCCAACGCGTTTTACCGGGAGTTTGTGGGGATCCCGGACATGGCGCCCATCCTTCGCAATATCCGGATGTTTGCCCAAACCTGTCACGTGGAGATCGCCTCTCCGGTGATCGAGGATGTCAATGACCATGAGCTGTTCGACATTGCCCGATTCATCCATGACATCCGGCCGGACATTCCCTGGCATGTGTTCCGGCTCCTGCCCGAACACCACATGAAAGAATCGCTGTACCCCAACATCGACCGCATGGACCAGGCCCTGGAAACCTCCCGGAAACTGCTGCCCTATATCTATTTTCACAATTTCGTGGGATCCAGGTGGGTGAACACCCTTTGCCCGGACTGCGGCAAAACGGTGATCAAGCGGTTCAGCCTGGGCTGCTCCGGGGACCGGCTCGATGAATTCCTGGCCCCGGACAACACCTGCCCGCAATGCGGGACCGCCATCCCTATCCTGGGGACCCGGGTGGCCTGGAATGAAAAACAATCCGTATTCGGGGAGGCCGTATCATGAGCCTGGCAGTGATCGATGCAAGGGAATGGCAGAACCGGTTTGACCTGGAAACCGGACAGCCCCGGACAAGCGATGCATCCGTGGCAGAGATGGCGGCCGGGGTGCTGTCCCGGCACCCCTATCCCGGGGATGTGGATGAACAGGCCAACCAGTGGGTGACGGACACGGCCCTGGATCTCATCTCCCACTATGACCCGGACCTGGTGTGTCTGAGCTATGTGCAGCAGTTTTTTTCAGACCGGCATTTCACTCACCCGGAAACCGAACGAAAGCGCCTGTTTGCCGCCGCCATGGCAGAAGCAGACCGGTTTGTGGACCTGAGCGGGTTTACACCGGTGATCGTGGGCACCGGGGACATGATCCCCCTGGCCGGGGACATGGACCTGTCCGGCCTGGACGGCCTGGCCGTGTCCTCCAACTGGTCGGCCCGGTACTGCGGGATCCATGGTCCGAGCCCCAGGGACATGGATTTTCTGAATTCCCTGGATACCCTGGAAAGGATCGTTCCCAGACAGGAATGGATCGATCTGTTCCAGGCGGCCCAGCCGGACCTGGAAATCCTCCAGGTCCCCCGGCTGATGCCGGATTTCCTGGCCGTGGCCAGAGAAGGGCAGGCCTTCAAAACCATGGGCACTACTTTGAGAAAACCGGTCCATATCCCGGCCAATAATTTTCAGGTACCTGTGGTTTCCCCCTTAGGTCCGATGACTGACCTGCGGGAGATCAAGCCGCTCATCCGCGCTCATCTATCCACCCATAAAATCGCTTTGATTCTGGTGGAGGGGGTGGGGGAACCGTTTTTCCCGAAATCCCGTTATATGGTTCAAAACGGGGTGGCCTGGTTCTGCTACGAGCCCGGGGATGCCTTCTACCTGACCCTGTCCACGGGCCGGCACCAGCCTTTTGCCTACCCGGCGGGATTCCGGTCGTTCGACAAGGATGCCGACGCCATCAAATTTCCGTTCTCCGGGTATATGGATGCGGTGCCCGGTCACACCCTGGGCTTGAATTTTCCGGGGAAAAGCATTGCCGTGGGAAACCGGAGCATGTTCATGCACATGGCCTTCGGCGTGGACATCAGCATCGAGTGTTTTGCCAGAAACCTGTTCAACCAGGGGTGCATGGCCGTGGTGCACCGGAACGACAAATGAAACCGGGAATATAAACTAAGATATAAACAACAATGAAAAAAGCCCTCATGAACAACCGACCCATCCAAAAATGGCTGCTGTTGCCGGCCGTCATTTTCCTGGCCGGCCTGCTGGTGTCGAGCCCGGCTGCGGGCCAAGACCGAAACGCGCAAAAACTGGCGGACCTGGAAACCCGGATCTTAGGATATACTGTCCAGCCCGGTTTTCCGGATGACCCTTACGGCCTGATCGTGGTAAACGCCGCCCTCGAAGCCATCAAGGGAGAATCCGGCGGCATCGGAGCCTGCCTGGTGGACACCCGCACGGGCCAGGTGGTGGAAACCGGCCGCAACCGCCAGTTCACCACCTATTTCCGAAGCGACCTGCACGCGGAAATGGACCTTTTGAACCGGTATGAAGACCGGGTGAAAAAGCTGCGTTCCCCGGGAAACGGGGGCAATCCCCGGGAATGTCCCCATCTGGTGCTGATCTCTTCGGTGGAGCCCTGCCCCATGTGCCTGACCCGGATCATCAATTCCGGGATCAAAACCGTGCTGTACGTGGTGGAAGACAAACAGGGAGGCATGGTCACAAGACTGGATCAACTGCCCCCTTTCTGGCGGGAATTTGCCGCAGACCGGGAATTCCGCCAGGCGGACTGCTCCCCGGAACTCCGGCAGATCGCTTTGGACCTGTTCCATTTTTCCCACCGCGACTTTGCCAGAAACCGGAAAAAACAGTGATGACAGAGATTAACCGAACAGCGACAGGAGCCCCCCATGTCAAACACCTTGCCTGACAATCCCTATACCAATGATCGGGATGACCGGGAAGCCGCCCGGATGATGGACCATATCACCAGAACCGTGTTTGCCCCCATCTACCCGGTCATGGCCGGACAGATCGCATCCATCCACGGCATCACCACGGGGACCTGCATCGATCTGGGGTCCGGCCCGGCGGCCCTGTCCATCAGCCTGGCAAAGGTCACGGACCTGTTGATCCATGCCGTGGACAAATCCCCCCACAGCCATGCCATCGCCTGTGCCAACATCCGGGAGGCCGGCCTGGAACACCGGATCACGGCCGTCCAGTCCGATGTCTGCACCCTGCCGTTTGAAAGCAATTTTGCCGATCTCATCGTCTCACGGGGATCCATGTTTTTCTGGGAAGACCTCACCGGGGCATTCAACGAAATTTACCGGGTGCTTGCGCCCGGGGGCAAAACCCACATCGGGGCCGGATTTGGAAACGAGGAGATCAAAAACCGGATTTTCCGGCAGATGGCTGAAAAAAATGACCAGTGGGCTGAAAAAGTCCGGCAGCGCCGCAGCCCGGAAACCACCCGGCGGATTCTGGATCACCTGGACAATTCTGATGCCAACCATTATACCCTGACCCAGTCGGAGATCGGATTCTGGATTCACATCCAAAAGGACACCCCGTCATGAAATGCGGGATCTGCGACATCCACTGCCATAGAATACCATTTCCCTTTGTGGGACTTTGGCAGCATCTGTTCAACCCCCAGAAAGCCAACCGTTCATTTTACCGGGTATGATACTGATGACACTCTTTTCCGAAAAAAAATCGTTGCGCCGGACCGCCTGCCTGATTCTGATGCTGGCCGTCCTGGTTTTTGCACCAGCCGCATCCGCGGTAACCGATACCTGCCCGCCGTTTTATCTGCGGACCGATACCGGCGCGATCATCAACCCCATGACCGGGGAAAATGCGGACCAGCCCTTTTCCACCCGCCAGACCTGCGGGGCCTGCCATGATGTGGACACCATCTCCAAAGGCTACCATTTCATGATGGACTGGGACAAGGCCAGCGACACAAAGTTTGCCGGCACCGACACCCCCTGGCTGGTGTCCACGGGCCTGACCGGGAATCTCATCACCTATGGGTTTTTCCAGCTGGCCAAAAAGCACAACACCCATCCGGATCAGATCGATCTGAGCGCGTTTGATTTTGTGGCAAGGGTGCCGGAATCCAAAGGCGGATACCAGAAACCCGGGTGTGCCGGGTGCCATGCCGGCGGGGGTCTGCTGGAGTTTGACCGGGACGGGCAGCGGTACGACCGCCGCCTGGCTGAAAATCCGGAACTGGCCGGGACATTGGACGGGGATTATTACCAGAGCCGCTGGGATGAAACCGGGGTGATCGAACCGGACTGCTTTTTCTGCCACGGCAGCCGTTACCATATCCAGAAGCGGATCACCCAGATCAAGCATTTGAATTTCAAATGGGCCGGGGTGGCCGCCGCCGGCATCGGCCAGGTGCACGGCCGGATCAGTGAGGGAGAGGTGCCCTCTGTGGTATACAACAAGCGGCTGTTCAATGAGGACGGCACCTTTTACCTGCCGGACATGGTGTTCCGGCCGGAGGCAAAAAACTGCCTGATCTGCCATGAATCCATCGAGCTGGGCAAACGGGGCAACTCCTGGGCCGACCCTCTGAACCCGGATGTGCACCACCTGGCCGGACTCACCTGTATCGACTGCCACACCGGGGACATCCGCCACAATTTCGCCAAGGGCAATGCCATGGACAACCAGGTGGCCCCGGAACTGGACAACACCATGCACTCCTGCCGCGACTGCCATACCGAAGGGTACCGAGGCGCCACCCGGATGCGTCATGACACCATCCGGAAAGACCACCTGGACAAGCTGTCCTGCGAGGCCTGCCACATCCCGGTGCTGCACCGCACGGCCGGCGGCGCCATGTTCCTGAACACAGGGATGTTCGGCAAATACGGGCAGGGGGATACCAGCCGGTTCGGCACCCACAAAACCTGGAAACCCGCCTACATCATCCGGTCCAAAGACAAAGACGGGATCCCGAGGATCACCCCGGTGAACCCCATGCTCAATACCCTGTTCACCAACCTGGATGAGGACGGCATCTATTACCCGCTGTTTCTGTCCGATGTGGAAACCGCTTACAACCGGTGTAAAGATCAGATGAGCAACCGGGAAATCGCGTATGATTTCCACCGCAAAGACGATATCGTGACCATGCTGGAAACCCTGGCCGACACTTTGGCCGAAAACCAGCGTTTTTCCTCGGTGAAACCGGTGTTTCACACCGGCGGCAATCTCTATTTTCTGGCAGACAGGTCTGCTGAGGAGACCGCATCGGAATCCGATACGACATCCGGCTCATCATCCGGTTCCGGCCCGGAACCCCGGGACACCCGGCTGGTGGTCCAGACGGACACCACCTGGGTCAGCCGGCTCCCCTATTATTCCATCAGCCACAACGTGGCCCCGGCAGATCAGGCTTTAGGCAGCGGCGGGTGCACGGACTGCCATGCCAAAGATGCCCACCTGTTCAGCGGGCCGGTGGTGACCGATTATTTCGGGGATGACGGCCGGCCGGTCACCGTGTCCATGGCCCGGTTCATGGGGCTGCCGGAGTCTGTTGAGCCTGTCAACCGCCTGTTCGGCCTGTTTCTGAAAACCGGCCCCTGGGTTTTGGGGACAGGTATGCTGCTGCTTTTGGCCGCCGGAACCTGGCTGGTTTTTTTCAGTCCCTCCGGACCCCATGACACGGGCATCTCCAGGCTGAGCCCCGCAGGCATGTCGGTGTTCATCTGCTTTCTCTTTGCCCACACCCTGCTGATCATGGACACCGGGTTTTTACGGTCAGTGACCCAGACCCTGGCGGACATGGCACCCTGGCTTGGGCCGTTGTCGGCTTTCATTACGGTGGCCGGGTATTTTTATCTGGTTCACACCCGGGTCCGGCACCTGTGGGTCTCTGTTGGATTACATGTTTCCGGCGCCGGCACGGCGATCTCGGGTATTCTTTTGTGGATACGCGCGCCTTTCGACAGCAGCACCTTGTTTTTGATTTCCGTGATCCATGGCATTTTTGCGGTTGCCACAGCCGGACTTGTGGGGTATTTTCTGTTAAAATTGCGCCGTGACAATGAACCCGGCCAATCAGGTCCGCCGGGACCGGACAAGCCAGGGCCATCAACGCAACAACCAAAGAGAACGGAATGAGTGACAAAAAAGACTGCCGCCCCCCGGACACCCGGCTGGGAAGAACCACTGACCGCCCCTACTGGATCTGGATGACGTCCATTTTCATCCGGGCCCTCCACCAGGTGGGGGCGGCGGTGTTTCTGGCCGTGTTTCTGCTGCCCGGGCAGCCGGATCTACCACTGTTTTTCCTGATCCTCGCCGCTGTCACCGGCGTATTGCTCATGACCACGGAAATGCTGCGCCACCGGCAGCTTTTGCGGGAACCGGCCGGCCTGACCACCCTGGTGAAGCTGGTACTCATGGGAATGGCAATTCATGGCTGGCTTCCGGCTGTCCCAACCATACTGGCCGCCTTTGTCCTGGCCGCTTTTTTTGCCCACGCCCCCAAACATATCCGGCATTTCCGGTTATTCTGACCGGCATTGAAACCAGCCGGAAAAAAAGGTATGATCTGCGCAAACAATATTTTTTTACGAGGTTCACATGTTAACTGTTTATGCGGCTGCCTGGTGCCCGCACTGCACCATGACCGTCAAATTTTTGAAAAAACACGGCATTGCATTCACCTATGTTGAGATCGAAGAGCAGCCCGAAGAGGTCATCGACAAAATCATCCAGGTCAACGGCGGGGACGACTGGGTGGTGCCCACCCTGGAATACAACGGCAAATGGCGGGAAGGCCGGTTTTATAACGAACTGACGCTGCTTTCCGACCTTCAGGCGTTAGGGGTGCCCATCTGATTGAATCTCTCCCCACAGCCTTCTGATGGAAGGCCCGCCCCTTCCGTGATTTCAAATTCTTGCTTGACACCTGACCGGGCAACGTATTATCACCCCTGACATGGGGAACACACACGAAAAACTGCGGATCAAGCTCTGGATCGAGTGCGACACCGGGGATTCCATCTTCGGGGAAGGGCAGATGCGCATCCTGGAAACCATTCAGGAACAGGGGTCCATCAATGCGGCGGCCAAAGCCCTGAAAATGGGGTACCGGTCCATGTGGGGACGGTTGCGGAAAATGGAAAAACGGCTGGGCAAACCATTGCTGGAACGCCACAAAGGCGGGGCCGAAGGGGGTCATTCCGACCTGACGCCCGAGGCTTTGGAAATGATTGACAAATTCAAACGCCTCCGGGTGGAAATTACCGAAGCCTCGGAAACCATTTTCAGAAAAATTTATCATTAGATGATTAGATGACGATAAAAGTTCACTATGGAAAACAAACGCCGTTCCTTCCGCATACCCCGGCCGCTTGGAAGCCGCCTCACCGGCGGAACGCCTGAAACTCTTTAAACCCGCATCATTCGGTCAAAAGAGAGAGCTGATTTTTTACCCATCGTTATGTTTCTGTTGACATATGAATATCCCGATGATAGACAGCATGGTGAAAGTGGCCTCATGTCTTAAGATAAGGGAGAGAATGATATGCTGTTACCCAAGTTTGAATTCCATGAACCGGAATCCATTGAAAAGGCGCTGGTGCTGAAAAAGCAGCTCAACTCCGGCGCCCGGTTTCTTGCCGGCGGCACCGACCTGCTGGTGTACCTGAAAAAAAAGATTGTATCCACCGATCATGTCATCAGCCTGCAGCGCATTGAGGGCTTAAGCGAAATCCAGGAGAATGAAACGGATTTGACCATCGGAGCCTGCACCACCATGGCCGCCATATCCCGGCACCCCGCGGTCCAGAAACGATTTTGCGCATTGAAATCCGGGGCCGACAACATGGGCACGCACCTGATCCGGAACCGGGCCACCATCGGCGGGAACGTGTGCAATGCCAGCCCGGCCGGCGATACCCTGCCGGCGCTGCTGGTCTACGATGCCATCGCCCTGGTCGAAAGTCCGGACGGAAAACGCGAAATCCCCTTGAAAGATTTTTTCAAGGGGCCCGGGAAAACCGACCTCAAAGCCGACGACATTCTCACCGGGTTCCGGCTGCCCTTTCCGCCGGATCACAGCGGTGCACACTATATTCAGCTGGGAAAACGGAAATCAGCGGAAATCAATGTGGTGAATGCCGCATCGTTCCTGACCTGTGATCCGGGTACCGGCAAAATCCTGTCGGTTCGGATCGCTCTTGGATCCGTGGCCCCCACCCCGATCCGGGCACCGAAAGCCGAGGCCTCCCTCCTGGGCAACACTGCTGGAGATGATGCATTCAATGCTGCGGCGGAGATCGCCCGGTTCAAGGACTGTTCCCCCATCGATGATTTCAGAGGCAGTGCCGCATACCGGCGGGCCATGGTGGGTGTTTTGACCAAACGCACCCTGGCCGCCGCCTTTGACCAGGCCCGGGCCTAACCTTTGACAGCACAGGAGATACCCATGAAAAAACTCATTCAGATGACCATCAATGACCGGGCCTATGAAGTGGCGGTGGAACCCAACAAAACCCTGGCAGACCTGATCCGCTACGATCTGGGCCTGACCGGCACCAAAAAAGGGTGCGACACGGGTGACTGCGGGGCCTGCACCGTGATTCTCAACGGCGATCCCGTCAATTCCTGCCTGGTGCTGGCTGTCCAGGCCGACAATGCCGTGATCGAGACCATCGAGGGGTTGAGCACGGATGACGGGCTCCATCCATTGCAGCAGGCATTTGTGGAAAAAGGCGCGATCCAGTGCGGATTCTGCACCCCGGGCATGATTCTGTCCGCCAAAAACCTGCTGGATAAAAATCCGGCGCCTTCGGAAGCAGAGATCCGGGAAGGGATTTCCGGGAACCTGTGCCGGTGCACCGGGTACCAGAAAATATTCGAAGCCATTGAATCCACCCGTTCATAAGCCAGTTTTCAGTTCTTTGAGGAGGAAGCCATGAAATCATATGATGTAATCAGCACCCGGGCCAACCGGATCGATACCCCGGACAAGGTCACCGGCAAAGCCGTGTTCGTGGATGACATCACGCTGCCGGGCATGCTTTACGGAGCCCTGCTGCAAAGCCCCCACGCCCACGCGAAAATTTTGTCCATCGACACTTCGGAAGCGGAAAAGTTGCCCGGTGTCAAGGCGGTGATCACGGCCAGGGAAGCCGGCCAGGTCAAGTACGGGGTCAGTCCGGCCCGGTATGATGAAACCGTGTTTGCCGTGGACAGGGTCCGGTATGTGGGGGATGAAATTGCCGCCGTGGCCGCCACCAGCCTGGATGTCGCCCTGGAGGCGGTCTCCCGGATCAAGGTGGAATACGAGATCCTGCCAGCGGTGTTCACTGTGGAAGATGCTGTCAAGGACGGGGCCCCCCAGCTCCATGACGAGTTCAAGGGCAACCTGTGTGCCGAGGTCCACCAGGAGTTCGGCAACGTGGCCGAAGGACTTGAAAACAGCGACATCGTCATCACCACGGAGATGAAAAGCAAGCGCCAGGACGGCGCATTCATCGAAATGCAGGGATGCATCGCCGAATACGACAACCGCGGCGTGCTCACCCTGACCAGCTCCACCCAGGTCCCCCACTATGTACAGCGCACCGTGGCCATGGTCCTGGGCATGGATGTGGGCAAGGTCCGGGTGAAAAAGCCCTATGTCGGGGCCGGTTTCGGCATCAAGGCCGCTGCCAACCCCATGGAACTGGCCTGCTGCATGCTGGCAAAAAAAACCCGGAAACCCGTGAAAATGAATTTCACCCGGGAACAGGTGTTCATGTACGGCCGGGCCCGCCACCGGTTCCACCACACCATCACCACGGGCGCCAAAAAAGACGGCACCCTCATGGCGCTCAAACATGAATGCTGGCTGGACGGCGGGGCCTACACCAGTTTCGGCATTGCCACGGTCTATTACACCGGGTCGCTTCTGGGAGGCCCCTACAAACTGGCCAACATGAGCTATGACGGGTACCGGGTGTACAACAACAAGCCGGCCTGCGGGGCTCAGCGGGGCCACGGGGCCGTGATCGCCCGGGCCTGTTTCGAGCAGCAGCTGGACATGATCGCCGAAAAAATCGGCATGGATCCCCTGGAACTGCGGATCAAGAACATGATGGAAACCGGGGACACCACCTGCAACGACCTGAACATGAGCTCCTTCGGCATGGCCGAATGCATCGAAGCGGTGAGAAACGGGTCGGACTGGGACAAGAAGAAGGGCCACATGCCGCCGGGCAAAGGCATCGGCATGGCCTGCGGATTTTTCGTGTCCGGGGCGGGATATCCCATCTACCGGTCCGACACCTTTCACGGCACCGTGATCGTCAAGCTCACCGAAGACGGCGGCACGGCCCTGGTGTACACGGCATCGGCTGAAATCGGCCAGGGGTCGGACACCGCCTTTGCCATGATCGCGGCCGAAGCGTTAGGCATCCCCCTGGAAAACGTCCGGCTGGCTTCAGGCGACACCGACATGGGCGTGGACTTAGGCGCCTATTCCAGCCGCCAGACCCTGATGACCGGGCATGCCACCAAAGAGGCGGCGGAAAATGTCAAACGTCAGGTCCTGGAAGTGCTGTCGGAACAGCTGAACGTGCCCGTGGACAAAATGGACATCCGGAACGGATTCATCGAATTTGACGGGGATACCCCGGATTTTTCCGCCCTCCGGACCCGGTATATCAAGGAACACCGGGGATGGACCGACAACCCGGATTCTGACAAGCTCACCTTTAAGGAAGCATCCCGCATCGCATTCCTGGAACGCGGCTCCATCGTGGGCACCGGCAAATACAAGCCCCATTCCCTGGGCGGCAAGTTCAAGGGCGCGGCCGTGGGCACCTCCCCGGCCTATGGGTGTTCGGCCCAGGTGGCCGAGGTCACGGTGGACATGGACACCGGCCAGGTCACCATCGACAAGATCACCGACGCCCATGACTGCGGCAAGGCCATCAACATGACTTCCGTGGAAGGCCAGATGGAAGGCTCCATCTCCATGGGCATCGGCGAGGCCATGCACGAGGAGGTGATTTTTGACAACCAGGGCCGGGTGCTCAATGACGATCTGGCGGAATACAAGATCGTCACCTCCATGGACATGCCCCGGGTCAAGACCATTGTGGTGGAAAGTGACGAGCCCAACGGGCCGTTCGGGGCCAAGGAGGTGGGGGAAGGGGCGATCATGCCCACCATCCCGGCCATCCTCAATGCGGTGTACGATGCCGCCGGGGTCCGGATTTATGAGCTGCCCCTGACGCCGGAACGGGTATTCCACGCCATTCAGGAATACCGGGAACGGAACAAGGCCTCTGCCTGATCATGATGGGCCAGCCCGATGCCGGCGATGACAGATATCTGCGGCAGACGCTTCTTCCCGGTATCGGCCCCGACGGTCAGGCACGGCTGGCAAAGTCCTGTGTCCTGATCGCCGGGGCCGGGGGGCTGGGCTCTGCCTCGGCCTTTTACCTGGCAGGGGCCGGCATCGGCCATATCAAAATCGTGGACCATGACACCGTGGAGATCAGCAACCTGAACCGGCAGATCCTGCATGCGGACACGGCCCTGGGGCAGCCCAAGGTGGTGTCCGCCGCCGACCGGCTCAAGGCGTTCAACCCCGGCATCCAGGTGACCGGCCTGTGCGAGCGGATCACCCATGACACTATCACCGCCATGCTGGAAGGGGTGGATATCATTGTGGACGGGTGTGATTCCTATGAGACCCGGCAGGTACTGAACCGGGCCTCCCTGGCGTTTCGCCTGCCCTATGTGTACGCCGGGGTCAACGGATTCGATGCCATGGTCTCCTGCTTTGTGCCCGGACAGACCCCCTGCTTTGAATGCCTGTTTTCCGGAAACGCGCCCCCATCCGATCAGCCGGTCGGAGTGATCGGCGCGGCCCCGGGACTGGCCGGCAGCCTCCAGGCCATGGAAACCGTGAAACTGCTGCTGGATATCGGCAGACCCCTGAAGAACCGGCTGTTGCGCATCTCCGGCCTGGACATGCGCTGCCACTGCATGGCGCTGTCCCCCAATCCGGCCTGCCCGGCATGTGGCAGGGCCTGACGACCGACAACCCATGAATTGGACAACAACCCGTAACGGAACAATTTAGAAAGGCGGTGACACCAGAGATGATCATTCAGCTGAACGGCATGACGGAAACCGTTCCGGACGGCCTGACCATCTCCGGCCTGATTGAATGGGCAAAGGAGGGGGACCCGGACCTGATGGTGGAAAAAAACAGAACCTATATCTACCCGGCGGAATACGATACCTGCCCGGTGAACGACAATGACATCATTGAATTCATCAACCCCAATCTGGGGGGATAGCCGCCGGTTTGCCATGCCGGGAACGGTCTCTTCCCTGCCGGCGGAGGCCTGGAAATACTGATGAGCCGGTTGCAGACATCCGAGATTTCAGCCGTGATCCTGGCGGCGGGCTTCTCTTCCCGGATGAAGGCCTTCAAACCCCTGCTGCCGGTGGACGGCAAACCCATGGTCCAGAGGTGTATCGACCTGTTTTCGGACAACGGTATCACGGATATTGTCGTGGTGACCGGGCATCTTCGGGAGCAGCTGGAACCGGTGGTCAGAGATGCCGGGGCCTGCCCGGTGTTTCACCCGGGGTTCGCTTCCGGCATGCTGGGCTCCATCCAGAAAGGGGTTGCGCACATCCGGCCCGGACAGGGCGGATTCTTTCTGCTTCCCACGGATATCCCGGCCATCCGCCCGGCCACGGTCGCCCGGATGATCCAACAATTCCAGTCCGATCCCCTTCGGATCATCATGCCCTGTTTCAATGGCCTGCCCGGACATCCGCCCCTGCTGCCGTGTGACCTCAAGAACCGGATTCTGGCCCTGGCGGAACCCGCCACCCTGAGGGACCTGATGGCGGCGGAAAAAGACCGGACCAGTCCCCTGACGGTTCATGACCGGGGTATCCTGATGGATGCGGATGATCCAAAAGGGTATTCAAGGATACAAAACAAAGTTCAATCCCTTGACATCCCCGACAAAGAGGAATGCCTGTCCATCGTCGACCGGGAACTGCCAAAGACACATCCCATCCGGGACCACCTGGCACAGGTGGCCATGACCGCCCTGAAACTGGCCCATGCCGTGTCCGATCCAGTGAATCTGGACCTGGTGATTGCCGCAGCCCTGCTCCACGACATCAAGCGCCGGGAAAAAAAACATGCCGCAGCCGGGGCCGCCATGCTGCGGGACCTGGGATTTCCCCGGGTGGCAGAGGTGATCAACCAGCACATGAACATCGAGCTGGACCCCCATGCCCCGGTCCGGGAAACCGAGCTGGTGTACTTTGCCGACAAGCTGTGCAGCGGTCCGGACCTGGATTTCAACTATCACCAGCGGTTCAGGAGCTGTCTTGAAAAAACCCCCTGGGCCGCCACCCGCATCTGGAAACGCTATGAAAATACACGGCACATACAGGCCAGAATCGAGGCCAGCGCCGGACAATCCATTACAGAAATACTCGCAGACTGACGGCCTGGTATTCCTGTTGCGGCACGGCCGGATCCAGGGGGCCGGTGAAAAGCGGTTCATCGGCAGCACAGACACGGACCTGGGCGACATCGGCATCTCCCAGGCCCGTTACTGGCAACAGACCCTGGCACCCCTGACCATCGACACCATCCACACCAGCAGCCTCACCCGGTGCCGGCATACCGCCGCCATCATCGCCGGGGACCGGACCGTCACCAGCCATCCTGAATTAAACGAGATTCACCTGGGGCAGTGGGACGGCAGGACGTTTGAAGAAATCAAACAGCAGGACCCTGACGGGTTCAGACGGCGGGGAGACCACCTGGACACCTTCCGCCCCCCGGGCGGGGAAAGCTTTCTGGACCTCCAGAACCGGGTGATGCCTTTTTTCAATCAATGCCTCCGGGAACCCGGCACCCCGCTCTTTGTCACCCATGCCGGGGTGATCCGGGTGATCCTGTGCCATGTCACGGGCCTGGCACTGAAGGACCTGTTCCAGATCCCCCTGACCTACGGTCAGCTGGTTGTTCTGGAAAGAAACAGGATGTCCGCCTGATTTGAGAAACAGACTTTGAAATAACTGTGCATCGCATGACCTGACCGATTGTTCCGGGCACGCTCGGGAGATGGCTGTGGATCATTCAGGACTGATCAACCGGACAGTGGGAAAATAAGTGCGGTATCTTGATGGATCACGGGTAAGTAAGTCCATGTTCAGGACAGCGGCCTGGGCACCGATATAAAAGTCAGGCAACGGCGATCGTTTCATGCCCTTGTTTTTTCGATATGCCAGAAACGCCTTTCCCGCCAGAAACAAGGCTTCTTTCGGAATGTCCAGCAGGTGGAAGCCGGCATGGTACAGGGCGGATTCCAGCGTTTCAATTTTTTCAAAACCGATGGAAACCTCCGCGTAGATCATTGGATTGATCCACAATTTTGTCATGGAACTGAATTCCAGCAGCCTGGACTCCGACCAGTCGGCCCAATAAGGATCATCGAGAAAAATGTCCAGGATAACATTGGAATCGACCAGAATCCCGTTCATCCCTCTTTCCTTGTCAACGCCATTATCTCATCGGTTGTCATTCTGACAGTTGCCACCCCCCTGAGTTTTCGAAATCTATTGGGTTGATTTCCCGGTTCTTTCTTTTTGACAATATAGACCCGGTTTTTTTCCTCAACAAACTCTATTTCCGTGGCAGGAACGATCCCCAGTTTTTCACGGATATGCCGGGGAATGGTGACCTGCCCTTTCGTCGTCACCCGCATGAGTTACCTCCAGTATTCTGTATTACTTGTAAGAGTAATACAGAATACTGGGGCACTGGGGCATTGTCAAGAATCAACGATCTTTTTTCCCCTGGTATTGATCTATTTTCTGTGGACAGGTACCATGCATCAGTTTTTCAACGGCATATCAGGTTTACAAAGAAAGTCATCACCATGACAACGAATCAATCGACAAATGAAGCAGATGCCAGGGCCCTTGAAATATTCAATTTCCAGACCCGGGCCTGCCTGGACCAGCCGGTCATTGATCTGAAAAAACGGCTGACTCTTCTCAACACCATCGAAACGATACTTAAAGAAAACGACCAGGCCATCTGTGAAGCCATCCACGTGGATTTCGGGAACCGCTCGTTTCATGAAACCCGGATTCTTGAAATCACACCCTGTCTCCTGGGGCTGCGGTATACCCGAAAGAAACTCAAAAAGTGGATCAAACCCCGGCACCGTCATGTTTCCATGATTTTTCCGGGTGCCGGGAACCGGGTCATCCCCCAGGCCAAAGGAGTCGTGGGCATCATCACCCCCTGGAACTATCCGCTGTTTCTGGCGATCAGCCCCATGACCTGCGCCCTGGCCGCCGGCAACCGGGTCATGGTAAAACAGGCGGCCCAGTCACAACACCTGTGCCGCCTGCTCCGGGACCTGTTTTCAGCAACCATCGGTCCGGAGTACATCAGTTTTCTGCCCGGGGTTTCGGCTGCGGCTTTTTCCGGGCTGCCCTTCAACCACCTGGTGTTCACCGGATCTCCCCAAACGGGAAAAACCGTGATGCAGACCGCAGCCCGGAATCTGGTGCCGGTCACCCTGGAGCTGGGGGGCAAATCTCCGGTGATCCTGACTGATGATTTCGACATGGCCAAAGCGGTGAAACGGATTCTGTTCGCCAAGCTCATGAACGCCGGGCAGACCTGCATTGCCCCCGACTATATCTTTGTCCCGGAAAACCGCATCGATACGTTCATTCAAACGGCGCGAACAACGGCCCGGCAACTGTATCCGGACATTGCCTCCCCCGACTACACCGCCATCATCGATCAACAGGCGTTTGACCGGCTCATGGACACGCTGGCGGATACCAGGGAAAAAGGCGGCCGGGTGATCCCTTTGCTGGACGGACCGGACACCCTTCCGGAGCACAAAAAAATATCGCCCGTGATCGTGACCGAGACCACCCCGGCGATGCGCATCATGCAGGAAGAGATCTTCGGCCCGATCCTGCCGGTGATTCCCTATACTGATCTGAACAAAGTGATCGATTATATCAATGACCGGCCCCGGCCCCTGGCCCTGTATGTTTTCACCCGCGACCGGCGCCTGTCAGATACCGTGATCGCACACACCCGTTCCGGCGGGGTGGCGATCAATGACTGCGCCCTGCACGCTGTCCAGCATGATCTGCCGTTCGGCGGCACCGGCAACAGCGGCATGGGTCATTACCATGGGATGGAGGGATTTCTGGAGTTTTCCAAACTGCGGCCGGTGTTTCACCAGGCCCCGTTCTCATCCACCGCTGCCCTGACCCCGCCTTATGGGGTTTTTGCCGCCAGGATCTACCAAGCCATTAAAAAGCTTCCCTGGCTGTCCTGATTCTGTTTTCCTGGATTTTTTTGCAGGGTGCCGGATTTTCCATTATAAAACGATCTGAATACGAAGGAACAACCGGGTCAGGCAGACATCTTTGGCAAAATCAAGAACCGGCAGAAAAAAGAAAAAAAAGCCATTTTACAGAAACGGAAAAACCCGGCCCGGTAAAACAAACCGTTCATTTGATTACCGGGCCGGGCGGGATAAGTGGTTAAATCAGCTCATCAGATCGCACTTTTGATTTCAAAATCCGCATACGCTGCCATGCCGTGTTCCCCAAGATCAAGACCGCCCATTTCTTCTTCCTCATCCACCCGGATGCCCAGTGTTGCTTTCAGGATAGAAAAAATAAAGAGTGCGGATAAAAAGCAGGGAACCGCATAGGCAAGCACACCAACCATCTGTGTCATAAAAGAATGGTCCGAACTGAACAGTCCCACCGCCAGTGTGCCCCAGATACCGCAGACCAGATGGACGGAAAGCGCACCCACAGGATCATCAATTTTTATCCGGTCAATACCCATGACAGACACCACTACCAGGAGACCTGCGATAAACCCGATGACAATCGAACTCATCACACTGACCACATCTGCACCGGCCGTAATCCCCACCAGGCCCGCCAGAGATCCATTCAGTGCCATGGAAAGATCCGGTTTTTTCTGTAGAATCCAGGAAAGGAAAATAGCCCCCATGATACCGGCAGCCGCTGCCAGGGAAGTTGTTACAAAAACGAAAGAAACAGCCGCAGGATCCGCTGACAACACTGAACCGCCATTGAAGCCGAACCATCCCAGCCACAGAAGAAACACCCCAATGGCAGCCAGCGGCATGCTGTGACCCATGATGGGTTTAATTTTGCCGCCTGCATATTTTCCTAAACGGGGACCCAGTACGAGCACGCCCGCCAGTGCGGCCCATCCCCCGACTGAATGAACCAGAGTGGAACCTGCAAAATCATAAAATCCCATGGCATCCAGCCATCCGCCGCCCCACTTCCAGCTGCCCACCCAGGGGTAGATCAATGCCACATAAACGGTGGAAAAAATAAGAAAGCTGTGAAGTTTGATCCGTTCGGCCACCGCTCCGGAAACGATTGTTGCGGCAGTGGCAGCAAACATGGCCTGAAAAATAAAATCGGTCCAGTAGGTGTAAATTCCAACCCCATCATCACCGGCAATCATCATATTTTCCGGGCTCACACCGATACCGAACCCGGAAAACCCGAAGAACCCTGAAATTGAAAAATCGCCGGGATACATCAGATTAAAGCCCATGGCGGCATAGGTGAGCAGACCAATGGCGATAATGGCAGTATTTTTGAACAGAATGTTGACGGTATTTTTTGCCCGGGTCAACCCGGCTTCCAGGCTTGCAAACCCAAGATGCATGATAAACACCAGAAAAGTGGCCACCAGCATCCAGGTGTTGTTTGCCACATAGGTCGCTGCAGCGCCTGTGATTTCCGCCGCACCCTCCGCCGCCAGGGCAGCCGCCGGAAGGGTTGTCATGGTGATGGCCAGGGGCAGTATTCTTTTATGTAATCTTCGTGATTTCATTTTAACCTCTTTGTAGTTTATTAAATTGCTTCTTCCCCGGTTTCTCCGGTTCGGATTCGACAGACTTCATTCAATGGCAGAACAAATATTTTGCCATCGCCGATCTTTCCGGTTTTAACGCTCTGAATGATTGATTCAACCACCGTATCAACCAGTGCTTCTTTGACGACAATTTCAACCTTTACCTTGGGAACGAAATCAACCTGGTATTCCGCCCCCCGGTACACCTCTTTATGTCCTTTTTGACGTCCGAATCCCTTTACCTCGGAAATCGTCATTCCCTGCACACCGATCGTTGCCATGGCTTCTTTCAGCGCATCCAGCTTAAACGGTTTGATGACTGCTTCAATCTTTTTCATTGGGTTTGCTCCTTTACAATTATTGATGTCTTTGGATAACGCCACATGTGATCTAAAGAGTGTATTGTTTGCAAGTCAGGTGCCATTTGGAAAAACTTTTAACAACCAATTAATATTAAAGGATTTTTTACTTCAAAGAAAAATTTGCGCGCGAAATAATTACATTTTTGTTAGGTATTTTGGTTACAATAATGTATTAAATATTTTTTATTTAATAATTTTGTATGTTTTTACAGTCTTGCCATGAAGTCCACCCATTTCAGCATATCATTTCACAAACAGGGACCCCATTGCTGTATCCTTGATATCCAAGAGATATGGTCTTTTTTTGAATTTGGACGAAAAAAACGATCTCGCCCCATTGAACATGAAGCGATGGAAAGGAAAATGTCCTTTGAGAATCCGGCAGACACCTGCGGTCACCGGCAAAACAAATAAAAGCCTTCTACTCTGGCTGTCCTGATTCAGTTGCGGTCCGGAGGGTCTGCCGGATCAAACCCGTTTTCCACCAGGATGGCCATCAGGCCGTCATACGATGTTTTCAAGAGCCGGCCGCAAGTTTCCGGATCCGGGGCCGGGTAATGATCCCCGGCAATGTCGGCGCATCCGGTTCCCCCGCATGTTCTTGTCTGTTCGATGAAAAACGAGGCAAAGGCATCCTGCATGGGAATCAGCCGGTCCTGGTCCCCCGCTGACATCATGGCCAGGATCCCCATACCGCCGGTCAGAATGCCGCAGTGCCCCTGTGCCATGCCTGCTCCCATGCACAGCCCGCCGCTGAAATCAACCAGGGCCGGATTCTGTTCCCCCCACATATCGAGCACCATGATCACCATGATCTGGGTGCAGCAGTATCCCTGGTGCTTCAACTTCAACAACTGGATATCATCCATGATGGGTCTCCCGAGGTCTGTTGTGTCAATTTTTAGTTATTTATGGTTACTATTTGTCTTTTATAAGAAAATTTATCTGTAAAAATCATAAACAACTTCAATTTATAACAACAATTATGATAGAAATTCACCAGATATGCAAGATCTGGATATCACGTGACCCACAAATTGAACCCATAAAATAAAATCAAACCGGCCGGGGCAACCACCGGTCCCGATTTTTACTTTCAGGAGAACCCATCCCATGAGACCCAGAAAAATGTGGTTGAACATCAATGGCGCAGACCGTATGGTGGTCTGCGATCCGGAAACCGACACCCTTGCCCGGGTGCTGCGCCGTTTGGGCCTGACCAGTGTCAAGGTCGGCTGTGACACGGGCGTGTGCGGCTCCTGTTCCGTCATTCTCGGCGGCAGACTGGTCCGGTCCTGTGCCAGGAAAATGAAAAAAATCGAGGAATATACCCGCATCATCACCCTGGAGGGGATCGGGACCCCGGACCACCTGCACCCGCTCCAGGTGGCATGGATGCACCACGGGGCGGTCCAGTGCGGATTCTGCTCCCCGGGCTTCATTGTTTCCGCCCATGCCCTGCTGCTGGAAAACGATGCCCCCACCCGGGAACAGGTCCGGGACTGGTTCCAGAAACACAGGAACGTGTGCCGCTGCACCGGATACAAACAGCTGGTGGATGCGGTCATGGACGCGGCCCGGGTGGTCCGGGGAGAAGCCTCCATAGACGACATCACCTGTCCGCCGCCCGCTGACAACGAATGCTACGGCAAACCCCTGGTCCGGCCGGGTGCTCTGGCCAAGGTCACGGGCCTGGCTGACTACGGGGAGGACATTGCCCTGAAAATGCCGCAAGAAACCCTGCACGTGGCCGTGGTCCAGCCAAGAGTGGCCCACCACGCCAGGATCCTGGATATCGACACCGGTGAGGCCCTGAAGATGCCCGGGGTGGTCAAAGTGATCACCCACCAGGATATCAAGGCCAACGGCGGGACCAACCAGATGGCCGAGGCCAACCTGCATGAACGCTCCACCGTGACCCTGCCTTCCCGGAAAATCCTGTGCGATGACAAAATCTTCCGGTACGGGGACGTGGTAGCACTGGCCATTGCCCACACCCCGACCCAGGCCCGGGCCGCCGCCGCCAAAGTCACGGTCAAGGTGGAGCCGCTCCCGGAATATCTCACCTATCTGGATGCTGTCATGCCCGATGCCCTCAGGGTCCACGACGACACCCCCAACCTGTTCTGCTGCCAGCCGGTGCTCAAGGGGGATGCCCTGACCGATGCGGAAACCGTCCCGGATATCCTGGACCATTCCGCGTGCAGTGTGGAAGGCAGTTTTCATTCCTCCCGGGAACCCCACCTGTCCATCGAGGGATGCACGGTCCAGGCCTATTTTGACGAAGATGACTGCCTGACTTTTCAATGCAAATCCCAGGGGCTGTATACGTCCATCAGCCGTATCGGGTCTTCTCTCGGCGTTCCCAGAGACAAGCTGCGGGTGATCAACAACTTCACGGGCGCCAGTTTCGGCTGGTCCACCAACGCGGGGGACCTGTGCCTGGCCGGGGCTGCGGCCGTCGCCGTGAACGGACCGGTGGCCCTGTCTTTGAGTTACGAGGAACACCAGCACTTCAGCGGCAAACGGTGTCCCTCCTATTCCAACGGCCGGGTGGCCTGTGATGAAAACGGGCGGATCACCGCGGCCGAGTTCGACATCGGGCTGGACCACGGGGCCTATTCCTGGGGCGGGGACCATGTGATGGAAAAACCGGTGCGATTCGCGTTCTTTCCCTACAAGGTCCCCCATGTGGCCGGCCTGTGCCGGGTGGCCAACACCAACCACACCTTTGGCACGGCCTACCGAAGCTATGGGTCCCCCCAGGCCTACACCATGTCCGAAGCCCTGATGGACATGCTGGCCGAAAAAATGAACATCGACCCGTTCGAGTTCCGCTGGATCAACATTGCCCGGCCCGGGGACACCAACATCAACAGCCATGCGTTCAAGGAATATCCCATGGAAGAGATGATGGAAAAAATGCGGCCCCATTACGAAAAGGCCGTGGCCGACGCCAGGGCTGCGGACACCCCGGAAAAACGCCGGGGCGTGGGCCTGGCCTGGGGCGGATTCAACGTCACCGAAGGCGGTACGGACCAGTGCACCGTGGTGCTGGAACTGGACAGGGATGACCGGATCCTCAAGTATGACACCTGGCAGGACCTGGGCCAGGGCGGAGATGTGGGGTCGCTCATGGTCACCCTGGAAGCGCTGAAACCCATGGGCGTGACCCCGGACCGGGTCCGGCTGTGCCAGAACGACACCGGCATCTGCCCGGACTCCGGCATGTCGGCCGCCAGCCGGTCCCACTACATGAACGGCCATGCCACGAAAATGGCGGCAGACAAACTCATGGCCGCCATGAAAAAACCGGACGGCACCTTCCGGACCCACGCGGAAATGACCGCGGAAAACATCGACACCCGGTATGAAGCCACCTACACCTGCACCGTGGATCCCTCCATCACCCGCCTGGATCCCAACACCGGGGTCGGAGACCCCACCCCGGCCTACACCTATGTGCTGAACATGGCGGAGGTGGAAGTGGACACCGCCACCGGAAAGACCACGGTGATCCGGTTCGTGTGTGTCTATGATGTGGGGAAGGTGGGCAACATCGCCGCGGTGAGCGGCCAGGCTTACGGCGGCATCTCCCACTCCATCGGGTTTGCCCTGAGCGAGGACTACAGTGACGTGAAAAAACACACCAACATCGCCAAAAGCGGGGTACCCTATATCAAGGACATCCCGGACCACATCGTCCTGATTCCCTGTGAAAACCCCAGAACAGACGGGCCGTTCGGGTCCTCCGGCGCATCGGAAGCGTTCCAGTCCTCGGGACACGTGGCCGTGATCAACGCCATTTACAATGCCTGCAAGGTCCGGATCTTCGATTTGCCTGCCCGGCCGGAAAAGGTCAAGGCCGGTCTGGATGCCCTGGCCGCGGGCACCCCGTTGCCGCCCCCGAAAAAGTATTTCCTGGGGTCGGACCTGTACGAGGAACTGGAAAACATCAAGGCCAATCCCGTGAAATTCCGGGGGCACGACATGTTCAAATCCCTGGGGGATGAAGACGGGGCCCGGTTCTTCTGATGCCCGACTCCTTTGCCATGTCAGGAAAACAGGCCGTCCGCGGATGCCTGCGGGATGAACCCGCCTTCTGCACGGCGGCCTGCCCGTTTCACCTGGATGTGCCGGCCCTGGTCACCAAAATCGAGCGGAAAGCGTTCAACGCGGCATTCAGGGCCTATCAGAATGCCGTGGGGTTTCCCGGCATCGTGTCCCGCCTGTGTGACCACCCCTGTCAAACAGTGTGCATCCGCACCCGGGTGGACCAGGCTGTTTCCATGAACCTGCTGGAACGATCGCTCCTGGACCTGGCCACCCGGACCGATCCTTACGCGTTCAACCTGCCGGACAAGGGCCGGCGGATCGCCATTGTGGGGGCCGGCCCGGCCGGCCTGGCCTGTGCCCTGGGCCTGTGCCGGAAAAAATATGACGTAACCCTGTTCGACCGGCAGAAAACCGTAGGCGGACACCTGGCAGACCGGCTGCCCGAAGCTGTCTACCTGGCGGATATCCACCAGCAGTTCATGAACGAGACCTATACCCTGGTTCACCGGGAGATCCGGGACCTCGCACCGATCCTGGCGGAATTTGACGCCGTGTTCGTGGCCACCGGAACCGGGGGGGAGACGTTCGGCCTGGTTCCTGACCGGGCGAAAAACGAAGCGGTTCCCGGGGCCGCTGCCACTGCCTGTCCCGGCGTGTTCATGGGCGGGGGAGTGACCGGCAGCAACACCTGTGAAGCCATTGCCGACGGCCTGTCCGTGGTTCAGGTCATAGAATCGTATCTCAAGGTGGGCCGCATGGACACCCCGGCCCGGCAACGGAGTACCCGCCTCAAAAAGGACCTGTCAGACATTGCGCTGTGTCCCGCCACCGTGCCGTCCGGCGGCACCGCCTATACCGGGGAAGAGGCCGTGACCGAGGCATGTCGGTGCGTCAAATGCGCCTGCGATGCCTGTCTCCGGTACTGCGACCTGATGGGGCACACCGGCAAGTCCCCCAAAAAGGTGGTGGATGACGTGGAAGCCACGCTTCACCCCGGCACCCTGGCCGGGGACGGCACCATTGCCAAGCGGTTCATCGCCTCCTGCACCCATTGCGGGCTGTGCCGGACCGTGTGTCCTGTGCACATCGACATGGGGGAGTTCCTGGCGGTGAGTCACCAGGCCCTGGTCGAAAAAGGCGCCATGCCCTGGGCATTTCATGAATTTTTCCTCAAGGACATGGATTTCAGCAACTCGGACCGGGCCGCCTTGGTCCGCCCGCCCCCGGGCAATGCCGAATCCTGCAAATACCTGTTTTTTCCCGGATGCCGCCTGGGGGCCTCGGATCCCCGGTATGTGACCGCCGCCTATGAAGCCCTGCTGTCAGCACTGCCGAATACGGGCCTGATGCTCGGGTGCTGCGGGGCCCCGGCACGGTGGGCCGGAGAGGAACCGCGCCTCCGGGATGTCCTGGAAAACATCCGCCGCCAGTGGGAAGCCCTGGGCCGGCCGGCACTGGTGTTTGCCTGCCCCACCTGCCGGCAGATGATCCAGCGGCACCTGCCGGACATCCCCGGGACATTCCTGTATCCGCTGCTGCAGGACGCTGGTTTGACGGGGTTGATTGGCGCAAAGCACCCGGAGCCGCCGCCGGTATCAGGTATGGAATCTTGCAGCCCGGCAAACCCGCCTGAAAACCGCCATCCAATGCCCCCTTTTGAGGGCTGGTTTGAGGACCGGACAGTCTGCGTGTTCGATCCCTGTGCCAGCCGGGAGGAACCTGCACTCCAGCAATCGGTCCGGGACCTGGTGACCGCAGCAGGGTATGTGCTGGACCCGTTGTCCATGGAAAAACACCTGGCCCAGTGCTGCAGCCGGGGCGGGCAGATTACCGTTGCCAGCCCCGGATATGCCCGGGAGATCGTAAAATCCCGGATCGGCCAGCGCCCGCACCCCTATGTGACCTACTGCATCAACTGCCGGGACATCTTTGCTTCGGCGGGCAAACCCGCCATGCACATTCTGGACATCCTTTTCACCCTGAACGGGCCGGGCCGGCCGCCGCCGAACCTGACACAACAGCACAACAACCGGGTCCGGCTCCGATCCCTGGCCCTGGAAACCTTCTGGAACGAGACCCGCGACATGGAACAGACGAACTCTTTGAACGGCATCACCCTTCACATCCCGGAACCGGTCCTGGAAGATCTGGACAAAAAAATGATCCTGGCCTCGGATATGGAAACCGTGGTGGCCCACTGCGAAACCACAGGCCGTAAAATCCTTGATCCCGAAACCGGGCTGTTCACCGGCCACCTGAAGATCGGCCACATGACCTTCTGGGCCTTATACCGCGCGGACAAAAGCCGTCCGGACCCCAAACGGTTCGAACTGGTGAAGGGATACGGACACCGCATGGAAATATTGGAGGAGTGACCCGTGGCCCGTGATCCTGATGAAAAAATCTGCCTTTTATGCAAAAAAACAATGGTCAAACAAAAAACCGATTTCACCTATCTTGGCCACAGCTTTCATACCGATGTGCTGCGCTGCCCGGACTGCGGCCAGGTATACATCCCCGAAGACCTGGTGAATTCCCGGATGAAAGAAGTGGAGACCCTGCTTGAAGACAAATAACACACCACCGGCTGCCGGCAACGAGATCATCCGCCGCACCTTTTCGGTCTGCCCCGTCTGCCTGAAGCGGATCCCGGCCTGCCATGTCCGGAGGGCGGATGCGGTTTTCATGGAAAAAGAGTGCCCGGAACACGGGTTTTTCTCCACCCCGGTCTGGCGCAATCACGTTCCCATCACAGAGTGGATCGGGGATGTCCCGGAAATCCGGGACGGGGAGAACCTGGACTGCCCCCATGCCTGCGGCCTGTGCCCGGACCACCAGCGGGAAACCTGCTGCGTGCTCCTGGAAGTCACCGGGCGGTGCAACCTGCACTGCCGGTTCTGCTTTGCCGATGCAGCCCCGGCACCGGATCCCCCGTTAACAACCGTCAAGGCATGGCTGGACCAGCTGGCGGTTCCCGGCAAAACCCTGGTGCAGCTGTCCGGGGGAGAGCCCACGGTGAGAGACGATCTGCCCGACATCATCCGCCATGCCAGACAGGCCGGGTGTGCCCATGTACAGCTGAACACCAACGGCATCCGGCTGGGGCAGGACCGGGAATATGCCGGACACCTGGCTGAGGCCGGGCTGTCTTTTGTCTTTCTCCAGTTCGACGGGATGGATGATGAGGTTTACCGGACCCTCCGGGGAAAACCGCTCCTGGACATCAAAAAAAAAGCCATCACCCATTGCGGAAAAAGCGGTATCGGGGTAACCCTGGTGCCCACCCTGGTGCCGGAGGTCAATATCCACCAGATCGGGGCCATCATCGATTACGGGATCTCCCTGTCCCCATGGGTGAGGGGGGTGCATTTCCAGCCGGTCAGTTTTTTCGGCCGGATCCCCCATATGCCTTCGGATCAGATGCCCTCGGACCGGATGCGCCTGACCCTGGACCAGCTCATGGCGGAGATCGAAACCCAGACAGGCGGCCGGATTGCCAAACAGCACCTGCTCAGCTCCCGTTTCAACCACCCGTTGTGCAAATTCCACGGGGATTTCGTGGTCCTGCCGAACAGCATCATGCCCCTGTCCCACCCCCGGGACCGGTCCGGGCAGTGCGGTGACACCCCTGTCACCGTGGATCAGAACCGGGCCTTTATCACCCGGCGGTGGCAGCGCCCGGAACCGGATCTGCTGTCACCGGCCGGTGGGGCCCCTTCCAGGTGCTGCCCTGCTTCCGGGAACATCGCCCCCGCCAGCTGCTGCAATCCAGACACACTGACCCCACCCCGTGAAGGACGGTTTCCTGACAAGCCGTCTCAAACCCCGTTTCCCATGAACCCGCCCCCGGACTCCCTGGACCTGGATTATTTCATGAACCGGGTCAGAACCCATGGATTCACCCTCACTTCCATGGCATTCCAGGATGCGGGCAACCTGGACCTGGAACGGCTCCGGCGCTGCAGCCTGCACGTATTTGACAACGGCCGGTTCGTCCCGTTCTGCGCCTATTACCTGTCGGGCTGGCAGCAAAAGGAAGAATCCGCATGATTTCCCCCATCCCCTCCTGGACAGCCCAAAGAACCGGCCTGGGTGCCCGGCTGTCCCCACACACCCTTGAGGTGTGGCAGCTGGAGCGGCTCCGGCAGGTGATCCACTACGCCCGGGAAAAAAGCCGGTTTTACCGGGACCACCTGGCTCATGTGGACCCTGGGGCCGTCACCTGCCGGGAGGACCTCGCCGGCATCCCCTTCACGTTTCCCAGAGACATCGTCGAGCAGGGCACCCGGATGGTATGCATCTCCGCGGGAGAGATCTCCCGGATCACCACCTTGTTCACCTCCGGGAGCCAGGGTCCCCCCAAACGGATCTGTTTCACCCGGAACGACCTGGACCGGACCGTCGATTTTTTTGCCCACGGCATGTCCACCCTGGTGACCCCGAAAGACCGGGTGATGATCTGCATGTCCAGCGGGACCCCGGACAGTATCGGGGACCTGCTGCAACAAGGCCTGGCCCGCATCAAGGTGTCCTCGCTGATCTACGGCAATATCAGGGATCCGGACCAGGCCGCCGGCCAAGCCGGGGAATTTGACTGCCTGGTGGGGCTGCCCGCAGAAATGCTTTACCTGGCCCGGACCGCCCCGACTCTCCGGCCGGCCACGGTCCTGCTCAGCGCCGACTATGTGCCGGACAGCATCATAAAGGTCCTGGAATCCACCTGGCAGTGCTGGGTGTTCACCCATTACGGCATGACGGAAACCGGTTACGGCGGCGGGGTCCAGTGCGGGGCCCGCCAGGCGTATCACCTGCGGGATGCCGATCTTATGGTGGAAATCGTGGACCCGGACACCGGCACCCCTCTGCCCCCGTCCCGCACCGGGGAGGTGGTCCTGACCACGCTCCGGAATGAGGCCATGCCCCTGATCCGCTACCGCACCGGGGATCTGGCAAAAATGGCCGCCGATCCATGTCCCTGCGGCGCATCCCTGCATCGTCTGGACAAGGTGTCCGGCCGCCTGGCCAACACGGTCCGCCTGGACGATCAGACTTGCCTGAGCCTGGCGCACCTGGATGAAGTCATGTACGCGATTCCCGGTCTCCGGGGATACCGGGCAACGATCCATCCCCCCCGGCAGCTTCACCTGACTCTGGACATGGACGGAAAAGAGGCATTCCCAAACCTGGCGGATCAATTGAAACAGGCGCTTTCCCTTCCTGTGGAGATCACTATCGGGTACGCACCGCTTCCGCCCTGCACCCCCAATGGAAAACGGGTGCTCACCCTGGGTCAATAGCCCTGATGGTTGTGGCGGCAGCTCAGTCAATGACCCGCCTCTTTTTGATGCCGAAAAGCAAGAATATACAGCATCTCCCTGACCTTTTCGTAGCGATATAAAGCCACATATCCGGACTCGCCAAAAGGGATGATCAGCTCCCGCAATTCCGGCATGTCCCCCAAAGGCCGGCCTATTTCGGGCTCTGATTCCAACAGTGATAGATAATAACCAATCATTTCCGATGCTCTCTTTGAGGCACCGGGATTTTTTTCAGCCAGAAACCGGCGGCACCGTTCCAGACCCTGAACCGCCCCATCGGTGATGATCAATCGTGGCATGGGGGCATCCCGGTTTCTTTTTCAGAACCCCAGGTTTGAAGCCAGTTTTGAACCTCTTGAGCGGTCAGGTGCTTTCCGGTTTCCTGGTATGCTTTCCATGATGCCAAGGCCTCCTGTTTGAAGCTTTCTTTTTTTTCTTCTCGCTCGATATATTCCCGTATTGCTTCACACATGATCCAGTGTGCTGACCGTTTTTTGACATCTGCCAGTTGCCGGACCCTGTTCTTTAATTCGTCATCGATTTTGATGGATGTGGCCATGACAAACACTCCTTATTCCAAAGTAATACCTTTCAATACCATCATTGAAAATCAATATCAAGATTTTCAATGATACCGAACCGTTCTAAACTTGGGTAACACCAGCAAACCTTGATATATCCGGAAATTTTTCTTGCCGTTTTGATTCAAAACCGGCAATATTTATTTCCAGTCATTGAAATCAAAATTCAAACTTTTAAATAAGGACCGTTATGGAACACATCAGTGTCTGCGGCATGGATTTGAAGGATTACCTGATTGAAATGGAGGAGTTTCACGGCGGCCGGTCCCCCGGCATGCTGGTGGGGGCGGTGCTGCTGGATGCGACAATGGCACGGATAAAACAGACCGAGGCCCTGGGCGTTGTGGCGGAAACCATCAACTGCCTGCCGGACGCGGTTCAGCTGCTGACCCCCTGTACGGTGGGCAATGGATGGCTCCGCATTTTCAACTGGAGCAAGTTTGCCATCACCGCCTATGACCGGACGACCTTCAACGGGGTCCGGGCATGGCTGGTGGCCGAGGCAATACCGGACTGGCCTGCCGTCCATCAATGGTTCAACCGGCCCGACCCCCTGAAAGGGATGCCCCCGTTTGAAGAACTGGCGGAGTCGTTCCTGGCCGGCCGGCACGCCCTGGTGGATACCTCAGAAGCCCTTGTTCTCGACAGCAAACTCAGGGATGATCATCCCAAAGACACCGGCCTGTGTCCCGGCTGCCGGGAATCCTATCCCCTGTCCTGGGGCGACAGGTGCCCGGCATGTCAGGGTATGGCATATTATTCGGTGACAAAAACTTTGGGATGACACAGAGGTGCCCTCACACAGGGGCAGGTGTCAGGCATTGACCCATCGCAGCAGCAGCAGCAGTCCTGACAGTTACAAAATCATTTTCATGATCGACACAGGATGGCCTTGCTACTGCGTGTCGAACGGTGCATGTATCCTGTATCCGATGGTTCGGTGCTGGAAAGGGACGGGGTGCAGACCGCCCGCCCTGTTTCGGTACGTTCCACCCGGACATGCACGCCATAGACGGTGCACAGGCGCTCGCCGGTCAAGACCTGATCCGGTGGGCCCTGGGCAAGGATGGCGCCCCTGTGCAGCAGGATCACCCGGGCATTCAATGCAAAGGCCTGATCAGGATCATGGGTGGACAGGATCACGGCATGCCCGCTTGTTTTAGCGAGCCTGTCAATCCGTGCAAGTACCCGGGCCTGATTGCCGAAATCCAGTCCGGCTGTGGGTTCATCCATCACCAGCACCCGCGCTTCCTGCACCAGTGCGCGGGCGATCATCACCATCTGCCGCTGCCCGCCTGAAAGGTGCGAATAATCCGCCCCTGACAGATGATCGATACCCAGCCGTGCAAGGGCCTTGCTCGCCACTGCCTTGTCCCGGGCTGACGGGGCCGAAAGCAACCCGATCCGCGCCGTCCGCCCCATCAGCACAACTTCTTCGACTTCATAGGGAAAGGGCGGCACATGGGCCTGGGGAACATAGGCGAGACTGCGCGCGATATCAGAACGGCTTAGGCGGGACAGGTCCTGATCGTTCAACAGCACGCGCCCTCCCAATGGTGGAATCAGGCCCAGAAGCGTCCGGAAGAGTGTGGTCTTGCCACAGCCATTTGGACCGAGCAGGCAGACAATCTCGCCGGGGGCCACTGTCAGCGACAGGCAGCGGCCGACCAGGTACGGGCCATGCCCGATGGAAAGATTTTCCGCCGTGATCATGACCACCCCTTCCGCCCCCGGGCGAGCAGATACAGGAAAAAGGGCGCTCCCAGCACTGCTGTCAGGATACCGAGCGGAATCTCGATTGTGGACAATGTCCGGCAAAGCGTATCGACCAGAAGCAGATATCCGGCCCCGAGGATGGCTGAAACCGGCAGAACTGCGGCAAAACCGGGCCCCACGATCATCCGGGCAATATGGGGAATCACCAGTCCCACCCAGCCCACAACGCCCGCAACCGCCACGACCGAGGCCGTGATCAGGGTTGCCGCAGCGATGACCACCATCCGCAGACAGGGCGCATCCACACCGAGCGCGCGGGCCTCATCATCCCCAAGGCTCAGCAGATTGATCCGCCAGCGCAGCAGGATCAGCGGCACAATACCAACAATGACCGCAGGCAGCACCGGCCCCAGATCGGCCCGCGTGATGCTGGCAAGGGATCCCAGCAGCCAGAAGGTGATTGCGGGCAACTGGTCATATGGATCGGCCATGACCTTCAGCAGTGACGTGGCCGCCCCTGCCAGAGCGCCCATGACAACCCCGGTCAAGACCAGAACCAGCGTCTGATCTACCCGGTGCACGGCCTGGGCCACAAAGATCACCAGCACCACCGCGCCCATGCCGCCAAGGAATGCACAGCACTGAATGGCGATCACCGGCAGCGACAGGAAGATACCGCAAACTGCTCCCAGGGCCGCCCCGGAGGAGACCCCCAGAATGTCGGGCGACACCAGCGGATTCCGGAACAGCACCTGATAGGATGCGCCAGCTGCTGCCAGTGCCGCGCCCACAAGCATGGCCGCCAGCACCCGCGGCAGTCGGATGTTCCAGATCACCACCTCAGCTGTCCCTCCTGCATGCCCTGACAGCGCGGACAGCACTTCGGTCAACGACAGCCCGAACGGACCAATGCTCAATGCAGCCAGCGCCCCGGCCGCCAGCATCAGCGACAGTACAGCCGGTGTGGGCAGGCGGTGTATCATGCGGGCAGGAACCCGTCTTCGGTCAGTCATGGCAACAGGCGGTCGAGCTGGTTTTCGGTCAGATCGATGTGATACCACAGGCGGTAAAAGGCTCGCGCGCTTTCACGCAGGTCGATCTGACAGCGATCTGGAAAAAAGACCGCAGCCATCCAGTCCAGACCGATCATGCGGTTGAGAGAAGGCGGGCCGTCAATCCAGCCGAAGGGCAGAACGGGTGACAGATACACCCGTCCCTCCTTAACTGACCGAATTTCCGACCAGATCGGATTGTCTCGGCAGCCGTCAAAAAACCGGCGGTCCCAGGTCACGATCACATCCGGGTCCGCAGCCAGCAGGGCTTCGAAACTGATCTGCACAAGGCCGCGTGCTGTTTCGGACCGGCCCATCACATTCACCCCGCCGGCACGTTCCAGGATTTCGGTGTTGATCGAGCCCACAACCCCGCTCTCCAGCCCATCGGGGCCCCGGGCCATATAGGCGCGGGGGCGTTCAGCATCGGGGATCCCTGCCAGCAGCGTATCGATACGCGCAAAGGTCGCCTCAGCATCCTGTGCCAGGGTCTCGCCTCGTTCGGGGACTCCCAGGGCCTCGCCCAGGAGGCGCAGTGCGGCAGGTGTGTGATCGAACCGGCCGTCAATCAGGATATAGGGAATGCCGGTCTGTTCCTGCACACGATTCGCCAGATCGACATACATGTCGAGCACGGACCCGAAATCAAGGATCAGCGAGGGCTCCAGGGCTACAACGCGCTCAAGACCGGCCTCGCCACCCTGCCCGGTAAGGGTGCCAAGCTCCGGCAGATCTGCATAGGGGGCTGCAAGAAATTCACGGGTCTCCGCCCGGTTCGCGCGGGGCCAGCCCAACATCCTGTCGGGGGCCATGACATAGAGTAAGATCGCTGCGGGCGGGCCTGCGGCAAACACCGTTTCGACCCGGTCAGGCAGTTGGACAACCCGTCCGGCGCTGTCGGTAATTGTGCGGGTGTTCTGGGCCTGTGCGGGTAAGGCCATTATGAGTGCGGCAATGGCTGCAAACGCAAAACGGGTCATGCAGTGCATCCTTATAGAAATTTTTAAACGTCAATGGGTACGCGCCACCAGGCGGGAAATGAACGCTTTATGGATGCTCTTTTCCACGAAACCGGGGTATGCTCGGTCACCCTGCCGTTTTCCAGCCGGACCAGGGAATCGGCCACAACCGCGATCTCCTCCATCTGGTGGGACACATAAAGAATGGGAATCCGGAAACGGGTACTCAGGGTCCGGATATAAGGGAGCAGTTCTTTTTTGCGGTCCTGGTCCAGGGATGCCAGGGGTTCGTCCATGAGCAGCAGCTGCGGGCTGCACAGCAGGGCACGGCCGATGGCCACCCGCTGTTTTTCCCCGCCGGACAACCTGGCCGGCCGGCGTTTCAGCAATGATTCAATCCCCAGAAGCGATACCACCGGATCAAACCCCACGAACCGGTCTGCCGGCTTCAGCCGGTTCATGCCAAAGGTCAGGTTGGCCTGGACGGTAAGATGGGGAAACAGCCGGGCTTCCTGGAACACGTATCCGATCCGGCGTTTTTCCGGAGGAAGATGGATCCCTTTATCGCCGTCAAAGCAGCAGCGGCCCCCAATGGTGATCCGTCCCCGGTCCGGCCGGGAAAGACCGGCCACCATGTTCACCACAGAGGTTTTACCTGCACCCGAAGGCCCGAACAGGGCGGTAACTCCGGCCTGTTCCGCGGCAAACGCGATATCAAGATAAAATCCCCCCTGCTGTTTCTGAACACAGACATCCACCCTGTTTTTTTTACGGGTACCGCTGTTTTTCCTGCCGTCCGTCACAGCTGTCATTGTCATCCTTTCATGAGCGTATCAAACCGTCTGGCCATCCATTCGGACAACACCAGGGCGGTCATGGCCAGGGCCACGGAGATGATGCACAACCGCAATGCACCGGCTTCGCCATCAGGCACCTGGGTAAGGGAATACAGGGCCAGAGGAAGGGTCTGGGTTTCCCCCCGGATGTTGGAAACAAAGGTGATGGTGGCGCCGAACTCCCCCAGGCTCCTGGCAAAGGCCAGAATGGTCCCGGTGATGATCCCGGGCACCATCAGGGGCAGGGTGATTGTAAAAAAAACCCGCATCCGTCCCGCCCCCAGGGTCCTGGCTGCATCTTCCAGACCCGGATCCACGGCATCGGCCGACAGCCGGACCGCCCGGGCCAGCAGGGGAAAGGCCATGACCGCCGCGGCAACGGCTGCTCCCTTCCATGTAAACGCCAGGGTGATCCCGAAGGTATTGTAGAGAAACCCGCCGATGATTCCTTTTCTGCCTAAGAGCACCAGCAGCAGATACCCGGTGACCACCGGCGGCAGCACCAGGGGCAGATGGATGAGGCCGTCCACCAGCCCCTTGCCCGGGAACCGGTACCGGGACAGGATCCAGGCGGCACCAATCCCTGCCGGAAGGCTCACCGCCACCGCCAGAAAAGACACCTTGAGGCTGAGCCCCAGGGCCTCCCATTCCATGGGGGTGAGGTGCCATGCTTCCATCACCGGACAGTGAATCCATATGTTTCAAACACCCTGGCGGCGGGTTCCGACTGCAGAAAATCAAGAAAGGACCGGGCTGCCGGATTTTCTTTCACCAGGGCCGCCGGGTAGACAATGGGCGGATGACTGTCTCTGGGAAAATGCCCGGCCACCCGCACTTTGTCACTGATGGCCGCATCTGTGGCATAGACCTGGCCCAGGGGGCATTCCCCCCGTTCCACCAGGACCAGGGCGGCCCGGACATCCTTGGCCCGTGCCACCCGGTCCGCAATGGCATCCCAGAGTCCCAGATGCTGCATGGCGTTTTTACCGTACATTCCGGCCGGCACGTGATCCGGATCCCCCATGGACAGCCGCCCCTCCCCCAGGATGCCGGCCAGGTCCAGGCCGGCATCCACCTGGAGTCTGTCAATGGGGCTGTCCCCGGGGACGATCAGCACCAGGCTGTTGCCCAGCAGGTCCCGGCGGCTTTCCGTGACAATACCCCCCTTTTCAGCCAGGTAGTTCATCCATTTGGGATTGGCCGACAGATACATATCGGCAGGCGCCCCGTTTTCAATCTGTTTGGCCAGGGTGGAAGAAGAGGCAAAGGAAAGGCGGATCTTTACCGGATGGGCCTTTTCATACAGGGCGGCAATATCGGTGAGCGCATTGGTAGTGGAAGCCGCGGCAAAGACGGTGATGGTCTCTGTCCCGGCCCACGCCGGCCGGCCCATCCCGATTACCATTGTCAAAAGAAACACACACACTGACAGACATCCAAACGGTTTTTTCTTCATGTTCATCTCCTTATGTTTTTCAACGCATTCTGTTCTTGGAACCTGATTTTCCTGCTTCACCCACAATGAACTGACCCATGACAAATCAAGCAGCACCAGGAAATATGTTTTGATATTCTTGTATTGATCATGAGGTCTTCTCACGATATGCTTGTGCGCAACGCCAAATCAGGGTAAATATGATGTTTGTAAAAGTCAATATATTTTTTTAAACGTCATATCGACGTCAGAGACCGTCACATGACAGGAGGTATTCATGGAAAACACGCCGGGAAAGATTGACAACCGTATCAAACATTACCGCCAGAAAGCCGGGTTGTCCCAGACCGGACTGGCGGAAAAGGTGGGGATCAAACGCCAGGCGATTTACGATATTGAATCCGGCCGGTACCTGCCCAATACCGGTGTGGCCCTCAAACTGGCCAGACATTTAGGCTGCCGGGTGGAGGATCTGTTCTATGAAACCGTGTCAACGGCTGACTGTCCCCTGGTCATGGGGGAAGATGTCCTGCCCGGGGACGGGCGGGTATCGGTGGTCATCATCCGGGACAAGCTGGTGGTCTATCCCGTGGACGGCCGGTTCACCTTCCCCAGCCAGATGCAGCCGGCGGACGGGGTGTTGAAAAATGAAAATGGACAGATCCGGTTTTTCACCCCGGATACCTGCCTGGAACAGAACATCCTGATCACGGGGTGTGATCCGGCGTTTTCCCTTTTGTCCGCCCATGCCTCAAGGGTGGATCCCCGGCTGCGGGCATTTTGCCGGTTCGGTTCCACCCATGCTTCCATCGACCGCCTGGCCCAGGGCAAAACCCACCTGGCCGGACTCCACCTGCACAACCAGACGGGAGAGGAAGCCAATGTGGCCCTTGCCCGCCGAAAAATGGCCGAAACCGGCGGGGCTTTGGTCATGGGATTTTCCTTTATGGAGGAAGGGTTGATGGTGGCCCGGGGCAATCCGTTGAACATCAAAGCCGCCGCCGACCTGGCCCGCCCCGGCATCCGGTTTGTCAACCGGGAAACTGGTGCGGCCCTGCGCGTGCTCCTGGATGAACTGCTGGCAGCCTCCGGCATCCCCGGTACCGAGATTCCGGGATACGGCATCCTGGTGGACGGCCATAACCAGGGGGCCCAGATGATCGCCTGGGGCATGGCGGATGCCGCACTGGGACTCCACCCCGTGGCCCACGCCTTTGAACTGGACTTCGTGCCCCTGGCCGAAGTCCGGTGTGACCTCGTAGTCCCCGCCGACCTGATGGATGACCCCCGGATCCAGATCATTCTGGATGTGCTCCAGAGCCGGGGATTCAGGGACGAACTCGCCCTGCTGCCCGGGTACAGTCAACGCAAGACCGGCACCACCATTGCCGCATTCTGACCCTGTTCCGTTATTGCCTGTCTCATCCACCCGGCCCGGTTTTTGAATCTCATCATTGTTTTCCCTGCCAGGCATTGGATCCGCAAAAATCGGCTTGCCGTTATATTTTTGTTGACATATCGCTACAATACCATTATTAAACAGCTACAATATAGTTGTGTCAATTTTAGCATAACGAAGGAGCCCTGATCGGTCCGTCAGGCCAGGCTTGGAAACCATTCCGTTTCCATAGGTTCCGGCACATCGGGGTTCCCCAACACGGAGGTAAGAAAACGATGAGGTATGCCGAAGCCGGGTATAACCTGGAGATTGATTTGACACGGGGGAATATCGAGCGGGTGGAAACCGATCCGGACCTGATGGCACGCCACCTGGGCGGCCTGGGAACCAGCGTGAAGATTCACTATGACCGGGTCCCCCCGGAAACCCAGGCCTTTGACCCGGAGAACCTGCTGGTCTTCAGCAACGGCCTGTTGTGCGGGACCCCGGCCTTCAGTGCCAACCGCACCCTGGTCAGTTTTATTTCACCCCAGACCCATTTGCTGGCCTATCCCATGATGGGCGGTTTCTGGGCCTCGGAACTCAAGTATGCCGGATATGACAAGGTGATTGTCCGGGGCAAGTCCCCTGAGTTGATCTATATCTGGATTCACAACGACAAGGTGGAGATCCGGGATGCGTCCCATCTCAAGGGCAAAGGGGCCATCGAGACCCAGGAGATGATCCGCGCGGAACTCAACGAACCCAATGCCCAGGTCCTGGCCATCGGACTGGGCGGGGAAAACAGGTGTTTCACCGCGTCCATCGAACAGTCCCGATCCAGCTCCAGCCGGGGCGGCGGCGGGGCAGTCCTGGGAGACAAAAACCTCAAGGCCATCGCCGTCCGGGGAACCAAACCGGTGCACCTGGCCCGGGGGGCTGAATTCATGGCGCATCTCAAAGAGGTCCGCCAATATATCGACTTCCGGAACGAAAACCCCATTCCCGAGGTGATGCCCATCCTTTCGGGAATCGGTTCTCCGCAGATGATGAAGCATGTGGATGAACAGTGGCATACCGAGGCATTTGCCTGGGGAAACGCCCGGACAAGGCGAAAGGGGTTCTGGACCAAGGAGATCGAGGAAAGCTGGGAAAAAAGCCAGCGCAGCGCCATCAAGCGGTTCATCTCCTGTTACAACTGTCCCCAGCAGTGCGGGGCCCTGATCAACATTGAAGGGGTTCCCCCCTATATGATCAAGTGCTTTTCCAAACTGACCTATGCCATGGCGGCCCATGTGGATGACCTGGATTTTTCCTGGCGGATCTGCCACAAGGCCTTTGAATACGGCCTGGATTCCTTTTCAACTCCCCAGATCCTGGCGTTCGGGGTCGAGCTCTACGAGGCCGGCATCCTGACGGATGAGGATTTCAAGGGATGCCCCACAGACAAGGAAGGGCGGTTTTTCTGGCTGCTTGACCGGGTGGCCCGGCGGGAGGGGATCGGCGATGTCCTGGCCGACGGCACCTACTGGGCGGCCAGACGGATCGGAAACGGGGCGGAAGCCTTTGATCACAATACCACCAAAAAACACGAGCAGATGAACATCAAGCTGGGCATGCTGGATCCGATGTATTTTCTCATGTACGCCACCAATGAAAAGATCAGCATCACCCAGATCGAGGGCAACTGGCCCCAGGCCCCGTTCCCGGACAAGGAAAAACGAAAATCGTTTGTGGAGAACTGGCCCCAGCTCCCGGACGACCGGTTCAAGGACTATTTTCTGGAATGGGAACCCCGGGGCGAAAAATCCAATCCCGAATTCCCGACAGCGGACATGTGCTCCGAAATCGTTGACTGGATGGAAATGCTCCACAATATTGACGACGCTCTGGGAATCTGTGCGGGCATGGGCTCTTTCTGCCTGAAACCGCCCTACCATATTCACAACTATCACAAGCTGGTTTCAGCGGCCACCGGCATGGATGTCAGCCAGGAAGACCTGAAGACGATCGTCAAGCGCAGCCGGAACCTGCACCGGGCATTCAACAACATCCGGGGCATGTGCCGTGCCGATGAAAAACCGCCGGAAGATCACTGGAAGCACCGGTTCCCGGAACTGGAAGAAAATTTATTGACCACCTATTACCGGTTCAAGGGCTGGACCGATGAAGGGGTGCCCACCAGGGAACTCCTGGAAGAGCTGGACCTGGCTTATGTGGCGGATGACCTGGAACAAAGGGGGATTTTGAAAAATGGCCAAGATAACCAAGAAGATTAAAACCATCAAAGTGGATGCAGACAAATGCAATGGATGTCGGACCTGTGAAATCGTCTGCTCTGCGCATCATTCCACACCCCGGTACAGCACGGTCAATCCGGCGGCATCCCGGATCCATATCGTCACCCGCCGCTTGAGGGATATCTGGCTGCCGGTGTTTGCCGGTGAATACACCCCTGCGGAATGCAACGGCCGGGACAAATACGTGATAGACGGCAAAGAGTATGACGAATGTGCCTTCTGCCGGGCCGCCTGCCCGTCCCGGGACCTGTTCAAGGACCCGGATTCCGGTCTCCCCCTGAAATGCGACATGTGCGAAGGGGAAGACATGCCCCTGTGTGTCGAATGGTGCCTCAACGATGTGCTGATCTATGAGGAGCGGGAAGAAGAGGTTGATGAAGAAGTGCTTCTGGATGAAATGGCAACCGGCTTAGAGGCGCTGATGGAAAAATTCGGCCGCGACAAGGTGGAATCCGCCATGAACCGTATGAGCCGGAATGGATAACCCCGCTCCCATGAACACAGGTATCATGAAAACCCATCCCATTCCCGGCTATGAAGCGGCCCTGAAAATGGCTTTGGATGCCATCTCACCCCTGAAAAACAGCGAAGAGAAGGGGCTGGGAGAGAGCCTTCACCGGGTCCTTTCCGCGGACATCCATGCCATGGTCGACTCCCCTTCCGTGGATGCGTCAATGAAGGACGGGTATGCGGTTGTTTCCGATGAGATCCGGGATGCCACGCCTGAAAATCCCGTGCAGTTGAAACTCATCGGCACAATGGCGGCCGGTGGGGATGCCTGCCTGCGGGTCGAGCCGGGAACCGCTGTCCGGATACTGACCGGGGCCGGGATCCCTGCCGGGGCTACGGCGGTCCTGGCCGGAGAATTTGCCAGGTGTGAAAGGGAATGGGTCACCGTGTTCAACCATGCCGAACCGGGCCGGAACATCCTTAAGGCCGGTATGGATGTCCGTGCCGGAGAACAGGTGGCTGAAAAGGGCACCCGTCTGAATCCGGGACTGATCGGGACCATTGCCGCTGCCGGATACGGGCGGATCCCGGTCTATCGCCGGCCCCGGGTCGCCATCCTGGCCACCGGTGACGAACTGGTGATTCCCGGGGACCCGTTACCAGACGGGAAACTCTATGCCAGCAACCTGGAAATGCTCAAGGCCTGGTGCCGGCAGTTCGGCATGGCCGCCAGTTTTCAGCTGCTCCAAGACACACCGGAGATCATCTCCCATGCCATGGAAACAGCGGCCGCCACCCATGACGTCCTCATCACCAGCGGCGGGGCCTGGACAGGAGACAGGGATTTCATTGCCCGAACCCTGGCATCCTTGGGATGGAAAAAGGTGTTTCATGCCATCCGCATGGGCCCGGGCAAAGCCGTGGGATTCGGCATGCTCCAGGACAAGCCGGTGTTCATTCTCCCGGGCGGCCCCCCTTCGAACCTGACCGCTTTTCTGCAGATCGCCCTTCCGGGGCTGCTCAAGCTGGCCGGACACCGGCGGCCCGGTCTGCCCGAAATCCGGGTCAGGCTCCAAGCCCCCCTGGACGGCAGCCACGTTGACTGGACAGAGTTCGTGTATGGGTCCCTGGTACCGGGAGACACCCACACCGGATTCCAGCCGTTGAAACTGACCCGTCGGCTCCGGTCCATGGCCTTTGCGCAAGCGGCCGTGGCCATTCCCGAAGGGATCACCTGCCTGCCCGAGGGCAGTATTGTCACGGCCCAGCTGCTCCCTTGAACCTGAAACCAAAGGAACCCTATGACCCCCTTTATCGAAAACATGACCGAATTTGAAACCATGGACACCACCACGGATGCCCATCGATCGGCAGGGCCGGGCAGATGGAAAAACCTGCCCCTGTTCTGGTTCATCCTTTTCCTGTCCTACCAGTGCACCCGGCGGTGCCGGTTTTGCTACGCCTTCAACCAGGTAGGAAGCGACAATGTGCAGGAAATGGATGATGCCGCTTTTTCCCGGCTGCTGGACTGGATCCCCATGGTCTGGGAGAAAAACAACATCCAGGTCAACATCATCAATTTCCTCGGGGGCGAACCCCTGTTGCGGACCGACCGGATCAGACAACTGCTGGACACGGTGGCAGCCAGAACCGGGAAAATGCAGAACCAGGTGAACACCAACGGGGACCTGGTGGACTCTGTCAACTGGGATGACCTGGAACAGGTCCGGTGGATGACCGTCAACATTACGGATATCGGCATCGATGAGCTTGCCCGGCGGATGGCGGTGATCCGGGACCGGTCCAACGTGATCAACCAGACCATTGCCGTCACCCTGGATGAGCACAATATCGGACGGATCATCGACATTTCCCGGTTCGGCCTGGAAAACGGATACCGCCTCAGATACAACAAAGATCTTTTCAAGGGGCAGGATCCAGCCTATCAGGAACAGCTGCTGTACACCTACCATGAATTGTGTGACCTGCTGGAAAATTACGCGGCCCGGGGCTTTGATATCCATTCAACATTCCTGCTGGATACCCTGGTTCCCGGGTGGGATCACCCGTCATCGCCCTATCCCTGCGGAAAACGGCTGGCGGTCGTGTTTCCGGACGGTTCCATCGGTCCCTGTATCCGGGACCATAATTATAAAACCGGAACCCTGTTCGATGACGATCCTCTGGACCGCCTTGACTGCAGCACCTTTCATTTCGACCTGGCACAGCCGGACATTCCCGAAGACTGCCGCGCGTGTGAGGTCAAACTGGCATGCCAGGGGGGATGCCCCCATGACAAGCGGATGGTGACCGGTGACCGGAAAGGCCGGTCCGTCACCTGCCGCATTCACCGGGAAATCCTTCCCCGGCTCAAAGCACTGGATCAATGAACAGGAAGGAACATGGCAGCATCCTGTTTTTTTACATAACCATTAATGACACAGGTAGAAAAACCAATGGAGACATTAGCGCCTTTCATAGAGGTAATCGACGAGATAAAGGAAGCCGGGGGAGACCCGTTCCAGCT
>NPIF01000030.1_pt1 | contig 104439 bp, 60 predicted proteins | sample 8637461 | NCBI WGS metagenome assembly NPIF01 (sample SAMN07420641, study PRJNA396082) | bioreactor metagenome | isolation source: sample BR12 brine-fed electro-methanogenic bioreactor BR | place: Japan: Kochi | collected 2016-12-09 | reverse complement strand
CTTAACGGCGTTGCATGGCACCCCGTTGTCCCCTTTGCTGCGTCTCGTTGCCCCCTTTGCCGCGTCTCGTTATGCCCTATACTGCGGCGGCTTTGCTTCGGCCGCTTTCGGCATGTTCCGCACGTTGAGACTCGATGAACCCTTCGCGCAACTACGGTGACGAAACATGAACTACCGCCCCACCCTCTTGGTAATGCTGCTGCCCATGATCGCGAGCGCCGCGCCGCTGCCGGCGCGCGGCGGCTCGGTGTATTCTGAGGCGCCGGACGACCCCGCCGCGCTCTACCTGACGCAGGACGTGTTCGGGGTGCACGCCGACGGCGTCCACGACGACACGGCCGCGCTGCAGGCGGCCATCGACCGGGTCGGCGAAGACCGCAGCGGCGGTGTGCTTTTCGTCCCCCCGGGCACCTATCGCCTGAGCGACACCGTTTATGTCTGGCCCGGCGTGCGGCTCATCGGTTTCGGCGCCGAGCGGCCCGTGTTCATGCTCGCCGCCGATACACCCGGATACCAGGAGGGCGAGGACAAGTACCTGCTGTTTTTCTCCGGCGGCCGAGGGCGCGAACCCGGCGCCCGCCCCCGCGACGGCAGCCCCGGCACCTTCTACAGCGCCCTGAGCAACATCGACATCGACATTCGCCCGGGCAACCCCGCCGCTGTGGCCGTACGGTTCCATGTGGCCCAGCACTGCTTCCTTGCACATATGAAGCTGGAACTCAGTGACGCCCGTGCGGGCCTCGTCGACATTGGCAACATCATCCAGGACCTGCACTTCGAGGGTGGGCAAATCGCGATCGACACGCGGCGCTCCGCTCCGGGATGGCCGATCGCGGTCGTCGACTGCACCTTTGAAAACCAACGCGTCGCAGCGATCCGGACGTACGAGGCCGGCCTCGCCATCGTGCGGCCGACGGTCCGCAACGTTCCGGCGGCGGTGGTCATGGCGCCTGGCACCTCGGATGAACTCTGGATCAGTGACGGGCGCTTCGAGAACATCGCCGAGCCCGCGATCGCCATCAGCCGCCCACGGAACGCGTGCACCCAGGTCGGCATCGAGAACGTCGCCTGCCGCAATGTGCCCGTCTTCGCGGCGCTCCGAGATACGGGTTACCGGGCAACCGGCCCGGGATCCGACTACGTGGTCGACGGCCTCACGCACGGTCTGCACCTGGGCAGCCGGTATTCGCCCCGGGCGATCGCAACCACGGTGCGGGTCCGCGGCGTCGACACCCTGCCGGCCCCGGTCCCGTCGGATGTTCCCGCGCTGCCCCCCCCGAGTTCGTGGGCCAATGTCCGCACGCTCGGCGTCGCCGGCGACGGCAAGACGGACGATACCGAGGCCCTTCGGGCCGCTATTGCCGAACACCGGACGCTTTATTTTCCGATGGGCTGGTACACCATCAGCGATACGCTCACGCTGCGCGAGGACACGGTGCTCGTCGGGCTGCATCCCGCCCGCACGGTCATCAACCTGCCCAACGACGCGGCCGCGTTTGTCGGCGACGGCGCGCCCAAGCCACTTATCGCCGCCCCGCAGGGCGGGACCAACATCGTCACCGGTCTGGGCGTCTACACCGGCGAGCGCAATCCCCGGGCCGTGGCGGTCTGGTGGCAGGCGGGCGAGAGCGCCCTGCTCGACGACGTGCGGTTCCACGGCGGTCACGGCACGCGGGTGCCCGACCGGCAACTCTCCCGCTACGGGGACCGGGAACACTGGAACACTCAGCCCGCCAGTCTGTGGGTCGGCGAAGGCGGCGGCGGGACGATCCGCAACATCTGGACGCCGAACCCGCACGCGCGAACCGGCCTGCACATCGCGAACACCACCACGCCGGGCCGGGTGTACGCCATGTCCGTCGAGCACCACGTCGATCATGAAGCCATCGTCGAGAACGCCGCGAACTGGCAGTTTTTTGGCCTGCAATTCGAGGCGGAGCGAGAGGAAGGCCCCGAGGTTCTGCCGCTCAAGATCGAGGGGTGCAACAACCTGCTGTTTGCGAACACGTTCTGCTACCGCGTGGTGAGCAGCTTCGTTCCGGCCCCGTTCGCGATCACCGTGGCCGACTCGTCGGACATCCGCTTCCGCAACGTGCACGTCTACAGCAACAGCAAGGTTTCGTTCGACAGCGCGGTGTACGACGCGGACAACGAGGCCCCGGTGCGCGATTCGGAGTTTGCCGTGCTCGATCTTCCGGTGGAGAATCCGACGGCGCCGGCGACCGTGCCCGCGGCGCGCGTCACGATGTTGGCGGACGGTTTCCACAACATCGCAGGCGCCGCAGTCGCCCCGGACGGCGACGTATACTTTGCCGACGCGCGCAAGAACCGCGTTTACCGCTGGTCTCACGAAAGGCAGAGCGTGCAACACGTGCGCGACATTCCCGAACGCCCCGAGCAGCTCGCGTTCGATCGCGCCGGCAACCTGCTGGTCATTGCGTACGAGGGCTACGGAACGGTGCTCGCCTTCGATCCCACCTTGCCTGACGCGCCCATTCAAACGCTGGCGCCGCACCCCGCCGCGCTCCGCCCTGACGGCACGCCGATCCTCCCGGTCACCCGTTGGACCGATGATGCATCGTTTCTCGAGGGCGCAACGGCGGAACCGTTCGTGCACTACCTCGCTCCCGACGGCACAACGTTCATTCCGGCCGGCAAGGATTTCGCCGAGGGGGCGACGTCGTGGGGCGTCAAGCTTGATGCCCTGCTGCGGACCTTCGGCGTCGCCCCCGCCCCTGGCGGCCACCCTTTTTATGTCACCAATGAACTGGGTTTGCGCACGTATGCGTTTGAGGTGCGCCCGGACGGATCGCTGGCCAACCCGCGTCTGCTGGTGGAAGAGGGTGGCGAATGCGTCACGACAGACGTCGACGGCAACGTCTATCTCGCGGCGGGCCAGATCCAGGTGTTCACGCCGGCGGGTCGGCGTATCGGCGTCATTGCCGTACCCCGCCGCCCGACCGGCCTGGTCTTCGGCGGACCCGAGCGGCGGACGCTGTACGTCACCGCCCGCGACGCGCTGTACGCGGTTACGTTTGAGTAGATGGGGTCTATCCAGCGTGGTCAAGCCGCGGCGGGAGTTGGCGTCGCCGGTCTGAGCGGCCGGGCGGGAGCGCGCCCCTGCACAGGGCTCCCCTGCGCCTGGTTATCGGGCGTCGCGGGCGCACCGCGCCGGGCTGACGCTGCGGGGCGCGTTCGATTCGCCCGCGGGCGGGCAGCGCGGGCCTGGTGAAAAAAGTCAACTACCCAGTAGGCGCAGCCCGGGGGGGCTCTGGTAGAATCCGTGCGCTCGTGTCGGACGGCACGGCCGCACCGATCTATGGGGGAAATGCAAAGAATCTCCGCTTTCCATCGAGCGCCCGGTGAATTCCGCGCGCCTGGCTACTCGGTCTGCCGGCGCGAACACTGCTACCGCTGAAGGATACTGCTATGCGAACTTCGGAATCCCTGCTGCTGGCCGCAACAGCCATGATGCTTTCCGCTCCCCGGCCTGCGCCGGCGGCGGACTTATCACCGGACGGGCTCTGGCGGGAGGCGTCAGTGCAGGCAAAGGCCGGGGCCCCGCTGGACGACTGGAACAACATTCGTTCGTATCGCCTGGCCCAACTGCACCGCGACTCGCTCCAGGGTATTTTGGCCACGGCCCCCCCGGAAGCGGCCGTGCGGGCCGACGAATCCTCAGCCTTCATCAGCCTGCCCATGCCCGACGGCACCTTCCAGTCGTTCACCTTCGTCGAATCGCCGGTCATGCATCCGACCCTGGCGGCCAAGTACCCCGAAATCCGCACCTATCTTGGCCAGGGCGTTGAGGACCCGCACGCCACCGTCCGGTTCGACTGGACGCCGCATGGCTTTCACGCGCAGATCCTCAGTCCCCGGGGCGCGGTGTACGTTGAGCCGTTTGACCGGCACGACCTCACCGTGTGCGCCAGCTACTTCCGGCGCGACCGGCTGCGCACGGGCGACTTCCAGTGCCATACCGAAGGGGCCAATCCGATCGATCTCGAGGTCATGGTCGAGACGCGGACCGACGCGCCGGTCTATCTGCGCACCTACGAACTCGCCATGGCCGCGACCGGCGAGTTCACCCAGTATCATGGCGGGACGGTCGCACTGGGCCTCGCCGCGGTCGTCACCGGGGTGAATCGCCTGACGGGTATCTACGAAAACGAGGTTGCCTGCCGCCTGCAACTCGTCGCCAACAACGACCTGATCATCTTCACCGACCCCGCGACGGACGGCTACAGCAGCGGCAACCAGAGCAGCCTGCTGAACCAGAACCAGAGCAAGCTGGACAGCATCATCGGCTCAGGCAATTATGATATCGGCCACGTGGTCGATGGCAGCAGCGGCGGCGGCCTCGCCGAACTCAAGTGCCTCTGCGAGGGCGGGCACAAGGCCCGCGGTGCGACCTCGAGTAGCTCGCCGATCGGAGACCACTTCTGGGTCGATTTCGTGGCCCACGAGATCGGCCACCAGTTCGGGGCAGACCACACCTTCAACGGCACGCACGGCAGTTGCAGCGGCAACCGGGTGGAAGACAGCGCCTACGAGATCGGCAGCGGCTCCACCATCATGGCCTACGCCGGCATCTGCAGCGCATGGGACAACCTCCAGACGCATAGCGATCCGTATTTCCACTACCGCAGTTACATGCAGATCCGGTCAACCGTCACCCACACCACGTGCCAGACCACCACGCTCACAGGCAATCACTATCCCCAGCTCATCCAACCCATCGTCGGCTGGCACACCATTCCTTTTCGCACGCCCTTCGAGTTGATTGTGCCGGAATCACGGATCATCGAGCCGGATGGGGATCCGCTGACCTTCTGCTGGGAGCAATGGAACCTGGGGCCGGCGCAGGCTGCGACCGGGTCCGGCAGCGGGGACAACGGCGACAGTCCCATTTTCCGCTCTTTTGCGCCCACCACCAGCCGCGGGCGGGTGTTTCCGCGCCTCGTAGACGTCCTGGCCAATCAGGTCAGTATCGGCGAGTGGTATCCGAACACCAACCGCGTCCTTTGTTTCATGGTCACTGCCCGCGACAACCGGGCCGGCGGCGGCGGCGCGGGGACGCAGTTGATTGACCGCATCATCGTGACCCGGTCGGCCGGTCCCTTCCATTTGGATGTACCCCATGCGACCACGGTATGGTCCGCAGATTCGCCGCAAACGGTGCTCTGGACCGTGGCCAACACCGATACCTCCGCCGTGGATCCGGCGGTCACGCACGTGGACATTCTGCTGTCGACCGACGGCGGCATCACCTTCCCGATCACCCTCGCCAGCGCGACGCCCAATGACGGGATCGAAGATGTCATTATTCCGATCAGCGGCGTCTCGCAGACCGCGCGGATCAAGATCCAGCCCCTCACCAATCTCTTCTTCTCGGTGGGACCCGGGAATTTCGTAGTGAACTGCCCGGTCGCCGGCACACCGCAGAATCTCACGGTCAGCCAGGGCACCCGGTCCGATGCCATCGAACTAAGCTGGTCCAGCCCGACCCACGACCCAGGCGGCGTCGACCATTTCCAGATCTGGCGCAACGCCGTGCCGGTCGCGGCGTCGGCTACGATGATTCAGAACCACTGGACCACCCACGGCTATATTGACACCACGACGACCCCCGGCGCGCTCACCTACTACTGGATCAGGACGGTCAACCAGTGCGGTCGAGTGAGCAACTTCACCCCCGAGGCCGGCGGTTGGCGCAGCCTGCCGCCGCCCAGTGCGGTCACCGCGAGCGACGGCACGTCCATGGCCTATGTCCGGATTGGCTGGGGATCCGCTCACCCGTTTACCTCGTTTACGGTTTACCGCAACACGGTGAACGACTTCGCCGGCGCCCAGGTCCTCGCCCCCTCTGTCACCGCGCTGTATCATGACGACGTGACGGCCGTACCGGGGAACACCTATTACTACTGGGTGCAGGCGCACAACAGCAACGTGCCATACGGTGATAGTGGCATCAGCGCGTCCGACAGCGGCTGGCGTTCCCTGGTCTGGCCCAGTGGATTTACGGCCACGGCGGGCACCTATACCACGCACGTCGGCGTGCAGTGGGGCGCCGTCAGTGGCGCGACCCATTACCGGCTGTATCGCGGCGCGGAGCCGGGCATCGAGTCGGCCACCCCGCTGACGGCCTGGATCGCGGATACCGCCTTCTACGACATGACCGCCGTGCCCGGCGTGCTTTATTACTACTACTGCCGGTCGGCGATCAACGACATCGGCTCCCTGGCCAGCGGCTATGTCCACACCACGGGGTGGCGGGGCCTGAAGGCGCCGCGTGACGTGTCCGCCAGCGACGGATCGAACTGGGGGTCCTGGGTGAAGATCTCCTGGAACGAGCCGGTGGGCGGCGCGGCTTACTACCGGGTCTACCGCAACACGGTGAACAACTCCGCCACCGCGTCCGCCTTGAGCAATTGGATCGAGTCCCGCGCCTACTTCGATACCACGGCCACGCTCGACCAGGTCTACTACTACTGGGTCCGGGCGGCCGGCGACGACCTGGGCCTGCGCATGGGCCCCTTCAGCAGCCCCGATACCGGCTACCGTACCAATTCCGGAATTCCCGACTGCAACAGCAACGGGATCTCGGACATGTTCGAAACCGACAGCGACTGGGACGGGTGGATCGACGACTGCGACAACTGCCCGTACGTCGACAATCCGCGCCAGGGCGACAACGACGGCGTCGGCGGCGCCTGCGACAACTGTCCAAGTATTCCCAATCCCGACCAGCAGGACAGCGATGGCGACAGCGTAGGCGACCCCTGTGACCTGTGCGCGCAGTTCGACGACGCCCTCGACGCGGACGGCGATGGCGCACCCGACGCCTGCGATGTCTGCCCCGGATTCGACGACTACGTCGATTCGGACGGCGACACGCTGCCCGACGGTTGCGACAACTGCCCGGACGCACCCAACCCCGACCAGGACGATGCTGACGCCGACGACGTCGGCGACGCCTGCGACAATTGCCCGGACATCTCGAACGTCGGGCAGGCGGACGGTGACGGCGACGGGGTGGGCGACGTTTGCGACAACTGCCCGGCGGACGAGAATCCCGACCAGCAGAACAGCGACGGCGACGACCACGGGGACAGTTGCGACAACTGCCCGCTGGTCACCAACGCATCCCAGGGAGACAGCGACCTCGACGGGGTCGGCAACGCCTGCGACAACTGCCGCAGCGATCTCAACCCGGACCAGGGCGACATCGATCTCGATGGCATCGGCGATGCATGCGACAACTGCCCGCTGACGCCCGATCCCACCCAATCCGACGGCGACGAGGACGACGTCGGCGATGTCTGCGACCGTTGCCCGGAACACGCCGACCCCGACCAGGCGGACCTGGATCTGGACGGCGTCGGCGACGCGTGCGATGCGTGCCCGGCAACCATTCCGGGCGTGCCGGTGGATGCCGCCGGCTGTCCTCCCTGGATCCCCCCGGACGTCGACCGCGACGGCGATGTGGATATGACCGACTTTGACGGATTCCCGGACTGCGCGCTCGGACCGGCCGCACCCCACGAAAACGCCGAACCCTGCCGGCAATATGATTTCGATCGGGACGGCGATGTCGACCTGGCCGACTTCGCGGTGTTCCTGCGCTGTTACAGCGGCGAGGATATTCCGCCCGACCAGGACTGCGGCAATTAGGACATTGCCTGATCCGACGATTCATGCTCGGGCACAGCGTGTGCCCGGAAGGTGAGGGAAAGCGTAACCGCCGCCGGACCGGGAGTACACCGAGGTTGCTGCGGAACAGGGGACGAAAACCCCGCCTGATTGATGCCGACCATGAACTTGACTGACTCAGATGATTCGGAAGGTGCACACATGTCTATTCGCCTGACGCTTGTTATCCAATTGGGGATCATGCTATTGCAAACGGCGCCGCTGAATGCGCAAATCGCGACGGAATCGCCGGATGGTGCCTGGCGGACGATCCAGCCCGTCAGGGGCATCGAGGCTGTTGCCGAATCCTGGCCCAGCATACTTCACCAATATCAACTTGTCAGCCTGGAGCAGCAAACCCTGCAAGATGTTCTGACATCGGCCCCGGCCGAAACAGAGGTCCGCGCCGACCGTTCGTGGGCGGTGATCACCCTGCCCATGCCCGACGGGTCGTTCCAGCGATTCTCCTTCGTGGAATCGCCGGTGATGCATCCGGAGCTGGCGGCCAAGTACCCGGAGATCAAGACCTACATGGGGCAGGGCATCGACGACCCGCATGACGCGGTCCGGTTCGACTGGACACCGCGGGGCTTCCGCGGGCTGGTCCGTTCGCCATCCGGGCTCGCGTTCATTGAGCCTTACCGGACTGGCCACACGGACCTGTACGTCAGTTTCAACATGCGCGACGTCAAACCCGAGGCAATGAGGTGGGTCTGTGACACCGGCCCCACGGAGGAAACCCTCGTCGAAGCTGCCTTCGGGGCCCGGACCGCTACAAGCTGGGGCGAAGAACTGCTCACTTACCGGCTCGCAGTCGCCACCACCGGCGAATACACGCAGTATCATGGCGGCGGCATCGAGGCCATTTACGCGATCGTCAACCTGGTCAATCGGGTCAATCTGTTGTACGCGCAGGAGTTCAGCATCTTCTTCCAGTTGATCCCGAACGTGGACTGGATCATCTTCCCCGATCCGGATACCGACCCCTACAGCGGTGACGACGACTTGGGGGAAAATCAATCCACGATCGATAGCATCATCGGCTCAGCCAACTATGACATCGGGCATCTGCTCGACACGCGGCCGGGAGGTGCCAGCGGAGTGGCCACGCTTGGGGGCGTGTGCATCAATAGCGTAAAAGCCATGGGAACGTCCGGCGCTGTAGCACCTGCGGGCGAGTGGTTCCATTGCGTTATCGTCGCCCACGAGATCGGGCATCAGGTGGGCTCTCACCATACCTGGAATGGTACGCATGGTGGTTGCACGGTTGGTCAGTGGGGCGGCGACACCGCCCGGGAGCCGGGCGCCGGGTCGACAATCATGAGCTACGCAACCGCGTGCGGCGTTGACAACCTGCAGGGTCACACCGACTACTACTTCCACGCCATCAGCCAGCAGCGGATTCGTGCGCGCTGTACCGAGATCAGTCCGCTGTGTGCCGCTGTCAGCGCCACGAGTAATACGCCTCCGACGGTAACCGTGCCTGCCCCCTATACGATTCCTCACCGCACTCCCTTCGCGTTGACGGCCACGGCCAGCGACCCGGACGAGGATCCGCTCACGTATTGCTGGGAGCAGATGGATTACGGGCCGCAGGCGCCACTCAGCGCCGGCGACAACGGCAGCAGCCCGATCTTCCGGACCTGGCCGCCCACCACGAGCCCGACGCGCATGTTCCCGCGGCTCTCGGATCTGCTCAACAACAACACACTGGCCAAGGGCGAGATACTCCCCACCACCAACCGGACGCTGCTGATGCGGTGCACGGTTCGCGATAATCGCGCCTACGGAGGGGGCGTGGCTGCCGCCGATACGCAGTTGACCGTCACTACGGCGGCCGGTCCGTTCCGCGTGGTCTATCCCAACGGCACCGGGCAGGTTCCCGCAGGCCAACCCATTGACGTGATGTGGAATGTAGCCGCGACAAACACCGCCGCCGTGAATCCGGTCGCGACCCATGTCCGCATTCTGTTCTCCAAGGACGGCGGCACCACGTTCCCGGTGGTCCTCGCCGCCAGCGCACCCAACACGGGCACCGCGACGGTCACCATTCCGGCCGCGCATCTGACGACCACCGCCCGAATCAAGATCGAGGCGGTAGACAACATCTTCTTCGACGTGTCGGATCGCAACTTCAGCGTCGTGTGTCCGTCCATCGGGCAGCCCACGAACGGATCGGCCAGCCAGGGCACGCGCACGGACGCCATTGAAGTGACCTGGTCGGCGCCCGCCGCTCCTTACTTCCTGGCGTACTACCAGGTCAGGCGGACCACCGGCCCGGAGTTGGGGGACTCGGTACTGCTTTCGAATCACTGGACGTCGAACAGCTACGTCGACACGACCGCCACGCCTGGCATTCGGTATTACTACTGGATCAAGGCGGTGAACTCGTGCGGCATGGGCAGCTATTGGGCGCCAACCGGCTTTGGCTGGCGGAAGCTACCCGCGCCACCGGAATTCAACGCCTCCGACGGGCAGCACGCCGGCTTCGTTGAGTTGGAATGGGGATACAGGCCGGCGACTTACGAAACCGTGCGGATTTTCCAAAATACAATCGACGATGTGACGACGGCCACGACTCTGGTCGAGTCCCATCCTTATATTCAGTTAGTTACCAACGACAGCAGTGCCGAACCAGGTGTGACCTATTACTACTGGCTCCAAGGCTCTAACAGCGCGCTGGAATTCGGTGAAGGCGCCATCGGCGACTCTGAGAGCGGCTGGCGCGCGCTCCCACCCCCGGCCAACCTGGCGGCGACCGGTGGCACGAACACGATGTATGTCGGCCTGCAGTGGGATCCGGTCGCCGAGGCCACGCACTACCGGATATACCGCGGCACCATAGATGACCCCCAGCCCATCCCGCTCAGCACCTGGTTCAGCGGGACGAACTTCTACTATGACACGAATGCTGCGCCGGGGACTTATTACATCTACTGGTGCAAGGCGGCGCTGAGCGATACCGGGTATCGGGCCAGCGCTAGCAGCAATGCCACCTTCGGCTGGCGGGGACTGAATCCGCCGCAGAATGTGTCGGCCAGCGACGGCTTGCTGATCGGGCCCTATGTCATGGTGACCTGGAGCCCGCCGGCCGGTGGCGGCGGCGGCGCCTACCGCGTGTACCGTAACACCGTCAACGACCCGGCGACCGCGACCGCCTTGGGCCCCTGGGATGAGCCGAGAGTCTACTACGATCACTCCGCCGTGCCCGGCGTTGTGTACTGCTACTGGGTTAAGGCTGGCGGCGATGCCTCGGGCGACCCCGCTGGGCCGCTCAGCGCGCCGGATACCGGCATCCGGACGACTTCGACCTGGACCGACTGCAACGACAATGGCATTCCGGATCACATCGAGCCCGACAGCGACGATGACGGGATCATCGATGGATGCGACAATTGTCCCGCGGTGCACAACTTCCATCAGCGCGACGTGGATGGCGACGACATCGGCGACCTGTGCGACAACTGCCCGACGGTGGCGAACGTCTTTCAGGAGGACAGCGACGGCGATACCGTCGGCGACGCATGCGACCAGTGTCCGGGGTTGGACGACCTGCTCGATGCCGACGGCGACGGCGTGCCCGACGATTGCGACGTGTGCCCGGGCTTCGACGATCACATCGACAGCGACGGTGACGGTATTCCCGACGAATGTGACAATTGCCCGCTCGTTCACAATATCCATCAGCGCGATGTCGACGGGGACGGCATCGGCGACCTCTGTGACAACTGCCCCGATACGGCCAACGCGTCGCAAGGCGATCGCGACGAGGACGGGGTCGGCAATGCCTGCGACAACTGCCCGGATGACGCGAACCCCGACCCGGCGGACAGCGACGCCGACGGTCTCGGCGACGCGTGCGACAACTGTCCGACCGTCGCGAATCCAACGCAGGGCGACGGCGACAGCGACGGGGTCGGTAACCTCTGCGACAACTGCCCGGACGATCATAATCCCGACCAGGCCGACGTCGATCTCGACGGAGTAGGCGACGCCTGCGACAACTGCCCGCTGTCGCCCAACCCTACCCAGTCGGATGGTGACAAGGACGGCGTTGGCGATGTCTGCGACCGTTGCCCGGAACACGCCGACCCCGACCAGGCGGACCTGGATCTGGACGGCGTCGGCGACGCGTGCGATGCGTGCCCGGCAACCATTCCGGGCGTGCCGGTGGATGCCGCCGGCTGTCCTCCTTGGATTCCCCCGGACATCGACCGCGACGGCGACGTGGACGGGGCCGACTTTGACGAGTACCTGAGCTGCGCGTTCGGCCCCGCGGCGCCCCATGAATACCTGGAACCCTGTTGGCGTAGCGATTTCGTGGGGGACGGCACGGTGGATCTGCTGGACTTCGCGCTCTTCCAGCGTTGCTACAGCGGCGCGGACGTTGCGGCCGACGTCGAATGCGGCAACTGACCCCGGCGGCCATTGCCCCCGGGTGGGCCTGTGTCCATCTGGGGGCAAGGGAGGCCGGCGCTCTGAAGCCCGTGGGTATTTTCCAGATGCCGCGGTGCTGCCGGGGGGGTCAGCCGGCGAGCTCGGGATCGTAGCGCAGGCCGAGGTTGATGAGCCGCTGGAGCAACTGTTCGTAGGCCAGGCCGACCTCGGCGGCGGAGCGGGCGAAATCGTCGTCGTGGGCGAGGTCGGGGTTGGGGTTGGGCTCGAGGAGGAAGGGGGTGCCGTCGGGGCGGAGGCGGAAGTCCATGCGGCAATACCCGCTGATGCCCAGCAGGCGGTAGGCCCGCTTGGCGATGCGGCGGACGCGTTCGGCGGTCTCTGCGGAGAGATCGGCCTGTCGGTTGTCGAGCCCGATTTTCTCCTGGTAGGCGGGGTCCCACTTGATGCGTTCGGTGGCGATGCGGGGGGCCTGGTCGGAGAGCTTGGGGAAGTTGATTTCCCAGATGGGCAGGGTGAGGAGGCGCTGGTTGCCGATCACGCCGAGGTAGACCTCGCGGCCCTCGATGTACTCCTCGGCGAGGGCCCCGGTGCCGACGTGGGCGTGGACGAAGGCGACGCGCTCGGCCAGGGCGTCGTCGTCGTGGACGATGGACGCCTGGGAAATTCCCATGGAGCCGTGCTCGCCAGCGGACTTGACGATGAGGGGGAACGCGAGCCGGGCCGGACGGCGGACCACCTTGTTGCGGGGAAAGATGGCGAAATCCGGCATAGGGATGCGGTGGTAGCGCAGGATCTTTTTCATCAGCGGCTTGTTGTCGCCGATGAGCATGGCCGTCGGGTTGCAGCCGGTGTAGCGGCAGCCCATCAGTTCGAGGTAGCCGAGGACGTAGGGGACGTAGGTGCGCTGGGCGCGGAACTCCTCGAGCAGGTTGAAGACGATGTGGGGTTTCCAGGCGAGGGCGTCGCGCAGGACGGTGAGGTCGTCGGCCAGGCCGAGGGCGCGGGTGTCGTGGCCGAGGTGCTCCAGGCCGGTGACCACGTCGTACTCGGTGCGCAGGCGGTGGACCTGCTTTTCGGGGATGCCTTCGAGGGAGTCGGGGGGAAGGAACTCCTCGTGCATGACGGCCAGTACGCGCAGTTTTCTCATAACGCCACCCGGTGTCGGCTGCTGTGGAGGTAGTGCGTGACCTGCATGGTGAGCAGAATAGCGGTGTCGAGCTTGAGCCCTTCGCCGGGTTCGGTGACGCGGAGGTCGAGTTCGCGGCAGCGGGCGACGAGGGGCTTGAGCACCTGGTGGACCACGTAGGCGGGCTCACCGGTCCAGCGGGCGACATGGCGCACGAGGGAGGGGCCGATGCGGCGAAGCCACTGGGCGGCGGGCGGAGCACCGGCAGCGGTCTCGGCGCCGGCGAACAGGCGGCGCAGGTCGCGGTCGTAGTATTCAGGGTAATCCCCACCGTAGCGCGCCTGGCGCTCCTCGTAGTGGGCGCGGAGGGTGTGGGTCAGCTCGCTCAAGGGGTTCATCCGCTCGCGGGAGCGGACCGGCGGGGTTTGGCCGGCGATTTCCTGCATGAGCGCGTCGACGTATTCGAGCTTGCGCAGGGCGGGCCAGCCGCGGTAGCGCCGGCGCCACTGCGATCCCGGGCGGAGCCAGACGGCGAAAGTCTCGGCGAAGTCCTCGCAGGGATGGCTCTGGGCATACCACCAGTCGAGATGGAGGACGTGTTTGCGGCTGAAGGGCTTGGGGCTGTAGTACTCGGGGTAGCGGACGGTGGAGCGACCGAAGACGCGTTGCCATTGTTTGCGGCGGTTGAGGCGGAAGGCATTCTGGATCGCGTGGCCGGCCTCGTGGCGGAGCAACTGCATGCAGGAGGTTTTGGTGCCGCCCTCGACCTCGAGCATCATGGCATCTTCCAGCTTGGTGAGACGCGGGTGGCCGAGGTAGAAGGGTATGGCGATGCCGGGGACGCCGTCGGGGGCGAACCACTCGTCGGAAAACCAGCAGTGGGGCTTGAAGCGGAGATTGCGGGCGGCCAGCTCGGCGTGCAACTGCTCGACCCGCTGTTGCACGGGGGTGTGGGCGAGAACGAGGTGCAGGTCGCAGAAGCGCAGGTCGAGCAGGCGGGCGTCGCTGTAGCGGACCCAGGGGTAGCGGCGCGAGTCGTCGGCTTGGTTGCTGCGGCGCGCTTGCATAAAGGATCGGGGTGAGCATAGCCGCATGGCGGTGCGCGGGCAAGGGTGGCGGGCGCGCGCTGCCGTCACGAGAATGTCACTGCGTCCGGTTCGGGCCGCGGGTCGGCGGCGCAGCGTGCGCCCGCGGGCGTGCGATCGTGGAATCTCAAATCGCGGGCGGCGCGGGGCGGCGCACAGGGCACGGCCGGGCCACAGGCGGCCCCGGGCCGAAGCGACATAACCTTCTAGACCGAAAGCAATTACACGGCCGTCAGCAATGCGTCAATGGGACCGACGCGTCGAGCGGTTGAATCTGACGGGCCGATGAAGCTACGATGCAGAAGCCGGAGTGCCAGCCGATCGCAGAGAAATCGGCGCCCATCGTATGCGTCACGCCGTCAGGTTTTTTGGGGTCGGGCGTCAAGGTCGTCGCCCACGCACATGATTGCGGTTTACCGCAAGCGCCGCGGCGTGCGTCAGCGGCCGAGCCTCCGCGTGCGTTTGTGTTTAGGGAAATTCATATTGCTGTACGCAGGGAGCCGCGGGCGCATTCGGCAACGAAGGGATCATGGATTCTTGTTTGAGAAGGAGGACGCTCATGGCGGCCTGGTTGCGACGGTTTGGTGGTTTGGTTGGGGTACTGATGATCACGGCGCCGGTCTGGGGTGTGGACACGGACGGGGACGGCGTGGACGACCTGGTCGACGTGTGCTGCAACACGCCGGCGGGCGCGGCCGTCGATGCCCAGGGGCGTCCGATCGGCGATTTCGACGGTGACTGCGACAACGACCTGGCGGATTTCTCGATTTACCTCACTGGCTTCACCGGCCCACTCGCCGGACCGGTGAGTTGTCCCGGTTGCACGCAGGACAGCGACTGTGACGACGGGGTGTTCTGCACGCTGGACAGTTGCAACCTGTCGACCGGCGTGTGCACGAATGCGCCGCAGACCGGCCTGGCTTGCGACGACGGCAACGGGTGCACGGTGGGCGATACGTGCAGCAGCGCGGGCGCGTGCGTCGGAGGAGCAGGCGTCGATTGCAGCGGGCTGGACGGCGTGTGCGTGGAGGGGGTCTGCAATCCGCAGACCGGCCAGTGCGAGATACAGCCGGTGGACGACGGCATCGCCTGTGACGATGGGCAGTACTGCTCGCTGAGCGACGTCTGCATCGCAGGCGCCTGCACCGGCGTACCGCGCGATTGCAGCAACTTCGCCGACCAGTGCAACGCAGGCGTGTGCGACGAGCAGCAGTCGGCGTGCGTGCAATCGCCGCTGCCGGCCGGCACGACCTGCGACGACGGCAATCCCAACACGGTCGCCGACATGTGCGACGGTCTGGGCAATTGCGTCGGCGTTATTCCTTGATGGGGGTCCGCCGCCCGAGTTGAGCGGGCGAAACGGGGTGACGGTGAGCGGCGAAGCGACCACCCGGGCGCCCCCCGAGGCGGGGCGCGGGGGTTCTCGCCGGGCGCGGACGGCGCGATATACTCGCGGTGTACTCGCCCCGCGGTGGTGGCGAGGGCCCGAGGGTTCGCCCCATGTCCGGAATGATGAACGCCATTCCCCTGGTTCGATTGCTGGCCGTTGCGTTGGCCGTCGCGATCGGCGGCTGGCTGGGGCTGGCGAGCCGCGCGCCGGAGCGGTCGGCATCCAGGCCCGAAGGTCCGAGCGTTTCGCCGCACGCGGCGGTGGGGGCGACGCTGCCGCTGCACGGCGCGGCCATCCAGATTCACACCGCGGACGACGCGGTCCGGCGTTACGGGCGGTTGATCGACGAGTTGGCCGATCTGGGCGCCGACAGCGTGCTGCTGAGCGTCAATGGCTACCAGGAACACGTGGACAGCACGCGCATCTTCGTCAAAGCGTCGGTGACGCCAACGGATGAGGAACTCGCGACGTTGATCGGGCAAGCGCACCGGCGTGGGCTGCGGGTAATCCTGATGCCGAAGATCCTGCTGAGCAACCCGCGGGGCAGCAACTGGCGGGGCAAGATCCAGCCGCCGAGTTGGGACGCGTGGTTCGAGCAGTATCGCGCGTTCATCCTGCGCTATGCGGCGCTGGCCGAGGGCTGCGGCGTGGAGGTTTTTCTGGTCGGCAGCGAGTTGATCAGCACCGAGCATTTGACGGCGCAATGGCGCGAAACGATCGGCGCGGTGCGCGAGGTGTACGCTGGGCTGCTGGGGTATTCAGCCAACTGGGACCACTACACGGCCGTTCAGTTCTGGGACGCGCTCGACCTGCTGGGGATGACCACCTATTACCAATTGGCGGATGAACCGGGCCCGACGACGGAGGCGTTGACGGCGCGGTGGCGCGACCTGCGGAAAAAGATCCTGGACTATCAGGCCGACATCGACCGCCCGCTGCTGTTTACCGAGGTGGGCTGGTGCAGCCAGGAAGGGTGTTCCGTCGAGGCCTGGAACTACTATCGTAGCACGACGGTCACCCCCGCGGCGCTGGAAGAGCAGCGGCGCAACTACCGGGCGTTCATCGACACCTGGCAGGACGACCCGGCGGTCGGCGGGGTGATCTGGTGGGAATGGACCGAGGAGCCTGGTGGGCCGGAGGACTGCGGCTACAGCCCGCGGGGTAAACCGGCGGAGCGGGAGTTGCGGGCGTTTTTCCGGGCGGTCGGTGAGGGCCGGGCGGCGCGGGACTGACGCGTGCTGTACGGTCGGCCGCGAGGCGGTCGGCGGAGCGCTCAGTCGACGGTGCGGGGAGCGACCGATCCGGCGCGGAGGAACTCGGGGAGAAGCCACTGGCCAAATTCGGAGGCGTCCGGGGTTTCGTGAACTTCGGCCGCGGGGACGCCGACGACGGTGGTCATGGGGGTGACGTCGGCGATGACGACGGCGCCGGCCCCGACGATCGCATCGCAGCCGATGCGCAGATTTTGAATGACCGTGGCGCCGATGCCGACGAATGCGCCGGCGTCGACGGTGACGCGTCCGGCGAGGCGTGCGCCGGGGCAGATATGGGCGCCGGGTCCGATCATGGACTCGTGGTCGACGATGCAGCCGGTGTTGAGGATGACGGAGTCGCCGATGTGGCAATGGGCGCTAACCAGGGCCCCGGCCGCGATGACCACGTTCACGCCGAGGGTGGCGTTGCGAGCGATATTGGCCGACGGATGAATGGCGTTGACGAGTTCGACGCCGTCGGCGGCGATGCGGTCGGCGAATTCGCGGCGGACGCCGTTGTCGCCGATGGCCACGACGGCGCCGGTCACGCCGAGCTCGTCGCGGAGGCGGGGCAGGTCGTCGAGGCCGCCGTGGACGCGTTTGCCATCGACGCGTCGGCCGGTGATCGCGGGGTTGGAGTCGACGAAGCCGATGACGTCGTGTTCGCCGGCCTGGGTGACGATATCCAGGACGACGCGGCCGTGTCCGCCGGCGCCAACAATGACGATGTTCATGTCGGTTTCCTGCCTTCCGTGGGCTACGGTACACGGCGGTTCGCGGGTCCAGCGGCGGGGCGCGGATTGCGCCGGTACTCACAGGTTTATCGGACGGGTGGTGGTCTGGTCTGAACCGGAGGTGATGGGGGACGTAGGAGATGGGGGACGGGTGGTGCGGAGAGGCGGCCCGGTTGATTCATAAATAATTTCTGCAAAATAGGTTGCGCCATGTGCGGGGCGGTGTGCATGGGGATCTGGGGAGGCGGGTGTTGAATTGACGCCCCACAGCCCCAGAGCTATGCTGCCCGGTCCGATCAAAGAGGTATCAGAACTGCAAGGCGGGTGTTCAGCCTGCCGGTTCCGGTCCGCCGTCCGGCGGCAGAGATTGTTCACTCGGGATGACAAGCCATGGACAAGCGGGCGAGTTCGCTGCGAGCTCTTTTTCGGCCTTCCTTCATCGTGGCGGTGGCCGTGCTGGCCGCGGCGGCTTTCGGAGTGAATCCGACCTTACTGCGGGAGGCGGGTCCGAAGGCGGCGGTGGAATTGCGCAAGCCGCTGGGGGAGATGGTCAAGGAGGGCATCGGGCCTTACCGGTTCGTCGACCAGATGGAACTCTCGTCGGCGATCGTGGAGAAACTGGGTACTGACGAGTACATCGACTGGCAGTTTGAGGACACCAGTATCAAGGACGCCGATAGTCCGGTGCGCCACGTGCGGCTGACGGTCACGTACTATACCGGGGGTCGGGACCAGGTGCCGCACACGCCCGACGTGTGCATGGTGGGGGCCGGGTACAAGGCCCAGGAGGCGGAGAACCTGGACCTGGATCTGCCGAACCTGGGCGCGAAAGTGCCCGTGCGGGTGCTGACCTTCGAGCCGTCGATGCTGCGGCAACGGAAGCCGACGGTGGCGTACACCTTTCACTGCAACGGCGACTTTGTTTGCACACGCATGGATGTCCGCGTACGCATGAACTCGCTGACCGACCAGCACGCGTATTTTGCCAAAATCGAAGTGGTCTTCGGGGGCGACGTGATGGCCCCGCGGGAGGAGGCCGTTGCGGCCACCCAGAAGTTCCTCGATCATCTGCTGCCGGTGCTGGTCCGCGACCATCTGCCCGATTGGGAGGCGGTGAAGCGGTCGGAGGTGGCCGGCGAAGACGTCGATGCGGCCGGCGAAGGGGCGGAGGCCTGAAGCACGACAGCGGTCCGGCGCCCGCCGGGCGCGGTCTACGGATGCGGGATCCTTGACAACCTTGTACTGAAAGCGAAGCACACAGATGGCGAAGAAGCTGAACAAGAACCTGGTCGTGGGTCTCGCTGCGCTGGGATTTGCGGTCACGACGGTGGCCGGCGTCGTGCTGGTCAAGACGCTGCAACAATCGGATCCGACGGAACTGGCGGCCAAGGCCGAGGCCTACGTCGAGCAGGAGGACTGGCAGCGGGCCGCGCAGTTTTACAGCCGGGCCTTTGCCGTTTCGAACGAGGCGATCTACCGGGTGCGCACGGCGGACATGCTGCGCAAGCTCGAGCGGGAGCTCGAAGCATTGCAGATCTACCGCGAAGCGGTGATCATCGAACCGGATCTGCTGGAAGCCCAGGAGAAGGTGCTGGATCTGCTGCTCGAGATCAGCGAGATCAGCCCGAACAGCACGGACAACTGGATGCAGGTCCGGCAGACGGCGGACGACATTCTGGCCATTGAGGGGCAGGCGGATCACGCCCGGGCGATGTACGGTCGGGGCGCGGCGCTGCTCGGCCTGCGGGCGTTGGCGCCGGACAACGAGGTAAAAGGCGTGGAAGCGTTGGAGCGGGCGGTGGAACTCGATCCGGACGCGGTCGAAGTGGCCACGACGCTCTCCAACTATTACCGGGAGACGAATCAGCCGGCGCAGGCGGAGCGGGTGATTCACAACCTGGTGGAGCACACCCCGGGACCGGGCATGGCGGCGGCCGAAGCCCGCTGCCTGCTCGCCGATTTCCAGGCGAACGAGGAGGATTACGACGCTGCGGCCCAGACGCTCGAGGAGGCGCTGCGCCTGGCCGGGGACGATCAGGACGCCCGGGCGACGGTGCTGGCGCAGACGGGTCGTTTCTGGACGGTGCGCTGGGCGCAACTGGAGCGGGCGAAGAACAACGCCAACCCCGCGGATGATCCGACGGACGACCAGATCACCGATGCACTCGACCGGGCGATGGCGGCGGCGGATGCCGCGATTGAGGCGGATCCGGACGGGTTCGAGGGCTATACGCTGCGGGCGGCGCTGCACCGCCAGAAGGGCGAGCTGGACAAGGCGATCGCGGTGCTCAAGCAGCGTCTGGATCAACCCTTCCAGCGGGAGGGACTCGAGTCGCGGTTGAACCGGATACGGCGTTACAGCCTGCTGCTCACGCTGGGTGATCTTTACGTGGTGAAGATCACCGAGACGCCGCCGGGCACGCCTGAGCGGGAGGAGATGGTCGTCGACGCCAAGGACTACATCGATCAGGCCCAGGGCGAGTTCCCCACCGGGGCGGAGGTGCCCCTGCTGCGCGGCAAGCTGCACTACATCACGGGGGAATACGCCCAGGCGGTGCGCTGGTTCGAGCAGGCGGAGCAGTACAGCCGTGGACTCAACCCGACGGTAATGCACTTTTTGGCGCTCGCCCGGATGCAGATCGGTCAGATCGGCGGCGCCCACGAAGCGATTTTGCAGGCGATTTCGACGCCGGAGGCGACGGCCCCGGTGTGGAACACGTATGCCCGGGTGCTGCTCCAGCTCGACCAGCCGCAGGAGGCGCTGGCGGCCGCCAACCAGGCGTTGGCCCGCAATCCGCAGAACCGCGACTCCGTTTTGTTGAAAGCGGCGGCGCTGGAGCGGATGGGCCAGGACCGGGAGGTCGCAGCGGTGATCGGTACGCTGGACGAGCGGTCCGACGCCATCGTGGTGGCCCAGGCCCGGCTGGCTCAGCGGATGGGGCGTACGGACGAGGCGATCGCGATGCTCGAGGAGGCCGTGGCGGACGCGCCGGCGAACGTCAGGCTGGTCAGCGCGTTGGCCGAGATCTATCGCAACGCCGAGCGCAAGGCGGACGCCCAACGAATCATCGACGCCGCGTTGGCGGAAGCGCCCGGCGACTTTGACCTGAAGCTGCTGCAGTTGAACTTCTCGGACCTGTCGGCGGACGAGCGCCGGGCGCACTACGAGACGCTGGTCAACGAGATCGACGACGCGTATCAGCGGGCGATTCGCCTTTCGGGCATCTACGAGCAGGAGGGCGACGCCGAGGCCCGTTATCAGCAATTGTTCACCGCCTTCGAGTTGATTCGCGATCATAAAACACCCGCGGCGCGGCAAGCCGGAGAGAACGCCGCCCGGGCGCTGGTGGACGCGATGTTCCAGATCGCGGCCGAGAACAAGCAACCCGAGCGGCTCGATCAGCTCCTGGAGATCGCGTCGAACTGGAATGAGGGTCTCGGCCTGGACGCGGCCGAGGGGCAGAGTTACCGAGGCCGGCGGATGCTGGTGGACGCCTATTGGGCGTCCGAGGCGGCGGTGGAAGCGGCACGGAAGGGCGACGAGGCCCGGGCTGAGGCGCAGCGTGAGGCCACGCGGGAGGCGTATGACCGCGCCATCGAAGCGCTGGAGATTGCCGCAGAGCGTTTCCCCTCGAACGGCCAGACCTACGCCCAGTTGGGTGAAGCGTATCTGCGCACCGGGCGGCTCAGCGACGCGCGGGCGGCGCTGGAGAAGGCGGCGAACCTGCTGCCCCGCAGCGAGACGGTGGTCAAGCGCCTGGCGCAGCTCGCGCTGCAAAGCGGCGACGAGCAGTCGTTTAATACCTGGCTCAATCGGGCGGCGGAGCTGGCGCCCGAGGACCCCTGGGTGGCGGAGCAACTGGTTGTCCGCCAGGAGGAGACCAACCCGCGCGAGGGCATCGCGCGGCGTGAGCAGATTCGCACGGAAGACCCGGACGACCTGCGGAACCTACTCAAGCTCGCCCAGCTTTACCAGAAGATCGGCGATTATGGAAAAGCAGAACAGCGTCTCGACGAGGTGCTCGCGCGGGATACGCAACTGGCGTTCGCGCCGGCGATCGCGCAGTTGTTTCGGATGATCGATCAGCCCAAGCGGGCGTTGAAGGTGCTGGAAGACAATCTGCGGCAAACGGCGCCGGAGGACAAGGCGCGGGCACAGTTGCTGATCGGCGATCATTACGACGCGTTGCAGGATCCGGCGGCGGACGCGGCGTTTCTGGCGGCGGCGGATTTTGACGCGAACGCGACGGTGTGCCTGGAGATCGGGCGGCACTTTTTCCGCCGGGCGCGGTTCGACCTGGCCGACGAGTGGTTGCAGAAGGCGGCGGACATCGCCGAGGCGTCGGACTCGGTCCAGCGCAGCGAGATCGAGCAGATGCGGATCGAGACGCTCGTGCGGATGGATGAGCTGGAGCGGGCGGGCGAGCGCGTGGCCGCGTATCGTGAAGCCTTTCCCAATGACCCGGTAGGTACGTTCCTGAACGCCCAGGTGCTCAACGCCAAGGGCGAGACCCTGGCGGCGCTGAACGAACTGGAGTCGTTCATCGAGCAGCGTGACCAGGCCAGCGTGTCCAGCCACCAGTACGAACTGGCGCTCTACCGGCACGCGCAGTACAGCTACAACCTGGGGCGCTGGCAGGACTGCGTCCGCGATCTCGAAGAACTGGCCGCGACCAATCCCACCGCATTCCGCTTCTTGCCGCGCGTGCTGCTCTCGCGGGTTTACCGCAAGATCGGGCGGCAGGACGCGGCGATCCAGGAGCTGGAGCGGATCTATCGCGAGCATCCCGAAGCCGACATGGCGATTGAAGCGCTGATCGACGCGTACCTGCGGGATGAGCGGTACGGCGACGCCAGCGCCGTGCTGGCCGCGATGCGCAACCGCCAGCCGAGCAACGTCACCTGGCTGGAGCGCAGCGGCGACGTGGCCTACGCCCAGAAGGACGCCAACCGGGCGGTGGAGTACTACCGCGACGCCGCGGTGGCCAGCGGTTACCGTCCCGCCCTGTGCGTCAAGGTGCTCAAGGTGTGCGAAGAGTTCCGGGCGGCGGAGCAGGGCATCCGTTTCTTCGAGGACGTCATTCCACCGGATCGGCGCACGCCGGAGGTGATGCTACCGTACGCCCGGTTGCTGGTGCAGCGGGGCGACGTGGAGGCGGCGGTGGACATTTACCGGCTGGCCTTGTATCGGGCGGGTTTCGAGTCCTTCGAGTTTTTGGCGGACCTGGTGTCGAGCGTCTATCAGAGCCTGGGGCAGGACGCGCTGGCTGCGTTTACAGATCAGCCGGCTGATGAAATGTTCACCCGGGCGAACGATCACATCGTCACGCTGCTGCGCTACGCCGCGGGACAGCACCAGGAGGCCCTGGAGTCCGCTGAAGCGCTGCTGGCCACCACCGACGACGCCAATGAGAAGGCCAACCTGCACTACCTCATCGGCCGGGTATACGACGGCATGGCCGAGTGGCAGAAATCCAAGGCGGCGTACCTGGCGGCGCTGGAGGCGAACGACGCCCACCTGGCGGCACTGAACGACCTGGCGTATTTGCTGACGGACAAGCTCAACCAGCCGGCCGAGGCCATCCCCTACGCCCGCCGGGCGGTCCGCGTTTCGTCGGCCGCGAACCTGCTGGACACGCTGGACACGCTGGGATGGGCCTATCTCAATCTGGGCGGCGAGCACGTGAAGGAGGCGATCGGCCAGTTCACCCGCGCGCGGGAACTGGATCCGGATTATCCGCCGATCAACTACCACCTGGCGGAGGCGTTGCGCCGGCAGGGGCAATTCAACGCGGCGGCCGAGCTGTTCGCCGAAGTCACCGCCCTGCCGGCCGGCGGCGAGTACGAGGAATACCGGGAGAAAGCCCAGGCCGGCCTGCAAAAAGCCAACGCCGGCGTTTCCGACTAACCGGGCCTTCTGCGGCGGCCCCCGCCCGGATCGCCTGCCTCGGTCTTCGGGCCGGGGCACGCTCAATGGATCAAGCGGACGGCGTCCCGGGACCTGTGACAAAACGGGTTCCGGGACGCTGCACATTGACGGGTGAGTCTCTACAATGGCGTCCCCATGATCTGGCCGCTTGTGCTCTTGCCGATATTGATTACCTGCTCGTTCGCGATCTCCGGATCGGAGACCGCGCTGTTTGCGCTGTCGGTCTACGATCGCCAGGCGTTCGCGGTGTCGCCGAGCCGGTTTCGCCGGCTGGCCAGCCGGCTGATGCAGCGCCCGCGACAGGTGCTGATGACGGTGTTGATCGTGAACACGGCGGTCAACATCGGGATCTTTGCGGTCTCGTACGTGACGTTTGGCGCGTTGGCGGCGGCGCATCCGCTGATTGCGGGCGTCGGGGGCGTGGTCACGCTGCTGGCGGTGATCGTGTTCGGCGAGATACTGCCGAAGGCGGCCGCCCTGACCAATGCCCGGCGGCTGGCGCCGCTGGCGGCGCCGCTGGTGCATACCCTCCAGGTCGTGACCGCTCCCCTGCGGGTGGTGCTGCGCGTCGGGTTCGTCGAGCCGATCGTTCGGCTGGCGGCGCCGGCACCGAGCGCGGGGGCGGAGGTGTCCACGGCGGATCTTTCGGCGCTGGTGCAGCTCTCGGCCGATCGCGGCATCATCAGCTCGCGGGAGCACGAAATGCTCCAGACGGTGGTGGCGTTGCCGGAGATCGCGGTGCGCGAGGTGATGACGCCGCGGGTGGAGATCATCGCGGCGCCGATCGGGGCCGATCGGGCGCAGGTCGAGCGGCTCCTGCAAACCAGCGGGCTCAAGAAGCTGCCGGTCTTCGGGCGGGATCTCGACGACATTCGTGGGCTGCTCTACGCCCGGGACTTTTACCTCAATCCGCAACAGGAGATCGCGGAGTTGCTCCGCCCGGTGCGCTACATCCCCGAACTGGTCAACCTGCTTCAGCTTCTGCGTCATTTTCGGAATACGCGCACGCAGCTTGCCGTGGTCGTGGACGAGTACGGGGGGGTGTCGGGCATCGTGGCGGTGGAGGACGTGCTCGAGGAGATCGTGGGCGAGTTGGACGCCGGCCCGGAACCGGCCGAACCGGAGGTGGAGCGCCTCGACGAGCGCACCTACCGCCTGGCGGGCGCGGTCAACATCCGCCCCTGGCGGCAGATGCTGGGCATCACCGAGCGGTTTCACGAGGTGAGCACGCTCGGCGGGCTGGTGGTCGCATCGCTGGAGCGGATGCCCCGCGTGGGGGACGGCGTCCACTTTGGTAATCTCACCATCACCGTGGATCGCCTGGCCGGCCGCCGGGTGGACCGCGTGATCCTGCGGGCCGAGCCGCTGGGCGAAGCCGGGGAGGCGAGGCGATGATGGTGCTGTTGATCTGCCTGACGGCGACGCTGGTATGCGTGGCCCTGTCGGGGTTTTACTCCGGCTCCGAGACCGGTCTGTACTGCATGAACCGGCTGCGACTGCGCATCGAGGCCGACTCGGGCGACGTGCGCGCCCGGCGGCTCGCCCGCCTGGTGGCGGTGGAGCACGACGCCCTGGCCACCCTGCTGATCGGCACGAACGTGGCCAACTACCTGGCGACGGTGTGCGTGGCGTACCTGCTCGGGCGGGCGTTCGGCGTGCCGGCGGGCGCGTCGGAGATCTACACCACGGCGATTGTCACGCCGGTGATCTTCGTGTTCGGGGAGGTGGTGCCGAAGACGCTGTACCAGCGGCACGCCGACGTGCTGATGCGGGCGGGCAGCGCGTTGTGCGCCGCGTCGGCGCTGCTGTTTCGCTGGCCGGTGCGGGCACTGAACGCGCTGACGCGCCCGCTGCTGCGGCTCATTCACCCGGGCGGGATGAACACGGCGGTGGACGCGCGCTCGCGCGTGGCGCTGCTGCTGCGCGACGCCCTGGCCCGGGAGGACGTCACCGGCGACCACTCGGAGTTTATCGACCGCGTGCTGGGCCTGTCGGGCGTCGCGGTGCACCAGGTGATGGCGCCGCGCAATCGCATCATCAGCATCAAGACTTCGGCGGACCGCCGGGAGTTGCTCTCGCTGGTGCGCAAGCATCCGCATTCGCGCATCCTGACCTTCGAGCGGTCAGCGCGCCGGATCCTGGGATACGTCAAGGTGCACGAATTGCTGAACGACGCGGACTGGCAGCAGGTCGGCGAGCGGGTCCAGCGGGTGGTGACGCTGACCCCCCACGATTCGGTCGCCGCGGCGATCACCCGGCTGCAAAACGCCCGCGAGCCCATGGCCATCGTGGTGGACCGCAGCGGTTATCTTCTGGGCATGGTTACGCTGAAGGACCTGCTTGAGGAGCTGACTGGCGAGCTGCACGACTGGTGAGTGGGAAAGAGGCGAAGAGACGAAGTGACGAAGTGACGAAGTGACGAAGGGAGAAAGCTGGAAGGTTAGGCAAGGACGCATCTGTCGGCGCCGCCCGATTGACGTAACCGCGAGTTAATGCCAGCGTGCGACACTTTTTGGAAACAACTTCGGCCGTACGGGGCTGGTTATCGCGCCCTTGAATGGACGCTGTTGGAAGGCAACAATGAATTGTCGGAGAGTGTATGCGCGCCGGCGGCGAGGGTATCGGCCGGCGGGCGCGATCAGGTGTCAGGAGAGGGGTCCAAGGAGGCTGGAATGAAGAAGCAACCGAGGCGTTCGCTGTGGATAGGTGGTGTGGGTCTGCTTGCGGCGGTGCTGAGTTTCGCCCCCCTGGCCGGGGCGGCGGAGGTGACCGTGCGCAACGACACCGTGGAGAACTTCTCCCAGGTGGGGATCGTCGGCGATTTCGTGGCGGGCGAGCAGGCCGGGGCACGGCTGCAATCGCCCTGCGACGGGACGTTGGTGGCGGTGCAGATCGTGTGGATTGAGCCGCCCGGCGCGGGCACCCAGCCCAGCCTGGAGCAGGCCATTCACGTGTTCGCGGACGCCGGCACCCACCCCATTCCGGGGACGGAGATGCTGTACCTGGAGGCGCCGCTGCTGACCGCCGGGTCGATCAACGAGTTTCGCTACCTGGACGAGGACAACACGGTCCCCATTGCGGAGCCGGTGAGCAATGGGCAGTACTTCTACGTTACGCTGGAATTTGCCAATGCGACGGACGTCGGAGGCTCGCCGGGCACGGCCAGTGTGGTGCGCGACACCGATGGGTGCGCCGCCGGCCGTAACGTGCTGTATGGCGACATCGGCCTGGGATACAACTGGTACGAGTTCTGCGGACCGCTGTTGCTGCAAGGCGACCTGGCGATCCGGGCGGTGATCGACTGCCCTGGTGAAACGGGCGCGTGTTGCGCCTACGACGCCTCCTGTACGGATAACGTCGAGGAAGAGGACTGCCAGGACGCCGGCGAGACGTTCTTCAGCGGCCAGAGCTGCGGCGAGGTGAGTTGCCCGCTGCCCACCGGGGCGTGCTGCAACGGCACGGGCGGCTGTCTCGACGACGTCACCGAACCCACCTGCACGACGACGCTTGCGAGCATCTACGCGGGCAATGGCACCGCCTGCGACGACGACGTCTGCATGCTCGGCGCGTGCTGTCTGCCCGACGGCAGTTGCACCGACGTGGTGGAAGTGACCTGCGTGGACCAGGGCGGGCTGTTCGAGGGGCCGGGGACGACCTGTGCGACCACCTCCTGCCCGCAGCCGCTGGGCGCCTGCTGCGTGAACGGCAACTGCATCCCCAATCAGACGGAGGTCAATTGCAGCGGTTTCGGCGGGAGTTGGGAGGGCGCCTTCACCGACTGCGGGCCGCCGGACCCGTGCGCCGCTGCGCCCGGCGACGGCGATGAGGACGGCGACGTTGACCTGGCCGACTTCATGCTGTTTCAGGCCTGTCACGGGGCCAGCGCCACGGGCACATGCGCCGCCTTCGATCTGAACGACGACGACGCAATCGATAACACGGATCTTGATCTGTTTATTGCGGCGCTGACGGGACCGTAGCCGAGCGATTACCGCGGCAGAGCAGCAGGCCGACAACCACACAGGCACAGGCCACAACGACCAGCCAGAGCGGCAGGTGGTCGAGCGGTCCGCGCTCGCCCAGGCCCAGGGTCTGCTTGTACGGCGCCCAGAGCACGAGCAGCACGGCGGTCCCGTTGTGCAGGGCGTGGGCGAGCATGGACGGCCAGATGGACCGGGCCTGCCAGCGCAAGTACCCCAGCACCACGCCCAGCGCTGCGGTGATCACGAACTTGATCAACACGATGTGAAACACCGCGAAGATGCAGGCGGTGACCACGATCACCGTCCACTTGCGGGCCGAGGTCTGCAAACCGCTGAAAAGAAAACCGCGGAAGAACAGCTCTTCAGACAGCGCGGGAATCACGGCGATCAGCAGCAGCGGCACGAGCAGTCCGCGGCCCGAGAAAGCCTGGACCATCTCGGTGTTGCTCTGCATCAGTGCGTCGGGGATGGGGATGAAGCGCCCCTGGAGCAGGAAGAGTTCGTGCGTCGGCGCCCAGGCGGCGACGCCGATCAACACGCCGCCGAGCAGAAACCGCACCCGAGGCCACGCCAGGGCGAACGTCCGGGGCACATCAACCTTGAAATACGCGAGCAACAGCAGGGGCACGATCACCAGGCACAAGGGCATGTACCAGGCGGTGGCCTGGAAGGTATCGAAGATGGTCTCGCCTTCGCCGGGTTGCAGGCTGAATTGCAGGAACATCCAGGCGGGGAACATGACGGCCGTCACCAGCAAGGCCAGCGACACGCTGGGGCTGGGGGTCGGGCGCATGAGCCGGCGGACGAACATGCTGCGGAGGGAGGCGCTGTCGGCGAAGACGACGGCCTCGGTGCTGAAGATGCGCGAGGCGATGATGACCGCGGCGCCGGCGTAGAGGGTGGTGCTGACCAGGACCAGGGCGATGGCCCCCCACTGGTAGTTGCCGAGCAGCAGCTCCCGGGCCATGAGGACCATGTTCATCACCGGGACGCAGGTGTTGATGCCGCCGAACTCGGTGCCGGGCAAGGCGGCCACGCCGCCCGGAATGAGGGCGGCGATGATCACCGGCATGATGTAGTTCTGGGCTTCCTTGAAGGTGCGGGCGTAGCTGCACACGGCCACGAGCACGGCACTGAACAGCAGGGCGAAGGGGATCAGGGCGAGCAGGATGATGGGCAGCACGCCCAGGGGCAGTTCGGTTTCGCCGCGGGCATCGCCGATCAACTGGGTGAAGCCGCCGAAGTAGAGGGTAGCGCCGACGCTGGCGAGGTTGAGCGCCGCGCCCAGCAAGGCCACCGTCGCGACGACCAGGTACTTACCGGTGATGAGCTCCATGGGCGGCACGGGGCAGACGATCAGTGTTTCGAGCGTTCCGCGTTCGCGCTCGCCGGCGGTGAGGTCGATCGCCGGGTAGATGGCGCCGGTGATGGTCATCAGGACGAGGACGAGGGGGACGATGGTGCCCAGAACCATGCCGCCCACTTTCTTGGGGGTGGCGACGTTGACCGGCTCGATGCGCATGGGTTCGAGCACCACCTGGGGCACGTCGAGCATGGTCATGAGCTGACGTTGCTGGGCGTTGCGAACGACTTCGAGGACCTCGGTGACGCGGCCCAGGGCGGTGCTGCTGCGGATCTCGGCCTTGTCGTGATAGGCGGTGACGACGTACTGGTTGTACGCGGATTCCGCGGTCGGCTCGGTATGGACCTCGAGACCGATGAGGGCCTGGCCCTGGGCGACGGCTTCCCGCACGTCGGAGACCGGGGCGACGGTCATCTGCTTGACGCTGCGGATGCGGTCGTCGGTGGCGGGATCGACGCCTTCTTCGGCGTCCTCGGCCTGGTAGCGGGCGATGGCGTGCTGCAACGCGGATTCCACGAACACCTTGGTCTCGCCCGGCCCGCCCTCGGCCGACGGCCGGGGCACCGCGATCTCGAGCATTTCGATCCTGCGGATGCCGTCCTGGAGGCTGAGCAGGTGCACCGAGCCCACGATCAGCAGGGGGTAGAGGACGATGGGCACGACGACCATGGCGATCAGCGTGCGTCGGTCGCGGAGCAGCTCCACGAGTTCCTTGGTGTAGATGGTCTTGATGCGATGGGGCATGATCAACGGCGTCATCGCCGCAGGCGCCGGGCCCGGGCTAGGTCCATGTCTCTTGCGTAAGCGGCGCGTCGGAGGCGCCGCCTTCTTCCTGGTCGAACAGTTCGAGGAAGACCTCGCTCAGTCGCTTTGCCCCGGTGGCCTGCTGCAACTCGGTGAACGTGCCCTCCGCCATCATGCGCCCGTTGTAGAGCAGGCCGATGTGGTCGCAGAGGGTTTCGGCCTCGTCGAGATAGTGGGTCGAAAGCAGGATGGTCTTGCCCTCGGCGCGTTCCCGGCGGATGAAATCCAGGATGATCCGGTTGCTCAGCACGTCGAGGCCCAGCGTGGGCTCGTCCATGATGAGGATGACGGGATCCCCCACCAGGGCCCGGGCGATGCTGGTTCGCTGCTTCTGGCCGGTCGAAAGGGCCCCGCAGCGCAGGTCGGCGAAGTCGTGCATCTCGAGCCAGTCGAGCAGGTGGGCGACCCGGGCCTGGGCCCGCGGACGCCCCATGCCGTGGAGTTCGGCGAAGTAGATCAGCAACTCCCGGGGGCTGAGCCGCTGGTACAGGCCGGTGTTGGCGGTGAGAAAGCCGATGTCGTGCTTCACGGCCGCAGGCATGGCCGCGACGTCACGCCCATTCATGATCGCCCGGCCGCCGGTGGGGGTCATCAGCCCGCTGAGCATGCGCAGGGTGGTCGTTTTTCCGGCGCCGTTGGGGCCCAGCAGGCCGTAGATCTGGCCGGGTGCGACGGAGAAGCTGAGCCCGTCCACGGCGCATTTCTCGCCGCCGTCGGGGCGGGGAAAGGTTTTGCGCAGGTTTTCGGCGACCACCATGGACATTGCGGTCCGTTGCATCCCCCAACAGAGGCCCCGGAGCGGAGCGCAACCCCGCCGCCCCGCCGCGAAGGGGCTCGCCCCGGAACCATGCCCTGGGCAGACCTGTTATATCGTCCGCGGGGTCAACCGATTGGAGCAGAACTTGGCCGGAGGCACAAGCCGGCCCGCCCGCCCGCGGAAATGTCCGCCTTTCAGGTTCGTCACGGGGTTGCCACGGACCGGCGATTCCTGCAAGATTGCGCGCCAATCAGGCCGCAGGGGTGCATTGCAGGAGACAGCGACATGAGCGACACACGCATCGAGAAGGACAGCATGGGCGAGATGACCGTGCCGGCCGGCGCTTATTGGGGCGCCCAGACCCAGCGCGCGGTCGAGAACTTTCCGATCAGCGGCTACCGCTTCGGCCGTTACTTCATTCGCGCCCTGGGCATCATCAAGAAGGCCGCGGCCGAAACCAACCACGAGCTCGGCAAGCTCGACGCCGAGCGCATGACGCTCATCGTCAAGGCCGCCCAGGAGGTGATCAACGGCAAGCTGGACGACCAGTTCGTCGTGGACATCTTCCAGACCGGCTCGGGCACCAGCACCAACATGAACACCAACGAGGTGATCAGCAACCGGGCGATCGAGCTGGCCGGCGGGGAGATCGGATCCCGCGATCCGGTGCATCCCAACGATCACGTGAACATGGGGCAGTCGTCCAACGACGTGATTCCCACGGCGATCCACATCGCCGCGGCCGAAGCGCTGAAGAACGACCTGGTTCCCGCGCTTCAGCACCTGGCGCAGGAGCTGGAGCGGAAGGCGACGGCGTTCGACGAGATCGTCAAGATCGGGCGCACGCACCTGCAGGACGCCACGCCCATCCGGCTGGGACAGGAGTTCAGCGGCTACGCGGCGCAGGCGGCGCACAGCGTGGCCCGGGCGAACAAGGCGATCGACGCGCTGCGCGAGCTGGCCATCGGCGGGACGGCCGTCGGGACCGGGATCAACACCCACCCGGCATTCGCCTCGACCGTGTGCGAGCGGATCAGCAGCGACACGGGGATCGAATTCGTCGAGGCGGAGAACCACTTCGAGGCCCAGGCGGCCAAGGACGCGGTGTGCGAGGCCAGCGGGCAGCTCAAGACCATCGCCGTGGCGATGTCCAAGATCGCCAACGACATCCGCATGCTGGGCAGCGGGCCGCGCTGCGGCATTGGCGAAATCCGCATTCCTGAGACCCAGCCCGGCAGCAGCATCATGCCCGGCAAGGTCAACCCGGTGATGAGCGAGATGGTCGTGATGGTCGCCGCCCAGGTGATCGGCAACGACGCGGCCGTCACCATGGGCTGCCGCGACGGGCACTATGAACTCAACGTGATGATGCCCCTCATGGCCCACAACCTGCTCGAGTCCGTCCGGCTGCTGACCAGCGCCGCACGGGTTTTCGCCGACCGCTGCGTCGCCGGCATCGAGGCCAACAAGGAGCGCTGCGGCGAACTGGTCGAGCAGTCGCTGGCGATGTGCACCAGCCTCGCCCCGCTGATCGGCTACGACAAGGCCGCGATGGTGGCCAAGCAGGCGTTCAAGAACAACCAGACGGTGCGCGAGGTGGCGCTGGAATTGGGCGTACTGGGCGAGGATGAGCTGTCGCAGGCGCTGGACGCGATGAGCATGACGGAGCCGCATTGAGGGAAGCTGTCAGCTATCAGCTATCAGTTGTCAGCTTTTGGTGGGGTGATCTATTGATGGGCGGGCGCGGTCGGCCTGGTGGCCGGCGCGCCCGCCCTTTTTGTTTGCGCGGTTTGTGGCGCGCGGTTCTTGCTGTGCGGCTTACTCTTGGGGGGCGATGGTTACCTTCATGGGGGGTTCCCAATCCTTGGATTCGTCGGCGTAGTACTCGTAGGCGCGGCTGGCCGGACCGGTGTAGGTACCGGGGACGGCCGCAACCAGGGTCAGCGGGATTTCGCGTTGCTGGTTGGGGTTGAAGCTGCGCCAGTAGAAGACCACGTCGCGGCCCCGAACCTCGTAGGCGTCGACGCGCTCGGCCTTGACCAGCTCCTTGAGCTGATCGTGGCGCGGTTCGCAGCCGCCGGGCAGGCCGATGATGGCGACGGTCATGGGCAGGGCCTCGTTGCGGCGGTTGGCAACGGTGACGACGGCCTCGGTGATTTCACCCTCGGCGAGCTCGGCGTTGCGCAAGGCAACGGCCAGATCGACTGCGCAGTCCGGATCGGCGGAGGGGGTTTCGTCGTGGTACTCGACGGCAATGCTGTAGGGCATGGCCGCGCCGTCGACCATCTTGAGCACCACCTCGTGGGCTCCGGGCGTCAGCGCCGCGCCGATGTCGGGCAGTTCGATGGCTTCCTGCGAATCCGGGTCGAAGGGGACGGCGTCGCCGATCTGCTTACCGTCGACGAGGACGGCGACGCGGCCAGCGGCCTTGGGGCGGGCGCGGGACTTGTCGTATTCGACGATGGCGCGGAGGGCGAGCACCGTGGACTGGGTGGAGCCGTAGCGACCGCCTTCGCAGCTTTCGGCCAGATATTTCACGGCCTTTTCGACTGCGCCGGCGAACGTCGGGTCGCGCAGCCAGGCCAGGGTGGCCAGGGCGGTGGTTTCGATCTCCAGCGCGTCGCCGCGGCTGCCGACGATGGACGCGGTCGCGCCGCCGACGGCGCCGCTTTCCGCCTGCTTGCTGCGGAGCGTGTCCATCAGCTCGCGGGCGGCGGCGTGGTCGCCGGCGAGTGACATGGCGTTGGCGGCCAGGGCGGTGACGTAGCTGTTGGGATTATCCTGGGCGTTTTTCTTCACCCAGGCGACCTCGCGCTCCAGCCCCGCGCCGCCGCTTTCGAGCAGGGCCCAGAGGATGTAGGCGTTGGAGCAGGCCTTGTCTTCGATCCAGGTGTGCAGCGCCCGGCGGCCGCGGGTGAAGCCCCCTTCGCCGTCGCGGGTGTTCATCAGCCACGCGCGGGTGCGCCGGAGCATATCCGCGTCCACGTTGCGGACCTGGGCCATGTCGGTGAATTCCATCAGGCCGAAGGCGGTGAGGGCCTCGTGGCCGGGATCGGCGCCGAACCACTCATAGCCTTTCTGTTTGCATTCAAAGCCGGCCAGCCGGGCGTATCCGGCGTCGAGCTTCTCGCCGCTGCGGCGAATCAGCGCCGGATCGACCCCGGTGTGGGTGAGGAAGTACTGCTGGGCCATGACCAGCGGATAGGTGGTGGAGCTGGTCTGCTCGAAGCAGCCGTGCGGATCGCGGATGAGCCGTTCGAGCGCCTCGGTCATGTTGGCGAGCGGCGTGGGATAGACGGCGACGTGGGCGCGAGCGCTTCCGGCAACGAATGATTGGGGAATTTCAACATCGTGGACCATGGTGCTGTTGGGTGCGATCATGCCGCCAAAGCTGATGGCCCGGGGGAAGCCGCGCGGCTCGATCAGCAGGGTGCGGGTGACGCGATCGCCGAGGGTCTGGGCTTCGGCGGTGAGAACGATGTCGGCCGATCCGGTGAACTGGCCGATGTTGAGCTCGAGCAGTTTGCGGATGCGGGCGTCGGCCGGCAGATCGAAGGGTGCGACCGTCTGCGCGGCGATGCCGTCGGGCGTTTCAATGGCCAGCGTGGCGGTGGCCGATTGCCCGGTGAGGGCGCTGACGACAGCCACGGGCAGGCGGACGACGTCACCGGCGGTCACGGCCAGGGGCAGCTTGGGCTCGATGTAGAAGGGCTCGACCGACTCGATGAGGGTGGCCGCCGCGCCCAGTCGGCCAGCGGCGTCAAACGCGTCGGCGAAGATGCGGAAGCTGGTGACCGCGTCGCTGAGATCGAAGCTGACGGTGGCCTGGCCGGTGGTCGGGTTGGTGGCGACGCCGGCGTGCCAGAAGAGGGTTTCGGTAAAGTCGCGGCGATCGCCGGGCGTGCGGTCGGGCCGCGCCGCGTGGGCGTATTCTCGAATGACGAACAGGTCGCCGGACGGGGGTATGAAGGTTACGCTGGCAGCCATGTCCGCGGCGATCTTGCGGCGGGCGGCGCGTTGCAGTTCGGGACGCCAGTCGTCGGCCAATTCCTCCTGGGCCATTTCCCGTTCCGCAACTTGCTGGCGCGCCGCAGCCGGTTCGTTGAGTGCCGGACTCTCGACGGGGACGGCTACAGCGGCGGGGACGGCGGCCTCGACGGGTGCGCCGAGTCTTTCGACGACCTCGAGCTGAACCTCGTCGCCGTCGACCGCGACGCCACGGCGGAGCTTGGCATCTTCGACGCCGAAGGCGAGCGGCACGGCAAAATCGTCAACGCCGCCCCGGCCGCGCATTGGGCCGGAAAACGCGAACCCGAACTGCCGCCGGTGCGGATCGCGATAGGCGAGGATGCGGGCGGCGTCGCCGTCGTCGTTGTACTTCGAGAGGAATTCCTCGGGGGTGACGAAGGCGAACCGGCGCCAGCCCTGGGCGCCGAGCAGCAGGTCGACGGCCTGGGGGGCGTTGGGATTTTCGTTGTCGAGGTAGACGTGGGCGTCGGCCAGGTCGCGGGTGTCGGACTCGAGCAGGACCATCACCGGCAGGCGCGGGGCCTGCTCGCGGGTCTCGATCATTTCCAGGACGCTGTCGTCGGCAGCGGCCAGACCCACGACGGCGGCGACGGGGCGGCCGTCCTCGTCGGTGGTCTTGACGGTGACGTGGACCTTGCCGGCCGGGGTGTAACGCGGCTGGTCGGCGTCGATGGACACCTGCACCCGGTGCAGCGGGTGGCGGAAGACCAGCCGTTCGGCCAGGGGGATGTTGTGCGGGCCCCAGGCGGTGGCGACGAGCACGCCCTCCGCCCAGTCGGGCGGGCTGAGGACGACGTCGGCCAGTTCGCCGGGGGCGGGCTGGACGGTGGCGGTTGCGAGTTGCTTATCGCGGGCGGCGAGGGTGATCTTGACCGGCTCGCCGTAGGTGCTGGCGACGCGGAGGCGGACGGCCTCGCCGGCGGCGGTGACGTCGTCGACCGCGCGGAGGACGGCCCCGGCCTGCTTGGTGGTGGGCAAGGGGTAGGTGGTGCGAATGCCGGCCGGCTCGGTGATATGGAGGGTGTAGCGTTGGTCGGCGCGGGGGGTGAAGGCGAAGCGGCCTCGGCCTTCGTGGGCGGTGCGGAAGGTGGCGACGGTGTTGCCCGCGTCATCGACGACGGTTCCGGCGATGTCGGCGGGCTTCTGCGCTGGGGTGCGAGCCTGGAGGTAGACGCGCGTGGGCAGGCCGGCGATGAGGTCGCCGCTCTCGGGATAGATCGCCAGATCGACGGTCTGGAGCAGGATGGGGATGGTCTTGGTCGCGGTCTCGGCCACGCCGCCGTCGGTGATGACCAGGGCGAGGGTTCCTTCGCCGCGCTGGATCTTGTCGGGCAGGGTGAAGCGGGCGGAGCAGTGGCCGTTGCGGTCGACGGTGGTTTCGGCGCGGTGGATTTCGTGGCCGTCGACGCGGGCGATGACCGAGACGGGGGCGTCGGCGGGGACGCCGCCCTCGGCGCGTTCGACCTGGGCGGAGGCGGTGACGACGTCGCCGGGTCCGTAGCCGTCGCGGAGGAAGACGATCTGGTGTTTGAGGCGCGGGGCGCGGTAGGCGCGGACGTCGAAATTGCGCTTGGCCGGAGGGTATCCGTCACCGGGGTAGGACGTGGTGACCGTGTACTGGCCGCCGGGCTGTCCGGGGGGGACTTCCCAGGCGAAGGCGAGGGTGCTGTTTTCGATGGCGACCGCGCCGCCGGCGACGCGTTCGCCGCGCGGGCCCTTGATTTCCACCATGGCGACGACGGGCAACGCGGCGGCGGCGGGATCGGCGCCGATGCGCGGATCGGCAAGATCGTCGTCGTCGGTGGAGAAAACGATGGGCCGGCCCCCGGCGTCGTCTGACGGATTGGCGGGGTCAGGATTGGCGGGATCGGGCCTGCCAGGGGCGGGCGGGCTGGTTTTCAGAAGCGCACCGATGCCGGACAGGTCGTCGGGGAGCGGCGTGTGGTCGTGGGCGTCGAGGAGGACACCGCGGATGTATACCCGTTCGCCGATGCGGTAGATGGGTTTGTCGGTGGAGAGGTGGGTGAGGTATCGGCCGGTGCGCTCGGCGGGCAGGGGTCGCGTGGGCAGGATACGTTCGGCGCGTTCGTCGGACACGGCGGCGCCGACGAGGAGCAGGCCGCCGACGGCGGCGACGGCGCAAACGATGGCTGCGCGCAAAGGCTTGCGGGTGAACATGGCGTTTCTCCGGTTGGCGTAGCGGACCGACGGCCCATGCGGCCCGGGCGGGCCGAATGATGTCCGTCACTGCCACCTTTCGACGCAATCGGGGCGGGAGAAGTTGCACAAAAAAGGTTCGGTGGCCGGGCCGGCCCGGTGGACCGGGTTGCGAATCGGCCTGTTGGCCCCTCAGGGGGCGTGTTCACGGACGCGCGCCAGCCACGCGGGGTAGCCACAGGAGTTTTCGGGGCTCAGGGGAAGGTCGGAGCTGAAGTCGGCGAGAAAGCGGGCGACGCTGCGGTCGAAATCCGCGGCGAGCGCGTCATCGAGGGGGAAGGCTTCGAATGCGAGGGTCCAGCCGGCCGGGTGGTTGTCGACGCGCAGGCGGGTCAGCTCGATCTGGAGGCCGCGATCGAGGTCAGCGTGGGATCCGTTGAGGGGGATCTCGACATCGGCGCCGGCGGGATCGAGGCGGAGTCGGCGGAGGAGGCGCTGCTTTTCGACGCGGACGAGGTCTGACGCGGCCTTGCTGCCGGCGCGATCCACAAGGGGGCGCAGACTGTCGGGGATTTCATCGCCGGCGCAGGACCACTTGACCCAATGTTCGACCCGTCCGGCCGCCCGGGGACCGAAGTTGTGCGCCCCCAAGTCGGTGGTGCGGCCTTTGAATTCCAGCCGCGTCGGCGTGGCGGCGTCCGGAGATCCCCCGCGGGATTTGAGATTGAGGTCTTCGCGACCTGGGAAAAGCAGGTAGTGGTCGACGCGCCAACCGTCGGGCCACTCGGGACCGGGGATGGGGGCCTTTTGCGGCCAGGAGCCGGCACGTCGGAACCGCTCCTCGACGGCATCCGCGAGCGGTTCGTCCAAGAACCACCGGCATTCACGACTGGCAAAGGGCATGAGCTCGCTCCTTCTGTGTGGGTTGGCGCTCTGCGTTTTCCGCGCCTATCGGAGTTTGGAAGGGCCGGCGTGCAGGGGCAAGGGGCTCGGAGTAACATAGCGCTTAAAGCTGTGGATTTATCAGGTTTGTAGAGCCGATGACGCCGGCGAGGCTGGCCGGCGAAAGTGATACCGCAATGCCGAACGGGCCATCCAACCCCCGCCGCCAACGCCGGGCCAGAAGCAGGCGAGGTGCGCGCAAGCCGGCCGACGCGACTGCACCCATGCTCGCGGAGCAGGTCCAACCGGGGTCGGGCCGGTCCATCGGTCGGCTGATCGGGGCGGCCGTCCTGCTGCTGCTCTTCGCCGTCGTGCTGGTGCGGACGGCGTGGCTGTGTGACGACGCGTTCATCACCTTGCGGGTGTGCGACAACTGGCTGAACGGGTTCGGGCTGCGCTGGAACGTGGCGGAGCGCGTCCAGGCCTACACCCATCCGCTATGGATGCTGTGCCTGAGCGGCGTGTACGCCCTCACCGGGGAACTGCCCATCTCGACCATGGTGTTCGCGATGCTGGTTTCCCTGCTGACCGTCGGGTTGCTGATGGGCAAGGTGGCGTCGTCGCCGCAGGCGGCGCTGGTGGCGTGGCTGGCACTGATCCTCTCCAAGAGCTTCGTGGACTACTCGACGTCGGGGTTGGAAGACCCGCTGACGCACCTGCTGATCGTGGGGTTCGTGGCGCTCCAGGGGGCCCAGGGGTGGACGGGGAAGGACCGAATCGCCGCACCTGCCGCGAAGGGCGCCGCGGTCGACGAGCGGCAGACATCGCCGTCACCACGCCCATCACGTGCGACGGAAGCGCGCGGGTTGGGCCTGCTCACCGGCGTGTTTGCGCTCATGCTGTTGAACCGGCTCGACACGGCGTTGCTGCTTGCGCCGGCGCTGGCGGGGTGTTACGCGGCGCGGCGGGGCTGGAAGCGGTGGGCAATCGGCCTGCTGGGGCTGGCGCCGTTGTTCGCGTGGGAAGCGTTCGCGGTGGTCTATTACGGCAGTCCCGTGCCCAACACCGCCTTTGCCAAGCTGGGGACCGGTGAATGGCGCGACGTGCTCATCGAGCGCGGCGTATGGTACCTGGCAACCTCGCTGATCGACGACCCGATGACCTGGCTGACCCTGCTGGTCGGGGTGGGGCTGACCCTCTTTCGCCGGCAGTGGCGGGCCGGGCTCTACCTGATCGGCATCGTCGCATATATCGCGTACGTGGTTTACATCGGCGGGGATTTCATGATGGGCCGCATGTTCACCGCCCCGCTGGTGCTGGCCGTCTGCCTGCTGGCACGGCACTGGCGTCCGCTGTCCTGGCCGGCGTGGGGGGTGCTGGCGGTTGGGGCGGCCGGCTTCGCTCTGGCCGCTACGCCCTGCCCGAGCGTTATCAGTGGCGCCGCCTACGGGGCCGACCGGCGGGAGGAATTCGCGGACGAGATCGTGGTGGACGAGCGGGCATACTACTACCCGCAGACGGGCTTGCTGCACGCCAGCGACAGCGAGGACTATCCCGACCACGAATGGGCGGAGAAAGGCCGGGCGCTGCGGGCGGCGGGCAGGCCGCAGGTGATGATCGACTGGACCATCGGCATGGTGGGGTTTTTTGCCGGGCCCGAGATCCACATCGTGGATTGCTTCGCCCTGGCCGACCCCCTGCTGGCCCGCCTGCCTGCTCAGTATCCCGTCGACAAGCCGGGGCACGCCCAGCGGTGGGTTCCACCGGGCTATCTGAACACGCTGGAGACGGGCAAAGATCATTTCACCGACCCGGATGTGGCTCGGTTGTTCGAGATAGTCAGCACGGTCACGCGCGGGCCGTTGTGGAGCAGCGACCGGCTTCGGGAGGCCTGGCGGCTCAATACCGGCTATTACGACGGACTGGTGGACTTCGACCGCTATCGTTTTCCGGAGATGGAGAGGCTGAGCCCGGCGGACTTGGCGGCATCGGCCGACGTGGGCGGGCACGCCCTGGCCAATGCCAGCGGCCTGGAGATCGATCTCGGCGGTCGGCGGCACGCTCCGCGCGTGCGCATCTCGCTGAGCGCCGACGATCAGTATCTTGTCATCCTGCGCGAGGGTCCGCGCGAACGCTATCGCACCCGCGTGGGCCCCGGCGCGACGTCGGCCGACGGGCCATTGGCCACCTACGCGATCGACGTGCCGGCCGATGTCCAGCGTTCCGGTTACACGGCCATCCACATCCTGCCCTGGCGCGGCGAAGGCGACTACCGCGTCGGCAACGTCGGGTTGGCCGATTGATCGCGCCTGGCGATGGGCGCAGCGGTCCCGGGCAACCGATCACCGGTCCAACACCGCTCGCCGATTGTGCGCCTTGGAAAACTTGCATGGCGGCGCACGGCGGTGGCGTTTCGGGCTCAGGCGGCTCGGTTGCGCCGTGCTTGGCCATGGCACCCTGGGAGCTGTTGGCTGTGAGCTGTCAGCTGATAGCTCTTAGCTGTTAGCTCTTAGCTGTTAGCTCTTAGCTGTTAGCTGATAGCTGTTGGCTAATAGCTAACAGCTCATGGCTGATAGCTGACCCTCAATACCGGAAATGCCGAATGGCCTCACCCTGCGCGCCGATGTGGGTCATGGCGTCGATGCCGATCTGCAGGTGCATGTCGACCCACTGGTGGGTGACGCGGGCGTCGCTTTCTTCGGTCTTGACGCCGTCGGGGGTGATGGGCACGTCGGAAACGAGCAGCAGGGCTCCGCGGGAGATCTCGTTGTGGTGGCCGACGATGAAGATGGTGGCCGTCTCCATGTCGATGGCGATGCAGGTCATGGCCTGGAGGCGGGCGAGGAAGGCGCGGTCGTGCTCCCAGACCCGGCGGTTGGTGGTGTAGACCACCCCGGTGCGGTAGTCGAGGTCGCGCTCGTTGATTTTCTGGGAGACGAACTTGTGCAGCTTGAAGGAAGGCAGCGCGGGGACTTCGGGAGGGAAGTAGTCGTCGGAGGTGCCCTCGCCGCGGATGGCCGCGATGGGGAGGATGAAGTGGCCGATCTCGCTGGTGCCCTTGAGCCCGCCGCACTTGCCCAGAAACAACACGCCGTGCGGCTGGCGGGCGGTGAGCAGGTCCATGATGATGGCCGCATTGGGAGAACCGATACCAAAGTTGACGATGGTCAGGCCGTTGTCGTTGGTCGCCGCCTGCATGGGCCGCTCCAGCCCGTAGACCTTGCAGTTGAACATGGTCGCGAAGTTGCGCACGTAATTCGCGAAATTGGTCAGCAGGATGTAGTCGCCGAAACTGTCAATGGGCATGCCGGTATAGCGGGGCAGCCAGTTCTTGGCGAGGTCGAGCTTGTTGGGCACGAAGCTTCTCCGGAAAGGGGTCGTTGCGTACCGCGATGATAGCGGATGAATGCGGCGGCGTCACGGGCGTAGAAAGCCGGTGAAGCTGGCTGTGGTTCGTCGTCCGCCTTCGCGCACCTGTGTTACACTACGTGACTGTGCGCTCAAGCAAGCTTGCGAAGCAGAGCTGGGGCCCCCTCCGGATCATGCCAAGTCCATCAGGAATCATTAGCGTCCGGGTGGGCTCCGCCAGCGGCCGCGCCGTACACCGACGAAATCGAGGAATCCGTAACGGCTGCCTTCGGCCGCGTTGGCGGAAAGGCGAGCGCATCGGAACTACCCGCCGAACCGTGATCAGAGATGGAACAGGAAGGCACGGACGCCGGGGAAATCCGAAAAGGGCGCCGAAGCGTCAGGAAGTCCGCAACTGGAATCCACCGCCATGCACATGCAGAAGCGCTTTGCTGCCAGGGCGCGAAGTCTTGAAGAATCGCTTAATATCTGGCCATGCAGATATGATCGCGCGCACTTTCTCGACCGTGGGGGAGCGATGGACTGCTCCACTCATGTAGACTGCCGTAACCTCTCGTTGTGGGAGTATGTTGTGGAGCGGCGGGCCGTCAGCTTGTCGCTTCTTCTGGTTCTTGTGTTTTCGATCCCGGTCGGCGGTGATGACAAACCAACCTTCCTTGGCGGCCACCTCCGCAACACCTGCATCCTTGACTCCAGCTCGAAGGTAATCAACAGAGAACACCGCTTCTTTCACTTCAGGGTCGGCGTCGAGACAGGGAATAATGAGCAATGCGGCCTTCTCGGTCACGCATTCGTCCAACAGAACTTTTATGCGGCCTTCGGCAGGAGTCGGCATTCGTATTCGAGCGCCAATTGGACGTCGATTGGATTGACGCCACAGGCATCCGCGGCTTGTTCCGGTCCCCCTTCGGCATCAACGGCGTTGAGCAAAGTTTCAACTGTATAGCCACAGGGCACTACTGTTGGCGCGCCATAATTGTAGGCTGGGGACAGGATTACAGATCGATGGGCCTTTCGGATCGGCCTGTACGCGTTGGCAATGCCCCGGTTGTTAAAACCGACATCGTCCAGGTATTCCTCAACAACTTCTTCCATCAGTTCGTTATCATGGTACTTGCCGGTGGCATGGATTAGAGTTCCATCATCCAACCGCAAAATGACCTCGCCGGCGAGAACATAGGTCGTATGTCGTGTGGCAAGCGGGTACGGAATACCTTTCTCTCGCGCCTTGAGCACAGTTTCACGGACTTTCTGGAGACTGACATTCTTCTGCGTTCGGATGGCACGAATGGCCATGCACTGAATCAGATCCAAGAAGGTCATCAAGTCGCCGCTGTACTCTGGATGTTGCGGGACGATTGCAGCCTTCCCCACCGAATTGCCATAAACCCATCGTCTGGCCATGGCCGTACTAACACCGAGCAAGGCGGCCGCCTGCTGTGACGTGTACACACCATCTTCAGTCCAAATGGCAGGTATTCGTGACATGGGCGCGCTCCAGTTCATAGAATTCGGCTTACCGGACCGCGATTCATGAACAAATCTCACAGCAATATGATACAGCACCAAGGGGCGTAAGCACAGCCCCCACAACAAGTTACAGTAAGTGCAGCTCTAGCAGGCCTTTATGGCAACAGTATGCCAACTGCCAACAAGCTGAGCTGGCAAAGCACTTTCTCTCAACCATATTGTGCGGCGAGATTGGAAGGGACGTACCGGCGTATACCGATCAGATGCTGGTTAAGGCCGGGGTTGGGCGGGTGAATTCTGTGCGGCGGTTGAGCCAGTCGGAAAGCTGCGCGGCGGTGACGGGGTGGTTGCCGAGCAGGCCGATTTCGACGGCCGACGCGGCGTTGCCGAGGTAGGCGGCCGACGTCAGCGAACCGCCGGCGGCGAGGGCAAGCGTGGCGGCGGCCAGCAGGGCGTCGCCGCACCCGAGTCGGTCGAGTCCGTGGTCGGCGAAGGAGGGGAAGTGCTCGCTCTGGAGGCGCTCGATCCAGGCCTGGGTACCCGGCTGCTGCCCGGGGCGCTGAAACGCGACCAAACCCCTTTTTCCCAACGTGCACACCAGGTGGCGGGCCTGGGTTTCGGCCAGCAGGCGATAGGCCACGCTGGAGAGCCCCTCCTCGTAGTCGTGCAGGGTCTCGCGCAGCTCGCGCTCGGTGGGGCAAAGCAGATCCACCTTCCGGAAGTTGAGCAGGTTGCCACGCGAGCCGCTGACGTCGGCCGAAATCACCGGCACGTTGGCCCGCAGGCACGGCAGCACCCGCTCGAGCAGACCGGCGGTGATCATGCCGTAACCGAAGTCGCACAGGATGATGGCGTCGAGCTCGCGGGCCCGGCGCTCGATGAGGGCGGCCGCATCGCGCTCCGCCTGCGAGTCGAGCGGCGCGATGTCGCCGGTCTCGACCTTGAAGAGCTTGTTCTCCTCGACCAGGTAACGGGTCTTTTCCACCAGTTGGGGCCGGGTGGTCAGGGCGTGCAGCTCAACGTCCTCGTCGGCGAGGACGCGGCGCGTCCGGGCGGAAGCCTCGTCGTCCGCGAGGTTGGTGATGACGCAGGCGGCGGCGCCCAGGGCGGCGGCGTGGCGTGCGACGATGGCGGCCCCGCCGACGTACTCGCGGCGTTGAAGCTCGGCGAGGGAGAGCATGGGGGATTCGCTGGCGACGTCGTGGGCGTCGCAGAAGACGTAGCGATCGAGGATGACGTCGCCGACGACGCCGACGCGGAGGCCGCGAAAGCGTTCGATCAAATCGCCCAGCCCGGCCCGGTTCACCCCGTGGCGGCGGCACACGAGCTTGAGACGTTCGTGCTCGATCTGCTGCGCCCGCGGGAGTGCGGCGATGAGGGCGGTGGAGCTGAATACCACTTCGCCGGAGGAGAAGATCACGCGCCCGCCGCAGGCTTCGACGACCTCGCGTTCGCGGAGGAAGCGCGGGTCGCGGGAGCTTTCGTACTCTCGGCCTTTGACGTAGATGTCGGGTCGGATGGCCTCGAGCACGGACTCGGCCGTCGGGGATGGGTCGATGTAGACGTAGTCGACGAATTCGAGGGCGGCGAGGCTTTCGGCCCGGAGTTCCTGGGGGATGTAGGGGCTCTGCGTCGCCTTGCTGATGTCCGCGTCGCCGGTGAGGGTGACGACGAGGATGTCGCCCTGGCGGCTGGCGAATTCCAGGTAGCGGATATGGCCGGGGTGGACGATGTCGAAGCAGCCGTGGCATTGCACGACGGTGGCCCCATCGGCCGATCGCCTGCGCAGGGTCGCGAGAAGGGCGTCGAGTTCGAGGATTTTGCGTTGGTGGCGTGGTCCGTCGGCCATTGATGACATCCATGTCAGCCAGCAGCGAAGCACTCGCCCGCCGGATCCTGGCGGACGGCCAGTTCAATACCCCTTTATCGACGCATGGCGGGGGTCAAGTGGAGCGAAAGGCCGCTGACGGGCCAGGCAGGTGGAGCCTCACCCCCAAACGGGTACACCAGCACTGACATTTGGGCCGGCCGTCCGGTGGTGCCGTGAAGATTCTCGCCCGAAGCATGTAAGAAACGATCACCGTGGAGCAAGACCAGCGTGGCCAATGGGGCTTCGCGGGCCATCCAATGGTGTTCGGAGGCGGGAAGTGCGTACGACGGTGCACACCGCCGGCGACCCGAGCCAGGGTCGGCCGGTTCACGCGGGTCGATTCACGGAGATACGACGCAATGAAACGACAACGATGGCTGATCGGCATCCTCGGCGCCGGCGTAATCCTCACGGGGCCGGGTACGGCGGCGTGGGCGGAGGACCAGCCGGCCGACGTGCCGCGCATCATCACCATGCGCGGGCAGGCCATGCAGGTCTGGCCTTTCGACGATCTGCGTGCCCGAGGCTTTGAGATCCCCGAGGTCGCGGACGACGACAACGCCTTCTGGACCTACCTGGAGGCGATCAACGCGTACAAAGAAATGCCGGGAGACCTGGTGGATGCGTTTGACTACGCCACGCAGACCGCCTGGCCGGCCGAAGGGGGCGAGCCGCTGGCGGCGTACCTGCTGCACAAGGACAACCAGAAGGCGTTGGCTTTGGTGCGGCAGGCGGCGAACCGCGAGACGTTCCAGTGCTATTACTTCGGGGATCCGAAGGGCAGCATCATGACGGTTTTGCTGCCCAGCCTGAGCGACTACCGGACGCTGGCCAAGCTGCTGGTGGCGGAGGGTCGCCGGCTGGCCGATCAGGGAGCGTACGACCTGGCGTTCAGGAATTACACGACGGCCTATCGCATGGCCCACCAAGTGGGCGGGGGCATCACGCTGATCGAGAATCTGGTGGGGATCGCGATTCGGGCGCTGGCCGATCGGGCGATGGTGGACCTGGTATTGCGGCCGGAGCTGTCTGCGGGGCAACTGGAGGCGTTTCTCGACGAGTTGAAAGCGCTCGCGCCGCTGTGTCCTGATACGGTGTCGGGGATGCGGAACGAGCGTTTGTTCGGCACGAGCATCGTGGATGAGATCACCGCCCGCCCGTTCCACATGTTACGCAACATCAACGCGTTTACGGGGTCCGGCGGCGGCGAATACTCCGGCTCGCCGCTCCAGCAAGACAACTGGCGGCGGCTGGAGGCCCGCATGGGGCAGGTGCTGCTGCCCGATCGCACGATCAAAGCGCACATGAACCGCTATTACGACGCGCTGGCGGAGCGAGCCGGACAACCCGCCTACCTCGCCCGGTGGGACCAGCTCGACGAGGAAGCGATCGTATCTGATATTCCCAAGTGGAACGTGCTGGCCCGCATCCTGCTTCCGTCGCTGGGAAGGGCGAGCGTGCTGGGCGAGCGGACGCGCATGCAGGCCCGCACGGTGCGGGTCGCGGCGGCCTTGCGGCTCTATGCTCTGGAAAACGACGGGTTCGCACCGGAACGGCTCGCGGACCTGACGCCGTGGCTGCCGGACGAGGATCTGATCGACCCCTTCAGCGGCAGGGATTTTGTCTATGATCACCGCGAGCGCGTGTGGCGATTTTACAGCATCAGCGAGAACTTCGCGGACGACGGCGGACAAACGGGCGACAGGGCCTTTGATCTTGATTTCGTGGTCCGCTTTCCGCCCACGGCGCCGGCGCCGTTCGAGCCGGACGGGCAGGAGTAACCCGCAACCCACCGGACGACTGGGCGCAATGCAAGCGACAACCGACCCGGGTCCCGGCCTTGCCCGGATCCGCTGAACATGCACGAGAGGACCTGACCAATGAATATCCCAATGAGCTTATTGAGCCTGCTGCTGCTGGCGCCGCCCGTTCCCATGGTGGACGCGCCGGACGCAACTGACGCCGAGGCGGGGAAGGCGACGAAGGCGACGTGCCCGGCGGTGTTCGCCCTCGCCCCGGATGATGCGCTGGGCATCGTCTACCTGGCAAGGCCCGGCGACCTGTTCGCACATCGGCTGTGGTCCACGCCGGAACTCGAAATCGCGCCGACGACACGGGAGTTGTTTGAGGGCTTCGCCGCGCTCTTTTCCGGCCCGACGATGATCGCGGTCTGCGGCACGCCGCCGAACCCGCTCACCATGCGGGTGGAGTTCGCGGTTCGCCCGCAGCAGGACGTGGACGCATTTTTCGCCACGCTGAACGACAAGTGGCTGCCGCTGATCGGCCGGGAAGCGGGCATGTCCGCCGGCGGCGTGCAATCGACCGGAACGCTGCGTACCTTTCAACTGCCGCCACCCATGCCGTTCGTTTTGTATGCGGGGGCGCGCGACGGCGTCATCTACGGCAGCACGCAACGGGCAGACGTGGCGGCGTGGCAAAGCGGCGAGGCTTTGCCAGGGCGGTTCGCCGAATCTGACCGGGCCGCCAAGCTGCCGACGGATGCTTTCACCTCCGCGGACGCCTTTGTCTACTTTGACGCCCAACCCGCGATCCTGATCACGCGGCAGGAATTTGAACGGGAATTCCCCGGGCTGTTTACGGATCTCGGTCTGGAACGGCTCGAATTCATCGCATTAAGTGCGGCCTGGTCGAACAAGGCTCCGCAGGTGGACGCGACGGTGGGGCTCGCGGAGGACGGGCCGGCCGGCATCTGGGACGTGCTCGCTCCGCGCAACGGTCCGCTGGCGATCCCTTCCGTGGTTCCGGCGGATTACACGATTTTCGTGCGAGGCGCGATGGCCAGCGCCGCGGACAACGTGGACGCGTTGAACGACGTGTTGTGGGCGATCGACCCGGACATCGTCAGGGAATTTCAGCAGGAATGCGGCGAGTTCAAGGCCGATTTCGGATTCGATCCGCTGGCTGACTTCGCCGGCAACCTGGTGGACGAGTGGATCTGGGCGGCGCGTCTCGACCCGGGAACGGGCATGCAGTGGTTGGGCGCGGCCCGGCTGGCGGACGCCTCCGCCCTGCAATGGCAGATGGACGCACTGAGCCGGGCATTCGATCTCAACTGGGATGTTGCAAGCCAGCACGGCGCGACGGTTTATACCGCCCTGACGCCCGGAACGTCGCAATGGTCATGGGCCGCGGTCGGCGATTATCTGGTATTTTCCAATGCGGTAGCGCCGGTGGCGGAAGCGGCCGCGGCGCAGGCCTCCGGCCAAAGCCTGCCGGCGACGTCCGGATTGCGTGAAGTCGCTCGCGGTCTGCCGGCGGACACGGCGCACCTGGCCTATCTCAACCTCGCCCCGCTGGCCCAGCTCGCGGCCGAGGAAGCCAAGGGCAAGGGCGCTCCGGTCGCAATGCTGGATGTATTGAACCGGATGGCTCAGACGGAGGCCGGGGTGGGATTGAGCGTTGCCCGCGGGGAAGGGACGGTCAATCTCCGCCTGGCCGGAAGCGACGCCATCAACGCCGAGACCATCGAGTTGAGCGGCAAGATGGTCACGCTTTCGCTCATGCGGGCCCGGGCGCAGTCAAAGCGCATCGTTTCGATGAGCAACATGAGGGGCATCGTGGCCGGGTGCATGCTGTACGCCAACGACCACAAGAACGCCTGGCCACCCAGCCTCGCGGTGCTGATCGAGCAGGATCTGGCGTCGCCGGAGATGTTTCGCGACCCGCGGGACACATCGGCTGTTGCGATCACCGCGGACAACGTCGATCGCGTGGGCTCGTATCTTTACCGTCCGGGGACCGATCTCGGACCGACCGAGGTGGTGCTTTGCGAGCGGGTGCTGCGTGACGGCGGGGCGAGCTTCGCCTATGCCGACGGGCACGTGGCGTGGATTGAGGGCGCGGAAGCGGCCGAACTGCTCGCCCGCATGCCCACGGCCACGCGCTGATCCGGCTGATCACGTCGCGTCAACAGAACCATCGGCTCGCTGCGCAGAACGCCCGGATCGACCGGCGAGGTCGATTCGGGCGTGATGTTTGTTTGCGCGGATGGCGGCTTGACGCGGGGCGGCGTACGGCATTCCGCCGGCAGGGCGCCGGAGCGAGGCAGAGGGGGTCAGCCCTCTGGAGAACCTTCGAGAATCTCGTGAACGGCGCGTTCGATTTCGGCGAGTTCGAACGGTTTGGAAAACGTCCGGGATGCGCCGAACGCCTTGGCGCTGTCGAGATAGAGATGGTTGCTCGGGGCGCTGACCGCGATCACCTTGACGTCGGCCTGGTGCCGCCGCAGATGCATGATGACCTCGAGCCCGTCGCGCTCGGGCATGATGATGTCGGCAATCACCAGGTCGTAGTGTTGCTCGGACGCCTTGCGGATGGCGACGTTACCGTCACTGGCCTCGTCGACCTCGTAGCCGCACTGTTCGAGCTTTCGCCGCAGTACGCGGCGAATCTGCTCTTCGTCGTCGACGATGAGGATTCGCGCCGCCATAACCGCTGCTCCTCTGGCTGAAAAGCCGCCGCCCACGCGCGCTCCTCGGGTGAAGCGCAACCACCCGGGTTCGTGTGTGGTCACACGAACGCGCGAGAAAATGTTCGGGCGAGGCCAACAGCGTGCCGACGTTCCCGGCGCGCACTACACGGCGTTGCTGTTGTCGTTGCCGTTGGTATTGTCGTTATCGTTGTCCACCCCCGGGAACAGGGCGTCGGTAATGGACCCGAAGACCGCGTCCGCAAAGGTCGACAGAATAGTGCTGCGTCCGGCCGCCGCGAAGTTATAGAAGTAGTCCTTGGGCAGGCAGGCGCTCGAATTGAACAAGAGCACCATGCCCGTCGCCAGCCCGGCCAACCGTACCCATCGACGTTTGCTTGCCCGCATCGGATACCTCCTTGCATTCCGATACGCAGTGTATCGGCCGTTTCGCACCGTGTCGACAGTCTCGTGGGTCGACAGTCTCGTGGGTCGACAGTCTCGCGGCAGTGCCAAAGCAACGCCGTTTGGCCGAGGGGCAGACATCGGGATCCGGGACGGCTTCAGATCGACCGAAAACCGGGTTTGCCAGGCCGATCGTGCCCGGTGCCACAGATTCCGGACGGCGGCCGATCAGGATTCCGGTCGGCGGATCAGGATGCGGCTTCGCTGATGCGCTCCGCCAGCCGGATGTCGCGATCCGTCAGGCCCTGAACGTCGTGGCTTTGCAGATCGATCCGCACGGTGTTGTAGACGTTGGACCAGTCGGGATGGTGATTCATCGACTCGGCGGCCAGGGCGACCTGGCTCATGAAGCCCCAGGCAGTGCTGAAATCGGCGAATTCGAAGGTCCGGTGGAGCTTACCGTCGCGCAGCGACCAGCCTTTCAGCCGGCTGAGGGCCTGGTCAATCTGATCGGCGGACAGTTTTTCGGATGCGGCCATGCTATTGGCCCCCTTTCGTATTTCTCAGGTCTGCTTTTTCAATTCCTTAACAAAAGCGAGCACTTCCTCGGCATGGCCGAGCGGCTTGACCTTGGCGAACACCTTCGCCACTTTGCCTTGCTGGTCGATGACGAAGGTGGTTCGGGCGATGCCCATGTACTCGCGGCCATACATGCGTTTTTCCTGCCAGACGCCGTAGGCCTTGGCCACCTCGTGGTCCTCATCCGCGAGGAGGGTGTAGTTCAGGTCGTGCTTTTGGACGAAGCGGTCGTGCTGGCGGACGGGATCTGGAGAAATCCCGAGGACCTCGACGCCCGCCCGCTTCAGCGCGGCGTAGTTGTCGCGGAAGCCGCAGGCCTCCTTGGTGCAGCCGCTGGTCATGTCTTTGGGATAGAAAAACAGCACCACGGCCTTTGTGCCCTTGAAATCGCGCAGCTTGACGCTTCCGCCCCCGGTCGCCGGCAGATTGAACGCGGGGGCGAGTTTGCCGACTGCGGGATAAGCGGCGTCGTCTTTGGATGCGCCTGCGGTCTTGCCCATGCTTTTCTCCACCTTGCAGAGTTGTCATCGTATCGGGCCGCCCGATGCGCCGCTCGGCGCCGGGCGCACTGGTATCCTACGGCGAGACCGGTCGAGGGACCAACCCGCTCAATATCCGGCGGGCAGGTTTCCGGCGGGCAGGCGTTGCTTACGCCAGGACGAACCGCGAGAAGGTCAGTTCAAACGCCTGCATCGGCCAACCCGACGGCGATCCCAACCGCCTCGCGCCGGGGCGCTCGAACCCAACCACGGTGCAGTCGGAGAACGAGCGGCCGAAGGCGTCCGCCACGGTCCCGGACTGGCCGTCGCCGACCCGGGCGGCCAGCGCGTTTTCCAGGTCGGTGAGCGCGGCGTGGTTCGCCGCTCGCAGCCAGCCGCGCCAGTAGATGCGCAATTCGCCGACGTCCTGGTTCTGGCGTAAATCATATCCCGCGCCCGCCAGGGCCAGGTCATAGCCGATGGTGCGCAGGGGGCCGATCTCCACGTCCACCTGGGCCGCGGCGCCGACGATGACTGCCCCGTTCCAGGTCGGCAACGCCAGCGTCGGCAACCGCATCGCCCGGTAACGCTGCACAACGACCAGTCGGCGCTCATCCGCCTGTTCGACGCGCTCGTCAAGCAGGCGCAAACGCCAGTCGGTGGCGACGACCGCATCGCCCAGCGCGCCGGCCGCCTGCTCCGCCAGCGTGAATGCGCCAACCCCATCCACGTCATCCTGCCGGGTGCCCTGGGGACCGCGCAGATTCTCGGCCGCGAGGTAGACGACCAGCCGCACTTCTGCGGGCGTGGGCGCGTCCTGGCTGCGTGCGGGACGGCCTTCGATGGCCACGCACGCCGCCGGCGTGCGCATGCGTTCCAGCGCGGCCAGCGCCAGGGCGCGATCGGCCGTAACGCCCGCTGCGTCGACGAACAGTGCGCCGCCGCCATGATCCAGTTCGCCCAGCACCGCGACCACCGCATTCTCCAGATTGGCGTATTCCGACATGCCAGTCTCCTTTCTCTTTTTGATAAAGAGCCACCCCGCCGGCCTCGGAGACGGCGCGGCGGGGTGGCGCGTGATTGCGTCTACAGCCCTTGCAGGCTCTCGCGCGAGAGAACGGCCGCATCACCGGTCGTCGCGGCCGATGGGCCCAACACGGCATTGGCGGCCGGCAGCACGGCCGCGGGAAGAATGACCTCCCCCACCGCCACCTGCCGCAGCCACGTGAGCACGGCATGGTAGCGGGCCAGCACTTCACCGGGCGTCGGAGGGCGCCGGGCGTGCAGGCGATACGCCGCCACGTCCAGCGCCGACGACGCCAACAGCGCCGCGAGATCGGGATGCCGGTCGATGTCGATGGGCGTCCGGTAGCGGCGGGCGAGGTAGCTGTTGACCTCGCTTTCGGCGGCCAGCCGGGCCGTCGTCACGACGGCTTCGTTGGCCGAACCCGTGTTGCCGTCGTCGGTCAACTGCACATACGCGCGCGGGCCGATACGCAGGGCGATGTCGTCGTTGGTGATATAGCTCATCGCAACCGCCTCCTGGGCTAGGCCACGTCGAAGCGCACCTGCACCGCGAACTGCCAGTAGCCGTACGCCAGGCGATAGCGCGCCCGCACGCCGTAGAGATACTTTTCGCGTTTGAAGGCGTCGTCGCTGTCGTCGGCCAGGGCGGTGAACTCGATGGGCTCGCGGTCCTGGAAGATGAACGGGCGAATCACGCCGTTGTTCTTCAGCAGGTACCACGTGTCCGCCGCGGAGAGCCAGGGCAGCACGACGACCTTGGCCGCGCCCGCCAGCACGTTGGAGGTGGCGTCGACGACTGCGGCGTTCAACGCCTCCAGCGCCACGAAGTACAGGTTGGGCGGCACGACGCAGTGCAACCCGTCGCCCGCCAGGGCCATCGGCTCGCCCTGGTCGTCCTTGAGGGACAGCATCCGGCTGATGGCCAGGGTGAGTGCGCGGCGGAATTCCCCGGCCGACGGATCGGTTGCCAGCGACGCGTCGGCGGTGACCTGGTTGCTTTGCGCCCCGCTGACGCCGCTGACGTGGCCGGCGCTGAAGAAGGGCACGCCGTCGTACCCGTGGTGTCCGGTCTGGTCGCCGTGGATAAGCAACTGGGCCATGAGGTAGTCCTTGTGCGTCGCCGCCCGTTCGGCCAGCTCGCCGACGCGCACGCGGATCTGCCCGGTCTGGTCGTCGGCGATCTCGTCCCGATCCACCTCGAGCGTGGCCTCGAACTTGAGGTTTTCGAGCGAGTAGCTCTCGGTGCGGAGCCCGCGGGCGAGGCGTCCGGTCCCCCACTCGCGCATCTGCGGCACGCTGCCCAGCCAACGGTAGTTCTCGGCGTGGGCGTTGGAGGCGACCCGGGTGGCCAGGGCTGCGTAATGCGTGGGCGTGGCTTCCAGCCGATTGAAGAACTCGCTGCGAAGCCCCTTGGTCAACAATCCGGTGTTGATGATTGCCATGGTATTTGCTCCTGGTGTGGTGTGATTTCTTTTCCCTTACGCGCGCGGTATCAACCGCCCATGCCGGCGGACTGAAGCCGCAGCACGATGCGTCCCGATCCGGTCAGCCCGACGACGCGTCCGACGTAGGTTGCGTCCTGGGCGGTGAAGGTGAGGGTGGCGTCGTCGCCGGCGTAGACAGCGCGTCCGACGTCGGCCTGGGTCGCGCCCGCGAGCGGGAGGTCGAAATCGCCGAGCGTGTAGACGCGCACGGATCGATCACCGTCGTCGCCGCCGCTGTTGTCCATCTCCTCGTAGGCGACGCCGGCAAAGACGCCATCGCCGGCCACGCCGCGGCCGAAGCCTGCGGCGTTCCACTCCACGAACGCGCCCTTGAAGACGTGCACCCCGGCCGCCAGCGGCACGCTGCGTAACTCCTGGTCCACGTAGCGATCCACTTCCCGATTCATTGTCAGTGCCATAATCGTTTTCCCTATTGCATAATTACCTGGGATGATCGGCCCCGGTGGCTCGATCGACGTTTACGCCTGTATGTCGGCCGCGTGCTCGCGCTGCGCCGCCGCCACGTAAGCCTCTTCGCTGGTGAGCTGCTGGAGCGTGGGGCTGGCGCGGTACTCCCGACGGGCGCTGGCGGCGAGGGCCTCGACGCCTGCCCCGCCGTCGATCGCCGGCGGATCGAGCCTCCCCAGCGGAACCACCACGGGCGCGGTCTGCGCCCAGACGTCGAAGAGCGCCCGGTCCGCAAGGGCCAACGCGATCGCCCAATCGCGTTGAGCGGCGGTGAGCTTGCCTTCCTCCGCCAGCGCCGCGACCAGCGCTTCGGCTTCGCGCTGGCGTGCGTCCGACTCGAGGGCATCGAGGCGCGCGACCGCCGCGGTCAGCAGCGTGGCCGCATCCGCGCCGACGGCGACGTCCAGCCGGGTGTACAGCGCCGCAAGCTCCACCTCGGTTTCGGCGGGAGACGGCGGCGGTGCGGCGCGGTTGATGATCGCCGGCATGCCCACGATCGCGGGCTTGTTGGTCAGCGCCACGGAGTGCAACGCGACCAGCTTGCGGTCAGCCTTGCGGATCAGGGCCACGGGCGACAGGTACCGGTAGGCCTTTTCCTCAATGAGTTTGCGGCCCGCGTCGGTCCAGTTGACCCGCCCGACGATGCCGATGTCGGGGCGCACGCTCAGGGCGGTGATCCAGCCGGCGGCCGGCGCTTTGCCGTCCGGCGCCGCGTACGCCCCGCCAAGCGTCTGGTGCTCGAAATCAATGGGCAGGTCGGCGCCGTGGGCGGCGAAGGCGGCGGCGACGGCCGCGCCCGACTCGGCGTCGACGACGAAGTCGCCGGCCATACTCTGCACCGCGCCCCACGGCGCCAGCACCACTTCCGTCGGTGCGGCGGCGTCGCCGAGCTTGGGCGCGGCGAGCGTGACCAGCGTGTCCCCGGCGTCCGCGCGGTGCGGCGCCGGCTCTTTGCTGCTGCGTTGCTTGTTTTGGTTCATGCTTTTCCCTTTCATAAGAGTAACCCGTCAAAATCCGTGAACTGTCTCCCGCCAGGCGCCGGCGGCTGGTTCAGTCGCCGCCCAGCACGGCCTCATCGTCGGATGGCAAGGGGATACCCAGCGCCTCGTGCGTCCACGCCAGCGGCACGCGCACGCCCAGGCGATTGACCGCCGCGTCGAGCACGGTGGTGAGTTCCTGGAGGTTGCGCGGACCGGGCAGCTTGCGGGTGAAGAGCGGAACCGGCACGCCGGTCCCGAAGCGGAAGCGCGTCAGCGGGGCGAGAAGGTCGCGGCGGATGGTCCGCGCCTCCTTGCGGAGGTCGTCGGCCCGCAGGTCCTTACGCACCTCGTCGTGGATCTTGGACGCCGCGAACGTGCCGCCCAGCCCCGGCGTCTCGGTGGTCAGCGTCTGTCCCAGCCACGCCTTGCTCATCTCCCGGTTGAGAAAATCGCAGAGCTTCTCGTAGGGCGGCGGCGCCTTGCCCTGCCCCGCCTCAATGAACTCCAGCTCGATGGCCCGGCTGAACACACCGGCCGCGTTGCTCCCCAGCGACTCGAGCATGTGGAGCATCTCGGCCTTTTCCTCAGGGGTGATCGAAGGGTCGTAGCGGGCCACGCGCACGGGCATGCCGAAGAGCTCGGAGAAGATGACCCAGTCCTTGAGGGCGAGGTTTTTCGCCAGAAAGGTCAGCGCGGTCACGCGCAGCAGTCCGCCGCGCGACGCGCACCCGCTGACGCTGTCGGGCGCGTGTACGATGAATTTGCCCGGCGGCAGCCCCGCGCCGTGCACCGGCTCATCGGCCGTCAAGACGCGGGGCGCGCCCAAATCGTCGAACGCGATGCGCGTGAAGGGCACCGGCACGACGTCGGCAAGCCGCACCTCGCCTCCCGCCTTCGCCCAGACCAGCTCGGCCAGGGCGATGTTGCGCCCGAGCGCCAGCGAGAGGTGCTGCAAAACCTCATCGAGACCGTCGAGCCCGGCGAGGACGGCGCCGCAGTAGTCGGCCGCCACGTCCGCCCGCCCGCGATCGACGTGCGGCGCCACGTCCGCGGCGCTGGTCACCGACCAGGGCAAGCCGGTGAGTGCCAGCCGCCGCTTGCTCGCGACCGCGTGGAGATGGGCGTCTTTCTCTTCCATCTCCTCGAAGAGCTGCATGGCCAGGGCCGGCGCGCCGGCGTCGGCCTCCCGCAGAATCGCGGTCAGCCGTTGCGGGGTCAGCCCGTAGCTGGGATAGTCGCGTTCGGCGTCTTCGCGCCGGGGACGCAACCAGCGTCCAAGCGCCGGCCTCCGTTCGGACCGTCGGCTGCTATTGCGGGTTGTGTTTTGCCGTTGCCGCCACCATGCCATGATCCGTCCTCCTTTGCTTTGAGCCTTACCACACGCCCCGCCGGGCGTAGGGCGTCGGCTGCACCTTGAGCATTTCCATCGGTCCCGGGTCGTCGTCGGCCGCGTGCAGGGCCAGCGCCGCCGCCCAGAACCGATCCGCATGCGAACCTTCCTGCCGGGCGGCCTCGAGCACGATCCGCCCGCCCGCGCTGATCCGCCGCTCCACGCTGTGCCAGTCGTTGCGAATTCCTTCGTCGACGGGGATACGAATCGCGGCGTCCTCGACGGCCACGCGCAGGCGACCGGCGATCTGCGCCTTGAATCCGGCAGTGAACGTCACCGCCTCCACCTTGTGGCGCCCGAAGCGCTCCTGGGCCTGCTCGGCCAATTGCATGCCCAGCCCGCCGGCATCGATGCAGCACCGCGTGAGGTTGCGCAACGCCAGGTACTCGGCGATGGCGTCGAACTGGGCGCGGAAGGTGGCGCCGGCGAGTTCAATCACCGAGCGTGTCACGTACGTGTCACCACGGCGCGCGAGCACCCAGATCACGGTGAGATCGCGCCGCCGGCCGATGTCCACCCCGGCAAAGAGCGCCTCGCGTCCGGCCAGCTCCGCCGCGGGCAGGCAGCGTTCCAGGGCGGCGTCCTCGCATGCGGAGATCTGGGCGTAGGTCAAAAAGGCCGTCGACTCGTCGAGGAATTCGCACAGAAACTCCTGGCGAAAGAGCACGTCGTCGTCCATGCTCTGCCGCAACTCGGCCAGGTCCGCCGGCAGGCCCTGGGCGATCGCATCCGGCAAGGTGACCGTCGAGCAACTGAAGCGCGGGTTGTCGCGCAGCCGGGCGAAGACGTTCTTGATGCCCTTCGGGGTGGAGGCGATATCCAGCTCGCCATCGCCGCGCAGCAGGGTGGGAAACATCGCCGCCCAGATGTCGCGATCGGCGGCGTGCATGGCGAACTCGTCGAGAAAGACGTCGCCAGTGTAGCCGCGGGCGGTCATGGGGTTGGCCGGCAGGGCGATTACCCGCACGCCGCGGGGCAGGCGCAGCTCCAACTGCCGGGACTGCGTACCGCGGAAGTAGCTCTCGCCGACGGCGTCGGCCACGATGCGCAGGGCCTGGCAGTGCTGCCGCACCTTGTCCATCAACTCGCGGCTTTGCCGTTCGCCGGCCGACAAGAGCACCTGTGTCCGCCGCCGGGCCATGCCGCGGAGCATGCGGCGCAGCGCCTTGGTGAAACTCTTGCCCGTTTGCCGCGACCAGCAACACCAGCGGAAACGGGCGGGACTGTTCACGTCGGCCTGCTGATAGGGCAGCAGACGGACCATCGGTTTGACGGTCGCGGGGAGGCGGGGTTGTTGTGGTCCATCGCTCATCACCCCCTATAACACCAAGGGTGATCTATCCAGACCCCCTGGCGCTATCAAAAACGCCGATTTTCCTGGCTTGCCTCACTTTGCCGCCGCCGGTACAAGTCGATCCGATCGACTACTCGATTGGCCACCCGTGCCCTCACAGAAAGCGATGCAGCCATGCCCGCCCGAACGACCGCCGTTGCGGCCTTTGCCATCCTCGTCATGTTGATAAACCCCCGGCGGGTGCTTGCCGACGACGCGCCCGCACCGGCCGAACCCGGCTACTGGCTGCTCAATTACGGCCTGCGCTTCGGCGCGACCGTGACCAACCCCACCGTCGCGGATGCGGAGTTCGTGTTGACATGGATGACCGCCGCGGGTCGGGTTTCCCCCGATCTGGCCGACGCCCACCAGTGGCGTTACGACCTGCTCACCCGCCTGGACCGCTCCGGCGAGGCGCTGGCCGCGCTCCGCGACTACGTCGCTGCTGCGCCCGAGGACCTGCCGGCCCGGTTCGATCTGCTCGATCGGGAGATCGCAGCCGTCCAGACCGTCGAAGGCCGCATTTCCACGTACAACGGTTGGCTCGACCGCGCGGATCTTCCGCGGGAGGTGCGCAGCGCGGTGCTGCAAAGGCTCGCCCGGCTGCACTATCGGCAGGGCGACGTCGACCAGGCCCGCGCCGACGCCCAGGCCGCGCTCAACCTTATGCCGCTCAACCTGTCCGCCCAGACCTTGCTGGCCGAAATCGATGACCGGCTCGACGAACCGGCCACGCGAATTCGCCTGCTCTGCGTTCAACTGGCGATCAATCCCGCGTCGGTAACCTCGCGCTGGCAGTTGGCGGATGCGTTGGCGGCGTTCGGGGCGTCGGCGCGGGCCGTACGCTATTACGACTTTGCGATCGCCGCCTTCGAGCGCACCTATCCGCAACGCACGACGCCCGCCGATTTGCTGCTCGCCCGTGCGCAGGCCCAGCTCGATGCCGGCGACGCCCAAGCCGCCATCGCCTCGTGCCGTGCGGTGCTCGCGGCCGATCCGGCCAGCGTCGATGCGGCCATGCTGCTCATCCGCGCTGCGCGAAAAACCGGTGAACTCGATCTCGCCGACGCGGAAGCCGCCAAGCTCGACGCCAGCCTCCGCGAACTCGAGCCCCGGGCGGTTGCGGACAACAACACCAGAGTTCTGCACCAGATTGCCGCGTTCAGCCTCGACGTCGTCTCCGATCCCGCGCGGGCGCTGGAGTTCGCGAACCAGGCCGTCGAACAACAGCCCGACGATCCGCTGATCCGTCGTGATCTGGGTCGGGCGTACCTTCAGACCAGCAACGTCGAACAGGCCATCAAGACCCTCACCCCGCTTGCCGACGACGATCAGATCGCGGCGTTGGCGCTGGCCCGCGCTTTGCGCGCGCAGGACAAGCCGGCGGAAGCCGCCGACGTGCTCCGCAAGGCCCAGCGGTTGCGCTTCGCCGGTCCCGCCCATGACCGCATCGTGGCCGTCCTCCGCGAACTGCACGCGTCCCCGGTCGACCCGCCGGATTCTCAGGCGATGTCCGCGGCGCTGGACGCCTTTGACGGGCGTGTTCTTGATTTTCCCAGCAAGGCCGGTGAACTCCTCGACTTCGAGGTGGCCTTGGAGAGCGCTGCGCTGCCATTCGCCGCCCCCGCGCGGGCGCGCCTGGCTTTGACGAACAACGCGCCGTATCCCGTCACGCTGGGGCCGGAGCGCATGGTGAATCCCCAGGTGGCTGTCAGTCTCGCCGAGGCTGCGCGCCCGGACGCCCGATTGGCGCATTACCTCACGGTCGGACTGCCCGAGACATTCGTTCTCCAGCCGGGCACGACAATAGCCACGACCACGCGGCTGGACAGCTTTGCCACCTGGCCCATTCTTTATTACCAGCCTCAGCGCCGCGTGGTGACCGAATTCGCCTTCACCCTGGATCCCGCAGCGCCAGCCGCGGAAGCCGCGCGTGTTTCCGGCGCCGACGCTGCGCGTTCGCCCGTACCTGAGGGAACAGAGCCGGCGGCCCGGGCGGATCGCCTCACCCTGACGTCCGGTGACGGCGACGACGCCACGACCAATGGCGCGGCCCCGTCCACCACCGAAGCTGCGGACGCCGCCGCAGAAGCCGGTGGCGCGCCGTTGGTCGCGTCCACCCTGGCGGGCCTGGCGCCGGTCGAGCGCACCCTGGTGCGCCTGCCGGTAGACGCGTCGGAGAAGGGCCTGCGGCAAATCGCCCAGCGCCTGCAACAAGGCAGCGAAAGCGAGCGGCTCACCGCGATCACCACCCTGCTCGCATTGATCTACGAGCACCAGGAGTACGTCCAAGGCCGGGCCCACCGCTACAAGGCCACGCCGGTTGACGATGCCGCACTCACCGCCCTGATCCGTGAAGCCATGCGCGACCCGACGCCCGTGGTCCGCGCCCGGGCGGTCGGCGCATTGACTTACCTGCCCCTCGACGGCGCGACCATCCAGGCCGCCGCCCCCCTGCTCAGCGACGGGCACTGGCTCCCGCGCATGCTCGCGGTCGAGCTGTTTGCGAAAAAGCAGGGAGCCACGTTCCTCCCGGTGCTCCGGCGTCTGGCCGACGACCCTGACCCGTCGGTGGCCCAATTGGCAAAGCTCTACCGCGACCAACTGGCCCCGCCGCAATCGCCCCGGAGCGGCCGGCCTTAGGCAGGGGATGTCCCGAATTCGTGGCGGGCGCGATCAGAACATCTTCTGCACGAGCACGAGGGCGAGGATAAACCCGAGGATCCACGGAAGGGTGTTTAAGGCCGCAACGGTGACGGGCGTGGCCCAGGAACCCTGGTCGGCGGTACGAGACAAGCTGCGATCATCAAGCTCGGCGAAAAGCGAATCATACGACCAGCGGCGGCAGGTTTCGATATCTTCGAGCAGGCGCTCGGCGTGGGGGTGGCGGCGTTCGGCCGTCGGGGCGCAGGCTCGGACGAGCACCTCCTGAAGACGGGACATGTCCCAGCGGTCGCTGCCGGCCATCGCGTATTCGGGCAGGCGGGGGAATTTGCGATCGCCCTCGCCGACCATCAGTTCGTAGAGCACGCGACCCATGGCGAAGGTATCGGCCGTCAGATCCATGCGCCCGTCCGGCGGCATGTAGTCCGGCGTACCCACCTGGCTGGGGGTGACGGTGTTGGAGGTGAGCATGCCGATGTCGCTCAGCCGGGGTTGGCGCCCGACGAAGACGATGTTGGCGGGCTTGATGTCGCGGTGGGCCAGGCCGACCCCGTGCAGGTGAGACAGGCCGCGGAGCAGGCGCAGGACGACTTCGATGGCCGTGTCCACCGAAATGGGCTGGCCGCGCATCACGCTCTGGAGCGTCATGGGCCGGTACTCGCGGGGCAAGGCGTCGCGCACGGGACGGCGCGAGGCGTCGTCGTCCGCGAGGTCCATGGTGTAGTAGAGCTTGTCGCCGAGGATACCCACGTGGTAAATCCGAATGAGGTTGGGGTGGGGCTCGACGTGGCGGCAAAACGACTCGAGGGCGGTGAGCTCGCGGCACTGCACGTTCGTTTGGGCCACGCGCGACAGGTCGATGACCTTGAGGGCGCGAAACACGCCGACGCGGTCGCGCACCGCCCAGACCGTGCCGAAGGCGCCTTCGCCGCAGAGGTGCACGCATTCGTAGTCGGGGATGTTCCAGTTGGACTTGCGGATGGCATTGGCCCGGTCGGTGAGGGCGGCCTCGATGGTCGGCGGGGCGCCGCGGGACGTCGAGGCCACCGCCCGGCGGAGAATCCGCGTATCCAGGTCGTTGCGCCGCACGCGCTCGAGCATTTCCGCGCAAAGGCGGCAATCGGCGATGTGGGCGAGCAGGTGGTCGGCCTGGACGTCGGTGAGCTCGCCCGCTTCGAGGCGCTGAAGCATGGGCACGTCCGGGCAGGCGTTGGCGCGGGTTGTTTCGGTCGGCTGCGTCACACTATTTCCACCAACGTTGCTTCGTCGTGCCTATCGTTGAACCTCACACCAGGCCATCGGCGAGATCGGTCCAACGGGCCTTGAGTTTGGCCAGCACGCGCGACTTGGCCACGTAGATCTGGTTGGCCGACATGCCGAGTTCGGCCGAGATCTGTTTGATCGGCTTTTCTTCCAGCACGTACATGACGAACGCCCGGTATGTCATCGGCGAGATTTCCTGGCGGATCTGATTCAGGCTGTAGAGCAGGTGGGTGCGGTTCCATTCGCGCTCCCAGGCGAGGGCGGGACTGTCTTCGCGCTGCTGCTCGCGCTGGAAGTCAGCGGTGCGGGCGGCGACCTCTTTGCGCTGCTTGCGAAGCTGGTCGCTGACCTTGTGCTCGATCATGCCGCGCAGCCAGCCGCGGAAGCTGACCTGCCGGTGGAACGACTGGATGCCGGCCGCGATGGCGGTCATGCACTGCTGGGCGATGTCTTCGGCTTCTTCACGCTGGAGGCCGCGGGCGAGGGCGTACTGGAGCAGCAGGGGCCGGTAGACGCGGTCGAACTCCTCCCAACTGAGGGCGTCTTCGGGGTTCTTGATGCGGCTGAGCAGGCTGGAACGGGTATCGGTCATTGTCGGTATTCCCAGGTTCCATCGGCCATCGGCTGGTTGATTATAACCTGTCGGCGCGTCGATTCCGAACAAGAAGCGGGTGGTCGGCCGTTTTCTCGGTGCGGCCGATGGGGCGCGCTCGCTGAGGTGAGAGAAAAAAACGGCGGTCGTGTAAGAAAACCACGGCTTGTCGCGACGGAGTATGGGGAGAGCGTATCGGGCGGGTGTGCCGGCGGCGGCAGGTTGGCGACGGCCCCTGCGTGTGGGAAGCGTATGCGCCGCGCCGGCAACTGCGCGGTCATCGGTACGCGCGTGCCGCGCGGCTGGTTGATCGACTACGCTTCTTGCTGCGACGGATTGCTTCCCGGCTGCGCCGCTGGCGCGTCGATTCGGGGCGGGGCGTTTGCTCCGCCCCGATCCGTCTTTCGATCGGCTGAACGACTGACATGCCGCGGGGAGCGATCACCACTCCAGGCCGAGCATGAGGCAGTTCAGGCCGCTGCCGATGCCGCAGAAGGCTACACGGTGGCCCGGCTCGAGGAATCCCCGTTCCGTGGCGATGGCGGCCGTGATCGGCAGCGACACCGTGCCCACGTTGCCGAGATACTCGAAGGTGGAGAAATCCTGATCCGGGGGGAATGCCAGGGCGCGCAAGACCGCGTCGCGGTGCCAGGCGCCGACCTGGTGGCAGATGGTGCGGTCGGGCTGGTGGTTTTGCCAACCCAATTCCGCGTGCAGGTCGCGCCAGGTCTGCTGCCCCAGGGCGACGCCGTGCTCGAGCACCGCGGCCGCGTCGGTCTCCATCACCATCGGGGCCGATGAGGGCATCCCGGTATCGGGCCCCCAGCGGCACAGGCGATGATGCTGGGGCGCCGCCCGGATCACCGCGCCCAGCAGGCGATGCGGGGCGTTCGATCCGTCGGTGTTGCCAGCGTTTCCGGCGCCGCCGGCAGACGCCGTCCGGGCCGCGCCCAGGGTTTCGTCGGTCAGCACCACGCCGATGGCGCCGGAACCGCCGGTGAGGGTGGCCACGCCCGGGCGGAAACCGGCCATGTCGCAGGCAGCCAGCATGCGTTCGATGGTGATATCCACAATCTGGCGGGCCGATTCGCAGGCGACAACGAGCCCGGCGCGGATCTGGCCCAGCTCGATCGCGTTGGCCACGTGCAGCATGCCACTGAGCACGCCGAGGCAGGCGTTGGACATGTCGAGCACTTCCGCTGATCCGGCGACGCCGAGTGCGTCGGCCACGGCGCAGGCGGTCGCGGGCTCGAGGTTATCGCGACAGACGGCGCCGTAGACGACCATGCCGACGTCGGCGGGGGCCATGCCGGCGGCGGCGAGGGCCTTGCGTCCGGCCTTGGCGGCCGGTTCCCACATCGATTGGTCCGGGTCCCAGTAGCGACGTTCGCGAATGCCGGTGAGCATTTCGATCTGGCCGAAGGGGAGCTTGAGGCGTTCGTAGAGGGGCGCGAGGCGTTTTTCCAGGGCGGCCGACGTGACCACGTTGGGGGCCAGTTCGTACCCGATCGCCGCAAGATGAACCCGTGAATACCGCATTGCGTCAGCCAACCTCGTTAGAGCCTTGGGCGGCGGCCCCGGGGCACAAAATTCAGTCACGCCGCCGTTGCGTTCTCACACCGGCGCGAGCGACAATCCGAAATCGCGCATCTCGTAGATGATCACGCCGTCGACTTTGAGAAAACCATGGGCGCGAATAGTGGGCGTCGCGTCTTCGCGCACCTCGGTCACCACCGCCTCCACCGTCACCAGCCGGTTTTTCGGGATGACCTGTCCGCGGTAAATCCAGGTGTGCGGCTCGCCGAGCACCATGGGGGTGAAGCGGTGCGTCGCGGCGTGGTCGACGCCCCAGCGATGCCGCGCCGCCACCTTGAGCAGTTGCAGCAACGACTCGAGGCCCAGCGACCCGGGGCACACCGGATCCTGGTAGAAGTGGGCCGCGAAGAACCACTCGTCGGGGTCCACGGTCTTGACGCCGCGAAGATAACCCAATCCGTGCGGCCCGCCATCGGGCACGAAGCACTCGACCGCGTCGATCATCCGCCAGGCCTTGGCGGGCAGCGCCAGCCGGTCGGGCCCCTCGATGGCCAGGCCGTCGGCCTCCTCTGGCGTAACCGGCGTGTCAAGCTCGAACACCTGCGTCTGCGCCCGGGCCAGTTCCGCCCTGGTCGGCAAGTAGAGCCGTTCGTGGGCGTCGCGGATGCCCACCTGCTGAGCCAGGGCGGCGGCCGAGAAAAAGCCGAACGTGGTATCCCCGGAATACACGTAGCGTCCGCCGCTCCAGACCTGCATGTCGAACTTTTCGATGATCATGCCCCCGGCCCGCGAGACCTCGGTCAGGCGTACGCGGGTGGTGAGCGTGCCGGCGTCGGGGAAGACCTCAGCGTGCTGCACGGCCGTCCCGCCCAGGTTGCGGAAAGACAGGTCCGTGTCACTGGCGAGGGCCGAGCCCTTGTATGCCGCCAGCCAGCCGCAGGGTTGCAGGGCGATCTCCAGGAGGACCGCGAAGGGCATTGAGCGCTGCCGGTTGGCGGCGAAGTACCAGGCGTCCGGCGGCACGTCATACTGCCCTTCGATCCACCCTTCGGCCTTCAATTCCCACGCCCGGGCCTCGGTGCGGGTGATGCGGTCGAGTACCTGGTACGGCGGGCCGGGCAGGCGCGCGATCCGCCGCTCGTCGTCGAAGACCCGGTACGGCGCCCCGAATGCCTCCGATGGTTTTCCCCGGGCAAAGGCGTAGATTTTCTCGTAGCCGTAGACCGCCGGCCGGGGGTCTGCGGGCACAGGCGCTTCGCCGATGGGCGTCACCAGCGGCGGCGCAGAGGCGTCCTGCGACGGGGCCGCCCGCGTCCAGAGCCCGTCGACCATCTCCCGCGTCACGCCGCTCATCTTGAGCGACATGTCGGTGAAGCGCACGATCTTTTCGCCGTCGCCGAACATGAGGGCGTCGGCGATGCAGTAGGGCTCGGGCCCGTAACCCAGCTCCTTGACGTGCACCTCGTAGGTCACCTGCTTCGTGTCGACGGTCACCGGGCCGCGACAGCGAAGGGCGCTCTGCACGCCGATCACCGGCTCGAAACACACCGCGTCGTGCTCCGCCACCCAGCCCATGCGCATCAGGAATATCCGCAAGGTATGCGCGCAGCACTCGTACATCAGCGTGCCGGGCATGACCATGTCGTCGACGAAGTGACAGGTCAAAAACCAATCGTCGGGGTGGATGTCGGCCTCTGCCCGGATCATCCCCAGGCCGTAGCGCCCCCCGTCCGGCTCGATCGCCGCGACCCGGTCGACCAGCCGCAGCCGCCCGCCCGGCAGGCGCAGCGGATCGCGCAACTTGAGCCCGTCAAAGGCTTTACCGAAGCAGGCGGCCAGGTCGCCGCGGCGCAGGGCATCGACCTGGGCGTCGTCGTAGGCCTCCTGGTGCATGGGCGCCAGATTCCGCCAGTCGGGCGGCAGGTTCCGCCGGTCCGGCGCGCGTTCGGCGGGCGTCTCGACGATTCCGCCCGACTCGCGGATTTCCGCATCGGTGAAAAAGCCCGCGCAGCCGTTGCGCATGGTGAGCACGGACACGCCGTCGATGGTGCCGTCGAACTCGAAGAAGAACAGGTACGTATCGCCCTGCCGCACGAAGCGGTCGATGCGGATGTCGTAGCGTACCGTCACTCCCGGCCGGGGCAGGCGGCGGTGAAACGCGATGGTCGCATCAAGCAGGCGGTAGACGCGGGCCCCCTTGACGCGGAGATCGATGCCGAGGTAGGCGCAGAGGAACAGATCGGCCTGGCCGCTTTCGACCGTGATGGAAATGGGCATGGCCCCGCCGTCGAGGTACCAGTCGCCGGGCAGCACGTCGTGCTCGGTGACCACGCTGCCGCTGGTGAGCGAGCCTTTCTCGCCGGTGACGGACAGGATGCGATCGACCAGCATCAGCGGTTCGTCGGGCAGGCGGACGCGAGCGGGGTAGGTGTCGACCTCGGCGAATTCGGGCCCGAGCACTTTGGCGACCGATCCGATTGCGAATTCCATACACAGTTCGCGCGGGTACACCGGGGCCGTCGAAGGGCGACTTGGTGTGGCGGCCGTCGTGTGGGCAACTGTCGCGTGGGCAGCGGGTGGCGCTGCCGGGGTGGCTGATTCGATGGACGCCGCGGATGCAGGAGGCAAGGGGCCGCCGCGGGCCGCCACGGCGTCCAACACCCGTGCTTGCAGCGTCAGCGTTTCGCCCATCCCGCTCATGGCGGACTGGGCGAAGCGCAGGTACGCGTCGTGGGCGGCCGCCGTCGCCCCGCCCGCAGTGGCGACGTCTTCGGCCAGGCTGGGTTCACCGCAGTCCGCCGGCGTGGGAACGCCCGGAGCGGGCGTGCTCGGTACAGCAGGTTCGGCCGCCGGACTGGTATCGGCAGCATGCATAGGCACAGACCGGTTGCTCGGCCAAGGCAATTCAATTGTCGGCGGTGCATAGCCTGTCGACACCGCCACCACCCGGCGCTCATCATTTTCCCGCGGCGCCGCGTGGCCGACCGCGCGGGTCTCGTGACCATAGAGCGGCGCCAGATCGCGCACCGCCCCGTGCGCAATCAGCCCGGCGAGCAGGTGCAGCAGACGGCCCACGGCGTTCTCACTGGGCGCACAGGCGGACCCCGCGAACATCGGTCGGCCGCTGAGAATTTTCCCGATCATCCGCGTGCAGGACGCGCCCGGGCCCGTTTCCACGAACAGCCGCACGCCGTCGGCATAGGCCTGTTCCACCACCCGAGTGAAGTCAAACCCGTGCAGCGCCTGCCGCAAGATCGAATCCGCGGCCGATTCGCGCGTGACGTCATACGCCGCGCCGCCGGCCGCACTGTAGAAGCGCACACCCGCCGGCGGCGTCGTGTCCAGCAGGTGCAGGGCGCGGTAGGCCTCTTGGGTCTCGCGGACGATCGAGCAGTGCACCGTCGACGCCCCGACCAGTTCAACCGCTTCACACCCCAGGGTGATGATGATATCTTCAACCGCGCCCCGGCGTCCGCCGATCACGCACTCGTGGGGGGCGTTGACGATCAGCAGGTAGACGCGCTCGCTGCGCAGCACGGCCTGACGCACCTCGTCGGCCGGGCGGTTGAGCACCATCACGCACCAGTCGACCGATTCGCCGGCCGTCAGCCGCCACGCCGCCCGGGCCGCGTCGCACGAGCCAGCCAAGTCGCTGGCGAACAGCGTCGACACCTGCATTCGCCGCAGCATTTCGTCGCGGTCGCGCCATGCGCGCAACGCGAACAGGCTTGTGGTTTCTCCCAGGCTGTAGCCGATCGCCGCCGTGGGCTCTGCCCCCAGGAAGCGCAGCACGTCGGCCATCTGGGCGCCGACCGCGACCTGCCCCATGATCATCGCCAGGGGATGGGCGGCGAGTTGCCGGGCGGCGTCCTGCTCCCAACCGGGATGGTACGCGGCGCGATGCGGCATGAACCATTGCGGCATGACCTGGCTGGCGAGTGTTCCGGTTTCGGCGTCGAGGGCCCGGAGCACCTCCGGGAATTCCAGACCCAGCCGGCGGCCCATGCCGATAAAGTGATTACCCGATCCTGGAAATACCAGCGCGAGCTCGCCCGTCTCGGCCAGGGGCTGCGGCGTGTAGTACACGCCCTCCACCCCGTCCAGCGCCGCGTGGGGCGCCAAGCGCAGGGCCTGCGCGGCAAAGCCGGCGGAATGACGCAGTCCGGCGCGATCGCGGGCGACCATGGCGACGGCCAGCCTGCCATTCTCCGCGTTCCCCGCCGCGCGGGCGTGCCACCGGCGGGCGAGGTATTCAATGCCACCCGACGCCTCGTCGGCGAATTTCGCCAGGTCGTCTAGCCGATCAGCCAGGGCGCTGGGCGTTTCTCCCCACACGGCGAAGAGCGCTGCATCGCGCGCGCCCAGCGGCTGCCGCAACTCCACCTCAGCCGACGGCGCCGGGGTTTCCACGGCTTCGAGCACCACGTGGGTGGCCGTGCCATCCAAAGCCGCGGCGCTGACGCCTGCCCGGCGCGGCCCGCGCTGTCGGTCGCGCAGCCAGGGCTCGGCCGTCCGCGGGGAAAACAGCGGCGCTCCATCTCCGGCCGGCAGGTTCGAGGCGGGCTGGCTGTCAGCCGCACCCGGGGGCAACACCGCCTGCTGCAAGCACAGCGCAGCCTTGGCCACTCCGAGCAGTCCGGTCGCCGCGCCCGCGTGTCCCAGGCTCGCGGCCGTATCGCTGACGGCGATATCCGCCCCGCCCGCGGTGTGGAAGAACTCGGCCAGGGCGGCCTGTTCCGCCGCGGCTGCCTCCGGCGGCGCCCCGCCGGCCGTCTCGACGTAGCCCACGCCGTCCGCATCCACGCCCGCATCCGCATAGGCCCGCGCCAGCGCCCCATGGCACACGCCCGCATCTATTTTTCCCAACGCTCCGCCGCCGGCCGACCCCAGGCCGCGAACCACCGCGTAGACCCGGTCGCCGGCCGCTTCGGCGTCCACCAGGCGCTTGAGGACCAGCGCGACGGCGCCGTCGGCCGGGGCGAACGCGCCGGTCTGGTCAGCGCCCGCCAACGCCCGCAACTCCGCCGCAGTGGCCACGCTGCGCAGATCGCCCGCCAGATCGACGGCGCCCACGACGGCCGTCTCCAGCTCCCCGCGCTGCAACGCCCGCACGCCGACTTCCAGCGCCCGCAGACCCGAGGCCTCGTCGGCCGAAACCACGAAACTCGGCCCGCCGAAAGCGCACTCCCGTGCGATGCGGCTGGCCACGATCCCGCCGAGGCTGCCGAGCACGCGCCCGGCGTTCAGCGGTGGACTCACCGCGTCACGCAACTGCGCCACCCACTTCGCGAACGCCTCATCGCTCAATGCTGCGCCAGCCACTTCTGCCCAGCGCCGGGCAAGATCGGCCATCACCCAGCGTTGATGGAAGTTGCTCGTGTTCAGATCCAGACCAATGCCGATGATTGCGCCAATCGATTCGCGGCGCGCCCGCCGCGGCAGGCCCGCGTCATCCAGCGCCTCGGCCACCGTTTGCAACATGAGCAACTGCTGCGGCAGCGTCTCGGGGATTTCGTTGGGCGGCAGGCGGAACGCACCAACAGGAATCTCCACCTGGTCAATATACGCTCCGGCCGATGCGGTCTCCGCCTCCAGCGCCGGCGCCATGCAACCGCGCCAACGCTCTGCCGGTCGCGGACTGAGCGTCGAACACCCGTTGAACAGCGTCTCCTGCAACTGGCGCAGCGTCTCGATTTTTCCCAGCCGCGTCGCCATCCCCACAATGGCCACCGGTTCGACGTGCTGGGGGGTCGCCGCCGGATCGGCCGCGGCCGCCAGCACCCGCGTCCGCTCCTGGGCCACGGGAACCAGTTCCGGATTCCACTCTTCCACGAGCACATGGGCGTTGATGCCGCCGAATCCGAACGCGCTCACCGCTGCCCGGCGCGGCGTGTCGGCCGATCGCCGCGGCCAGTCTTGCGCCGCTTGCGGAACGAAGAAGGGGCTTTCGGCGAGCCCGGCGTCGGCCGGCGCCGCTTGGAAGTTCGCCGAGGGCGGCAACTGGCCCGCGCGCATCGCCAGCAGCGTCTTGATCAAGCCGGCCGCCCCCGCCCCGGTGAGCAGGTGCCCGATCATCGACTTGACGCTGCCGATGGCGCACTGTCCGGCGTGCCATCCGTCGGGGCCCCAGAGCGTTTTCAGGCTGCGCAGCTCGACGCCGTCGCCCAGGGGCGTGCCCGTGCCGTGGCACTCGACAAGGTCGACGTCGCTCGGCCGCCACCCGGCCTCGGCGTATGCCTGGCGCATGGCCCGCAACTGCCCCTCGGAGTCGGCCGCGAGCAGGCTGCCGGCAATATCATTGGAAAGCCCCATGCCGCGGATGACGCCGTAGATCGTGTCGCCGTCGCGCAGCGCGTCCGCGAGCCGCTTGAGCAACACCACGCCCGCCCCCTCGCCCACCACCAGTCCGTCGGCGGCCGCATCGAAAGGCCGGCATACGCCGCTGGGCGAAAGGGCCCGCAGTTGTGAAAAGCCCACCTGGGTATAGAGGCATTCGGGCCGCGACACGCCCCCCGCCAGCATGGCGTCCGCCCGGTGGGCGCGCAGTTCTTCGCACGCGAGCTTCAGCGCGTACAGGCTCGACGCGCAGGCCGCGTCCAGGGTGAAGCTTCCGCCCCCGAGCCCCAGCGCCGTCGCCAGCAGGCTGGCCGGCAGGGCGGTCACACGGCTGTTGAGCGGATGCACGTGGGGCTCGGCCGGCAACCGCGCCGCCGCCTCCCCCAGCACCTGACGGGCGAGCGCCGCACCGACGATCTCCCGCGTGATGGCCGACGACGCATCTGTCGGCAGGGCAATCGCCGCCAGGAACACGCCGACCCGCTGCGGATCAACGTGCGCCGTCACCGCGTCGCGCCACGCCTGCCGGCCGGCCTCCAGCGTCAGATGATAAAGCGGGTCCAGCCGGGCGAGCAGCCCGGGGTCGATGTGCAGCCCCGCCGGATCAAGCGTGAAATCCTCGACGAAGCACGCCCGCCGCGAATATGCCTGGTCCGGCGCAGGCGCCGCCGCGTAGGCCTGATCCGCACCGACAATCCAGCGACCGGGCGGAACCTCACGGCAGGTGTCCACGCCGCTGAGCACGTTGTCGTTGAACGCCCGCGGATTCGCCGCCCCTGGGAAAACACCACCGAGACCGACGATTGCAATGGGAGCCGCCTCGCCCACTCGACCCGCTCCCTCCTAGTGCTTCGCCCGGACGGCCGCTTGCCGTCCGAACGCGGCCGCCAGGCTCGCGTCCACCGTCCAGGTCACATTTTGCCAGGTCGCGATCACGCCTTGCCCGTCCAGCAGCATCACGTCGGCTTGCAAGCGGTGCGGGTTGGCGTTTGTCACGATGAGTTCGCAGCGGACCTTCGCATCGGTGAACGCGCGGTACTGCCGGAACCGCCCGCCGAAACTCGGCAGGGACGGCGCGTTCAGCCGATCGACGCACCAGACGATGCCCAGTTGCAATGCGGCGTCCAGCGCGAGCGGCGCAGTCAGCCAGTTGCTCCGCGGCGGGTGCGTCATCCAGGCGCCGGGATCCGCATCGCAGTTGACCTTGGCGGTCAGGCCGGCGGCGCTGACGCCCTCGACCTCGGCCAGCGCGTGGAACATCGGCCCGTGAAAGAGCACGTCGCGATACACCTCCGCCGCCGATTTGCCATACGCCTGCGCTGCCAGATCCGTCCGCGGCGTGTGTTTCGGCGCTACCGCCGGCTCCGAGGCCAGCACCACCTGGGCCCGGGCATGCACGCTCCATCGCCCGTCTCCGGTTCGGCTGCGCAGCTCGACGGGCACGCGGAACTTCTTGTTTTCCAGAACGGGCTTGCCGGCCGCAACCGTGACCTCCAGGGGCGCGTCGCCCAGGATCACGCCCTTGAGCACGCGCAATTCGTCCACGCCGGCCAGCACCAGGCCGGGATGATCGTGCAGCGCCGCGTGGGCTAACCACTCCAGCATCATCGCCATGGGCAACACCGGCTTGCCGCCGATCACGTGGTCCGCCAAAAACGGATGCGACGCGAGATCCAGCCGTCGCGCCAGCACCGGCGACAACCCCTCGTCCACCGGTTCTGCTTTTTCCGCCACCGTCTCGACCGCTTCGGCCGGGGGCTGCACCGCGGGGAAGGCGCCGCCGATGACGACCTCGACAGCCAATCGGTCGGCTTCAGCCAGTTCATCCACCAGCGCCTGCGCGCCCGCCGCCAGCGGAATCAGGTCCACCCCGATCCGGGCGAATTCGCGTTTCAGCGGCTCGGTGACCATCCCGCCGTCCCAGGGTCCCCAGTTGATCGCGGTCACGCGGCAGTGCGGGCGGCGCACCGCCAGGCGCTGGGCGAGTTTGTTGAGCACCTCGTTGGCCATCGCGTAATCCACCTGGCCCTGCCGCCCGAAGCGCCCGCTGACCGAGGAAAACAGCACGAGGCACTTGAGGTCGTCGGCGCCGACGGCGTCCAGCAGCGCCCGCACGCCGGCTACCTTGGTATCGAAGACACGTTCGAAGAGTGCCATGTCCTTGTCCGCGATCAGGCGATCTTCGATGACGCCGGCCCCGTGGATCAGACCCCGGATGGCCCCGTGCCGCTCGCGCACGTCGCGCACCAGGTTGCGCAAGGCGTCGCGGTCGCACACGTCCACGTTGCGGTACTCGGCCGACGCCCCGGCGGCCTGCACGCGCCGCAGGGTCGCGGCGATCTCGCGTCCGGCGATCAGCCGGCGATAGGCCGCCTCCAGTTCCGACGGCGACGGTTTGCGCCCCGCGAAGGCGTGCTTGAGCAGACCCCGCTTCAACGCCGCCGGGTCGGTGACGCCCTCCGCCCACGCAGGCTCCGCCTGCGGCGGGGGCGTGCGACCCAGCAGAATCAGCCGGGGACGATGGGCGGCCGCCAGGGCAACCGCCGTCTCGGCCGTCACGCCCCGCGCCCCGCCGGTGACCAGCACGACGTCGCCGGGCTCCAGCCGCGACGCCTGCCGCGTTACCGCGCGCTCGGCGAGCAGCAGCCCGCGACGCCGGCCGGGGGCGAGCCCCACCTCGACGGGCCCATCCGTCGTCAGTTCTGCAAAAACTGCATCCGCCATCGCGGGAACGTCATTCCACGCGTTATCGACGTCGAGCGCCTTGCAGCGCACGCCGGACCACTCGTGGGCGACCGTCTTGGCCAAGCCCGCGAGACCGCCCTGCACCGGGTCGTAGTCGCCTCCGCTGAGCCCGAACGCCCCGTCCATGCGCGAGACGGTGGCGAAGACCGCCCCGCCATTTTTCGCCGCAGTCTGCACGTCGTCGGCTAACTCGCGCGTGAGCGCGAACGCCGCCTTTAATTGATCGGCCGTGTCCAGATGGGGCGTGTCGGCCGGGGGGAACAACAGCACCAGCCCGCCGACCGGGGCGCAGGCCTCGCCATCCACTGGCGCGGTCACGCCCACCACCCGGGCGGCTATCCCGTCGTCGACCAGCCGCGCCACCAGGGCCTCGGCCAATCCGGTGCCGTCATCGACCACCCAGACCTCGTGCCCGGGCCCGATGCTCAGCGAGCCGGCGTCGGCCGCGGCCAACTCCGTCGCCGTCAGCACCTGCCGGCAGAGCGGCGCAGCGTCGGTGGTCGACGGCGCATCCACGACTTGCGAAGCAGGGGACGACGCCGGAAGCGCCGACCCCGTCTTAGGGTTTACCGGTTCCGCCGCCTCCGGTTGTGCCGACCCGCCCATGTACGCCATGATGTCGCTCAGCGTCCGCAGGCTGCCCATGTGGGCGGAATCCACCGCTTTCAAGCCGGGCAGACGCTCCTGCACCGCCGCGAGGATCTCCACCCGCTTGATCGAGTCGATCCCCAGATCGGCTTCCATATCCATCGCCGGGTCGAGCATCTCTTCGGGATAGCCGGTCAGCTCCCCGACCACTGCGAGCAGGACGTCCTGGAAATCCCCATGGGCCGGCGCGGGGGCGTTGTTGTCTGCTTCGGCTGCGGGCGGCGTCGCCGGGGCGGACGTTGCGGAGGCGGTCGCCGTCGGCGCGTCTGCCTCAACCGATCCGCCCATGTACTCGATGATGTCGCGCAGCGTCCGCAGACTGCCCATGTGCGACGAGTCGACGGCCTTCAAACCGGGCAGGCGTTCCTGGACGGCCGCGAGGATCTCCACCCGCTTGATCGAATCGATCCCCAGGTCGGCCTCCATGTCCATCCCGACGTCGAGCATCTCGACTGGATAACCGGTCAACTCGCCGACGACGGCCAGCATGGTCGCCTCGAAGCCGTCGGTCGTCGGAGCGGCTGCGGATTGTACCTGAGCCGCGGGCATTGGTGCGGGTGCCGGAGCGGGTGCAGGCGCCGGCGCGGGGGGCGCTGTCGGCGTGGCCGCAGGCAGTGACGCAGCCATCGGCGCGGGTGTCACTGTCGGCGTCCCGCTTCCAACGGCCGGCACGCCCGGACTTACCCACGTGCCCTCACGCCCGTGCTCTCGGGGAGCAGCGTGCCCATCGCCGGTGGCCAGCCGCTCGAAGAGCCGCTGCTGGCTTTCCATCACCATCTGGAACGTGCGATGGGCCTGTTCCTGCCCTTCGAGGAAGCGCTGGTGGGCCGCGGCCGTCTGCTGCTGCAACGCCTGCATCGCCCGCAGACCTTCCTGCACGGTCTGGAAGATTCCGCCCAGGCTGCTGTCGGCCAGGGACGGATGCGCGCCGCCCGTCGCGGGGGACGAAATCGCCGTCTCGGCCGGTGCGGGTGACGGCGGCGTCTGCGGCTCTTCGTGCGTCGGCCGCGCTGGCTGCATGGGCGGCGTTGCGGGTTGGTCATTTGCGTTCATGTTCGATTCCATCTGCGTTGCCGGCGGTATCGCTCCGGCTTCTTGCACAGGCGCCGGCGGCGCCGGTTGGGGCGCTGCGGCGACTTTCTTCTTCTCGGATCGGTAGTTTGCCCCGAGCAGCGGGACGATCATCTTCGGCTTGCGCCGCGGGCGCGGGGCCTCTTCCCAGGCGGCGAGGTTGATGTCGTAACCCGCCGCGGCCAATCGGGCGAGCGCCCGGGCGAGGTCGGCCACGCCGCTGTGCTTGCCGCCGGACGCATCCAGGGCGATGGCGCGGTGTCCGCGGTCGCCCAGGATCCGCTGCACCAGTCCGCACAGCACCTGCCGGGGCCCGACATCCACGAAGGTCCGCACGCCGGCGGCGTATAGGTTTTCCACCAGTTCGACGAACCGCACCGGACTGAGCAACTGCTCCGCGAGCAGGGTGCGGACTTTTCTGGCGTCCTGCGGATACGCCTCGGCGGTGACGTTCGCATAAACCGCCGAATCCTGCGGCTTGATCCGCGCCCACCCCAGGGTTTCACCAAACGCCGCCTGGGCCGCGCCCATCAGGGCGCTGTGGAACGCGCCGGAGACGTTGAGTTCGGTCGCCCGCCAGCCGCGTTGCCGGCAGGCGGCCGCCGCCCGCTGCACGCTCTCCGTGGGCCCGCTGATGACGCCCTGCGTCGGGCTGTTGCGGTTGGCCAGCACCACGTCGAGGCCTTCCGCCGCGAGCCACGCCTCCAACTCCGCGAGCGGCGCAGTGACCGCCGCCATGGAGCCGCGATCGCCGTCGCCGGCTGCCATCAGCCGGCCCCGCTCGCGCGACAGGCGCCGCAGCGTTTCGTCGTCGATCCAGCCCGCCGCCCGCAGCGCCGGCAACTCGCCGTAGCTGTGGCCGGCGAACGCGTCCGCCCGGACGCCGAACCGCGCCAGCACGCGCAGCAGCGCCAGGCTCACCGCCCCGATCGCCGGCTGGGCGATCTGGGTCTGCGTGAGCAGGGCCTGCTGCCGGGCGCGCTCGTCCGCGCTGAAAGTCGGCATGGGATAGATGCAATCGGTCAGGCGCGGCGCATCGACCGGCTCGTTGGCCTCGGCCAGCGCCGCGTGGGCCTCGGGGAAGTGACACACCACGTCACTGCCCATCCCGACGTACTGGCTGGCCTGGCCGGGAAACAAGAAAGCCACCTTGCCCGGCGCGCTGGGGCCGCCGTAATAGACGTTTGCGCTGTTCCAGTCGGCCGGCTTCACCTCGGCGCGCAGCGCCTCTGCCGCCCGGGCGAACACGCCGGCCGCGTCGCCGCCATGCTCCACCACCGCCACCAGCCGGTGCGCCGCGTTGACCGAGAACGCCGCCCGCGCAGCATGGGCGCGATCTGCCAGAGGCTCGTCCCGCCAACCGGCATCGGCCGCCTGCCGCCACGCGTCGCACGCGTCGGCCAGCGCGGCCGGACTGTCGGCCGCCAGGGGCACGATCTCCACCGAGCCGTCCCACGCCGGGGCGTCGTCCGCCGCAGCATCCGTCCGCGGCGCTTCCTCCAGCACCGCGTGGAAGTTGCTCCCGCCGAAACCGAACGAACTCACCGCCGCGCGCCGTGGAGCGCCGTCGTCCGCGAACCAGGGCCGCGTCCGCGTGCTCACGTAAAAGGGGCTCTCGGCCAGGGCGATCTTGGGATTGGGCACATCGATCTTGATCGTCGCAGGCAGCGTGCGGTGGTGCAGCGCCAACGCCGCCTTGATCACGCTCGCCGCGCCGGCCGCCGCCTTGGTGTGACCCACCTGCGACTTCACGCTGCCGACGCCGCACCACTTGCCCGTTTCGTCCGCCTCCCGATACACGCCGGCGAGAGCCTCGAACTCGACCACGTCGCCGACCTTGGTCCCGGTGCCGTGGGCCTCGACCAAACCGATCGAGCGGGGGCTCACCCCGGCCGCCGCGTACGCGTCGCGCAGGGCCTCGGCCTGCCCCGCCGCCCGCGGGGCGTAGATGCTTTGCGATTTCCCGTCGCTGGACGTGCCGATCCCGCGGAGCACCGCGTAGATGCGGTCGCCGTCGCGCTGGGCGTCGGTCAGCCGCTTGAGAATGAGCATGCCCACGCCCTCGCCGATCACCGTGCCGTCGGCGTCGGCCGCAAAGGGGCGCGCGTCGCCCGCGGCGCTCAGCGCCTGCGTCTTGGAAAAACACATGTACATGAAGATGTCGTTCAGCGTGTCCACGCCGCCCGTCACCACCATGTCGCTCTTGCCCGCGGCCAGCTCCAGCGCCGCCAGGTGCATGGCGCTCAGGGAACTGGCGCACGCCGCGTCCACCACGCAATTGGTGCCCTTGAGATCGAGCCGGTTGGCGATGCGCCCCGCGACCACGTTGCCCAGCAGCCCGGGAAAGGAGCTTTCCTGCCACTCGGGGTAGGAGCCGGAGATCCGGCGGATGACCTCGTCGGCTGTCGCCGCGTCCACCCCCGCTTCGGCCAGGGCCCGCCGCCAATGGGGATGTCCCAGCCGGGCGCCCAGCGGAATCACCAGCTCCAGCGTGCCGGTCACACCCAGGATCACGCTGGTCCGCGTGCGGTCGAAGGCCCGCGCCGGCTGTTGCGGCGCGTCCGACCAGTAGCCCGCGTCGCTCAGCGCGTCCTTGGCCGCCGCCAGGCCCAGAAGCTGTGCCGTGTCCGTCGCCTCCAGGGCGGCCGGCGGAATGCCGTACTCCGTGGGGTCGAAATCCACCGCCGACAGGAACGCTCCCCGGCGGCAATAGGTCATGTCCGGCGCTTTCGGATCGGCGTCGAAGTAATCGTCGATCCGCCAGTGCGACGCCGGCACGTCCTGCACCGCGTCCTCCGACCAGCGGACCAGCCGCCAGTACTCCTTGAGGCCCGGCGCCTTGGGAAATATTCCCGCCATGCCCACGATCGCGATCGGCGTCTGTTTCGGCTTATTGCCCATATCGTCACCCATCCGGGTCTATCTACCCCCGCTTACACCGCGTCCGGCGCCAGCAACCGCTCGATCTCGGCCATTTCCCGCGGGGCGAACGTCTCGGCCGCCGGCGGCAACGCCGCCCCCTGCGTCCGCAGCCACGCCGCCCGGGTCAGCGCCGCCGCCCCGGTGAGCAGGTTCAGGGCCACCAGCGCCGCCTGCCGCCGCGCCGGATCGGCCAGGAACGTGCCGGCCGTCCACTCGTTGAACGCCCCGATCGCCGGCCCGCACCACACCTGGTAGTCCACCTGCCGCGAGGCGTCGCCGCCGTTCGCCCAGTTGCTCGACTGCCCCAGGTACTTGCGAAAAACCAGCGCCAGCTTGTGCCGCGGATCCTGCTGGGCCCGGGCGATCTGCGCCGGGTCGCGGGTCGTAAAAAAGTCCGCCGTCTGTTGCCACGCCTCTTCCAGCGTACAGCGGAAGAAATCGCGCTCCAGCACCGCCCGCTGCGCCGCCGGCAGCGCCTCGATGCTGCCATGCACCCGGTACAGCTCGTAGAGCTTGCGGGCCCGCATCGCGAACATCGTACCCCGCTTGAGCACCTGCACCTGCACGCCCATTTCGAACATGTCCGCCGCCGGCGCCATGGTCACGTCCGCCTGAGAAGCCTCCGCCAGCATCACCCGCACCCGCTCCGACGTGCCCGATTCCACGCACGCCTGGTTTACCGTGCCGGTGAGCACGTACGCGGCGCCCATGGCGAACGCCGCGGCCACTGAGGCGGGCGTTGCGATGCCTCCGGCCAGGCCCACGCGCAAACGATCCGCGTAACCGTGCGTCGCCTGCATCTCGTCGCGCAGCGCCAGCATCGTCGGCAGCAGCGCCAGCGCCGGACGATTGTCGGTATGCCCGCCGGAATCGGCCTCGGCCGTCAGGTCGCCAGCCACCGGGATCTGCGCCGCCAGTTCCGCCTGCTCGTCCGTGATGGCGCCGTCCGCGACCAGGGCCCGCAGCATCTCCGCCGGCGGCGGAGCGAAGAACTTCCGCGCCACCTCCACCCGCGAGACCTTGGCAAATACGACATTCGGCGCCACGATCCGCCCGGTGCCGTCGCGGTGGATGCCCGTGACCCGGTAGCGCACCAGCGGCAGCGTCATGCCCAAATAAGCCGCGGCGCTGACCCGCCGCACGCCCCGCCGCAGGTACAGCTCGACCACCCCGGCCTCGAGCGCCGGATCGTGCGGACTGTGAATCAGATTGAAACCGTAAGGCCCGTCCCCCAGGTCGGCCTGGATGCGATCGATGGCCTGTTCGACGCGGTCGAGTTCCAGCCCGGCCGCTCCGAAGAACCCGATCCCTCCGGCTCGCCCCAGGGCCGTCACCAGCGCCTCGGAGGCGATCCCATTGGCCATCGCCCCGGCCACGTACGCGTAACGCACGCCGTGTGCCCTGCGAAACGCCGGATCACCCAGTTGTTCAGGACGAAGGGCCGGGGCAAACCCCAGCAGCGGCAATGCGCCGCCGTCGTCGCGAGCGCCGCCCATCCAGGTCGTCCCGCCGCGGGCCACGCCCACGACGCCGTCAACGTCCACCAGGCACACCGGCGTCGCCGCCTGCTGAATGGCCGCAACCAGCGCAGCATCACCCGTCCGCGGCGCCGTTGCATCGGGACGCCACCAGCCCAACGGGCCGGCGCACGCCGCAGTCTGTCCCAGGGCAGCCGTATCGGGCAAGCGTCTCTTTCCTACAGAGGGTTAGGGTTAACCAGAAATCGTTGCGGGTCTCGGAACCACCCGCGGTTGGGCCACACCACGCATCAGTCAAAGGGGGCCATGGCCAAGCTCGACGCCGTCGAGCGCCGCAGAGCGCCCGCCGCGCCCATGCTTCAGCTCCGGGCCGTCTCCCGCTCCACCAGCGATCCGTTGCGCCGCAGCACCACCGGCAACTGGAATACCGTGCTCTCTTCTGCCGTCGTGCACATTTCGACGTCGGTGGCGCCTAACTGCCGCAGGCGCTCGACCACCCCGCGGACGACCTCGTCCGGGGTGCTCGCGCCGCCGGTCACGCCGATCTGCCGCACCCCCGCCAGCCAGCCGTCATCGATCTCCCCGGCGTTCTCGATGCGATGCCCCCGCACCCCGCGCACCACGCCCGTCTCCACCAACCGGGCCGCGTTGCTCGAATTCGGCGAACCCACCACCAGCAGCAGGTCGATCCCCCGCGAGCACATTTCCTTTACGGCGTTCTGGCGGTTCTGGGTCGCATAACAAATATCTTCCGTCGGGGGCAACTCCACGTGGGGGAACCGCTCGCGCAGGGCGTCCATGACCAATCGGGTGTCGTCCACGCTCAGGGTCGTCTGGGTGAGCACCATGAGCTTGTCGTGGACCGGTACGGCATTGGTCCGGGCTTGGGCGGCGTCTTCGATGAGGGTGATGTTGTCCCGCGAATGCCCCATCGTGCCCTCGACCTCTTCGTGCCCGTCCCGGCCTATGAGGATGATGTGGTACCCCTCGCGGACGAATCGCAGCACCTCCAGGTGCACCTTGCTCACCAGCGGGCAGGTGGCATCGATGACGCGCAGACCGCGGGCCTCGGCCTGCTCGAAGACGGCCGGCGCCACCCCGTGGGCGCTGAAGATGACCAGGGCCCCTTCCGGAACCTCTCCCAGCTCGTCGACGAAGACCGCGCCCAAATCGCGCAACCTATTGACGACAAATTGGTTATGGACGATTTCCTTGCGCACGTAGACCGGCGCCCCGAACCGCTCGAGGGCGAGTTCCACAATCTGCACCGCCCGGTCCACACCGGCACAGTAGCAACGCGGATTGGCAAGCAAGACCTTCACGCCGTCCAACCGAAGATTCGCCATGAATTCACACCCTTCGAAACGCGGTATACCCCCGGGCAAAACCGCCCATTTTCCGCTCCGAAGGGTTGTAGAAGGAAGTTCGGCCCGCGACCATGCCAAAGCGCTCGGCGCAGACCCTCTCCCGAATCGGCCCATTGTCGATTCGACCGCCGAAGTGTCAAGGCGATCAACCGCCCCAATCGCCCCGCCCAGGGGCCTCCGAGTCGGCTTTCCCGCCCATCAGCCTGCCGGTTCGCCGCCCCCAACGGCCAGCGCGTGCAGCCCGTCCGCCAACGCGATGATCCGATCGCGCAGAGCGATTCGCGCTTCCCAGTGTCGCGGGATGCCTTCCAAGCCGTAGTACGCGCCGGCGAGCTGCCCGTACACCGCCCCGGTCGTGTCGGCGTCGTCGCCGAGGTTCACCGCCGCCAGACAACCCGTCTCGAAATCCTCCGTACGATCAAACGCCCACAACGCGGCCTCCAGGCTCCGTACGACGTAACCCGCCCCCTCAATCTCGGGCGGATCACGATGCTTGAACGAGCCGGCGGCCACCTCGTCGATCTCCGGATGCAGCACTTGTCCTTCCCAGAATCCCCCGACCGGACAGTACCGCGGCGACAGCAAAGTCGCCTTGTCCACCCCCTGCACCGCGCCGACCATGAGACCGGCCAGATAGCGGCACGCGTCGACAGCCGTCTTTGCGCCATGGGTTGTGCGTGAACTGTCCGCCGCCCGGGAAATCGCCTCGGCCGGGTCGCCGGCGTAGCACAGGGGCACGGCGGCCAGGCGCATGATCGAGCCGTTCCCCGCGGTGTGAGGGTCGGTGGGGCCGCTGTAGGGTTCGCCGGTCTGGTGGAAGCGGCGCAGCGCGCCCGATGTGGTATTGCCAATATCGAAACAGACGCCGGTGCTGCTCAGGTAGCCCTCTTTCCACCAGCGCAAGTAGCGCTTCATCTGGTCGGCCGCATCGAACCCGCGGCATTCGACCAGGCTTTCAGCCAGGCACAGCGCCAGAGACGTGTCATCCGTCCATTGCCCCGGCGCCAGATCGAACGGGCCGCCACCCACCATATCCGTCAGGGGCGCGAAGGTTCCGGGCGATTCGAATTCGAGCGTTGTGCCGACCGCGTCGCCCACCGCCAGGCCGAGCAACGCTCCGCGATACCGATCCCGCGCATTGGACTTCGCCATGCCCACCCTCCTCCGATGAAAAAGCCCGCCTTGGTCGACCTGCCGGACCTCGCCGGGCGACCCCACGCCGCGCGACGGACCCTATTCCTTCCCGTGCGTCACCGCGAAGTACAGCCCCGCGTAGATCTTGATGTCGCAGACCACGCCTTCGCGCCGCCGCTCGCCCAGCCACGCATGCACCCGCTGTACGGGGATCTCGTGAACGGTGATGTCCTCGCCGTGGACACCCCCGCCGGCCGCCACCTTCACCGGGTTGCGGGCCCAAAAGAAACTGATGATCTCGTCGGTGATGCCGGAAGACGGCGCGCCCTCGAACAGGTGATCCATCCCCTCGGCCTCGTAACCCGTTTCTTCCAGCAATTCGCGCCGGGCGGCCGCCTCGAGCATCTCGCCGCGCTTGTCGGCCTCGTCGCCCACCAGGCCGGCCGGCAACTCGATCACCCGGGCGTCCATGGCCCCGCGATACTGCTCCACCAGCAGCAGTTTACCCGCGCCGGTGACCGCCACCACGCCCACGATCCCGTTCAACCCGTGCCGCTCGGCGAATTCCCAGCGCCCGCGCCGCGCGAAGTTCATGAACTTCCCGGCCGCCACGATCTCTTTCTTCCGATCCGTATCCAAACCAACCTCCGCAGCACGCACTGCCAAGAGCACAATCCTCCCGCGCAGCGTTCCCCACCGCCGCACTTCCCCAGCAAAGCAATCACCCCCACCCCACCGCTAACTTCATACTTCTGACTTCTGACTTCTGACTTCTGACTCTTGACTTCTGACTTCTGACTTAAACTCCCCCTCATTCCACCCCGCGTGCTTCCATGATCAACCGCATCTTCAATTCGTGCAGCCCCTTTTCCAGCCCCGCCGGGTAGCTGTGCGGGTTGAGAAACCGCTTCACGCCGTCGTGCAGACCGCCAAGCTGCGCGCGCACCCGCTCGCGCGACGCTTCCAGGCCCGGCAGGGCGTAGACGCAGCGCCCCGCGCGAAACACCGGAACCAGCAGATCCTCACCCGACGCGTCCCCGGGGATCGGCTTGCGCTTGGTCGGATCCTCCGGGTGGACAATCACCGGTCGGGCCGGCAGCGGCTCGCGGGCATTGTAAACCATGTCGCCGATGAACCGGCCGTTCTGCCGGTAGCGCCGCACCTGCAACACGCCCGGCGTCGACACCTTCGCCGTCTGTTCGCTGAGCTTGACCTTGTATTCCCAATCACCGCCCGCCCGGCGAATGGCGCTGAGCTTGTACACGCCCCCCAGCGCCGGCTGGTCGTGGGCGGTCGCCAGCTTGGTCCCCACGCCCCACGCCGCGATCGTCGCCCCCTGGTCCTTGAGGCTGGCGATGACGTGCTCGTCGAGTTCGTTGCTTGCGAGAATCACGGCGTCGTCAAAGCCGGCCTCGTCGAGCATTCGCCGCGCCTCCTTGCTCAGGTATGCGAGATCGCCCGAATCCAGGCGCACGCCCGCCAGCTTGTGCCCCCGGGCGCGCAGCTTTTTGCCCACCGCAATCGCGTGGCGCACGCCGTCCAGCGTGTCGTAGGTATCCACCAGGAAGATGCAGTTGTTGGGCAGGGCGTCCGCGTAGGCCTCGAACGACGACAGCTCATCGTCGAAGCACATCACCCAACTGTGCGCATGCGTGCCCTTTACCGGAATGCCCAGCAGCTTGCCCGCCAGTACGTTGGACGTCCCGGCGCAACCACCGACGTACGCCGCCCGACTGGCCGACATCGCCCCGTCGATCCCCTGCGCCCGCCGCATGCCGAACTCGATTACCGGGTCACCCATCGCGGCCGTACACAGCCGCGCCGCCTTGGTCGCGATCAGCGTCTGAAAGTTGACCATGTTCAGGACGGCCGATTCCACGATCTGCGCCGCCAGCAGCGGACCCTGCACCCGCACCAGCGGCGTATGGGCAAAGACCACGGTCCCTTCCGGCACGGCGTCCACGTCGCAGGCCCACACCAGTCCGCCCAGATACTTCAGGAATCCCGGGTCGAACAGCGCCTTGTCGTCGTTGCCCTTCAGCGTCGCGAGATACTCCAGGTCGGTTGCGCCGAAATGCAGGCCCTGCAAGTAGTCCACCAGGTAGTCCAGCCCGCACGCGACCGCATACCCGCCTCCGAACGGGTTGCTCCGGTACTCCAGGTGAAAGACGGCCTCGTCGTCCGCCCGCCCCAGCTTCCAGTAGCCCTGGGCCATGGTCAGTTCGTACAGGTCGGTGAACAGGCCCAGGCTGTCACGATAGAACTGCTCCACGATGCCCATGCATGCACCTCCTGCGATCGCCGCGTCCCCGCGCACGACGCCCGGTCGGCCAAACAACCGTGCGGCGCCCACGCCCCTTCACCATATCCGCGACCACACCGCCGAACAAACCGCGCGTCTCTCCGCACCGACGGCGTGCGTTCGTCGCGCGCAGGGGCTACAATCGCCCCACCGTCGCCCGCTGCCAGGTTATTCACATGACGCTGAGCCTTGCCAACAAACCCGACGTCGCCGCGTCCCGTCAAACGCATCTTCGCTGGGGGCTGCTCGCCATCCTGCTCGTCGGCCTGTTCATTCGCGTGGGATACCTCAGCGAAATCGCCGGACAGCCCGACTTCGTCGCGCCCGCGGTCGACGCGGGATTTCACCAATACTGGGCTCGTGCCGTCGTCACCGGCGACTGGACGCCGCCCCCCGGAGCCCCCGACCCGCAGCTCCCCACCACGCCCTACGTGCGCCCGCCCGGCTACCCCTACCTGCTCACCGCGATCTACGCCGTCGTCGGACCGTCTCACATCGCCCCGCGCCTGGTCAACATTGCGCTGGGTCTGCTCAACTGCTATCTCGCGTACCGCATAGGCCGGCGCTGGTTCTCGCCCGCTGTCGGGCTCGTCTGGGCCGCCGGCCTAGCCACCTACTGGGCCCTGGTCTACTTCGAGGGCGAACTCCAGGCCGCTACCCTGCTCATCACCCTGCTGTTGACCACCCTCTACGTCCTGGGGCGCTGGATGGAAACACACCGCGTCGGCTACGCCCTCGTCGCCGGCCTGCTCCTCGGCCTGGCGGCCATCACCCGCCCCAACGCCCTGCCCGTGGCGGCCGTCGCCGTCATCTGGATGCTGTTGCTCGCCCGCCGCCGCGGCGCTTGGCGGAAAGGGCTCGCGTCGGCCGCAACGCTCGTCGTCGCCACCGCCGCCGCCATCGCCCCCGTCACCCTCCGCAACTACCTCGTCGCCGACGATTTCGTGCTCATCTCCGCCAACGCGGGCGTCAACCTCTATATCGGCAACAACCCCGCCGCAGAAGGCCACGCGGCCGGCGAGGTTCCCGGCGTCGGCAAGTTCCACACTCCTTACGATTACCCCAACCTGGCCCGCTCCCTCGCCCGCGATACCGGCCGTTCCATGCAGTACTCCGACGTCTCCGCCGAGTTCGCCCGCCGCGCCACAGACTACATCGCCCACAATCCCGGCGACGCGCTGGCCCTCACCTGGCGCAAGGCGTTGCTCTTCTGGGGCCCGCACGAAATCGCCAACAACAAGGAAATCCACTACGAGCGGGCGTTCTCGCCGATTCTGAGCCACCTGCCGCTCAACTTTCCGGCAGTCACCGCCCTGGCAGCGCTCGGCGCCGCCCTCATGCTCATTCGGAGGCGTTCAGACGCCCCTTCCGAGCAGGCCGATGAAGAAGCCCGCCGTCGGCAGCGGGCCCTCGCGGCCCTGATTGCCGCCATCGTCGCCGTCATGTTCCTGGCGATCCTGCCCTTTTTCGTGGCCGGGCGCTATCGCGTGCCCCTCGTGCCGCTGCTGCTCTTTTTCGGCGCCTGGGGAGTGTGCGACGTGGCGGCCAGCCTGCAAGCCCGGCGTTGGGCCCGTGGCATGGTCAGCATCGCCAGCGGCGCCGCTGCTTTGGCCTTCTTCAGCACTCCCTGGGCCAGGCAGGAACCGTCGCTGGTGCGCTGGCATCTCAGCCACGGTCTGGCCTTCGGCCGCGTTGAGCGTTACGCCGAGGCGCTCCCGCACTACGAGGCCGCACTCGCCCACCAGCCCGATGCCGGCCTGGTGCGACTCTCCGCCGCCCACGCCCTGCGCAAACTGCAACGCTACGCCGAGGCCGCCGCCATCCTCCAGCCCGTCCTCGACCGCGCAGGCTCCCCCGGCGTGGAAGCCCACCTCATGCTCGCCGAGATCCGCTTCCAGCAGGGCGATCGCCAGTCCGCCATCCGCCACTATCAGGAGGTGCTCCGCCGCGAGCCTCAACGCAGTCAGGTCCGCCAGACCCTGGCGTGGCTGCTGGCCACCACCGGCCGCTTCCCGGAAGCGGTCGTCGAACTGCGCCGGCTGGTGAATGAAAATCCCGACAACGCGCAAGCCCGCATGCTGCTCGGCATGGCCCTGATCGAAACCGGCGACCGGGTGGAAGGGGAGCGCCAGGTGCGCGCGGCCGTCGCGCAAGACCCTGCATTGCGCGAAATGGCCCGCGCCGCCGGGGTGTCTCCGCAAGCGCTCGGCCCGGACAAGCCATAGTCCGGTGTCACCGCAGAATATCTCGCCCGCCGAACGGCATTCACCCTTCGCTCAGCAAGCGTTGCACCCGGGTCACGAAGGTCTCCGGCGCGAAAGGCTTGGAGAGAAACTCAACGTCGGCGCGGCGCAACTGGTTGCGCAACGAAGCCTCTTCCGTATACCCCGAGATCAGCAACACCTTGAGTTCGGGGTGCGCCGCGCGCAATTGTTCAGCCAGTTGCGTGCCCCGCATCCGCGGCATCAACGCATCCGTGACCAGCAGATCCACCGGGCCGTCGTGCGCCGCGATGCACGCCAGCGCCTCCTCGCCGTGCGCAGCTTCCAGCACCGTGTATCCCTGCCCGCGCAAAGTGTCCACCAGGATCCTCCGCACGCTCGTCTCATCCTCGGCCACCAATACGGTCGCCGCCCCGGGCGTCAGCGTCGGCGTCGCGGGAGCATCCGCCGGCCGGGCCGCCTCCTCCGCGACCAGAGGCAAATACACCTTCATCGTCGTGCCGCTGCCCGGAACCGAGTATACGCCGATGTTGCCCCCGCACTCCTTCACGATGCCGTAGCACGTCGCCAACCCCAGCCCCGTCCCCTTGCCCACCTCTTTGGTGGTAAAAAATGGTTCGAACAGATGCGCCTGCACCTGCTCATCCATCCCCACCCCCGTGTCGCTCACCGCCAGGTACACATAGTCGCCGGGCGCCACGTCCACATGCCGCGCCGCGTAGGCGTCATCGAGGGCGACGTTCCCCGTTTCGATGGTCAGCGTGCCCCCTTCCGCCATCGCGTCCCGAGCGTTCACCGCCAGGTTGATCAACACCTGCGAAAACTGGCCGGGATCCACCCGCGCGCGCCCCAGGTCGTCCGCCAGGTGCACCGCGATATCAATGTCCTCCCGGATCAACCGCCGCAGCAGCGCTTCGTTGTGCCGCACGAGCGCGTTCAAATCGACCACCTCCGGCGCCACCACCTGCCGCCGTGCAAACGTCAGCAGTTGCCCTGTGAGACTCGCCGCCCGCTCGCTGGCGGCCACAATCTCCTGCATCCGCTCGTGTTGGCTCGAATCGGGCGAAAGCTCCTCCATCAACAGCGATCCGTGCCCCAGGATAACCGTCAGCAGGTTATTGAAATCGTGTGCAATCCCGCTGGCCAACTGCCCGACACTCTCCAGCTTCTGGGCCTGCCGCAACTGCCCCTCCAGCCGCCGCCGCTCGGTCAAATCCGCGACCGTCGCCACGTAACCCGTCGCTTCGCTGCCCCCATACAACCGGGACACGCCCCAGAGCACGGTGATCGAATGCCCCTTGTGGCATACCAGTTCCTGTTCCGCGCCTTCCGGGGCGGCGTTGCGCGCCAGCGCCGCCAGCATCTCGCCCGGCGGGCGCCCCTGCTCCGCCTGCGGCAAGAGCGCACTAAGCGAATTGCCCAACAACTCGCTTTCCGGGTAACCGGTGATGGCGCAGAACGTCGGGTTCGCCAAAGTGAAACGCCCGTCCAGATCGAACGACGCCACCCCGAACACCGCGCTGGCAATAATCCGTTCACGAAACGCGCTCTCCCGCCGCAACGCCTCTTCCGCGCGCCGCCGGTCGGAAATGTCCCGCAGATGACCAATGAACATCGGCCGGTCGCCGTAGTCCACCTCCGCGATCGCCAGCTCGATCGGAATCTCGCTGCCATCCTTCCGCCGCGCCGGCAGCTCCATGCGCCGCCCGGCCAGGCGCCCCACGTCCATCCCGCCCCGAGCAACCCCCGTGGCATGGGCGCTGCGCAACGAATCCGGAATGATATGGTCCGCCAGCGGCTGACCCACGATCTCCTCGCGCGACCACCCGAACATCCGCTCCGCCGCCGGATTAAACTCCAGCACCATGCCGTCGGCGTCCATGGCGATGATCCCGTCGAGCGCCGATTGGAACATGGCCGCACGCCGCACCTCGCTCTCGCGCAGCGCCGCGTTCACCCGGTGCCGCTCGAGCGCATGCCGGATCGTGCGTACCAGCACGTCCGCACTGAGCTGCCCTTTCACCAGAAAATCCTGGGCCCCCTCGCTGATCGCCCGGTACGCCAGCGTCTCGTCGCTCAACCCGGTGAGCACCACGATCGGCCCCCGGCTCACCGCCCGCGCCCGGTGCAACGTCTCCAGTCCATTCGAGTCCGGCAACCCCAGATCGAGCAGGATCACATCCAGGTCATCGTCGCGCAGCTCCGCCAGCGCCCGTTCGAGACGCTCCACGTGCCGCACGTGAAACTGCTGCACGACGGCGCGCTGCAACAAACGCTTGATGATGTGCGCGTCGGCCCGGTTGTCTTCAACCAGCAGCAATTCCATCATCCGCCTCAACTTTCTACTCTTCCGACGGCAACGTGGCCATGCCCAGCCAGAACGAGTCAATCGCCCGCATCGCCTCGAAAAACTCCGACAGGTTCAGCGGCTTGGTCACGAACGCATTGGCGTGCAGCTTGTACGACCGCCGCACGTCCTCCTCCGACTGCGACGTCGTCAGCACGATCACCGGAATCCGCATCAGCTCCTCGCGCTGCTTGATCTCCGCCAGCACCTCCCGGCCATCCTTGCGCGGCAAGTTCAAATCCAACAGAATCACGTCCGGCCGCAGCGGGGGCCTGCCACCGTCCCCCAGTAGCATGCGCAGCGCTTCCGCCCCATCCCGGGCCACGTGCAGCGTGTTGGGCGAGGCGTCCTTCAGTGCCAGCCGCGTCAGCCGCACATCCGCGGGATTGTCTTCCACCAGAAGAATGTCAATCGGCTTCTGGGTCGTTGCCATGGCGTTCGTTCTCCTTCGCTTCCGGCAGGGTAAACCAGAAGGTCGATCCCGCGCCTTCCTCCGAATCCACCCCGATGCGCCCCCCATGGCGCTCCACGATCTTCTTGCACAACGCGAGCCCGATGCCCGTCCCGGGATACTCCTCCCGCGTGTGCAACCGCTGAAACATCGCAAAAATCCGCTCGAAGTGCCGCGTCTCGATTCCGATCCCCTCGTCGCGGACGCGGATCCGCCACCAGCCGTCGATGCGCTCCGCGTCCACGTGGATGCGCGGCGCAGCCCCGGGGGCCGCAAACTTCATCCCATTGCTCAACAGATTCTGAAACACCTGGGCAAGCTGCACTGCATCGCCATGCACCACCGGCAGATCGCCCTGCGTCACCGTCGCCTTCGTGTCTGCGATCGATGAATCCAGCAGCGCCAGCACGTCCTCCACCACGACGTTGCAGTCCACCGCCGCGAAAGGCCGGTCGCTCGCCCCCACCCGCGAAACCAGCAGCACCCCCTGGATCAACGCCTGCATCCGCGTCGCCCCGTCGACGATGAAATCAATGTACTCGTCCGCCTCCTCGTCCAATTGTCCCCGGTACTGCTCGCTCAACAGTTGGGCAAAGCCCGATATCGCCCGCAACGGCTCCTGCAAATCGTGCGAGGCGATGTAGGCGAAACGCTCCAGCTCCGCGTTGCTGCGGGCCAACTCCGCCGCCAAACGGCTCATCTCCTCCGCCCGCTTGAGCGTGGTCACGTCCCGAATGGCGCTCATCACGAACACCCCCTCGTCCGTCATCATCGGGCTCAGGCTGATCTCTACCGGGAATTCCTCGCCGCTCTTGCGCCGGCCCCGCAGGTCCAGCTCGGCGCCCATGGGCCGAGCCCGCGGCGCCGCAAAGTACGCCAGCCGATGACCGATATGCGTCGCCCGCAGCCGCTCCGGCAGCAACACCTCCACCGTCGCCCCGATCAGTTCCTTCCGCCCGTAACCGAAGACCCCCTCCACCTGCCCGTTCACCAGCACGATGCGCCCCAGGGTGTTGATCATCACAATCGCGTCCGGCACCGACTCGAGCAGCCCCCGGTACCGCGCCTCCACCAGCCGGGCGTCCCGCAGCGTCTTGAGGTGGGTGACATCCTTCTTGCACAGAACCAGGTGGGTGACCGCCCCCGACGCGTTCCGCACCGCCCGGCGCGTCGCGTCCACGCACAACAGCGTCCCGTCCTTGCGGCGCCGAATGGCCTCGTAAGCATGCTCGTCGACGCCCGCCGGGGCAGCGTCCGCCCCCACCCCCTTTTCGCCTACCGGGAGAATCAGCGCTGCCAGGGTCTGCCCCAGCGCCTCGTCGGCAGCATACCCGAACATCTCCGCCGCCCCGCGGTTCCACGCCAGCACGCGCCCCGCCGGGGACAACGCCACCAACGCATCCGGCGCCTCGTCCACGAGTAACTGGTAGGTTTCATCCGGCATCATGCGACACACACCGGGCAACAGGCGCGCACGACCCCGCCCATTCCGGTCGACCTTGGGTTCTCTACTTGCTGACGATTCCGCCCAAACTGATGCGATTCTAGCCCCACTGCACCCCGAACGCCACCACGACACGCCGGCGCAGACCCCGGCCAGCCGCGCGCAGACGCACCGCATCCGCCGCCACCATCCCGCCGAATCCATACCTGTCAATCGAGATGAAAAAGACGTGATGCCGGAGGTGGGACTCGAACCCACACTCTGTTGCCAGAACGGGATTTTGAATCCCGCGCGTCTGCCAATTCCGCCACTCCGGCGCTCGCCGCCTGCCCGGTTGGGCGAACGTCGCTCGCCAAGCCCGGACCGCGCGAAACCCTATTCTCGTACGCAACGCGCAAGCGGTCAAGCCGCCCCAACACACCCGTCAATCCGCGGCGCTACCCCAATCAGCGCTGCCGAGGTCACGACCATCATCATTCTTGGCAGCCGCTCAATGCCCGGATATACTCTGATATCGCGGTCTTCGGGCCGCCATTGCCGGTCTGCGGGCTATTCGATACGTCAGGAGCCTGCCGGTTGGGGCGCTCGCGTCCCCGGCCCGCCATCTCCATCACCGCAGATTTCTCGCACTCCCGCGACGAGGTTGAACGCTTGCCGCTAGCGCACCTGCTCAACCAGACCTCCCGATTTCCCCTGCTGGATTCGTATATCCACAGGCTGCGCACCGGCGTCGAGTTTTCCTGGCAGGCGGCCGTCGAACTCCTGCTCATCGGCGTCGTCGTCTACGCGGTGCTCCGCTTCCTTCAGGGCACCCGCGGCGCCCGGCTCATGCAGGCCGTTTTGGTCATCATGTCCGGCATGCTCGTGCTCTCGCTGCTCGCCCGACTCTTTCAGCTCGACCGCATCCTGGTGCTCTATCCCTACTTCGTCGGCGCCACCTTCCTGGTCGCCCTCGTCGTCTTTCAGCCCGAACTCCGCCGCGGACTCACCCGCATCGGCGAACGCCTGGGCCGCCACGCCCGCACCGCCCAGTCTGGCAAGCTCATCGACTCCCTGGTCACCATGGCCGTCAACCTCTCCAAGCGCAAAATCGGGGCTCTCGTCGCCATCGAACGCCGGGTGCCGGTGGGCGGACTCATGGAAACCGGCGTCTCGCTCGACGCCGATATGAGCCACGAACTCCTTGAAACCATCTTCTGGCCCGGATCCGCTCTCCACGACCTCGGCGTCATCGTCAGCCAGGGACGCATCGCCGCGGCCGGCTGTGAGTTCCCCCTCGCAGAGGCCGACCCCGCCAGCCGCATCATCGGCAGCCGCCACCGCGCCGCCCTGGGCATGAGCCTCGAAACCGACGCCCTCGTCGTCGTCGTCAGCGAGGAAACCGGCGCCATCTCCGTGTGCAGCCGCGGCAAAATCCACCGCAACGTCAAGCCCGAACAACTCCGCCAACTCCTCGTCGCCGGCCTGCTGGGCACCATCTCCACCCCCAAAGGCCGCGAAGCCGAGGCCGAGGATCGCATGGTCCCCGACGAACTCAAATCAAAAGCCGAAACACCCGCGTCTGAAAAGCCCTCGGCCACCGCCACCAAAACCGAACGCCTCGCCGAAACGCAGGCCGGTAGCTGATGCCATGGACCAGATCCGACTCATCGCCGTCACCGCCCTCCTCTCGATCCTCATCTGGATCGTCGCCGACAACTTCCTCACCGACACTGCCGCCCTCCAGGTTTCCATCCGCCCCTACGCCCCCACCGGCACAGACATGACCGTCGAACCCCTCGACGCCGCCAACGAACCCTTCGAAGTCCTCGTCAGCGGCAAGAAGGCCGTCATCGCCCTGCTGAAATCCCGACAGCCCATCTCCGTCCGCGTCCCCGTCTCCAACCGCCCCTCCGGCGACCACGACCTCGAACTCCTCACCGCCCTCAAAGCCAGCCCCGAGGAGCTCGCCGACGTCTTCATCCAGGAGGTCCGCCCCTCGACTATGCGCATCCGCGTCGACCGCGACCGCGAAGAAATCATGCCCGTCCAGATCCAGCCCGGGGCCCTGGAATTCGACGGCCCGATCGTCGTCGACCCGGCCGAGGTCAAGGTCACCATCTCCGAACTCGATTACGCCCAGCTCGATCCCGCCGACCGCCGGGTCATTCTCGAACCGGACCCCCATCTGCGCAACTCGCCGGCCGGCGTCCTCATGTCCAAGGCCATCCCCCTCCGCGCCGTCGTCGGCGGCTACTCCGTCGAACTCGATCCCAACTACGTCACCGTCCGCTTCAAACTCAGCGAGCAACTCGAAGAAGAGACCCTCTCGGCCGTCCCGATCAAAATCGAGGCCAGCCTCGACATCTTCAACGATTTCCGCGTCGAGGTCCGCGAGCCCGGCGCCATCCTCACCCAGCCGATCACCATCCGCGGCGCGGCCGAGATCATCGAACGCATCCGCGCCGACGAGATCCGCATCCGCGGCGTCATCACCCTGACTGCCAGCGACAAGGCCGACCCCGGCCAGTACCGCTACCTCACCCCCCGCTTCAACCTGCCCGAGGGCGTCAGCCTGGTGAGCGAGACCGAGCCTATCGAATTCCGCCTGGTCCCCCTCCCCGCCCCGACCGACGCCGCACCCTGAACCGGCCAATGCCTTGCTCTAACCCGCTCGCTCTGACCCGGACGACGCGTTGCCCGGACTAGGCCGACATCTTGCCCTGACCCAGCGACGCTTGCCTGGACTTGGACGATGCCTTGCCCTGACTCGGGCGACGCTTGGCCGATGCCGGACGCCGCTTTGCCGGTGGCCCGGACGCCGCAACACGTCCCGTCTCCCGACGAAGCGCCAGATCGCCGGCGAGACGCCCCGTCCCAGACGAAACGCCAGTTCCCCCGGCAAAATGCCCCGCCCCCGGCGAATCGCCCGATCCCCGGCGGGACACCTTGTGTCCCCCTGTACGGCCTTCCAACCCACCCGGCCCGGGCTGTCGCGCTAACTCGCTGTGCCCAGCAGATTTGCGCACGAGTAAAAAAGTCGCCCGACCCCGTTGACGACTTTCCGGGATTCGGTATTATCTCCCGTGCGGTGACCATACGTGTGGGGTCACACCCGTTCCCATTCCGAACACGGAAGTTAAGCCCACACGGCCGAGGGTAGTCGAAAGGCGAGATTAGGTGATTGCCGCATTTTTTTTCTTAGAGCCCGCTCCGGCGGGCTCTTTTCATGCGCCCACCGCCCTATTTCTCGCCCCCACCTATCCAGGCCTCCGAATCCAGCACCGCCAGTCAACCCCCGCAGACTGTTCTGCTTCGACCGGACCTGGAGAACGCCGCCGGGATGAGGCACTTTACAACATGTGCATCAAGCGGGCCTTATATCCCCTTCACATTCGCAAATCGCAAAGTACGCCCCGGCGTGACTCGTATCTCGGCATGCCCTCCGTCCCCCCCCTACCGCGGATCCGGCAACACGCAGAGCCACGTCGACTGCGTGACCATCATCGACCAGGAACCTCTGCGCCCGGATCGAAGCGGACGCCGTCGAAGCCGTCCACCAGCGTTTGGCCGACGACGGCCGCTAGCTCCCCGACCACCCCGAGCGCAAGCCCGACCGTATCCGCCGGCTCGTCAAGGCCGCGGTCGATCATGTGTCGCCGGGCGCACCCGCCCAGGTCGTCCAGCACCTCACCGACGCCCTGAACGATGAAAGCGTCTCGGAGCGGGATAGTCTCTCCGCATGTCAGCTCCTGGTTAGGATTTGGGATGCATCCTGACTGACCTTCAAACGGCGGCACCGAGGTGTGTGGTTGTGTCAAACACGCCCGGACCCCGGCGGGCCGCATCCCGGACCCATGGCCGCACTGCCGGTTGATGGCGTGCCTCCGGTTCGGTTAGGATTTCCAAAATGGCCAGACGGCGACGACAAAGGCGGTTCTTCAAATGGGCGGGGCTGCTGGCCAGTCTGCTGCTGTTTGTAGCTTGGGTCGTGAGCATTCCATGCTTGATCCGCTTTGATAGTCAACGCGTTGAATGCTTGCTCACCTCCGGTGAGGTACAAGTCACGTTACCCAATCCCTTAAGCCTGCGAGGCATCACGATTCACCGTAAGGCACTCGGCGAGTTGAACTTCACTCCGGAGTTTTCACGAATCAATCAAGGGAAAACGACCTTTCGATCTGCGCGGATTCCACTTTGGATTCCGTTCATCCTTATGGCCATTCCCACCACCATCCTCTGGTATCGCGACCGCCGACCGCCGAAGGATCATTGCCAATCGTGCGGCTACGACCTCACCGGCAACTACGGGAGATGATCGGGAAGATCCTGTGTTCTCACATTCCCTGACGATCTGGCGCTTCGTCGGTTTAATACCAGGCGCTGTGGCTTGCAGGGAAGAACTTGCCCGGACCCGTAATGCGCGCCCCGATGCCAAGCTGGGCTGACCGTCCTCGACCTTCCGGTCGCGGACATCCTCTGCCGCTGAGCAATTGCTCCCGAGAATGCCTTACCTGTGCACCCGGCACGACTGGGCGAGGCGGGATTCGAACCCGCACCTGGGATTTCCCAGAGAGGATTTTAAGTCCTCAGCGTCTGCCATTCCGCCACTCGCCCGGCATCACGCCACCGGCTGTCACGTCACCCGTTGTCACGTCACCGGCGCCGGCGCCGGCCCCCGCGCTCCATCGTGTCCCCCCCAGCACCACGACCGGCGCCATGGCCGGCATGGCCGGAGTCACGACCGGCGCCTGGCCGACGCCTGCCGGCCAATAATCGCCGAAGATGGGACGGCCTGCAATCCGTGGCTCCGCCGCCATGCACTGCTCGCGACGTTTCGGCGCCCGCGCCACCCGATGCCATTGCCGCCGTGGCTTGCCCCGCCCCACGGCCTGCCTCCCGACATACCGCCGCCCTACCGCCAGCCGCCAGAGCCAAAGCCACCGGCCGCCGGCCGCCGGCCATCAAGATCTCGCCGCACCTTGACAGCCACCCCACCATCAAGCCTGATACGTTGAATGCGTATATCCCGATCCCTGTTTTTTGAGGTACTGCCATGAAGATCCATCACGCCTGCGCCGCCGCCCTCCTGCTCAACAGCGCCGTCGCCACGGCCCTGGCCGTCGACGACGTCCGCCGCGAAATCCGCTTTCCCGATCTGCCCGGCTACCAGACCGTCATGTGCGACTTCCACATGCACACTGTCTTCAGCGACGGCGTCGTCTGGCCCACCGTCCGCGTCGAGGAGGCCTGGCGCGAAGGCCTCGACGCCATCGCCCTCACCGACCACCTCGAATACCAGCCCCACAAAGGCGACCTGCCCACCAACCACAACCGCCCGATCGAGCTGACCGACCACTTCGCCCGCGAACGCGACATCCTGCTCATCCGCGGCGCCGAAATCACCCGCGACACGCCCCCCGGACACCACAACGCCATCTTCCTCGACGACGTCGACCCCCTCGACACCCCCGACTTCTTCGACGCCTTCGCCGCGGCCGCCAGCCAGGGCGCCTTCATCTTCTGGAATCACCCCGAATGGCAGGGACTCGACAAAGGCCGCTGGAGCGACAAGCAAACGACCCTCCTCCAACGCAACCAGCTCCACGGCATCGAAGTCGCCAACGGCGACGACTACCAGGCCACCGCCCACCGCTGGGCCCTCGAACACAACCTCACCTTCCTGGGCAACTCCGACATCCACAGCCCCTCCTACGACGCCGTCCGCCGCACCCCCACCGAACACCGCACCCTCACCCTGGTTTTCGCCTCCGAACGCTCGCTCGACGGCGTCCGCGAAGCCCTCTTCGCTCGCCGGACGGCCGTGTGGCTCAAGAACCAGCTCATTGCCCGTGAAGAACTGCTCGCCCCCTACTTCAACGCCTGCCTCCAGATCCACCCGCCGCACCTGCGCCAACCCAAGCACCTGCGGTTTCATCTCACCAACCGCTGCGAGCTCGACCTGGAACTCAAGCGCCTCGGCGACCTGGGCCCGGAGACGATCCACATACCGGCCGGCGCCACGGCCCTGGTCCACGTGCGGCACGCCGAAAACGAAGCGCCCACCGAACTGAGCTACGAGGCCGCAAACTTCCTCGTCGCTCCCGAGCAGTGCCTCAAGGTGTCACTGAAAATACCCCAGCAAGCGAATTGAGCCGCCCGGCGCCCCAGGCCCCGTGCTCGAGCAGGACCTGTGCCAAGCAGGGCCTGGCGCCACCGGCCTCCTCCAAGTGCTGCCCGTCGGCAGACAGCGCCGCCCGGCGGTGTCAGAACCGCTCCCAGACGCGCGCCGCGCGGGCCTGCGCCTCGGCCGCGACGGCCGTCTCGTCCTCCCCCAGCACCACGCCGTCGCGCAGCCGCAGCCGTCCGTCGACCACCGCGTGCGTCACCCGGGCGCTGGGCAGCCCGAACAGCAGGTGCCCCGTGAAGTTGTCGGCGGTCAGCGGCGTCGGCGGCCGATAGTCCATGGTGATCACGTCCGCCTTCGCCCCCGGCGCCAGCACCCCCACCGGCTTGTCGAAATACCGGCCGGCGATGCGGCGGTTGTTTTCCAGCAGAAGCTTGCCGGCCTCCGCGAAGCCCACCCGCGGATCGCCGGTCCCGTGCCTGTGCAGCAGGTTCACCAGCCGGACGTCGTCGAGCATTCCCGCGCTCATCCCGTCCGTGCCCAACCCGACGCAGATGCCCAGCGCCAGCATCCGCGGCACGTCCGCCCGCCCCACCGCGTTGTTCATGTTCGACTGGGGGTTGTGCACCACGTTCGTCCCGGTCCGCGCCAGCACTTCCAGCTCGTCCTCGTCGACGTGGATGCAATGGGCGCAGATGCTCCGCTCGCCCAGCACGCCGGCGTCGTGCAATCGGCGAACCGTACGTTTGCCGCAGCGGGCCAGACTGTCGTCCGGATCGAAGTGCGATTCCGACACGTGAATGTGAAAACCGGCATCCAGCGCCTGCCCCGCCTCCGCGCAGCGATGCAGCAGGTCGTCGTCCAGCGTCATCGAGGCGTGCAGCCCGAACAAGCCGGCCAGCATCCCGTCCGCATCCGCGCGGCAACGCTCCAGAAACGCGACGTTCTCCTCGATGCCCGCGACCGCCGCCTTGCCACCGTCGCGGTTGGACACCTCGTAACACAGACACGCCCGCACGCCGACGGCCAGCGCCGCCTCGGCGATCACGTCGAGGCTGCCGCGCACCGCGTTGGGCGAAGCGTGATGGTCGATGATCGTGGTGACGCCCGCCCGCAGCGCCCGCGTCAGCGGAACCAGCGCGCTCGACCGCACGTCCTCCAGCGTCAGCGCCTTGTCCAACCGCCACCACAAGCGCTGGAGAATCTCCAGAAAGTCGACCGGCGGATCGTCCTTGAGCGCCAACCCGCACGCGAACGTGCTGTAAAAGTGCATGTGGGCGTTGATGAAGCCGGGCAGAATCAGCCCGCCCCCCGCGTCGATCACCTCGGCGCCGGCCAGGTCGACCTCCGCCCGCGGACCGACCCACACGATCTCGTCGCCGGCCACGCCAACCGCGCCGTCCTCAATCACCGCCGGCGCATCCCCCAGCGTCGCCACCGTTCCGCCGACAATCCAGGTCTTCGCGTCCATCCCACGCACCTCCGCCCGATCAACTGGCTTTCAACGCCAACCGTGCAGCGTCCGCAACTCCGCTATTCCGGCGCCGGTTCTTCCGCCGGCTGGTAAACCCATTCGCACGCGTCCACGTAGTCTTTGCCGTCCTCCCGCGCGATCGACCGAATGAGATTCCGCCCGGTCTTCAGCTCAACGTTGGGCCAGATATGCACCTTGCCCTCACGGATCCCCTCCCCCTGGTTCTCGTTGTTCACGAATAACGTCACCGTCGGGCAGTTGCTGTATACCCGCACCGGAACCGGCAAACTCGTCCGCGGCGTGTATCGCCGACTGGTGATGTACACCATCGGCTCCTCCGCCCAGTTCACCTTGTACCAGTAAAACGCGTCCTTGCGCGTCTTGCGGTCGTAGGTCACCAGCCCCTTGTCGTTGCGCCCGGCCGTATCCCCCTCGCGCCGATTATCCACCGCAAAATCAAACATGTTCCAGACGAACTTGCCCCACAGGAAAGGCCGCTCCGCCATCGCCTGCCAGTGCACCTCGTGCAGGTGGGTCTGCCACTCCTCCGGGTGCCAGTCGCCGTCGTGCTGGGGGCGTTTCGGCGGCCATTCGTGATGATGAATGCTCCCCCCGGCCCCGTACTCGCTGACGCCGACCGGCGTGTCGGGATGGTCCGCGTGCATCTTGTCCGCCCACGGGCCGATGCCGTCCACCGGCCCCCAGTACCATCCGAAATAGGTGTTGAACGCCGAGAGTTCCGTCTGCCAGTTGGCCGGATGCTCGTGCGGACCGGTCGCCGCCAGCGTCGTCAGCCGATCGGGATCCTCGGCCTTGGACAGCTCATGCAATTCACCCACCAACTCCGCCGCATTCGGACCCGGCTGCCACGACGCCGTCACCTCGTTCTGCATCCCCCAGCAGACAATCGAAGGATGGTTGTAGTTCTGCCAAATCAACTCGCGCAACTGCTGCTTGCAATTGGCCTCGAACGCCGGACTGTCCACGATGCGATTGACCAGCGGAATCTCCGCCCACACCACCAGGCCCAGCCGATCGCACAACGCGTACGCCTCGGGCGCCTGCTGATAGTGCGCCAGCCGGACGGCCGTACAGCCCATCTCGTGGATCATGCGGAAGTCTTCCTCGTGCTCGGCCAGCGTAATCGCCCAGCCCATGTTCAGCCGGTCCTGGTGGCGATTGACGCCGTGCAGGTCGTAATGCCGGCCATTAAGGAAGAACCCCTTGTCCGGATCCACGTGGAAAAAGCGCAGCCCCAGCGGCTGCTCCACCTCGTCCACCACGGCGTCGCCGTCGCGCACCTGCACGCGCACGGTGTAGAGGTACGGATCGGACCGCCCCGCCCACAGGTGCGGGTCGGCCAGACGCACGCGCTGGGCAACCTCCGACGCGCCGGTCGCCACGGGCCCATCCTGCTCGACCCGCGCCACCTCTTTTCCGTCGGCGTCCACGATCGCCGCCTGCACTGCCACCGAGCGCGCGTCGCCGGCGTTGGAGAGCAGGGTCCGGATGGTCACGTCCGCCTGATCCGCCGACACGTTTTCCTGCCGCAGGTACACGCCGGACGAGCCGTAATCCAGCGGCGAAATGCACAACGGGCCGGTGACCAGCAGGTCCACCCCGCGGTACAGCCCGCCGAAGAAGGTGAAGTCCGCGGAAAACGGCGGGACGTGCTCGGTGTGGGCGTTGTTCACTTTGATCGCGAGCACGTTGGGTTTATCTTTTCGCAGCCGCGGGGTGAGCTCGTAGACGAATCGGCTGAACCCGCCCTGGTGCGTCCCGACGTGGTGGCCGTTGAGAAACACGTCGGCGATGGTGTTCGCCGCGTGGATGCGCAGAAACACGCGCCCGCCCTCGACCAGCGCCGGCGTCTCGAACGTGCGGCGGTACCAGCTTGGCCCGCGGTAGTAGTCGCCGCCGCCATCCTGTCCGTCGCGCGCGTTCCACGTGTGGGGCAACTCCACCGACGCCCAGTTGTCCACCCGGTGGCCGGGCTGGTCCGCCCCCCGGGCCTCGCCCCGATGGAAGCGCCAGGCGTCGTTGAGCGGGATCACGCGCCGGCCGGCGGACGCGCCGTCGTCCGCAACCACGACGGCCGCGGCGCCGATGAATACCCATCCGATCGCAAGCGGGAAGAAACGGTTCAGCATGGCAGCAGATCCTCTGTCAGGGTTGTCCGGTTCGTCCGGGTCGGGCCGGAACGGAGGCGCGCAGCGCCGCCCTCAGCCGGCCAATGCAGGAAAAACGTAAATCAGCAGGTGCAGCAGTCCGCAGGTGTAGAGCCCGGCGACGACGTCGTCCAGCACCACGCCGACGCCGCTGTGCATCCGCCGGTCGATCACGTTGGCCGGCGGAACCTTGACGATATCGATGATCCGCTCGGCAAAAAAGCCAATCACCAGCAGCGGCCAGGTAATCGGCACCAGGAACATCGCAATAAGAAAGCCAACCAGCTCGTCCCACACCAGCTTGCGGCTGTCGGCCTCGCCCAGCAGGCGATCGCCGGCATGATGGAGCAGCATCGCCGCCCCGGTGAACACGACCGTCACCGCCACATACCACCCCGGTGACAGGTAGTGACGCATGAGCACGCACAGCGGTATCCCCGCGACCGCCACCGCCACCGTGCCCGACGCGGGCGCATGCCCCAGCGGCCCGATCGAGCCGGCCAGGAGCAGCATTCGCCCGGCGACGCCGGGCCGCACCGGCGCAGCCGGCGTATTGTCCGAGGTAACAACCATGCCATCCTCGCGGACCATCGTCCCAAGAGCCTGCGAATGTAGTGACGCCCCCGTACCCGGTCAAGGTAAGCGAAACGCCCGTGGTTGCGAGAAACGGCGGAATACGCCATACTATGCGTCTGCACGCTACTTTTCCGGGCGCAAGCCTACTACAGTCGAAAGACTGGTCCTGACGAATCACCATTAGGGTTCGCCGTGCGCGAACGATACAACTGCCATGAATTCGAAACTGCTGAACTGCCTGAACGAACGCGTCCTGGTGCTTGACGGCGCCATGGGCACCACCCTTCACGCCTACGACCTCCCGCTCAGCGACTACAACGGCCTGGAAAACTGCAGCGAGGTCCTCGTGCTCACGCGGCCCGACGTCATCGAGCAGATCCACGCCGCCTATCTCGAGGTGGGCAGCGACGCCGTCCTGACCAACACCTTCGGCGCCAGCAAGCACGTCCTCGCCGAGTTCGACCTGGCCGACCGGGCCCGCGAGATCAACCGCAAGGCCGCCCGCCTCGCCCGCAAGGCCTGCGAGCGTTACGACACGGCCGACAAGCCTCGCTTCGTCGTCGGCTCCATGGGCCCCGGCACCAAGCTGCCCACCCTCGGCCAGATCGACTGGGACGCCCTGCTGGACAGCTACACCGAGCAGGCCCGCGGACTCATCGACGGCGGCGCCGACGCCCTCCTCGTCGAAACCTGCCAGGACATCCTCCAGGCCAAGTGCGCCATCGTCGCCGGCATCGACGCGATGGCCGAACTCGGCAAAGAAATCCCCATCTTCTGCACCGTGACGGTCGAAACCACCGGCACCATGCTGGTCGGCACCGAGCCCCTCGCCGCGCTCGTCGCCCTCTCCGCCTATCCCCAGGTCAAGGCCCTGGGCCTCAACTGCGCCACCGGACCGCAGGAGATGAGCGAACACGTGCGCCTGGTGTGCAAAACCACCGACCGCACCGTGCTCGTGCAGCCCAACGCCGGACTGCCCGAGCTCATCGACGGCAAAACCCACTTTCCGCTGACCCCTGAGGAATTCGCCAAGTGGCTGGTGGAATTCGTCGAGGTCGACGGGGTCGGTTTTGTCGGCGGTTGCTGCGGCACCACCCCCGAGCACATCGCCGCCGCCTGCGCCGCCATCGGCACGCGCGCGCCCAAGCAGCGCAGCCCGCGCCTCGAACCCTCCTGCTCGAGCCTCTACCAGGCCGTCACCCTGCGCCAGGACAACGCCCTGCTCGCCGTCGGCGAACGGACCAACGCCAACGGCTCGCGCAAGTTCCGCGAACTGCTCGCGGCCGGCGACATCGACGGCATGGTCCGCGTGGGCCGCGACCAGGTGAAACACGGCAGCCACGTCATCGACGTCTGCGCCGCCTACGTGGGACGCGATGAATCCGCCGACATGACCAGCCTGATCAAACGCTTCCGCGGCGACATCACCGTCCCCCTCATGATCGACAGCACCGAGGTCCCCGTCATCGAGGCCGCCCTCAAGCTCGCCGGCGGCAAGTGCATCATCAACTCCATCAACCTCGAAGACGGTGAGGAAAAACTCGACGCCATCTGCCGCCTCGCCCGCCGCCACGGCGCCGCCCTCGTCGCCCTGACCATCGACGAAGAGGGCATGGCCAAGACCGCCGACCGCAAGCTGGCCGTCGCCCAGCGCATTTTCAACCTCGTCACCGAGCGCCACGGCATCCCCGCCGGCGACCTCATCTTCGACACCCTCACCTTCACCCTCGGAACCGGCAACGAGGACGACCGCCGCCTCGCCCTCGAGACCATCGAGGCGATCAAGCGCATCAAGGAAGCCCTTCCCGGCGTCCACGCCATTCTCGGCGTCAGCAACGTCAGCTTCGGACTCAAGCCGCCCGCCCGCAAGGTGCTCAACAGCGTGTTCCTGCACTACGCCCGCGAGGCCGGGCTCGACGCCGCCATCGTCCACGTCTCCGGCATCCTGCCCATGTACAAGATCGAGGACAAACAGCGCAAGACCGCCGAGGACGTCGTCTTCGACCGCCGCGCCGACGGTTACGACCCCTTGATGAAGCTCATGGAGCTCTTTGAGGGCGAGGCCGGCGAGCAGAAAGAGGAAAAAGCCAAACCCAAGTCGGTGGACGAGCGGCTCAAACTGCGCATCATCGACGGCGACCGCGTCGGCCTGGAGGACGACCTCACCCAGGCGCTCACCACCTTCCGCCCCCTGGACATCATCAACGACATCCTGCTCGACGGCATGAAGACCGTCGGCGACCTCTTCGGCGCCGGCCAGATGCAGCTCCCCTTCGTGCTCCAGAGCGCCGAAACCATGAAGGCGGCCGTCGCCTTCCTCGAGCCCTACATGGACCGTGTCGAGGGCGACACCAAGGGCAAGGTGGTCCTCGCCACCGTGCGCGGCGACGTCCACGACATTGGCAAAAACCTGGTGGACATCATCCTCACCAACAACGGCTACACCGTCTACAACCTGGGCATCAAGCAGCCCATCAACAATATTCTCGACGCCTGGCGCGAGCACCAGGCCGACGCCATCGGCATGAGCGGTCTGCTGGTCAAGTCCACCGTGATCATGCGCGAGAACCTCGCCGTGATGAACGAGCGCGACGCGAATCCGCCCGTCATCCTCGGCGGCGCCGCCCTCACCCGCAAATACGTCGAAAAGGACCTCCGCGCCGAGTACCGCGGATCCCTGCACTACGCCAAGGACGCCTTCGAGGGGCTGCACCTGATGGACCGGATCATGGCCGGCGAGACGGCCGCCGTACCCGCCGCCGCCGAGCGCATCCAGGCCCACCCCCGCGCCGCCCAGCAGGTCGAATCCGTCACCGAGCCGGTGAAGGAAAAGCCGGTCGCGACGCCCGCCCGCTCGGCCATCGCCCGCGACGTGCCTGTGCCGCAGCCGCCCTTCTGGGGCCGGAAGGTCATCGAGCGCATTCCCCTGCGCACCGTGCTCGGCTACCTCAACGAGAAGATGCTCTTCAACATCCAGTGGCAGTACCACAAGGGGGGCATGGACGGGCCCACCTTTGAGCGCTTCATCCAGGACGAGGTTCGCCCCATCTACCGCGACCTGGTCGCCCGCTGTGAGAAAGAGGAGATTCTCCAGCCCCGGGCGGTCTACGGCTATTGGCCCTGCCAGGCCGACGGCGACGTGCTCACCCTGTTCGACCCCGACGACCACGAGCGCGAGATCTGCCGCTTCGACTTTCCCCGGCAGCGCAAGGAGCCCTATTGGTGCCTCAGCGACTTCTTCCGCCCGGCCGACAGCGGGGAGATCGACGTCGTGGCCCTCAGCATTGTCACCGTCGGCGAACGGGCCACCGAGGTCGCCCATCAGTGGTTTAAGGAAAATCGTTATCGCGACTACCTTTACCTTCACGGTCTGGGGGTGGAAAGCGCCGAAGCCCTGGCCGAGTACATGCACAAGCAGATCCGCACCGAGCTGGGCATCGCCGACCAGGACGCCCGCGAGATCCCGCGCCTCTTCCAGCAGAAGTACCAGGGCAGCCGTTACAGCTTCGGCTACCCCGCCTGCCCGCGTCTGGAGGACCAGCTCAAGATCTGGCCGCTGCTCAAGCCGGCGTCCATCGGCGTAACCATCAGCGAGGAGTTTCAGCTCGAGCCCGAGCAGTCCACCACCGCGCTGGTCTGCCACCATCCGGAGGCCAAGTACTTCAACGTCCGCTGACCCGCGTGGGGCCACAGGCGGCGCCGCAGGGCGGGCTGGGGAAAACACCTGGACCGCACTGGCCGTATCGCGGGCTGTGGAGACTGCCTGGACCGCACTGGCCGTATCGCCGGCTTTCGCAATCACCTGGACCGCGCTGGCCGTATGGCCCCGGTAACGCCGACCGTGCCCGCCGCCGGGAAGGTGAGAATCGCTCTTCGGCCAGTGGTCCGGCAAGGTCGTTCTGGCGCGTCTGGGCCGGCTGGGTAATTCCACATACGCTTCAAAACGGCTTCGTTTTTGCATTTTTTCTCCGCGCGCTGCGGGGCGAAAACCGCGGTGGCGGCAGCGCCCGTTGGGAAAATGGCGTCGTGTAAAACGGCTTCGTTTTTTCGCCGCGTCGGGCATGGGGACTCTCCACAGCCGGACCCGCCTGGGTGAGAGCCCATGGCGGATTCGGCGGACAAGCGACCAACGGCCGGCGGCATTTCGAGCGCGCTTTGGTGTCACAGGCCGGGGCATGGCGGCGCCCGGCGTTGGGCCCCTGCTGCGAATCTGGCCCGCTTGCGCCGTGCTTGGCCATGGCACCCTGGCTAGCGAGGAGAGCAGGTGAGCAGGTGAGCAGGAGAGCAGGTGAGCAGGTGAGCGTGGGCTCACGAAGCTTCCTGGCAGACCGCTCGATCTCGGCCGCGGCGCTTGCGTTGATTGCGTCGCGGCGTGTTGGCCCTGTGTCCGGGACACCGTAGTGCGATTCCATGGCGGCGCTCGACTCCGTCGAGCTTGGCCATGGCACCCAAGGCTTCGAGCTTGGTCCTGGTACCCAGCCGTTGGCAACTCGGTTGTCGGCATGCGGAGGGGGTATGGCTCCGCATCCACCCTATATAACGCGNNTGATCTATCCAGGGCGTCTGGCGCTACCAAGAACGGGGAAAAAACGGGGGAGCGAGATTTGGTCGACGACGCGGTCGAACCCAGCCGCCAGTCTAGCAAGGGTCGCCCGACGAGAACCGAACCCAGGGGAATAGGGAGTCCCACCGGCGGGGGCGAGATTCCCGAAGCGTCCGACGAAGCCCT
>NPIF01000781.1_pt1 | contig 106061 bp, 106 predicted proteins | sample 8637461 | NCBI WGS metagenome assembly NPIF01 (sample SAMN07420641, study PRJNA396082) | bioreactor metagenome | isolation source: sample BR12 brine-fed electro-methanogenic bioreactor BR | place: Japan: Kochi | collected 2016-12-09 | reverse complement strand
CTCCTCTTTGGAAACCAGGGTTACATAATTCCTTTATGATAGGTGGAAATCACTCCCTGTCAAATAGTACATCTGACATATCTCGACTACTTAATAGATTGCGAGAATATCGTCTCTTGATTCCAATACAAGCATACTAGCAAACACACCATTCAGAAAAGGGTCATGTTTCTGTAGAAACATGACCCTTTTCATATTTTTTCTTAGATTCAATACCCGACGAGTTCAAAACCTAGTAAAGGTATAAACATATCTCGATCGGAGTACTGACTTTTCAACTCAAAGCTTCGTAGGAACTGCTTTTTTGTTCGGATTGTGAACAGGGTCACTCTCAATATTTCGGAAGGTTTTACAACAGGCTCCGACTGCCATGGTAGAAACCACCAGAATGCCAGCAGAAATGAACCAGAACTGCAAACCGAAGCGATCAGAAAGGGGGCCTGCCATTGCCAATCCGATAGGCGTGGATAGGTAGATAATGCTCCCGAACATAGTTAACACTCGTCCCTGGTATTCATTATCAATCTTCTCCTGTAAGATGGCGTGCAGGTTTCCATCCACCATGGGAACCATGAGGCCCATTATAAAAGCAAGGATCATACTAACATACAGACCACTCTCGGGCAGCGAGCCCAAGGCAATAAGACCCAAACCAATCCCAATGGCTCCCAGAAGCATATTAATCACTTTTTTCTTGAAGCCACCCCATGCACTCAACAGGACACCACCAATGATAACTCCAATACCTGTAGCAACCTCGAAAAGGCTGTATTGGGCCGCATTCCCATTGAAGTGTTTGGCAATATACAAAGGCAGCAGTGAAAAGGCCGGTGATAGGGCGATCTTGAATACAAGCACCATGACAGTGATAACCATCATGCCCTTCCAGTTCACCAGGTAGCGCAATCCATCCCGCATATCACGCAGAACCGTCCCAACCCAGGAGCCATTCTGCTCCTCAAGTTGTTCCTGACGGGGGATGTGGGTGAAGGATACGATGCCAACCGCGATGATGGCTGTGATGACATCCACTAACAAGGAGCCCTCCACACCGATAACCTCCATCATCAAGGCACCCATTGGAGCGGAAGCCAGGTTGATGACACCTTTCACCGCCTGGTTAAGCCCAGCAATGCGCGCCAACTGCTCTTTGGGAACCATGAGCGATACCGAGGCTTGTTCTGCCGGGAAGTGGAAAGCGCCGCCAATGGCGCGGATCATCATGATGATGTAGATATACCAGACCTGTACCTGATCCAAAAAGAAGAGCAAACCCAGCAAGAGTGTCGCCAGCGCGATCAATGCATCTGCAATGATGATCACTTTCTTGCGATTGATACGGTCTGTGATCGCGCCTGCGAAAGGCTGGATGATGATCTCTGGAATGATGGCGAACATGGATGCCACCGAGAGGACGGTCGCGGATCCAGTTTCTTTAGTAAGCCACCACACCAGTGAGAACTGCACCAACGCACTACCGAATAAGGAAAGCATCTGGCTCGCCCAGAAGGGGTAGAATTGCTTCTTCCAGTCCGTTTTTTGTTGTATGGTTTCCATGCTGATCTCCTTATAGTAATAATTTGAACCAAAATTATATTGTATTAAGTTTTATCGTTTGTAAGGATTGAAAAAATGTAGAATTTTACTATTGTATAAATTTCTTAAAATCCCATTTATCATTTCAACCTTATGTTTTGTTCAATGAATAATCATGGTCGATAATAAAATGAGAATTCTACGAACAACATCATGGCAACAATTTCTGTTTCCAATCCTGTATTGCCTGCAGTGTATTGATGAATCCTCCTCTTTGAAAACTAGGGCTATACAATTTTTTTAAAGTAGGTTTAAATCACTCCCTATCCCAAAGTAAACATGGCATATCGCATGCAATCGTTCCAATCAAGTACCATTGCCTGAGAGTATTTTGGTACTTGATTCCAAATACAAGAAACCTAGTAGATGCTCCGTTCGTGAAAAGGTCATGTTTCTGTGAAAACGTGACCCTTGACCTAATTTTATGAGTTTGATTCCCTACACTGAATCATAAGCATTAAATGTACAAGCAGATCTCGATCAGAGGATCGGCTCTCATCTCAAAACTTGCTGGGAACTGCTTTTTTGTTCGGATTGTAAACAGGATCACTCTCAATATTGCGTAAGGCTTTAAAGGAAGCTCCGGCTGCCATAGTAGCGATCACCAGGATACCGGCAGAAATGAACCAGAACTGCAACCCCAAGCGATCAGAAAGCGGACCAGCCATTGCCAATCCGATAGGTGTGGATAAATAGATAATGCTCCCAAACATGGTAAACACACGTCCCTGGTATTCATTATCGATCTTCTCCTGCAAGATGGCGTGCAGGTTTCCATCCACCATAGGTATCATAAAGCCGATCACGAACGCGGGGATCAAGCTGATATACAGTCCACTCTCTGGCAGCAAACCCAGGGCAATGATAGCAATGCCAACGCCCACCCCGCCCATCATCATGGTGACCACTTTCTTCTTGAAGCCGCCCCAGGCACCCAGCAACACTCCGCCGATGATGATACCGATACCCGCCAGCACTTCAAAGAGGCTATATTGGGCAGCATTCCCATTGAAATGTTTGGCAACATACAGAGGAAGCAATGAAAAGGCTGGTGATAGGGCGATCTTGAATATGAGTGCCATGACGGTGATGACCATCATGCCCTTCCAGTTCACCAGGTAGCGCAATCCATCCCGCATATCGCGCAGAACCGTCCCAACCCAGGAGCCGTTCTGCTCCTCGAGTTGTTCCTGGCGTGGAATGTGGGTGAAGGAGACAATGCCAACCGCGATGATGGCTGTGATGACATCCACTAACAAGGAGCCCTCTACTCCAATAACATCCATCACCAAGGCACCCATTGGAGCAGAAGCCAGGTTAATGACACCTTTCACCGCCTGGTTAAGCCCAGCAATGCGCGCCAACTGCTCTTTGGGAACCATGAGCGATACCGAGGCTTGCTCTGCCGGGAAGTGGAAAGCCCCGCCAATGGCGCGGATCATCATAATGACGTAGATATACCAGACCTGTACCTGATCCAAAAAGAAGAGCAAACCCAGCAAGAGCGTCGCCAGCGCGATCAATGCATCTGCAATGATGATCACTTTCTTGCGATTGATACGGTCTGTGATCGCGCCTGCGAAAGGCTGGATGATGATCTCTGGAATGATGGCGAACATGGATGCCACCGAGAGGACGGTCGCGGATCCAGTTTCTTTAGTAAGCCACCACACCAGTGAGAACTGCACCAACGCACTACCGAATAAGGAAAGCATCTGGCTCGCCCAGAAGGGGTAGAATTGCTTCTTCCAGTCCGTTTTTTGTTGTATGGTTTCCATCATAAGCTCCTATAGACAATAATTTAAACCAAGATTACATTATATTAAGTATTATATTGATTATTATGAATAGTACATATGTAGTATTTTATTATTATTTATTTATTTGTAAATATTATTTACTCCTGATTCAATAATACTTCTGTATTGTTCAATGTATAATCATGATCGAGAAAAAGAAGAGTAGAAAATGAACAATATCATTGAGTATCGCCCGATCGGCATCATTCACAGTCCTTTCATGGACCTAGCCAACATGCCCATCCAACCCAAAGGTGCGCAGGGCATACAAGGAACTATTCATATCTACGAAGAATTCGTAGACGCGTTGCGCGACCTGGATGGTTTCTCACATATACAGCTGCTGTATCATTTTCACCGTGCTCATGGATGGAAGCCACTCGTGAAACCCTTCATGGATGATGTCAAACGCGGCCTTTTTGCCACGCGCGCACCCAAACGCCCCAACCCGATCGGGCTTTCGGTAGTACGCTTGGTTCGGATTGAGGGCAACATTCTTCATATCGAAAATGTGGATATTCTGAATGAAACGCCGTTAGTAGATATCAAACCCTATATTCCCATCTTCGACCAGCCACAAGATGTACGCATCGGCTGGCTGCAAGGGAAAGATAAACAGGTGGAAGAACAGCGCTCCGACGACCGCTTTTCGGAGCAATCTCATCAATCCTGAATGACTGCTCTTAACCAATCCGTGAGTGCTGCACTTCCATCAACACCTGCCAGGGTTTCTGGATAACAGAATCTCTCCTCGTAGACCGGGCAGGTCATCTTATCTAAGGAGTTAATACGTTTTTCTTCCGGGATTTTATTGTGCAGGTGCAGAGGGTAGCTGTAATCAGGGGATAGAAGATGGAGTTTATCGATTCCCAAACGCTCTTCCAATAACGCGCTCAATATCGCCTGATGCAAAAAGACCTGATGCAGTACGTCGCCGCAGCTTTCTTTTTGAAAAGCCTCATCCCCCACCATCTCCTCAAATACTTGCTGCCACTTTTGCATCAGTCCCATTCCCGGCTCGATCGAGAAAAGATGTGAATTGAAATAAGGTCGCAGAATCTTTTGGTCAACATAAGAAGTTATCATAAAGCTGTCCTGCTGGTGCCCAACCCGATCATAGACACCCTGCCAGAAAGGATCGATCCCGGTTGAACAAGAAGAGCCGATATTCTGGATGTGCACAGGACGGAAAGCAGCCGAGTGCCCCTCACCCAGCAGGAATTGGTCTGGGCAGTTGAAGAACAATGTCATCGGATTGCACCATACCAGCACACGAGCATCATGCTGCGTGTGTTCCTCCGCCATCGCACATACTGTCACCTTCTGCGCGAAGTAATAGTGGCTATGCGCAGTTGTAGAAAAGGGGATCAGTTCCACATTGTCCAATGCCTTTATCTCAAGCGGTACTTCCAGATCCGCTGCGTAGAAGAGAAGAAAACTGCTATTGTTTAATTGCCCTCCAAAACGACGCAAACTGGAAATGAGCAAACGCACCGCCAGCCAATCCGAAGGACGAGCTGCCAGGGTGAAGAATTTTATAACTGAATGCATACTTCCTCTTTCCTCTATTACGGACTCCAGCGCGGTTGGTAATCACAGTAGCCATTATCGGTCAAGCGCAATGTGTAACCATCCTCCAGGCGCATGACATAGATCTCACAGCCATCACTATCCCAGAAATGATCACGATAGGACATAAAAGTGATCCATTTCCCGTCCGGGGAGAAGGATGGTGCCAGATTATCACCACCAGAGGTGATGTCCACCGCCGATTCCCCTTCACCGAAGAGGAATATCTCACGATTGTGCTGGGGCTGCTGTCCGCGATAGGATGCCAAAGTCCCATCGATCGACCAATCGCTGCGCCCGCGGATGCCTTCCAGATCGGTGATCTGGCGAACATTGGAGCCATCCGCGTTCATAATGAAGAACTGCGGAACACGGCTGGGCGAAGCCGCAAACAGTATCTCGCTACCATCAGGCGACCAGATGGGATCTTTGCTGTCAAAGTAGTTATTCAGGTCACGCAGCCCACCTCCATTGCGGTTGATAATAGAGATGGTATTCTTCCCACCTGCATAGCGGGTGAAGACGATTTTGCTGCCATCGGGGGAAATGTCCGGAGCATAGCATTCCCCGATCCCGGATGTGATCTGTTGGATATTACTACCATCCAGATCCATCTCAAAGATCTCAAAACCACCATTGCGCGAGGACACAAATATGATGCTCTCGCCATCAGGCGCGAAGGAGGGATAAAAGTTCTCCGTCGAAAGATCATTCGTCAATTGTCTGCGCTGACTGCCATCGGCGTTCATGATGCAGATCTGATCATGGTTGACCTGTTTATCCACCTGGCAGGTGTATACGATCATACCCTGCGGTTCATTGGAACTGGTGGCTGTCGGTGCAACGGTTGCCGTTGGCTGCGGGGTTGCACTTGTTTGTACGGTCTCCGTTTGGACGATCTGAGTCGTGTTCTTAGGAGAGTCCGTCGGCTGTATCGTGGGAAGAACGGATGCGCCGCGGTCTTTCAGCATATTAAACCCGATCAAGATCAACGCAACCACCAAGGCAACACCCAGAACTCCTGAAGCAACCAGCTTCCAGGGGATGAACCAATCATACTTGATCGAGAGGTAGAAAAGAACCGCAGTCCCAATTCCCAGGACAAGAACCGCGATCAATATCCATATCCACCAGGCAAGCCCACTGGAACCACGCGTCGACAACACCAGGTTATAAGCAGTGTTTTGCGATGCTTGCTGTGAGCGGCTGATGACGACTCGCCAATCCCCGTGATCAGGGTTATTGACATTCACGGTTTGGGCGTTGTTGTAGGTATCTACAAGGATATCCGCATCCTGCTCACGGCGGATCTGGCCATGGGGGTCCATCAGTTTGATCTCCAGCGGAGCGCCCGTCCACGTAGTGGAAAGAAGCAGATCTGTCTGCCCGCGCGGAACAGAGATGGTCCATACAACCATATCATTGTCCTGGGTTAACTCCCCACCATCATGGAAGAGCACTTCTCCCTGGGCAGTATGCCATGCTTCGATAAATGCACCCCGCAGTTCATTTGCTTCTGTCGCCGAATAGTATGCTCCACAACCAGCCGCTTCAATGATCGCCTGCAGCAGATCAGCATTGGCGGACATGTTCTCGAGATCGTTGCCAAAGCCAACCGCATAAATACATATGCCCTGCTCTTTCAGCGATGCAGCCGTTCGCATGATCTCATGACTAAGGTCCTGCAAGAATTGTTGTGCCTTTTCTTCCCCCGATAAGCTCTCATCCTGGACAACCACATCGCTATAGGTGGGAATGCCATCACTCAGGAGGATGATCTGTTTGATATCCGCCCCAGAAGAGGCTAAGACCTGTAATGACTGCCATAGCCCATCATTCAGGTTCGTCGCACCATCAGCCGAGAGCTCATCCAATCCTTGTTGTACTAGGTCCAGGTTCGTTGTTAGCGGTTGGTGAACGGTCGCATTGAAGGAAAAACTCAACAAAGCCACACGAAAAGCATCCTCATATCCCGATACGCTTTTCTCGGTTTGGATCACATCCAGCAAACTACCTGCCGCATCCACCGTAGTTTCCAGACGTGTTTCTCCATCGGAAACCATTTCCGACATACTGCCGGATATATCAAAAAGAAATACACTGGCGATACTGGAATGAATAGATTCTCCAGTTAGGCTCTGAGATACTCCTGGTTGTTCTTTGGAACAAGCAGCAAAGGAAAAGATTATCAGGAGGATGATAGATAGCAAGAATAATTTCTTCATGGCTTGCCCTTTCTAATGATAAAAATGAATATAAAATGTTTTACTATTGGGACGAACACATGAAAAAATTATATAGAAAGGTCTTCTCAATTGCAAACAGCAGACTTTGCTATTGCAACGAGAGAAACATGATCGCGTCCAGAATGAGCACAACCGCAAACATGACGACCATCCCCCATTTCTTCTGTTGTGCATAATATCCCGGACTGACAATAGCGGTATATGCCAGCATACCGCATGCGAAATAGGAGAGCGGCAGTTTACAAGACCAGCTAAGCAAGACTGCCAAACCGCTCAAGATGAGCAGCAACCCAGTCACGATTTCTGCTGCAATATGGAAAAGAATGCGCACCGGTTCGGTTTTCACTTCGGGGATACTCTTGCTGATATAAGCCATCAACCAAAACCCAATCATTCCCACGCCAATAATAAAGAACAACAATATCACTATATTCATACAACCTCCTTACACCAGTAACGATTGTAGCGAATTAAGAGCGTTCATCATTCTACAGATGTACTATTTTTAATCTAAATATTCACGAAAAACCCTAGCGAGAACCCATGCGCGTATAATCGATCGAACCTATGTTTGCTATGGCGTTTCTATAACACAAATTCATTTGATGCAGCTTTCGTCCGTTGGGGATCTGAATTCCGAATTCCTTGTTCGCCCAACTGATATTCTGCTCAAGTTTGCATGTGTCCACTTCTTTGATGTACAACCCACTTAAACCATTGAGCTCACATAAGTTGCGTGCCAGAATGGGAATGGCGTTCTCTGCAGCCAGGACACCCAGCCCGCCGTTGGAACGGCAGGTGTTGTGCCCGATGGGCATGGATTGTCCCGAGTAGACCGCAATGCCATTCTGGTAATTATCGTGCACATAGTTGTAGCCAACTAAAGCACAGGAGTTTTGAGAGAGGGTGATGCCCGTCAGATAATTATAGGCAACCTCATTATCCAGTACCTTTCCATGAAAGCCACCATCAAAACGCATCCCGCCAAAATTGTTGCGGAATACCTGATTTCGATAAATGGTGGTTTGCGTGTGCCTGGATTGCGAGCATATACCATAGGAATAACTGTCCAGGCTCTGGTTCTTCACCAGCGCAACACGCGCATCAGCAGCGATGAAAATATTGTTGTACAGCGAGCGACTGACTCGGTTGTTGTACGCGATCACCGTACTCTCACCACCAAACTTCAATCCTTCCCCTCCACTTGCATGGATCTGGTTATCAAAAACGATAAGTTCTGCCTGACCAAGAGTTTGGATACCGCCCCAATAATTACGAGAGAAAGCACACTCCAAGACCAATCCGCCATTTCCAACACAATTCGCTGATAAACCCCAGGCATTCCCTATGAATTGGCATTGATAGGTGAGAAAATCAGATGCCCCCATGAACTGGATCGCAGCTGCACCGAAATTCTCAAAGGAACACTGTGCCGCATAACCGCTGCTTCCCTTAAGCAGCAGGATCCCGAAACCACCCGATGGAAGAATAGACTCCCCTTCATGATATCCCATGAAATGGCAGTCTTTTAAACCCACAAATCCGCTTGCTGCCGTGATGATCGTACAGTAAGGATAATTGGTTCTAAAATGGATTCCCTCGAATAGAACAACGGACAAATCCTCTCCAGTATGATTCCTTCTACTGTTCTTACTCAGATCGACCTTGAACACTTCTTTAAGTCCATATTTGTTATAGATGGTTACTTCTTTTTTCCCTGCTGCCTGCTCTGCTGTGTCGACCATGATCGCAACACGGCTCTTGATCGCGATCGTCTTGTGGACGGTGTAATCTCCCGGCTGCAGCAAGAACAAAGTGCCATCCTTTGCTTTGCGGATCGCTTTCTCTAATTGCACACCACCATCGCGCTGGCAAGGGATGCGAATTTTGATAGGATAGTCATCCGGGCGGATATGGTTGGACAGGAATTCATCCACCCTTACTCGTGCACGCTGGTTCCATGATGCGATCAATTCCTCAGTTTCAGCGGCATGGGGTGTAAATTCTGTATTTCCAAGTCGGGATGGTGTAGCTCTGTTATGACCCACATTTGAATGCTGAGTGGTTTGCATCCGACTGAAAGCCTGTTTGAAGGCGATATGGGTCGTTCTATAATTCAACGGATCACCAAGGAAATCATGCAGTGTGGAGAGTATGGAAGCATCGTAATGCATGCCTTTTTCAGTCCAATGCTTGATGATCTCATCGTCACCTGCCGGACCATCCTTCAACAATACAAAAGTGATCAGTTCTACGAAGAATGATCCATATTTTTCGATCGCATCTTTAAGTAGGAGCACGTACAACTCCTCCAGATCGACCGCGGCAGCAAAACGCTTGATCTCATCCAACACTATTTGTTCAAAAGAATCCGTGTTCGTTCCCGGTTTGGGCACGAAACGCACCAGGCGCGCCAGGATTTCACGTAAATAAAGTGGGTTGCGCACCATGGGAAGGGAAAGCAATGCCAACTGCTGTTGGAAGGTCAACTCCTTACCAACCTCATTCAATGCACGAATGACGATACCCTCCACATCCAATTCATTCAGATCTCGTTCCAGTTTCATTTCATGCCAGAAGATCACATTTTGATTTTGCAGAGAACGAATATTTGATTCCAGCCCGCGTACATCTCCCTCGCAGAAAGCAAGCAGCGAGACTTTTTCCGAAAGTAGTGGATAATCCCAACTTGTATCGATCAGGTTCAGATCACTACGCCCAAAGCCATCCAATAACAGGATCACTTTTCTACCATCCGGGATCGATCGGGCGAACAATCGCAGCAGTTCTTGGAGCGGTGCTGGGCGCGTGGATGCTTCTTCGATCAGGTCCTTTAGTTCCTGTCCACCCGGTCTGCCCATGACGCGAGCTATTTCCCATGCCACATGGCGCACTATATCCATCCCCTTCTGGTCAGGATCTGAAAGTTTGAGATTATGCGTGATGACGATATCGGCACTAGCCGCAGAACGATGGTGCGCTGCCCAATGGCACATGAGAGCGGTCTTGCCCACTCCCTCAGGACCTGTCACCAGAATGGGAGTATGCGGTACTTCATGCATTGCAGAATCTATGAATGAGAAATCCTCAGCTTGAGGAATATAAGTCGGGGTCAGTTGAGAGATATACCAGCGATGCTGCTCAAGAACAGGTTTAAACAGGTCATCCTTGTTTACAAATTGGGGGAATTTCTGTTCAATATAAAGAGATACATCATTGTAAAGCAATTGGCTCAGTTCACGTGGAGAATCATAAGAATCCATAACCTTTACATCAGGATATTTTTGGGAGAGATCAGCCACTCTATGCCGCAAGGCTTGCGCTTGCTGCGCTGTCTCACTGGCGGTATCCTCATCTGGTTGTGGTTCTCGCAAGTAGAAAAGGGAGAGGTGTGGTCTATCGTTATTATCATTTGTCAGAGCGTGCAAGATCTCGATCTCTGTCATACTGTGCATCTCACCCGTTCTCTCCCATTGGCAAGTATATCCATACTGATAACCCAATAATCCAACGAAGATGAAGTGCTGCGATTGGCACTGGTTGATACGCTGCAAGCAGGCTCGTACAAGATTTTCAGAGGTGGTCGTATCTTCTGGTGTGATACCCCACCGGAGATCAACAACAGATAGATTCACGCCGCGCTCTTGACACATCTTTCTCAGCCTGGGCAGACAGTCATTGACCAACGCATCTCGGTCAGACTGCATATCTCGAAAAGTAGATGAAAGGAAAATGGTCAGATCTTGCGATAACATCTCCACTGTCTTGTAATATACAGGATTGTTTTTCGATGATAAGAGATCCTGCATATATTTCCTGGCTTTCTCTCCCCCGATCTGACCCAACGACCAGATGATGGTGGATTGGAACTGCCCGGGAAGCTGCCTGGCGGCGTAAATAAGGTCTGTGACTCCTTTCTCACTCCTGGTCTTGCCAATGCAGGTTAATGCATCAATCATGGTCAAACGATACAGTTCAGGATCAATGAGACCAATGTTGTGATAGCCAACCAGAACCATGATGATCGGAAGAAGTTCAGGTAAACACTGTGCATCTCCGATATGTCCAAGAACGCGGAATAATTTGCTCAAGCGCGTCTCATTCTCGGCAATCGGTTGTCCGGAGGAAAGTACTGCCAACCAATTATTGGCGATCTGAAGAGTACGTTTCAACACACTAGGAAGGGCAAGGCTACCCAACCTGCCCAATGCCATGGACGCCATCATGCTGGAAAGGTCATTATAGGAGAGCAAGACTTCAAGAAGAACTGGAATTGCTTTTTCTACCCCAGGTTCCATCGCTAACAATCCAAGATGGTTGATAGCACTGCAGCGTGTAAAGAGATCCTGGTGATCGACATTCCTGATGAGTTCAGAAATATCCTCTTCCTTGAGGAATGTGTGCAGATATTCCATATTGGGCATGTTATCTCCTCCCTCCATTTACTGTGATGTTCTTATGGAGTAATTATTACCTTCAGAAAATAGGTGAAGATCATCATCTTCCGAAGATATTTCAGTAATTAACGACTTAGGTTGATTATATGGATAGTGACTGATTCGTCAATAAAACATCCATTAAGCTTACATTCCAAACGATTTTTCAAGAGGCAAAACTTTTTGCGCTTTCTCACGTATAAAATAATGTAATTTTTGAAATTAAAAAGAAAGGTGTATCATGTTCCTAACTAGTCTAGTGTTCCCATTAAGCATCACAGTTATTCTCATAGTTTTGGCAATCTTTCTGATTTCCAAGAGTAAAAAGGGCACTCATCGAGAGATGACTACCGCTGAAGCTCAAACCTTCCTCATCCTTGGTTTTTGTTTCTTCCCATTTGGGATCGTCATGTGGTTGGTATTGGACCAACCAGGATTCATAGGAATAGTAGGAATGGGTTTTACCTTCCTCATCATCGGCCTATCGAATCAACAAAAAAAGCAGAAGTAGATCAACGTACCGAATTGACATGGTCCAATTCCTGGATCATGTCAAGAAAAACCGCAACGATAGCCGGGTCAAATTCGGTCCCGGCTTGTTCTTTTATATACTGCAGAACGTTTTCATGCAGCCAGGCCTTTCGATAGGGTCTATCGGAGGAAAGAGCGTCGTAGACATCAATCACAGCAAACATGCGCGCTGCGAGAGGAATACTTTCGCCGCTCAAACCCTGGGGATAACCAGATCCATTCCAACGTTCATGATGCGAATAGGGAATATCCAGCGCAGGGCGCAGATATTCGATAGGGGAAAGCCATTCATATGCATATTTCGGGTGCTGCTTGATTGTCTCCCACTCTTTTTCATCAAAATATTCTGTTTTGTGAAGAATATCATCAGGAATGACCAATTTCCCGATATCATGCAATAAAGCCCCACGCCATATATGGATACGTTCCTCCTCTGGTATTCCCAAGCGTTCCGCGAGCAGCATAGAGAGATCGGCAACTCGCTTGGTATGGCCGGCAGTTTCTTTTTCCCGCATTTGCAGAGCAGTGCTCCAGCCTTCGAGAGTACGGTCATATGCCAGAAATAGATCCTCAGTAGAAGCTCGCAAATCACGGTATAGTTTGGCGTTGTTGCTGGCAACCGCAACTTGCGCTGCCAGTGCCTGCATGATGCGCAAGTCTTGTGTGTCAAAAGCATCAAGTTGGTAGCTATATACCTGGATAATGCCCACGACATCATTTTCCAGTATGATGGGCACCAGAAGCCCAGATCGAATAACTGCTTTAGGGGGATTTTTTATCAGTTGATCAGCCTGCTTGCTATCGTGCATAAGGCTTTTTTCTGTGACATAGAACGCATCTGCATCAAAACCCTTTTCCTTTTGAATATCCTTGATCAAGATAGGCTTGTGCTCGTGAATAACCTGACTTTGCACGTCCATTCCCTCCTTTTCCAGGGGGAGCAGTGGTAACTTTTCTGTTTCGAGCCGCTCGCCATCCAAACGACCATAGGTGCAGCGGATCATTTTTTCGTCTGAGTCAAAGGAAGAGATTATCAAATAATCACAATCCATCAATTGCGAGATCCCATCATACAAGTGATCGTAGATGGTGTTGATATCGAGGGAACTGCTGATCATCTGGTTGATCTCATACAATATCCGAATTTCCTGGTTGCGCTGCTCAATTAGGGCATCATTTTGTTTTTGCGTTGTTATATCCCTGGCAACCAGAATAAGGTGTTGAGCACTTGATCCTTCATCGATCAGATTAGCACTCACTGTATACCAAACTTTTCCACCTGAGGGGGTGATGATAGCAAATTCTCCATATTGGGGTGCTTGCCGTTGATATACCCTTTCAAGCATTGCCTTAAAAGTCGTTATTGAATCCTCAAAAATGAGATCAAAGATATTACTCTCTTCGTGTGTTTGTCCAGCAAACACGCTTGGTATTTTATTTATGAAATAGATGTGACCATCACGATCAATCGTGAGAATAATATCTGGGGCAGTCTCGATCAATGTGCGAAAGCGATGTAAATTAACGCGGGATCGCTCTTCCGCATAAAACCGCAATTCCTGATCCACGATCACATTTCCCAAGATCGCCGTTGCTGCCGGGAATACGGTTAAATAGGCAATGGCTATATTGCTCAACACTTCCAAATATATACCGCCAGGAAGCGTAACGAACCAAAGTACCAAAATAGAATGAATGATCAATCCAAAGATCAATAAACGCATGAAGGAAAGCTGGCGTAAGCGATCCTTGAGCATGTAGCGGAAGATGACACCCCCACCGGCTGAGATAAGGATCGATCCTACCCCGGTGAATGCCCCGCTTCCCCCCAGGTAGATACGATAGACGGACGCTATGATCGCGGAAATTCCTGCCACTATGGGACCGCCAAACAACCCCCCGATGCTCAATACCACTGAGCGGCCATCAAAGATCACTCCCGGATTGAACTGCAGGGGGGACATCATCGTACTGAGGGCAACTGCGCCGAAAAGGATTCCGCGGACAACCTGCCCCAATACTGAACTGCGGATCCAGCGATGGTGGATCAGGCTCTGCAAGATCCCCAAGATCAACAGCAAAGCAGCATTATTGATAATGTCAATGTAGATCATGCAACCTCATAAGAATAACCAATAAATAACCACACCTACTAAGTTTATAAGAAAATTTCTAGCTTGACTATCTTTTAAGGAAATAATCGATCAACTTCATCAGAAGAATGATAGCCAGCGCTGGCACCAACACACCTGCCAGGCAAAGCAGACCAAACAACATGGCATTGCGCCCATAAATGAACCAGATCAAACCCAAGCCAAGTGTGAAAAGGATGATGAAGAACCCCACCATCATCTCGCGCTTCACTTTTTTCGAATAGCTCTCATTTTCAGAAGGCAATGTATCCCTACTCTTCTTTTGATTATAGATTCTATACCATCGTATCCTCAATAAATGTCGGAAAAGCATTAACTATCCACTCCCAGGAGGAATCTCATTGACTTTCACGCTGCACCTCCTGTAAACTTAGAAACATGTTGGCACACATCTTTTCATGTGCCATCCTAGGGTTGGATGGAGTCGTTGTTGATGTCGAGGTAGACCTGGCGAATGGGTTACCGGGGGTGATCATCGTGGGGCTGCCGGATGCTGCTGTGCAAGAGAGCAAAGAACGTGTCCAATCCGCCATACGCAACTCTGGACTAATCTTTCCAAGGAAGAGAGTGCGGGTGAACCTTGCTCCCGCATCGGTACGCAAAGAGGGTCCTGCCTACGATCTGCCCATCGCACTTGGGGTCCTGGCGGCCTCAGATCAGATCCCCATACACAGCCTTGAGAAAACCCTAGTGGTGGGAGAATTATCCTTGGATGGCTCTGTACGACATGTGCGCGGAGTGCTCCCTATGGCTGCCATGGCACGCGAGATGGGATACAAACAATTCCTTGTGCCCGCATGTGATGCTTCTGAAGCAGCCCTTATCCCAGATATCAAGATCATCCCGGTTGAACATCTCTCTAGTCTTTGCGCCATTCTTAATCGAAAAACCGAGCTACCCATCCAAAAAATGGAGAAGAAGGACATTCCCCCAGCCTGGGAACTGACTGATTTCAAAGAGATCAAAGGGCAGGAACATGTCAAGCGCGCTCTTGAGATCGCGGCAGCCGGGGGACACAACATTCTCATGATCGGACCACCCGGTGCTGGGAAAACCCTGCTGGCGCGCGCCCTGCCCGGGATCCTACCTTCGATGAACATCGAAGAAGCATTGGATGTGACGCGTATCTATTCAGTAGCAGACCTGCTGCCAAAAGAGATTCCCCTCATCCAAACACGCCCCTTCCGTGCTCCGCATCACACTATTTCGCATGCAGGACTGGTGGGCGGTGGCAACTGGCCGCATCCCGGTGAGATCTCGCTCGCCCACCGGGGCATTCTCTTTCTGGATGAATTGCCAGAATTCAGCAAGCAGGTGCTTGAGGTGCTCAGACAGCCACTGGAGGATAAGGTCGTCACTATCAGCCGGGCGCGCGGCTCTTTGACCTTTCCTGCTAATTTTCAATTGATAGCAGCCATGAATCCCTGCCCGTGTGGATATTATGGTGATGGTAGTCATCCCTGCAGCTGTTCCCCATCAAAGATCAATAAATACCAGAAACGCATATCTGGGCCACTGCTGGATCGGATCGACATCCATATTCAGGTGCCCAGGGTTGCATATCGCAAATTAAGCGATCAGCGCGCTGGTGAAAGTTCAGCGGCGATCCGCAGCCGTGTAGAAGGAGCGCGCCAGCGGCAGCTAGCGCGCTTCAAACAGACCGGAAGCCAAAATAATCCCATCTATGCCAACGCTGATATGCGCAATGTGGATATACGAAAATACTGCCCATTGGATGAAGATGGAAAAAAATTGATGGAAGCCGCCATGCGCCAGATGCAACTGACCGCGCGCGCTTATTTCCGCATCCAAAAACTTGCCCGCACCATTGCCGACCTGGCTGGAGAGGAACGCATTCTCTCCTCCCATCTGGCAGAAGCGCTGCAATATCGACCACAAGTCCTATGATCTTCCACATGTCATAACGAAAGAGAATTTTTTCAATTTACACTATTCACCAGCGAAGAATCCTTATTCGATCCAGGCGATGATCTTCTCGATCTGCCCCATGAGAGTGGTTAGGTCGTATTTCTGTGCAAGATCTTGTGCTTCATGGATGGCTTTTCTGGCTTGATCGATGCCTCCCGCCTTTGCCATCTGGATAGCATAATTTCCCAACGCTCCCGCCAGACCGATCTCATCCTGCAATGTCCGGTAGAGCATGATCTGCTCCTCGAAAGCATTTTGGGCTCGATCACTTTCTTGCAGCTTGCCATAGAATGCCCCCAAATTTCCCAGCGAGTGTGCCAAGGAAGTTTGATTCCCCACTTCACGACACAATTCAATCTTCTGCTCCAGCAGGTCGATCGCCTCTTGGCGTTCACCGATATCGAACATGGCATTTGCCCTGTTCCCCATCGCACGCAGCTCGCCATCCACATCTCCCAACTCATGGAACAATGCTTCAGCTTGCGTGTGATACGCAATTGCCTGCTCCTGATCGCCCGCCGCGCGGTAGATCATCCCCAGGTTACTCAAACCGTTGGCGATAACATCTTGTAGATCATGCTCGTATCCGATTTCCATTGCCTGTTGATAGTAGGACAACGCATTAACCAGATCGCGATCATCGTAAAAGAACATACCCAGCTTCTCCAACAGGCGAGCCGTCTCAGGATGGGCTTCGATTTCCGTGAATGATCGCAGTGCATTCTCCAGCGCTGTTCGGGCTTGTTCCCATTCACCAACGTCCATCAGGGCATCCGCGTAATTCTCATACGCTTCTCCCAGGTAGGCAGTCGTTGTGCGACCACGCGCCGTCTCGATCTGCGTTTGGAACATGTCCAGCGCCTCATCGTACCTCTCCAATGCCTGGCAGCAGCGCGCCGTACCCCCCAGGGCATCAGCCAGCAATTGCGAATCATCCAGGTCCAGTGCAAGGATCTGCTGCTGCTGGAACAATTCCAAAGCCTGCTCATAATCCGCCTGCTGGTAGGCAAATTCCGCCATACCCCACAGGCAGACAGCAAGCATATCATTTCTGTACAGCTGGTCACTCAGCAGCGCACATTCCTTGAAATAGGGCTGGGCTGCCTGCAGGTTGCCCAGCGTTTCATGCAGCAAGCCGAGATTGAAAAGTGCGTTGTTCAGGGTTTCCTGCACTCCTGTCCTTCGCGCAAGGGAACATTGTTCCTGGTAGATCTCCAGAACTCGTGGATAATTCTTTCTCTCGAATTCGATGTCTGCCTGCACTTGCAAACCGATCAAAAGGGTTTCAGCATCCGCAATAGACCGGCTGATCCTGATCTGTTCTTCGATCAGCGAAGAAGCTTCATCCAGCTTTCCCATATCCTTGAATATGAGCGCTTTTCCACGTAAAGCAAGGCTGATGCCTTCCTGGTTACCGATCTTCTGGCTGAGCGTCAGCTGTTGGTTGAGATAATGTAATCCCTCCTTCAATCTCCCCAAGGAAGCCAGTATGAGCCCCTGATTCCCCAACGCGCGCTGCAGTGCATAGAGATCGCCCAGCTCGCGGCAGATTTCCTCTTGCTGATGGAATAGACGCAGAGACTCCTGTACTTTCCCCAGCTGCGAGAGTATCCGGGCACGGTTCCCAAGGGCGGCCTGCAATCCCTTCTTGTAGTTGTATTGCTGGCAGATCTCGATCTGTTGTTGATGAGCTAATTGCGCTTCTTCCAGCTTGTTTTGAGCGTAGTATACCAATCCCTGGTTGTTCAAACTGGATTGCAGGTCAATGAAATTCCCCGTCTGTTGGGCAATGTCCGCTTGCTGCTTGAATAGTGACAATGCTTCTTCATATTCTCCCAAACGCATCTTGCCCAAGGCGCGCTGCCCGATCGTTTGCCCCAACAGAAAGGGATTATCCATTTGCTTATAGATGGCAGCTAATTTATCCTGGATCAGTAAATATTCCTGAACGTATCCCGCATGATAAAAAAGACTGGCGAGATTCGCCAGGACCAGGGGAATCTCCTCGATGCGATCCATCCAATCCTGATATGTGGCCACCATACGGATGGGACTGTGCTGCTCGATCTGGCTCCAATAGAACTGCACATCGTAATCATTGGTATACCAGCTGGTCGAGAAGAATGCAGGATCAGCCAATAAGTCTGCCAGGCGCTGCCATGCTTCCCCCTGGCACAACTGCCAGGCTAATTCATCCAAGCGGCGCTCACTTTCCTCCTGCTGCTCAAAATAATCAGCCAGCTTAAGATGTTCTGCTTTCTTTGAGTCATCTGAATCAAGATAGCGTTCTTCGACAGCCGCGCGGAAATATTCGTGGGAGAAGGTGTACAAGCCTGCTTTATCCAGAAGCACATTTTCGATCGCCAGGTAAAAGGGAGAGTAGATCGCATGCGGCAGCGGCTGGTTCTCTTTTCCCAACAGATCCAGCAACTCCGCTTCGGACAATCCGCGTCGTGCTGCCCATAAGTATGACAGGCTGTCCGCAACAAGCCCTGATCGATCTATCTCAAAATCATTTTCACAGCGTTCCAACAGAAGATCGTAAAGAGCTGGTATATCTGGAGCTGCTAAATATTTTTTGATTACATTTCCGATCTCCTCATATACCCCATACTGCCGAAGCTCATCCAGAAGTGTCTTAAGATATAGGGGATTCTGGCACTGCGGTTTGGAGATGATGAACTCGATCCGTTCTTCATCCAGAGATTTGGAGTACAGCGAAAGATATTTATTGAGAAATTCCCGTCTATCTTGTTTCGACATGGGCTGCACTTCCAGGCTCTCCCATGCACGACGAGATAACTCGTTTGCGACCGGGCCCGGCAACGTGGAAAGATATACCTTCACATTATCAGGAAATTGATTGGGAAGCCAGGTGAGATCGACCTCCGTCTTGCCAGTAAATAATTGATTAAGAGCATCGATCACAAGAACACAGCCACCCAACCGGGAGACAGATTGCACCGCCAGGGAGAATTGATCCTTTAGTTCCGCATACTTCTGTGGGACTTCAAGGTCCAAAGAAAAGATGCGATTGAACTCATGGATCAAGCGTGTCAACAGACTGCGCACATCCGCGCTGGCAGAAGAAGATCCCATAAAATGATAGATGACCTTCTCATCGGGAAATGCGCGAAAATGCCCCACGATCCAATTCGCCAGCAGGGCAGATTTTCCGCTGCCGGATCGTCCGGTGATGACCAGCGGTGTCGTTCCTTTATCAAAATGCTCTTCCATTTTCTCCAGATAGCGCTCCCCACCAATATATATCCGGGATAGTTCTTGGATGTAGGAATGCTGCTCGAACACCTCCCTCGCAATAGGATCAGGTCTGGTTTCAGGAGGGAACAAGCGGTCCACCAGTTTCGTGAGGTCATCCAGCACCATCTGCCCTAAATGTTTTGGATCGCTGAATTTTTCCTGAAGCGGGAAATCGCTCTTCTTGATACGTTTTTTTAGTTCATGAAGCTTTGCTTTACGCTCCTCTACCAGCTCCCATGCGCGCGCTTCACCGTATTTTTTTATTTCTTCGGGAGCCGGTGTTTCTAAATAGATATTGCGTTCCGCATCAGGCAACATTTGAATGAATTGTGGATCGCGGAAATAGAAATAAGCGTGAGATTCCATGGCGGGATCGTTCAACACCCCATGCAAGATCTCCAATTCTGTAACAGAGCGACCCGCATGCTCCGCAAGCCAGGGCTGCTGGTCAAGCAGATCTATTGGCAGATCTTCGGGGATCCAACCATATCTCTCTCCCAGCAGACCGATGAAATATGGACGACAGCGATGGATCTCACTCAAGCAAATCGGAAGGACTTTTCCTTCTGATTTTTGTTCTTCGGTGATCCCCCATCGCAAATCCACCTCACTCCATATCACACCACGTTCTTCACATATCTTCCTGATCTGAGGGAAGATGAATTTGATCAACTCATCCCTCTCCGCCTGCATATCGCGAAAAGTCGAACTGATGAACACCCGCAGAACCCGTGGTTGTATATCCTGGAACATCACTTCCTCCCAAAAACAAAAAGCGAGAAACCCATCATGAAAATAATGGGAAAATGCTCGGTGGTGTATCTATATCAAGTAGAAGCTATTGTTTACAAATAATCTTTTTCCAAAAGCCAATCTTAGAAGTGGATTGGCAATGACTTAGCGTGGCCTAAAATTTTCTCTCATCTTTTGTAAGATGTAATCAGATTCAGTGAAATGCAGAGTATAGCTTGACCCCATGGTCTTTTGATAGGCTTTCACTGCCATCCCGATGGCACGCGCGACATCCATCTCGCTGGGTTCTGGAGCAAGGGCAACCAATAATGGTGTCACACCTGTCTTCAAATATTCTTGTGCATCCTCCCTAGGTATGCCTGGATCAATATCGCCGATCTTTTTCATGCAACTGTCACAGATCCACCATCCGCTCTTGAAAGAAGCTAACCGCTCTACGGTTTCAATAATTCTTTTCACCATTTCTTTTTCAGCATTACGGATCTTGGAAAGGTCCAGCATGATCCCATAACTAGCGACAATGTTCCAATATCCTGGCGATTTGATGATCTCTATGGTCGGTAAAATATGCCCTTCCCCCTTCTTACATTCGTTGTTACAAACATCACACACCATCTTTTTTCTCGGCATCCTTCGCTCCTTATCTTTATTCCCCTGCACTTGCAACAGTTGGAGAGTAATATGTACGAGTGCAGACAGGATCTTTTTGCTTAACTGCAGTGGACCCCAAGCGGGAGAACGTTGAAATAATATTGACGATATAAAGTAGCTTTGATGGGATTGAAAGGTTGCGTAACGATTAACGCGATCTACGGAATGGATGAAGCATGAATGACATCACGCTTGCCTTTATCCATATCCCAGGTGGGTAAGCTTACTAAGACTATAGCATTAACCGATGTGGAGAGCAATTGTTACAGCAGGGCTTGCAAGAATATTGTCGATATTATTGAATATGGGAAAGAAAAGTGTGCACGCGTTCCATCACAAGTGTAGAAGTTGCTTCATTCGTTTCAAGGGTCATCCCACCCTGATAACCTATCTGCTCCAATACATTCTGTATCATAGGGTACTCAAATTGGCCCCATTGAGGGATACAGCGTTTTTCATCCGCCAGGTGGAAATGTTCCAAGTAGGAACAGGCAGAACGAATCGCTTCCCCAAAATCCTCCCCCTCCAGCTTCATGTGATAGGTATCAAGCACTATCCCTATGCCAGGTATCTGCAATCGATCCAGAAATGCGACCACTTCCCCGACCCTATTGTGATAATTGAGCTCAAGCGCATTGAGAGGATCAAGCAAGATCATTATCCCGTCTTTTTCTGCCTGAGCGGCGCACTTCCTCAGACAGGAAGCCAGATTCTCTTCAACTTCCGCATAGCTTTGCTGCTCTCTTTTCCAACCCTGGATCCAGCCGACGATGAGATATGGTTTTCCGTACCCGGCAGCAAAATGGCTCACCTCGATAAAACGCCGCACAGCTTCATTGCGTTCTGCCTGCGTGGGAGAATTGAAGGTGACGTGGTGTTCAGTTGTGATGGCGCCCGTGCGGAATGCGAATATCTCCAAATCATTATCCGCCATGAGATCTAGAAAGTCCCTGGTGGGTATTTTGGCAGGATGGGCGATCAGCGGTTCGATTCCGTGAAAACCCGCCCTCGCAATAGCGCCAAGGATATTTTCCCATTCCTTCAAAGAATACGTATCCAGGTGGGGTACAGCCCAACCAAAGCGCATCTTTTCTCCAAATATAGAACTGTGATTTTAATTAACCGGTAGAAAATTGTGAGTGATGATTTTTCATCACTCACAGAATCCGATCTAAACTTACTTCAATTCTTTCGCCCACTCTTCAGCACGCTCCAGTTCTCCCTCCGCCAGTGGTCCTTCAGTATCCAATACAAAGAATCCCTCTGGTTCGGCAGCGATCTGTGCACCATGCTGCTTCATTTTCTTGGTAATGACTGGAGCAGCATATCCACCCAGCTTGACCATGAAGCGAAGCACGCCTGATTTTATTTTCTCGGTCGGGATGCGCGTGTCAAATGCTGCCGCTTTGACCTCCTCTAGATTCCCTGCCGCCAGATCCTTCAAAAAAGCAGCGATCCCTTCGGTTGGACGAAAGCCACGCGTTGGTGAACCCACCAGCAATAGGTCAAGTCCGGTCAGATCTTCTGAAGTCACTTCGCTTACTTTCAGGACCTTCGCTCCTTTTCCAAGAGCGGCACCCATCGCTTGAGCTACCTTCTCTGTGTTACCAAATACTGAATCATAGATTACCAATGCTTTCATATTTACAACTCCTATAAATGAATTCTATGCATTCATTATAGATGCTCATAAAAGCCTGTGAAAGACCTTTTGCAGGTTGATTCATATTTATATAATAAATACATGCAACAAGACCCAAGCATAACGTGTCTGGTCTGCCAGAAGCACCGCGGAGAGATCATTATCCCGGGAGGGTTCATCCATCTAGATGACCTCATCTTCATTTCTCATGCTCCTCTCTGGGGAGGAGAAATGGAACATTATCTCGGGCATATTTTTCTCGAGACCAAACGGCATGTATATGAGATTGGCGACCTAAGCCAGGATGAGGCAGCCCATATTGGGATACACACCACCCGGGTAGCCCAAGCACTGTTGGCAATCCTCCCAATGGAGCATGTCTACACTTTTGTGATCGGCGATGGAGCACCGCATTTTCATGTACATATCATTGGCAGATATAATAATGCCCCCAGGGAATATTGGGGACCTCGCGTAGATGAATGGCCGCAAGCACCGAAAGGGAAGAATGAGGATATCGCAAAACTGAGCGCTAAGATAAAAAAGTATTACCAGGAAAAGAATTGGTGAGAAGTATTATGAACATTTGGAGAAGATATTTTCACGCCACCATGCATCCCAATGCATATCATGGGCATCTGAAACGGGGACCTTTCTTTGAGGGATGGTATTACAAGATGATATCAAAAGATGGAGCACAGCGCTTTTCCATCATCCCCGGTGTCTATATAGGAAGGGACACATCCGACTCGCACAGCTTCATCCAAGTACTGAATGGAGTGACTGGAAAATCGCTTTATATCCCCTATCCGTACGAAGCCTTTCAAGCCAGTCAGGATGTCGTCAATGTCGCCATTGCTGACAATTTCTTTACGATGGATGAGATTCACCTGGATATCGAGCATGCGGAGATCAGCCTGCATGGGGATGTTCAGTTCCATGAACAAAAACCCTTCCCGGTGAGCGTCACTTCTCCTGGCATCATGGGCTGGTTCGCCTGGGTGCCGGCTATGGAATGCTACCATGGCATTGTGAGCATGGATCATGTCCTGGATGGAAGCCTTCACTATAATAAGGAAAACATCACCCTTACCGGAGGACGGGGATATATCGAGAAGGATTGGGGGAAAGCCATGCCAAAAGCATGGATATGGATGCAAAGCAACCATTTTACACAAAAAGGTGTCAGCCTGAGCGCTTCCATCGCGACCATTCCCTGGTTGGGTTTCTCGTTCAAAGGTTTCATCGTCGCGCTGTTGCTAGATGACGGTCTGCACCGTTTTGCCACCTACAATGGGTCAAAGATAGACAAGTTGATGGTCGATGCAAGTAAGGTGCAGATCAAGTTCAGCAATGCCAAAGAGCGCCTGCATATCAACGCAGAAAGAGTTGAAGGGAGCAGCCTGCAGGCTCCTACAGTACGACAGATGGATCGCCGCATCATGGAAACCCTTTCCGCAAAAATTCATGTCAAGTTATATAAAAGAAATAAAGGAAATTGGGAGAAAGTATTTGATGATCAAGGTTTGTATGGTGGATTGGAAGTTGTCGGAGGTTTAGGTACATCAAAACATACATAAAAACCATCAACACTAGTACAATGTTAAAGACCGTCTACAAGAGGAACGATATTGTATTTTTCATCGTTTAACATACAATAATAATGAATATAGAGGAGGAAGCAATGAGAAAGTCGTCATTTTTCACGATCGCTAGTATATTCTCTCTGGCAGTCATTTCTGTAGCATGCAGTTTTCCCTTATTAAAGAGCAGCAGTGATGAGGTGGTCATTCCCACACTGGAACCCCAAGTCATCACAGTGATCGTCACCCAGGCTCCCGAGGAAGCAGAAAAAGATGCGCCAGTCGCTACCACTGCCCCTGCGACGGTAGTAAGCCAGAAAGCAGATTTCGATGGGGAATGGACCATCTGGATGGGCGACAGCAGCAAAGGCTATACCCTGCACTTCCTGGTACAGGGAGACAAAATAAGCGGAACGACCGTAGTTGAGAATAAGAACTCGATCTCCTTCATTGGCACCATCCAAGAAGACGGTACAACCGTAGAGGGTGTCTGGGAGAAGACAGACGGAACATCCGGGGAGTTCAGCATGTTCATCAGCAGTGATGAAGATACGTTCACCGGGAATATGGACAGCAGCAAGGCATTCTGCGGAAGCCGCAGCAGCAGTCTGCGACCAGCAACCTGCTTGGAATAGATTTTCAATAAAAGATTCGATTGAGGCAGGATATTCCTGCCTCTTTTCATTTAACCAGCCAACACATCGCGCAAGAATGAAATCTGCTCCAATTCATGATGTGACCCACCGCCATCGTGTTCATTGAAATCATAAGCACGGATGGATCGTGGTCCGGCGTAGTGGTTGTAAGCAGCATATACTGTTGATGGAGGACAAATAGTGTCCATCAAGCCGGTGCTGAACAGCGCCGGGGCATTTGCACGCGCTGCAAAATGCATCCCATCAAAATAGGACAGGGTCTGAAAAACACGCGGCACCCTATCGCGATGGGTCTTGCAAAAGCCCTGGATCTCACTATATGGTGAGGAATCGGTGATAGAAACAGCTCGTTTGAAATGGCACAGAAAAGGAACATCGGGCATGACTGCAGCCAGGTCATGAACCAGACCGCTGACTGCCAATGTGATCCCCCCACCCTGACTTCTACCTGTGACTGCGATCCTCTTAGGATCCACACCGGGTAAGCCGCGCGCTGCTTCAACCGCTCGAACAGCATCAACAAAAACTCGCAGATAATAATATTGACTTGGGTCCAAAATACCCAATGTCATGAAGCCGGGAATGTGCGGACTGGAGCCAACATCTGGGATGTCGGGTGTATCTCCTTGCAGCCAAGTGCTGCCCTGCCCACGTGTATCCATCACCAGGGTTGCATATCCGGCACTAGCCCACAAGAGCCAATCGGTGGGATATCCCCTCCCACCACCATATCCGATATAGTTGACCACACAAGGCATCTCAGTATCCACTCCAGCAGGGTGGATGAACCAGGCTTTTATAGGTTGTCCCCCATATCCAGAAAATGTGACATCGTAGGTCTTGAGCATGGCCAGACCATAATCAACTTCTTTTAATTGGAGATCGAGGGCGAATTCCTGTGAAGCTTGAACGGCACCCTCCCAAAACACATCAAAATCCTGTGGTTCATTTCGCGTTGGTTTATAGCGTTCTAATTCCTCAACAGGCATATCAAAATACATAATTTCATACCTCCTTCATCTACACGACCATTAAAAGATAATATTGCTTGAAAACCACCCCAAAATCTTATATAATGTGGGAACAAGTGGAGAGAAATGGGTGAAAGTGGAGCGCCGGTTCAGTCCGGCGTTCTAGCTATTCCAAGAGGTAGAACAAATGTTCTTCGGGCAGTACGAACACACAATCGATGAAAAAGGGAGACTGACCATCCCTGCCCGTTTTCGCGACGACCTTGAAAAAGGGACGTACATTACTCTTGGATTTGATAATAATCTGATGTGTATGAGCGAGCATAATTTAAATATATTATCTCATAAACTGCGCACACATAACATCATGGACCCATTTGCTCGGAAACTGCGTCGTATGTTCTATTCCTTCGGCGTATTCGTTGAATCCGACAAAGCTGGCCGTATCCTCATCCCGCAGAACCTGCGCGACCGGGTGACATTGGATTCGAACGTGGTCATCACAGGTTCAGGAGATTATTTCGAGATCTGGTCTTCATCCCAATGGAACGATGAAGCGGATCAACTACAAAATTCTGACCTGAAGGATAAGAAACTTGAGTATCTTGACCTCACGTTTGAGGAGTCATGATGCCATCCGATCGGGTCTTTCCTCACACACCAGTACTAGCACAAGAAGTTTTAGTGTCCCTGGCGCCTGAAAGTGGTCATCGCTACATCGATGCCACAGTTGGAGCGGCGGGGCACGCACAGGCGATCCTAGAAGCCAGCCATCCTGATGGAATGTTGATAGGTCTGGATGTGGATAAAAATGCGCTGGCAATTGCAAGGGAACGTTTGGCCCCATTTTCAAAGAGAGCGCATTTATTTCATCTCTCCTACACGGGGATAGCCCAGGCATTGCTAAATGTGGGTTGGGATGGGATGGACGGGATCCTGTTTGACCTCGGCGTCTCATCCATGCAAGTTGATACCCCGCAAAGAGGGTTCTCCTTCGTTAAAGACGGTCCGCTGGATATGCGTTTTAACGAAAATGATTCACGCAGTGCTGCCGATATCATCAACCATTGGAGTGAAGATGACCTGGCTGACATCATCTGGGAATATGGCGAAGAACCCAGATCACGCTCGATCGCACACGCGATCAGTCAATCCCGCCCTTTAGAGACCACCAAACAATTGGCTGATCTTGTGCTGGATGTGTATCATGGGCAAAGAGGGAAAACACACCCTGCCACTCGCACTTTTCAAGCGGTGCGTATCGCCGTAAATGATGAGATGAATGCCATTCAAAAGGGGCTTGAACAAGCGCTTCGCTTCCTTCATCCTGGAGGAAAGATCGCGGTCATCTCATTTCATTCACTTGAAGACCGCATTGTGAAGAACTATTTTCGGAGAGAATCAAAGAACTGCATCTGCCCCCCCGAACAACCGGTGTGTGTGTGCGGGCATAAAGCCAGCCTCACCATTCTCACAAAAAAACCGATCACAGCCAAAGACGATGAAATAAAGAACAATCCCCGATCGCGCAGTGCAAAATTACGGGTTGCACAGAAAATCGGATGAAATAATATGGCAAAGAAACTGGTACAAGCATACAAACAGACTCCGCGCAGAAAACAGATCCAGAGAATGGGTCTGTATATCCTGCCCATTGTCACGCTTGCGACTGTCTTTGCTTTATACCTGGTATTCAGCGCACAGGCCGCGGCAGCTGGGCTGGAGATCCAGTCTTACCTGGAAACAAAAGAAGAACTGCAGCGCATCATCGCCAACCAAAACACACAGTTAGCGTGGATGATCTCGCATAACCAGATGGTGAAACGGGCAGAAGAATTAGGCTTCACACAAATATCCGCCGAAAACACGAATTACATGGTGCTGCCCTCCTACCCTGGTCGCCAGGTTGAGATCACCGCTCCCATCCCGGGCAGCGACACGTTGGGAGATGTGCTATTGAATTCCGCTTATCAAGAATCACTATGGGATTTTTTAAGCGAACGTTTCTTCTCTACCAGTGACGAGGCGCAATCATGAACAAGAACTTTAACGCGCGCTTCAATATCATTGGTGCAGTCAGTACATTTGTATGCGTACTGATCATCTTTCAGTTATTTCATATTCAGACCGATAATTCCTATATCGCTTTGAGCGAAAAGGTTGATGAGCAATACACCTATGAAAAGAAAACGGTCTACCCTGAACGCGGGAATATCTATGACCGCTGGGGACATTTACTGGCAGGAAACGAAGAGATCTACGAAGTGGGTGTGCTGTTGCAATACGTGAAGAATCCACAGACCATCGCTGAGACATTGTCCGCCATCCCGCAGGTGGATTTCGATGAAGCGTTGAGAACTGCTGCGCTCGACTTTGCCGGCGGGAAAAACACGTATGGGATCATCACGGACTTCATTCCCGGTGGTGTGGTCGATGCACTGTCAAGCATCAAGAGCGAATATGAGACATTCAATCCAGGCGGAGAGGATCCAGACCTGCCCAGCTTGCGCGGTATGGTCTGGTATCCGCATTTACAGCGTAGTTATCCTGAGAACACCCTGGCAGCCAATGTCCTCGGTTTTTATAAGTTCCGCGACAGAACAAATGGGGTTGGTTTCTATGGAGTAGAAGAATATTACAACGATATTCTTTCCGGTCCTCCGGTCGTGGTCGAGATACCCCTAGATCCCTATATGATCGAGGAAGTTCCAGAACTGCCATCCGGTGACAGCCTCATCCTGACCATCGATCGCGAGATACAAGCAATGGTCGAGGAGAAGCTGGATGAAGCGGTCGAGCACTACAAGGCAAAATCAGCCACTGTCATCATCATGGATCCCCGCAATGGGGAAGTCCTGGCAATGGCATCACAACCACGCATCAATCTCAATCAATATTGGGTGTATGAAGAAGAGTTAAGAGACACGACCCCCTTCAACCGTGCCATTTCAGAAACCTATGAACCCGGCTCAGTTTTCAAAATATTGACCATGGCAGCTGCCCTGGATGCAGATGTGGTCGATCTGGAAGATTCATTCCCCATCGCGCCATATTATGAGCTTTATGGAAGTTATATCTACAACTGGAACCGCAAAGGTTGGGGTGACCAGGATATTTTGGGATGCATGCAGAACTCTCTCAACGTGTGTTTTGTAAAAATAGCACTGGAGGAATTGAAAGCGGAAGCCTTTTATAACTACATGCAGGCCTTCGGGATCGGACGGCGGACAAATATTGACCTGGGGGGGGAAGAGATCTGGCCTTTGAGCATGCCCGGCGATACCGGCTGGTACCCGATCGACCTGGCAACCAATTCCTTTGGCCAGGGCGTTGCCGTCACTCCCATCCAGATGGCAACCGCTGCAGCCGCTATCGCCAATGAAGGAAAGATGATGAAGCCGCACGTCGTCCAGGCGATTATTGATGACGGTGAGGTCTACGAGACAAAGCCACAAGTTTTGAGCGTTCCAGTTGAAAAAGAAACAGCCGAAACACTCAATGAGTTACTGGCACAGAGCCTGGAAGGCGGCGAAGGGTCTCTCGCATTGGTAGAGGGTTATCGCATCGCTGGAAAGACCGGTACTGCCGAAGTGCCGGTGGATGGCGAATATGGTGAAGAACAATCCAATGCATCTTTTGTCGGTTGGGGTCCTGTGGATGATCCACAATTCCTGGTATATGTTTGGATCGAAGAACCTGATCCAGAAATTGGATATTGGGGATCTCAAGTTGCGGCCCCGGTATTTCGTGATATCGTTGAGGAATTGGTGGTATTGCTGAATATACCTCCTGATAACATTAGACAAACCTTATTGGCAGAAGGAATTATTAATGATCAGGTTAACTGAATTATTTAGTACTTTTAATAAAGAGACGGATCCTCGGGATCAAAGACTGCTCACCGAAGCAGCCATCGATTCACGCCGCATCATCCCGGGTGGTCTCTTTTTTGCACTGAAAGGTGATCGCGTAGACGGACATGATTACGTTCCCATGGCGATCTCCAAAGGCGCACAGATGGCCATCATCGACCGAGAGATCAACACCCATATTCCTGTTGTAGACATTGAATCACTCTCATCAATCAAGGCCAATGAACTACCCCAAGAACCCTTTGCGTTGAAAGTAGTAGATACAGAAAAAGCATTACAGAATATCGCCATGCATCACCGCAAGACAGTGGGGGCGAAAGTGATCGGTATAACCGGAAGCGTTGGGAAATCGTCAACCAAAGAATTGGTCGCTGAAGTATTGTCAGAACGATATCACACCCATAAGAATCCGGGCAACTACAATAATGAGATCGGATTACCACTCACGCTCATTAATTGTGGCTATGGGCATGAATGTATCGCCCTGGAGATGGGATTCTATTATCCGGGTGAGATCCGTTTTCTTTGTAATATCGCCCAACCCGAGATCGGGATCATCACCAACGTGGGAACCGTTCACGCAGAACGTGCCGGGTCACAAGAAGCGATCGCTGAGGGAAAATCTGAATTAGTACAGGAATTACCGGCCCATGGGACGGCGATCCTCAACTACGATGATCCCTATGTCCGCCCCATGCAACAAAAAACGAACGCCAATGTACTCTTTTATGGATTGAGCCCAAAAGCAGATCTATGGGCAGATGATATCCAGGGCATGGGTTTGAAAGGTTTACGCTTCACCATCCACTATCAGGGAAATCAATACAGCGTTCAAGCGCCTATCCTCGGTAGACATTCTGTCCAAACCATTCTACGCGCATGCGCAGCAGGACTGGCAGTTGGGATGCAGTGGGAAGAGATCCTCTCTGGTTTACAGAAAGGTCATTCGCAGCTCCGCCTGGTCGCAGTACGGGCCAATTGCGGGGCATTGATCTTGGATGACACCTACAACGCCACTCCCGAATCCATGATCGCCTCGCTAGACCTTTTGCGCGAACTGAAGGGGAATAAGGTTGCCGTGCTCGGTGATATGCTCGAGCTGGGAGAATACGAGGAACAAGGACACCAACAGGTTGGAGAACATGCTGCCGCAATAGCCGACCAGCTTATTACGGTTGGTCAACTTGGAACCATCATCGCTGAATCCGCCTCAAAAGCAGGACTGGACGAAGCATCGATCATCACCGTCAAGGATTCCACAGAAGCGGCCCAGATCCTGCAATATCACCTCTCTGCAGACGATATTGTCTTGATCAAGGGCTCGCACGGATTGCGCATGGACAAGATCGCCGCCACACTGGAGCAAAGCATATGAAAGAAACAAATGTATCCATCGCCCTGGTAGCGCTCAGTTTTGTGCTCTCTTTGATCTGGGGAGATCCCCTGATCAAGTTGATGCGCCATTTTAAGATAGGCAAGATCATCCGTGAGGAAGGTCCTGAAAGCCATATCGAAAAACTTGGAACGCCTACCATGGGTGGTTTTATCATCATCCTGCCAGTCGTGATCCTGACCATTCTGCTCAATGCAGCCACCGTCCTGGGATTCGATATCTCTGGTTACTCAGTGCTGGCTCCTCTTGCGGTTTTGTTCATCTACGGCATTCTGGGCGCTATCGATGATTGGGAAGGCATTCGCGGACCGCGCAAAGGATTGGGCATGTCAGCCCGGACTAAATTCATTTTGCAAACGATTATCGCTCTGGTCACAGCATTTGTACTGAAATATTCGCTGCGTGTTCCAGAGTTATACTGGCCTGGCTATCCAGATCCCATCCCCATGGGCATCGCCTACATCCCGATTGCAACCATCATCATCGTTGGTTTCTCAAATGCGGTCAATTTCACGGATGGCTTGGATGGGTTGGCGGGTTTGATCTCCATCACCGCCTTCGCCGCCTATGGTGTGATCGCGTTGATGCAGGAACAGATCTTCCTGGCAAACTTCTGCTTCACCATTGTGGGTGCCTTGCTGGGATTCATCTGGTTCAATGTCCATCCTGCACAGCTTTTCATGGGTGATGCCGGATCACTGGCATTAGGTGCGACTTTAGGGACTGTCGCGCTTATGACCGGGCAGTGGCTGCTGCTGCCGCTCATTGCCATCATCCCTGTCAGCGAAGTATTGAGCGTTGTTCTGCAGGTCATTTATTTCAAATGGACTGGAGGAAAGCGTCTGTTCAAGATGGCTCCCCTTCACCACCATTTTGAATTGCTCGGTTGGAGTGAAACCCAGGTCGTACAGCGATTCTGGATCATTAATCTCCTGACAGTACTGTTAGGGATTGCGATAAGCATGGTGAGATGAGAATGAAGAATTACGAAGGAAAGAACGTGTTGATCTTGGGAGCAGCCCGGCAAGGGACTGCTCTGGCACGCTTCCTTTCGAAGAGGGAGGCAAATGTGGTTTTGAACGATAATAAACCCGCTGCTTCCTTTGATGAGTCGATCCATGAGCTCGAAACAGCCGGTATCAAGACAGTATTGGGAGAACATCCCTTCTCCCTGCTCGATGAATGCGACCAGGTTTATGTATCTGGTGGAGTCCCACTAACCATTCCCATTCTGGTTGAAGCGCAGAAGAGAAATATCCCGCTATCAAACGATTCGCAGGTCTTCTTCGACGAAGTGCAGGCGAATGTGATCGGGATAACCGGGTCGGCAGGGAAAACGACCACCACCACCCTGGTTGGAGAGATCACCCGTCAGGCATGCAAGGGAAAGCAGCGCGCGTGGGTGGGAGGAAATATCGGTACTCCACTCATTACTGTGGTTGATGAAATTCAACCAGATGACTTTGTTGTAGTAGAACTTTCCAGCTTCCAGTTGGAGCTGATGCACAGCTCTCCTGCCATCGCTGCCATCACCAACATCACACCCAACCACCTCGACCGGCATGGGACCATGCAAGCCTACACAAAAGCCAAAGCGAATATCCTCGCTTTCCAGAATGCAAATGACACTGCCATCCTCAATCGAGAAGATATGGGTGCGTGGGGTTTGCGAAAGAACGTAGCCGGGAAACTGGTCAGTTTCGGGCATGCGGCATCGCCATCTGACACGGACAAGACATATTTCGAAAATGAAGAGATCTGGTTGCGCAGTGGTGCGAATTCAACTCCCATATGTTCCCGGGAAAGCATCCAACTACGTGGAGACCACAACATCATGAACGTATTGGCAGCCTGCGCGATCACACATGCTGTTGGGATCGATACGACTGCCATGCGTGCAGGCATTGAGCGGGTGAAAGGCATCCCTCATCGCCTCGAATTTGTGCGGAAATGGCATGGAGCGGACTGGTATAACGATTCGATCGCTACCGCCCCCGAAAGAACCATGGCGGCTGTGCAGGCTTTTTCTGCACCACTGGTGCTGCTGCTGGGCGGCAGGGATAAGAAGTTACCCTGGGACGCTCTAGCAAAAGCAGTTCATTCGAAAGCCGAACATATCATTTTATTCGGTGAAGCAGCGAACTTGATCGAATCTGCACTACACACCTATGAGAAAGGCAGTCTTCCCTACTCGCTCGACAAATATGAGCGAATAGAAGATGCTATTCAAGCAGCTGCAGAGATCGTAGAAGAAGGCGATGTGGTCCTCCTATCCCCAGGAGGGACCAGTTACGACGCCTTTGTTGATTTTGAAGAAAGAGGAGAGTTGTTCAAACAGATCGTGGAGTCATTTGCATGAAGAAGAACCCGTCCAAACGAGCACGCAAATCACTGGCACTCCATTTGGGAATTGATGTTCCCTTCCTGGTGTGTGTTCTGGCGCTGCTCGCGATCGGACTCTTGATGGTCTACTCGGCAGGATGGCAGTATTCCGTGAACACCCTGGGCGAAGAGCCAGATTATCTTTTCCGTCGGCAATTGCAATTCGTGGCAATCGGCGGTATTGGTGCGATCTTCATCTATGCGATCGATTACCATCGTTTTAAGAAACTACTTTTCCCAATGATGGCAGGCATCATCTTCCTGCTGGTGCTGGTCTCATTTGTATACGGTGAAACCAGATTAGGTGCTCGACGAGCCTTATTCCAGGGTTCCATCCAGCCTTCAGAATTTGCAAAACTAGCCGTTGTCATTTACATTGCATTTTGGCTGGAAGCAAAACAAGAAGTGCTTGACAACCTCAAGCTTGGCTTATTCCCAATGATCGGGATCCTGGGTGTGATCGCTGGATTGATCATGGCACAGCCCGATTTCTCCGCTGTGATAACTGTGGTCATGATGGGCGGCATCATGTTCTTCATCGGTGGCGGGAATATCAGACAGATCATCATCGTGATGGTTGTCGTTCTTATCCTTGGCTCGCTCTTCATCTTCGTCTATCCCACCGGATATCAGCGCGTCACAGAATTCTTGAGCGGGTTGCAGGATCCAGAAAATGCCTCCTACCATACCCAACGCTCTATTGAAGCCATCGTAAAAGGCGGATTCTGGGGAGTTGGAATTGGCCATGCTACAACAAAATTTACCGGATTGCCTGTCGCGCCTACCGATTCGATCTATGCGGTAATCGCCGAAGAGTTAGGTGTTTTTGGCTCATCCATCGTCGTAATTCTCTTCCTGTTCTTCTTGTGGAGAGGTCTACGCATCGCCCAGCAATCTCCCGATCTGCTTGGGAAGCTGCTGGCAGCCGGGATCACCATCTGGATATTCCTGGAAGCAGCCATCAACATCAGTGTTATGGTCAATATCCTGCCTATGGCCGGTAATGCGCTGCCATTCATCAGCGCCGGCGGCTCCAGCATGGTGACCGTGCTGGCAGGTGTAGGTTTCGTTTTGAATGTATCTCGAGCTACTGCTGCTCAAAAAAATAAAGATGAAGGGAGGCCCTTAGATGAAATTGTTAATCTGCGCGGGGATGACGGGTGGCGGCGTGTATCCCGCCCTCGCCGTACTCCAAACCCTTAAGAATAGAGTAGACGAAGTTTTATGGGTTGGCAGCGAAGGTGGTATAGAGAATGAGTTGATCACACGCCTGGGCATCCCATTCAGATCCATCCCAGCAGCGGGATTGCACGGTGTTGGGATTAAAAGACTGCCCGGCAACCTGAACAAATTAGCGCGCGGCTACCAAAAGGCACGCCGCATTATTGCTGAGTTCAAACCAGATGTATTTTTCTCCACTGGCGGATATCTTTCCGTTCCAGTTGCTTTTGCCGCCCACAACGTTCCATCCGTGATCTTCATTCCTGACGTAGAACCAGGGCTGGCGTTGAAGGTGTTGATCCGCTCAGCTGATCATATTCTGACCAGTACAGAGGAATCCAGCCAATTCATTGCCAATAAAAGGAAGATCACCCTGGTTGGCTACCCACTCAGGCAGGATGTGACTCGTTGGGACAAGAAAAACGGACGAAAAGAATTTGGACTTTCTGATGACAAACCTGTCATCCTGGTATTCGGCGGAAGCAAAGGCGCCCGCTCGATCAACCAGGCTCTCTTCCCGATCCTACCCGATCTGCTGCAAAAAGCGCAAGTCATCCACATCAGTGGGAAACACAATTGGGAAGAAACACAACAAGAAGCCAACATGCTGGATGAAACAGGTCGAAAGGATTACCATCCATTCCCCTATTTGCACGAGAACATGGGAGGTGCCCTGGCTGCAGCCGATATGGTCGTTTGTAGGGCAGGTGCATCCACGCTTGGCGAACTACCGTACTTCAATCTTCCAGCCATCCTGGTGCCCTACCCATACGCCTGGCGCTATCAAAAAACCAATGCCGATCACCTGGTGAAAGCTGGCGGGGCCGTTCTCTTGAAAGATGAAGAGATGCGCGTATCTCTTCAAAGTACTATTGCTGCGATCCTCGACCATCCCGAAAAGATGGATCAGATGAAGAAGAAGATGGGAGCACTTTCCACCCCCACAGCAGCTAAACACATCGGCGACATCATTTGTGAAGCAGCCGAAGCAAAATGCAGGAAGGAGCAAAACTAGATGATAAGTCTTGGAGTTCTTTTCTGGATATTCATTATCCTCTTCGCCATGATAGGAGCAATCCGCGGTTGGACCAAGGAGATCCTGGTCACCTTCAGCGCTCTCATGGGTATATTCGCCATCAGTATTTTGGAAGAATATGTACCTTTCGTCCAACAATACCTGACAACCAACCCGGTCACATCGCAGGTGTGGCTGCGCATTATCGTTTTCTGCACACTGGTCTTCTTTGGGTACCAAACACCCAACATCCCGCGCTTTTCCAGGGATGAGACGATCACACAGAATCGCATGCAAGACATCTTATTAGGACTGATCATCGGCGGAATCAATGGGTATCTGATCTATGGATCCTTATGGCATTTCCTGGCAGACGCCAGCTACCCTTTTCCTATCGTCATCCCGCCCATCGCGGACACACCGGCCGGAGATGCAGCGCTTGGTCTGATCGAATTCCTTCCACCTGTATGGTTGACAACCCCAACCATTTATTACGCAGTGGCGGGTTCATTTATTTTTGTATTGGTGATGTTCATATGAGAAAACACTATCACTTTATCGGCATCGGCGGGACTGGATTATCCCCCATCGCACGCATACTCCTCGAACAGGGGCACCGCGTGAGTGGTTCGGATCTCATTTTGTCTCCCCTCGCACTTGAACTGCAAGATATGGGTGCAGTTGTCTATGAGGGACATAAAGCCGAACAGATCGATAGTGCCGATATTGTGATCCGCTCATCCGCAGTAAACGATGATAATGTGGAAGTGAAAGCTGCCAGGCAAGTTGGCATTCCTGTCCTCAAACGGATCGATTTTCTGGGAGAGTTGACCGATGTATTCTCACTGATCGCCATCGCCGGAACCCACGGCAAAACCACCACCACCTCCATGGCTGCCTGGGTACTGAATAAACTTGAGCTAGATCCATCGTACATCATCGGCGGCACTTCCAAGAACCTTGATAAGAATGCCCATGCCGGAAATGGCGATTATTTCGTCATCGAAGCGGATGAATATGATCACATGTTTCTGGGTCTGACACCCAATTATTTGATCATCACCAACGTTGAACACGATCACCCTGATTGTTACCCCACCAGGCAGGAATATGTCCAGGCATTCCAAGATCTGGTTGATCGCGTTCCACAAGAGGGCACGATCCTGGTATGTACAGACGATCCTCAAGCCTATCAGATCGGGCAGTATGCACAGGAGAATAAGCGCAAGGTTATCTTTTATGGCACGGATGAAAAAGCCAACTATCGTATCGATTCCATTGAACACTGCGAACATCAAGGGGTATCCTTTGTACTCCACCTGCCCGATGGTCAATCCATTGAACAGATATTGGATGTTCCAGGAGAGCACAACGCACGAAACGCCAGTGCGGTCCTGGCTTTATGCCACATCCTCGGTTTTTCTCCAGAGAAAGTCGTTCAGGCATTATCGACCTTCTCTGGGAGCAAGAGACGATTCGATATTTTGGGCACTTTCAGCGGCATCACCCTGATCGATGACTACGGACATCACCCTACAGAGATCGAAGCCACAGTTTCTGCAGCTAGAAGCAGGTATCCAAACCAACGCATTTTCAGTGTATGGCAGCCGCACACCTACAGCCGTACACAGGAATTATTCGACGATTATCTTGATGTATTCCGATCTAGCGACGTTGTCATCGTCACGGAGATCTACAAGTCCCGCGAGAAGGAGCAGGATTATTCATCTCGCTTGATCGCAGGCAAGATACACCATGCAAACACAAAGTTCATTGCTGAACTTGAAGATGTGGTCAGCTACCTGGAAAAAGAGTTGAAGGATGGTGATGTGGTGTTGGTGTTATCGGCTGGCGATGCGAACCGCATCAACCAGGACCTCATTGCCCTACTCAACAGTCCCGAAAAAACAAGGAGGGAACATGCTTGAAGCTGCATTCAATGTACTACGTGAGAAGTTCGGGAACCGTCTTCAAGAGAATGTATTGTTGAAGAACTATACGACCATGCGGGCTGGTGGAGTGGCAGATGCCCTCCTGATAGCACACGACAGCACCGAGCTTGAGCAGTTCATCACTGTGATATGGGAATTGGAACTTCCCTTGACCATCTTGGGTAGCGGATCGAACGTGTTGGTCAGTGAACGAGGCGTGAGAGGCGTTGTCCTCATCAACCATGCACACAACATCCGATTCTCACTTCAGGACGGAGAGACACACATCATAGCGGAGTCTGGCGCCTTGATGGGAAAGATGGCAAAACTCTCCATCAACCGTCATCTGACCGGTCTGGAGTGGGCAGCCACCCTGCCCGGCACGGTCGGCGGCGCGGTATATGGCAACGCTGGCTGCTTTGGCAAAGAGACAGCGGATGATTTCATTCAGGCAGAGATCTTGCACCCCAAAAAGGGAAAACGTATTTACGACAAAGAGAAAATGGCTTTCGAATATCGTTCCAGCATTTTAAAACGTAAATGTGCGCCGCATGTTCTGCTCACAGCGACATTCACTGCCAAACCAGGCAATTATGAAGAGAGTAAACAGATGGTGGAAACCTATCGCCAACGGCGTATGAAGATACAACCACCCGGACCAAGTATGGGATCCATCTTCCGCAACCCTTCCGGAGATAAAGCCGGGCGGATGATCGAAGCCACTGGATTGAAAGGAAAGAAGATCGGTGGCGCAGAGATCAGCCAGCAACATGCGAATTTCATCATCAATAGTTCCAATGGAAGCGCGGATGATGTTTGGAATCTTATCAACGTTATACAGGATAAGGTTCAAAAGAAATTTGGCATTTACCTTCACCCCGAGATCCAACTCATTGGAGATTGGGAAGAAGGAGCTTATCAGCTAATGCAGCAATACCAAACAGTACAGGAGAATCAGGTTTAATGGAAAAGTTACACATCGGGATATTGTTTGGGGGTCGTTCTGGAGAACATGAGGTCTCACTCATTTCCTCTAAATCTGTCCTATCCGTGTTGGATAGAGATCGTTATGAGATTACAGAGATTGGGATCACTCACGAGGGTGAATGGTGGAGCGGTAGTGATACCTGGGAGAAATTCCACAACAACTCGCGGGAAGGTCTGTATCGTGTCATGTTGGCCCCCGAACCGGGGAAGTCTACTTTGTTCAAACGTGAAAATGGAAACCTCGAGGCTCTCACAGATCTGGACGTCATCTTCCCTGTCCTGCATGGGACTTTTGGTGAAGATGGGACACTGCAGGGTTTCTTTGAAATGGCAGATGTCGCTTACGTTGGAGCGGGTGTTCTGGGGTCATCTGTGGGCATGGACAAAGGCCTGTTCAAAGATGTAATGCGGGCGAATGATATTCCCGTCGTCGATTGGATCATCACCAGCCGACTGGAAGCAGAACAAAACATGGATTCACTGGTGAAAGAAGCAGAAGAATTAGGGAATTATCCATTCTTCATCAAGCCAGCCAACCTGGGTTCTTCGGTTGGCATCACCAAGTGCAAGAACCGATCGGACCTGATCGAAGGCATTATGGAAGCCTGCCGCTTTGACCGGAGATTGTTGATCGAACTTGGAGTAGAGAATGCACGCGAGATCGAGATTAGCGTTTTGGGAAATGAATTCCCACGCGCATCCATCCCGGGTGAGATCAAACCAGCGGATGAATTCTATAGTTATGACGCGAAATATCATAACGATGATTCAAAATTGATCATCCCTGCTCCATTACCGCCGAAAATGATCGCTGAAATGCAGGAGATCGCGATCCGCACTTACAAGGCTATCGATTGCGCCGGCATGGCGAGGGTTGATTTCCTGGTAAATGCAAAGACCAATCAGCTGTTCATCAATGAGGTGAATACCATACCTGGGTTCACCAGCATCAGCATGTATCCCAAGTTGTGGGAAGCCAGTGGGCTGCCTTACGCAGAACTGATCGACGAACTTATCCAACTGGCGATCCAACGTAAAGCGGAGAGGAACCGCAGCGAAAGGAAGATCGAACTTAAATAATGAAGAAGCAAAACCGCGCTGACTCATCCAAACGGTCAGACATACTTCGGCAGAAAAGACTCGAGAAGCAGAACGAGTATCTTCAGAACGTGAACTCACGCGCTGAAAAAATGGAAACTCGCACTGCTTCTGAGAGCTATGCTCAAGTTCAGCGCGGTTTTCAGGCGCCACAAAGGGAAACCAATCCCCTGGCGCACATCGATACCACCGATCAAGAATACACACTTCCCAAATTCCACCTGAGTTGGCGCTTCTTCAGCGCCACGATCGCTATCGTGTGCACTTTCCTGCTGGTCAGCGCGTTCCGCTCACCAACCTATCGCATCAGCGATATCCAATTGAGTGGAGTAGAACGGTTATCACCAGAGGAGATCATAGCAACCATCGATCTGCAAGATGAATTGATCTTCCTAGTCTCACCTTTCTCGGCTGAACAAACCATTCAAAAGAATTATCCTGAACTGCACTCCATTCAGGTCACCTTGAGTCTGCCAGCGAAAGTTCAAATTGAAGTTAGCGAACGAACACCAGAGATGGCATGGATATATGAAGGTAAAAAGATCTGGATCGATAATGATGGTTATCTTCTCCCTGGAAGAGGAGAGATCGCAACAACTCTCAGCATCCAGGCGAATAAACAACCTCCTTTCTACATTCCCGAAGATCGTTTGATCTTGAAAGGAGAAAAGAGACTAAGAAAAACCGTTGTTGCGAAAGGAGACCAAGACCACCTGGCCTTATTCCAGGTGTATGAAAGGATCGACCCGATCACCTACCAGGCTATCCATGAGCTCCACCAACTTCTGCCCGAACAAGAGATCATCTTGTTTGATGACCGGCGAGGATTGGGATGGAACGATGGACGCGGGTTCCAGGTATTCGTGGGTTCGGACCTGAGAGATATCGCCGCCAAAATGAACATGGTAGAGGAAATCCTCAAGACCCTGCAGCCATCAGGGATACAACCAACCATGATCAGCTTAGAAGAGATAAACGCACCATACTATCGTTTGGATTGAACATAATGGATGAAGAGATAATTGTAGGCATAGATATCGGAACAACAAAGATCTGCACCCTCATCGCAGAAGTGGATGAGGAGGGTCTCACGCGCATTGTGGGGGTTGGTATCGAACCCAACCGCGGCATGCGCAAAGGGATGATCCACGATCTACAGGTCACATCGAACGCAATAGCAAAGTCGATCCAAAAAGCCCAGCGCGCATCGGGATATGAGATCACCTCTGCATTGGTAAGCATCGCAGGTTCTCACGTGACTTCCATGAACAGCCGTGGAGCGGTTGGCATCACCAATGGCATCGTGACCCAGGTGGATGTGAACCGCGCGCTTGAAGCCGCACAAGTCGTGGCTATCCCTCATAACCGCGAAGTGCTGCACGTGATCCAACGAGGATTCACCGTGGATAGTCAGGATAGCATCAGCCACCCCATCGGGATGCATGGCTATCGTCTTGAAGTGGAGACGCACATTATCACCGCTTCGGCAGCTTCTGTTGAGAATATCCGCAAATGTGCCGAAACAGCTGGAGTGAAAGTAAAAGCTTTCGTACTGAATCCACTGGCATCGGCAGAAGTGGTGTTGACAGAAACCGAACGTCAATTGGGCGTTATGGTTTGCGATATCGGTGGCGGGACGACCGACCTGGCGGTGTATATCAATGACAATGTTTGGCACACAACTGTCATCTCGGTAGGTGGAGACCTGATCACATCCGATATCGCCCATGGTATGCGCCTATCGCTGGAGGATGCAGAAAATGTGAAACGAAAGTACGGGCACGCCATAGAAGCGCAGGTAGGAGATATTGAAACCTTCACCATGCGTTCATTTGGAGAGGAAGAAGCCACAGAGTTCAAACGCTGCGATCTGGCTTACATCATCGAGGCACGCACTGAAGAAATATTCCAGTTCGTCCTGCAGGAGATCAAACGCTCTGGCTATGATGGTTTATTACCCGCAGGGGTCGTACTCACCGGCGGGACAAGTCTATTACCGGGTATCCGCGAATTGGCAAGCGATGTTTTAGGTTTGCCAGTACGCATAGCACAACCAGATGACCTAAATGGTCTGGTGGACCAACTATATTCGCCAGCCTATTCCACCAGTGTTGGATTGCTGAAATGGGCAAAGATACTTACAAAAGCGGCGAGTAAGTCCACCCGTGCGCGTGGATTACCTCCCATTGGGTTATGGGAACGCGCCAAAGAATTTGCGAAGCGGTTCTTACCGCAGTAAAGATATGCATTTACAAGAAGAGATGCAATTGGAGGAGAAAAAATGGAAGCAATAACAAACCCACAAGCAGAATCATTTGCTCGCATCAAGGTAGTTGGAGTAGGCGGCGGTGGCTGCAATGCAGTCAACCGAATGATCGCCGAAGGAATGCAAGGCATTGAATTCATCGCGGTCAATACGGATGGACAAGCCCTTCTTTTCTCAAAGGCTTCAACAAGGGTACGCATCGGTGAAAAGGTAACCCGCGGAAGAGGTGCTGGCGGCGTTCCAGAGATCGGACAAAAAGCTGCTGAGGAATCGTCTGAGGAACTATACCAGGTGCTGAGAGGCAGCGATATGGTCTTTGTGACTGCAGGAATGGGAGGTGGAACTGGTACGGGTGCTGCGCCCATCATCGCACAGATCGCAAAAGAGATAGGCGCCCTCACCATCGGGGTTGTCACCAAGCCATTCACTTTTGAGGCTTCTCACCGCATGCAGGCAGCCGAAGTCGGCATCACAAAGCTCAAAGAGCAGGCTGATACGCTCATCGTCATCCCCAACGACCGGCTTTTGCAGATCGTCGACAAACGCGCCTCGCTGCTGGATGCTTTCTCCGTTGCTGATGATGTTTTGCGGCAGGGTATTCAGGGCATCTCCGAGTTGATCACTGTGCCCGGGCTGATCAACCTTGATTTCGCAGATGTACGCACCATTATGTCAGAAGGTGGAGCAGCCCTCATGGCGGTAGGACGCGGCAGCGGCGAGAATCGCGCCCGCGAAGCAGCAGAGATGGCTATGTCCAGCCAACTGTTGGATATCACCATTGATGGCGCACGTGGAATCCTGTTCAACGTCACTGGAGGTCAAGACCTGACACTATTCGAGGTGAACGAAGCAGCCGCCATCATCAAAGAAACCGCCCACCCGGATGTCAACCTGATCTTCGGATCTGTCATTGACCCGAGCATGGGAGATGAGATCCGGATCACGGTCATCGCCACAGGGTTTGACCAGGCGAACATGCGCACCCGTATGCGCCGCATAACCGACGTGGCAGAAAAGAGGAGTGGAGAACGTCCCACTTCCGCACGACAGATAAAAGAAGAATCAGAAAAAACCCGTACGAATTATGAGTTCCAACCGCGGGTTTACAATACCGACGAAATTGATGTTCCTGCCTTTATAAGGAATCGCAGTAACGATTAACCTGAAATTCAGGGATATCCTTTTTCTCCTTTGTAAGGGGTATGGGCTTTCACCCGGTCCATACCCCAAATTTCCAGAACTCTTGCCCCCTGCCCGAACGCCTTACCTTAAATATTATCTATTCCTAGATTAAATTATTTAAATCTTTAAGCTAGCGAACATCTCCCTATCTTGTATCGCGTCTTTTTTTATGCTAGAATGACGCCACTGATAGACAATCTCAACGAATACCCCCCACATATGGGTATTCTTCTTTAATAGTTTTTCAGCCATCGCCGCCCCATAGGGAAAGTTCATTCTTTTAAAGGAGTTATTTATGCATTGTCCACATTGTATGAGTGAAGATACAAGAGTGATCGACACAACACATGACAATAAGGGCGGAATCAGGCGACGCAGAGAGTGTGAACAATGCCACCAGCGCTTTAGTACATACGAACGCCCCGTTCTTTCCACTCCCTTGATCATCAAGAATGACAAGACGCGAGAAGAATTCGACAAAGAAAAATTACTGCAAGGTATCCGTCTGGCTTGTATAAAGAGACCTGTCTCGGCAGATGATATCGAGCGCCTGGCTGGAGAGATCGAAGCCAAATTACAGCAGATGACCAAACTTGAGATCCCCTCCAAGGTGATCGGTGACCTTGTTATTGAAGGACTGCGCGAACTGGATGATGTTGCCTACATCCGTTTTGCCAGTGTTTATCTACCATTAGGCAACTTGAACGCGTTACGCGACGAGATCAACCGCTTATTAGAACATAAAGGAGAAAACGCATGACACATAATTCCACCAGCCAGCCGCCAAAAGATTTTCGCCCCCCCATTGAACTGCCCGATGGGCTGCCGCGAGTGGAATTAAACGAGAATAGTTACCAGGTATTCAGCAAACGATACATACGAAAAGGTGAGAACGGTCAATTGATCGAAACACCGGAAGAGACATTCTGGCGGGTTGCCTACAACATCGCCAGCGTCGAAGAACTCTCCGATGATGAGATATTACAAAGAGCCATCGATTTCTACAAGATGTTGGTCAGCCTCAAATTCCTCCCCAACTCCCCCACTTTTACCGGGGCAGGTACGCCCTTGGGGCAGTTGGCAGCATGTTTTGTACTGCCCATCAGTGATGACATGGGCAAGAAACCAACTGGCATCTTCCAGACCCTGCGCGATGCAGCTCTGATCCAACAAACGGGTGGAGGAAATGGCTTTTCGTTCTCTTCCCTGCGCCCCTCCGGTGCTCTCGTCAATTCATCTGCCGGCAAAGCAACCGGCCCGATCGGGTTCATGCGCGTTTTCGATAACGCATTCGGCGAGGTCGCACAAGGTGGTACCAGGCGTGGAGCCAATATGGCTGTGCTGCGCGTGGACCATCCGGATATTGAATCCTTCATCACCTGTAAAACAAATGAGAACGCTATCACGAATTTCAACATCTCTGTTGGCATCACTGATGCTTTCATGAAAGCGGTCGAGAACGATGATATCTGGGAATTACGCTTCCCTGATGTGCATCATCCGCTCTATCACGACTTTGATGGGACGCTAGAAGAAGCAGAAGAGATAGGCATCCCCATCATCACCTACAAGAAAGTTCGCGCCCGTGATCTCTTCGACCTCATCGTTCACCAATCACACCATAATGGTGAACCAGGTATGTTATTCCTGGATGCAGCCAATCGCAGCAACCCTGTCCCACACCTTTACCCGCTGCAGGCAACCAACCCATGTGGCGAACAGTGGCTAGGGCCCTATGAGAATTGCTGCCTGGGATCTATCAACCTTTCCAAGCATTTCGGAGAAGATGGCAGAGTCGATTGGGAAGCCATCCGCGAAAGCGTACAACTAGCCATACGCTTCCTGGACAACGTGGTAGACGCTAATAATTACGTACCTTCCGTGCCAAAGCTGCGCGAGAACGCTTTACGCGCCCGCAGGCTCGGTTTAGGGATCATGGGGCTGGCTGACCTGATGTATCACTGCGGTATCCGTTACGGTTCTGAAGAAGGACAGGAATTTGGTGCCCAGATCATGGAATTCATTCGCTATCATGCCATGCTCACCAGCATTGAACTGGCAAAAGAATATGGATCTTTCCCAGCTATCACAGGCAGCATCTACGATCCCAAAAACCTGACCTGGACTGCCCCCCATCCGACCAATGCCTATACGCAGGATTGGGGACGCCCTACTCTGGATTGGGATGCTATTGTTGCAGGGATCAAAGCACACGGTATCCGCAATGCAGCTCTAACGACCATCGCCCCCACCGGTACGATCTCAACGGTTGCCGGGTGTGAGGGGTATGGCTGCGAACCCGTTTTCGCCCTGGCATACATTCGGCATGTCAACGACAATGGGAATGACCTGGAATTGACCTATGTGAGCCCATCCATGCAGAAAGCGCTGGATGCTTGCGACATTGATCCCGAACAGCGCGATAAGATCATCCAGCAGATCATCGAAAAAGGTACCTGCAAGGATATAGACATCCTGCCGGAAGAAATGCGGAACATCTTTGTGGTCTCACAGGACATCTCTGGCGAAGAACATGTGCGTATGCAGGCTGCGCTGCAAACATTCGTTGATAACAGCATCTCCAAGACCATCAATCTCCCCGCCAGCGCCAGCGAGGAGGATGTTGCCAATGCCTTTACTTTAGCCTGGCAGTTGGAATGCAAGGGGATCACCGTCTATGTGACCGGTTCCCGTGAGCATGTCGTATTGGAAACAGCTGCCACGCGTTCCCAGAAATTAGAGGATGTACGCGCCATGGTCGAACCTGGCAGCGATCCGCTCACTCCCATCTGGTTGAACGAGAATGATTACGAGCAGCCCGACCTATGGAGCGAAGCGAAGAAACCCAGACCCCGCTACCTGCCCGGGATGACCTACGGTATCAAGACCCCGGTCGGGAAGACCTTTGTCACCATCAATGAGAACGGCTACAACCAACCCTTTGAGGTCTTCATCAACACCGCCAAAGCGGGTTCCGATGTAGCTGCCGATTCAGAAGCGATCGCACGCCTCATCTCCTACGTCCTGCGGCTCTCCTCCCCTGTTGAACCCAGTCAGCGTCTGCAGGAGATCTGGCGTCAGCTAGCGGGTTTGGGCGGGGGTAGACCGCTGGGATTCGGACCAAATCGCGTGCGCTCCCTGCCCGATGGGCTGGCGCAGATCCTGGCGGAATACATGGAGCAGCGTGCTGAACGCATCGCACTCGAAGAACCGATGCGTTTGGATGACCTGCTGGAGAACACCAAAGAACCAAAGCCGATCGAAGTGGAGAAGAAAAAAGAAGATCAATATGTCTTGAAGATCGGAGACCTGTGCCCAGAATGCGGGCAGGCGACCCTGATAAACGAAGAGGGATGCCGCAAATGTTATAGCTGCGGGTACAGCGAGTGTTAGTATTGTGAAAAAGGGCTCAGATCACTGAGCCCTTTTTTTATGCGTTACGCAGCGTGTGATAGAATGCATCCACATTTTCAAAGGGGGTGTGATAGGGTAGATCACATCCACTGCCGGGTAAGAACTGATTGTTATCCCCAAAGGCATCCAATAAGCGTCTGGTCTCATCCACCACCAAATCAGCATCCTCGGCGAGGAACACGCGCGCCGGATCAAGATTCCCGGAGATGATCTGTCCAGCGGTCATCTTTTCCAGTGCTGCATCCAATTCCATCGGTTCACCAAAATTGAAGAATTGTGCACCTGTCTCCACAACGGCTCCCAGGTGAACGGGTTTGGCGGCGCAGTTGTGATAGACGATATGGAAAGCATCATCATCCCAGCGCTCCACCATCTCACGCACATAGGGCGATGAGAGTTTGTTCATCGCCCGGGGAGAGAGTAATCCTGCGGTAGGTTCAGAAAGGATGACCCCATCCGCTCCAGCTTCTTTGAAACCCTGTAGATAAGCGTGGATGAATTGTGCACATTTTTCGATCAATTGGATGGCTGCTGCTTTATCCGCGATGGTCAATTCCAGCATATCTGTAACGCCGAACAAACTCCCCGCCAATGAAAGAGGTCCGATCACCCCACCCAGAACTGGTTTATTTTTCTCTTCTTGCTTGAGCAGTCTGACCGCATCCAGGAAAACCGGGATGCGCTCTTCTCCGATCGATGGAACGGAGAGTGCTTTTATCTGGTCGGTATCCTTCAGCAAGCGCCCTTCCACCACCGGAGGATGGGTCTTGGAGAACTGGACATGGCTCCCGAAGCACTGCGCTTCGACACTCAGGTCCATGGCAGTCAGCAAGAAATCCGCAGCGAACCGCTCTCTAAAAGCCAAAATAGCCTCCGTTTGGGCGCTGGCAGAAGCATTCATATCCGCCAGGGACATCCCGAGTGAGGCCGCCCCCAGATTGGTTCCGATGATCAAACCTCTGGGTTTATCCATCCTCTTTTGTGTATATTGAATAATATCCATTTCTTCTCCCTATCTCACGTGCTCTTCCTGTATATCAAACATTGTATATCAAATTCACTTATGTGTATATATTCTGTGTATTTATTCACCTATGTGAATTTCGTAAACATTGATTACGCACGAATTCCTAACCAATAAATAAAAAGATCGTTCCCCGCTGAATAAAATATGGGTTATTACTAATATCATTATAATAATAAAAAGGCGACAAACAAGTTAGGAATGAAAGATTTTCTACAAATTACAGACCTTTGCCGTAGAGTGACAAATAGATCACTCTGCGTACGAAACAAAGAATGAGGAATTGGAAAAATCCATCTCATTCCCCTTTTGTGAAACACAAAAGACCCAAATTTGAGAATTCAAGCTTGAGGAGGAAAGAATGGCAAAAAAACTGATATTGGTAGCGGGAAATATTGGTTCCGGAAAGACATCCCTGACAGAACGGATCGGTGAACGTCTGGGATGGCGCACTGCCTATGAATCGGTAGTCAATAATCCGTACCTGCCCAATTTTTATCAAGATATGCGCACCTGGTCCTTTCATCTACAGGTATATTTCCTCGGACACCGCGCTCGCCAGCACCAGGAGATGGCTGCCGATCCGCGCTCAGCCATCATCGACCGCAGCATCTACGAAGATGCGTTCATCTTCTGCCGCGCTCTGAACCGCATGGGAAACCTCAACGAATTGGATTACCAGACCTATCTGCAATTATTCAATCTTGTAGTAGATATGCTCCCCACCCCCGACCTGCTTATCCACTTGAACTGCCCAGTCCCCACCCTGATGGAACGCATTCATCAGCGAGGTCGGGACATCGAGAGCGGGATCGGCGCTGATTATCTGAGCTTGCTCGAATCGCTCTACAAGGATTGGATGCAGACCTTTGATATCTGTCCGGTGCTCACCATCCGCACCGATGACCTGGATTTTGTACATAAGAAAGAACATCTTGACACCGTCATCGCCCGCATCCAGGATAAATTAGCCGGCAAAGAAGAGGTGGTTTTCTAAAAAGGAGAAGCCATGCAAAACACCATCCGACAAGCCTGGACTAAGTTGGATAAACCCGGGAGGCTGATGATTGCGCGGGAGTACATCTCGCGTATCGTGATGGCGCTGATCCTATTCCTTTGTTCTGGGGATTGGAACTGGTTGAATGCCTGGCTGCTGCTTCTGGCAGCTCTGCTGTTGATCATGGTGGTGCACTTCTTTGTGGTGAGGGACAACCCGGATCTTTACAACGAACGCGGGAAAAAGCACACCGATACAAAGAAATTCGACCGAATTCTACTGCCGCTGTATGCCCTGCTGGGGTATGCGGTCCTTTTTACTGCCGGATTTGATGAGCGCTTTGGATGGAGCGACCTGCCAGCTATCTTCCTTTTCATTGGCATCTCGCTGATGCTGCTGACAGGGCTCGTCACCACCTCTGCCATGCGCGCCAATCAGTTCTTCAGTTCCACGGTGCGTATCCAGCACGAGCGCGGGCAGCACGTGATCGATAAGGGTCCTTATGCCATCGTCCGCCATCCAGGATACCTGGGAGGCAGTCTTTTCTACCTGGGGACATTCTTCATGCTGGATTCGTTATGGGTTTTGCTGCCGGCTGCACTCACCATCATCGTACTCATCATCCGCACAAAGCTGGAAGATGATACATTACAAAGAGAACTGAATGGATATAAAGAATACACGCGGAAGGTTCGCTACCGGTTGATCCCGGGTATCTGGTAAGCGAATTCTTTCAACAATAGATCGATCTGATAGAGATGGAATTTATACCTTCCTACATCAATCTGTTTGCATCTGGTGAGCTGTGCGAGCGTGTGCACAAAGCACAAGCTCTGCTGGACCCCTGTACTGTCTGTCCACGCAAATGTGGAACCCACCGTCTGAAAGAAGAGACCGGGGAATGTCAGATCGGCTACAATGCACGCGTTTACAGCTACATGCCCCACCACGGTGAGGAGAATGTGCTGCGCGGCAGGTCAGGCTCAGGTACCATCTTTTTAAGCGGCTGCAACCTGCATTGTCAATACTGCCAGAATTTTGACATCAGCCAGACCAATCGGGGATTGACCATCGATGACGAGCAATTTGCAGCCACCATGCTCATCCTGCAAGCCCAGGGGTGTCACAACATCAATTTCGTCTCTCCCAGTCATGTCATTCCACAGATCTTGCGCGCATTGGAGATCGCCATCCCAGCCGGCCTACGCATCCCTCTGGTCTACAACTCGGGAGGATATGATGCACTGAAAACGCTGCAGCTGTTGGATGGGATCATCGATATCTACTTACCTGATATGAAATACAGCCAGGACACGATCGCAGAACAATATTCCCGGGTGGAGAACTATGCTGTTGTAAATAGAGCTGCCATTCAGGAAATGCACCGGCAGGTTGGTGATCTGGCTTGTGACCAAGATGGCATCGCCTACCGCGGTTTGTTGGTGCGCCATCTGTTGCTCCCAAATGACCTGGCAGGAACCAGGGATACTTGCGAATTTTTGGCAAAGAATATTTCTGTAACTACCCATATCAATATCATGGGGCAGTATCGCCCCGATTATCTTGCATTCGATTATCCCGAACTTTCTCGACCACCCACAAGAAATGAAATAGATGAAGCTAGAAAAGTCGCTTCCGATTCAGGTTTAACGCTGATCTGAATCCTTTTATTAGGAAAGGATGTACATAACTTCAACAATTCTTAACCACTTATTAACTTCTAGATACTTTCTATCCAATTTTGAGAATGCTACAATTCAGACGAAACCAAAATTCAATAGATACGTATAACATATGAATAAAAATACTACGGAGCGCCCCTTGGAAACCGGCTTCATGGAAGCAGAATGCATACAACAGGTTCTTGATGGTGATGAAGATGCCTTTACCGATCTGGTAGAGCATTTTCAGACACATGTATACAACCTCTGCTACCGAATGCTCGGCTCACCCCAAGAGGCAGAGGACGCTGCGCAAGAATCGTTCATTCGAGCATACCGCTATATACATCGCTATGACCCGAATCGGTCCTTCGCCACCTGGCTGCTTTCCATCGCAGCCCATTACTGCATTGACCAACAACGGAAGAGAAAATATCTAGCGGTTAACCTGGATGAGATCATCGAATTTGGGATCACGGATGATTCACCACTCCCCGAACACGTGGTCACATCGAACGAACAGTGCGATCAAGTGCAAAAACAATTGGCAAAATTGCCAGCGAAGGATAGAATGGTCTTGATATTACGTTATTGGTATGAGATGTCAGAAAAAGAGATCAGTGAAACACTGGATATCTCAACAAGTGCAGTGAAAAGTCGGCTGCACCGGGCAAGAAAACATATGGCTGAACAATGGGACTCAGATGACAATCTAATTTCACCAAATGAAGGGAGGCAGCATGAACCACAAGCAATTTGAATCATGGATCCTGGATGATCCAACACTAAGTGCAGAAGAGCAAGCACAATTAGACGCACATCTTGCGACGTGTGAAGACTGCCGCACGCTGAAGAATGGTTGGGAGAACAGCATGAAAGCGCTGCAATGCGTTGAAATGCAAAAACCAATCCCTGGTTTTGCAGAACGTTTTGAAAAGAAGATGGCATTCGAACATAGAAAACGCGCCATCGTCCGTAGGCGGCTCATTATCATTATCAGTGCTTTTGCTCTGCTCACCGCACTCACCGCTTACATATTCATATCAGGTTCTCTGCAAACACTTCTGGCGAATGCCATCACTTTTGGCACACAAGTACTGCTCGCGTTCACCAAGGGACTATCTGATATCACGTACTTCATCAGGGGAATTCCCACCGTCATCCGCTGGTCTGCCGGTTTCTTCCTGGTCAGCGTTGCCAATATGTTCGTGGCACTGCTTGGACTGATCGTCTGGAAAGCCAGGAAAAACAGGCAGGAGATGCAGAAAGTGCATGTTCATGTTGAAGAATAAGATCCTCACCATTCTCTTGCTTCCGCTGTTATTGGTCAGCTGTACCTCCGCGTTCGTTCCCGATACGTCTGGAGATTCAGCCTTGATCGTTGGCGAGGTATACACACTCGAGAATGGTGAAAGGATGTATGGAAACCTGGCGGTGATCGGCTCCAACCTCACGTTGGAGAGGGATTCGATCGTTTATGGTGAAATAAGCCTGATCGGGTCGACGGCGGATATCGAAGGTACGGTTGTTGGAAATGTGTATGCTTTTGCAGGATCAACCATGCTTGGATCAAGCGCTACGGTCAATGGTGATTTCAATCAACTCTTCCATCACCTGAAAACATTACCTGGAGCGCACATCACAGGCGAGACGAATACCTACATCAGCCCATTTACATTGCGAACATCATGGGATGGATTCAACCTCATCTTCCCCTTCTTCTCCAATCCGCAGTGGCTTCTGCTCAGCCGGCTCATTTTCTCGGCAGCGTTCTGTTTGCTGGTCTGTCTCATCGTTCTGGTCGCACCGCGCTCTACCAGAAATGTGATGAAGAGCATTCAAAACCAACCTGGCATCAGCTTTGGCGTTGGTTTCCTGTTCTTCATGACAGCCCCCGTGATAAGCATCATTCTAGCCATTACGATATGCCTGGCTCCCCTGGCAGTGGTTCTGCTGGTGGTCTTCCTCATCGCTACCGTATATGGATGGATAGCGATGGCGAGCATCATCGGGGAAAAGATCTGCAAGTGGCTCTATCTCGACTTACCGCTGGTTCTACAGGCACTGCTCGGGGCGTTGCTCGTGGCAATGCTGATCAGCCTCATCAGCCTTATCCCTTGTATTGGCCTGCTAGCCGCTTTCATCTTTGGCTGTTATGGTTTTGGAGGCGTCATCTCCAGCAGGTTTGGGAAAAGAATAGATTCCGGTTCAAAAACACCCACCAAACCCAAGGTAAAACCTTCTGCACCTAAGACCGAATAATCGCACAGAAAGTATCACAGAGCTGCCTCAAGGCAGCTCTGTTTTGTATTATGCTATTAAAGACTTATAATTTCATCATTAGAATACTGGAGAGGTAAGGATGAAACAGGTTTTGCAGTATATGAACACCGGAGAAACAAAAGTAGTAGATGTGCCCATCCCCCAAGTGCGGGCGAAGACAGCTCTGGTGCAAACCGCTGCATCGCTTGTATCTGCTGGGACAGAAAGATCCCTGGTGGCATTTGCAGAGAAGAACCTGGTTCAAAAAGCGACATCCCGCCCAGACCTGATGAAACAGGTTTTAAATAAAGCCAAACGTGAGGGAGTTGTTTCAACACTAGAGTCTGCATTTAGTCGTCTGGACCAACCCATGGTACTCGGATATTCCTCAGCCGGCGTCATTGTAGAGATCGGCGAAGGGCTGCAGGGATTCAAAGTGGGCGATAGGATCATCTGCGCTGGCGGCAATCATGCAGTGCATGCTGAATACGCTGTCATACCACAAAACTTGATGGCAAAACTACCGGAAGAAGTTCCTTTTGAGAGTGCATGTTTTGCCACCCTGGGTGCCATCGCAATGAATGGTATCCGTTTGGCGCAGCTGCAGCTGGGAGAAACCGTCGCCGTGGTCGGGATGGGATTGTTAGGATTGCTCACCACCCGACTGGTCGAAGCCAACGGCTGCCACGCGATCGGGGTTGATACCAGCCCGGAAAGAGTCGCATTTGCAAATAATATTGGCGTGAATGCATTCCAACGCGATGCGATCGTCGCCAAAACGTCTGCCCTCACGCATAACAGAGGATTCGATGCTGTCCTTATCTGCGCTGCTACCAGCAGCAACGACACCGTACAATTAGCGGGTGAGATCGCCCGGGATAGAGGAAATGTGATCTCACTGGGTGTGGTGGGTTTGGACCTGCCGCGCAAACCCTATTATGAGAAAGAACTCTTCTTCCAGGTCTCGCGCTCATCCGGTCCTGGACGTTATGATGCGAAATACGAAGAAAAAGGTATTGACTATCCCATCGGGTATGTGCGCTGGACAGAAGGCAGGAACCTAGAAGCCTTCGTACAGCTGCTGCATTCCAAGAAATTGAACATCGCCGATCTGATCACACACCATGTTCCCATCCATGACGCTGTTGCTGCTTACGACCTGATCACCGGGAAAACCAAAGAACCTTATCTGGGAATCGTACTCACTTACCCCATGAAGGAGAAGAAAGATAAAGCACGTATCCAGATATCCGAACACAGCCCTTCTGTAAAAGAAGTCAAAGTGGGTGCCATCGGAGCCGGGAATTATGCCAAGAATGTTTTCCTGCCGGTCATCAAGAAGAACGAACATTCCAGCCTGATCGGTATCGCTTCCGTGAATGGCGTCAATGCGCAACATGCAGCCAGTAGATTCGGATTCTCCTACGCCACTTCTTCCGCGGATGAGATCATCGAGGATGAGCAGGTCAACAGCGTGGTGCTCATGACCCGCCATGAAGAACATGCAGCGCTGACCTTGAAAGCCTTGAAATTGGGGAAGCACGTGTACTGCGAAAAACCCCTGGCACTGACCATGGATGAATTGGCAGAGATCGAAGAAACATTACAAACAGCCAACACTCCCTTGCTCATGGTCGGGTTCAATCGCCGTTTCGCTCCTCTTTCAATTGAGCTGAAGGATTTTATCGCCAACAGGCAGGAACCGTTGTATGCACATTACACGATCAACGCCGGCTTTTTACCGCTTGAACATTGGCTGCATGATCCCACCCAGGGCGGTGGGCGTATCATTGGCGAGGGATGCCATTTCATCGATTACCTGACCTTCCTGGTTGGTGATAATCCCATATCTGTCAAAGCAAACGCACTTCCAGATCTGAACAAGTATCACCAGGATAATATGCACATCACGCTAGAGTATCCGGATGGTTCGCTCGGTTCGATCGCATATCTGGCAAACGGTGATAAGTCCTTTGCCAAAGAACGGGTCGAAGTATTTTGCGGCGGTAAGATCGGCATCTTGAACGACTATCGCAGTCTGCAAATGACTGTCAATGGAGCCACACAAACGTCTCGCCTGCGCTTCCGGCAGGATAAAGGCCACCAGGCTTCCTGGAATGCTTTCGCAGAAGCGGTAACAGCAGGCAGTCCTGCCCCCATCCCTTATGACCAACTCCTCTCGGTCAGTAAAACGGCTATCCTCAGCATGCGCTCCGCCGTCGAGAAAAAAACCATCACATTGGATTAGGTCCTTCAACCTATGGAAAACAAGTTCTCCACGTTCCTGAAGATCCCTTTTCACCTCGGTTTGAAAAGCGTGGGGAACTATGCCATCTATAAATTTGGTTTGCACAGCGGTTATTACAAGACCCGCACACCGGACCCTGATATCCAGAACCTGCAAACCCAACTTGCCTTTGAACCACGGAAATTATTACACCTACCTGATAGGGACACCCTGCGAACTGCGCTGGGAAATTCGCTGGGAAGCCTTTCAGCAGATGCAGAAGCTCTTGCGCGAGATCAATACCACTTTTTCGACGCAGAACTTCAACAACTAGACCTATCCCCCCACTCCACACTGAAACATTGGACGGTGTATGAACGTGGGAAGAGCCCAGCAAAGGGTGATATCAAGTTCATCTGGGAACCTGCCCGTTTTGGATGGTTATTCCTGTTATCCCGCGCACACTATCTCGGCCCTGAGAAAGGCGATCAGGAATGGCTGCAGGATAAACTGCGAACGTTCCAGCAAGAGAACCCTGCTTTTCGCGGTGCGAACTGGACTTCTGCGCAGGAATCGGCTTTGCGCATCATGGCGCTGTGCTTCACGTATCATGTTTTCGCGGATACGGACGATGCAGATGACAACCTCTTGTCATCCATCAAGACGGCCATGGCTTTGAACGCATTGAGAATCGCGCCTACGCTCTGCTATGCCAGGGCGCAGCGCAATAACCATCTACTCAGTGAGGCGGTGGGCTTGTATACCGCAGGTGTTTTTCTTGACGGATTCTCCCCTGCAAAACACTGGGAACGAACCGGCTGGCGCGTATTCAACCATGCCATTCAGGACCAGATCAGCGAGGATGGCACCTATATACAGCACAGCAGCAATTACCAGCGTTTGATGCTTGATCTTGCCTTGTGGATGGATTGGATCACGCGCGGAACAGGTACTTCGCTGCCTGCACCTACACTTCACAAGTTGACCCAAACCACGCAAAACTTGTACAACCTGGTGGATAAGGGATCAGGCTTGGCAGCGAACCTGGGGCATCAGGATGGTTCCAACATCCTGCCCCTGGCGCAAGCAGAGCATCTGGATTTTCGCCCCGTCCTGCAAGCTGCCAGCCGCGCGTTTCTGCAAGCAGACGCATTCCCACCTGGAGGCTGGGATGAGAAAGCAGCCTGGCTGAACTTAACTCCCTGCAAAGAAATGCTCACAGACCAGCAAACGTCCAATCGCCTGATGAACAAAGATGGCTGGGCGAGCATACGCGCTGTTCGCTACCGTTCACGCCCCGCGCATGCAGACCAACTGCATGTTGAGATATGGCACAGAGGACAAAATATCGCCAGAGATGCGGGGACATATCTCTACAATGCTCCACCCCCCTGGCAAAATGCGCTGCGCAGCACCAGGGTGCATAACACCATCACTATCGATGATACAGAACAAATGACCCCCGTCAGCCGCTTCCTGTGGTTGGATTGGGCACAGGCAGAGATCACTCACTCTTCTCCAAACATGATCACCGCCCGGCACAACGGCTATAAGCGACTGGGGATCACACACCACCGATCCCTTCAAAAAGAGGGAGAAAGCATTTGGCAGATCGTTGATTCTCTGACAACCAACAAGCCGGAGACAAGGCAGCATTCCATCAGACTGCACTGGCTGGTGGGAGATGAATCTCATCAGATCAAGGGTAATACTATCAACTGTTCTGCGTTACAGTGGTCGCTCACCTTCGAAGATAACGGTGAACAAAAGGGGCAAATTATCCTGATTCGAGCGGGAGAGTTCATCCATGGCACAGGAGATTTTGATCCACTTCTGTATGGATGGTTCTCGCCCACCTATGGAGTAAAACAACCTGCCACTTCAATCCTGTATGTATTGAAAGCAAAATTACCATTGGAACTGCGTTCTACATGGGTTTTTCATAATCAAACATAAAGTTGAGGGTACAATCAAGCACATGCATATCTTATTAATTCATCAAGCATTTGCTGCCATCAATGAACCTGGTGGAACCCGCCATCACGAAATGGCAAGAGCCCTGACAAAGCTGGGGCACAAAGTAACAGTCATCGCCAGTCCCATCTCATATCTCACTGGTAATACAACAACTTCAGAAAAAATGATCGTGGATGATCTTGGAGTGACCATCTACAGGACATTCACCTATCATGCACTACATAAAAGTTTTGTCCACCGTTTGATCAGCTTCTTCTCCTTCATGTTCTCTTCATTCTTTCGAGCGACCCGAGTAAAGAATGTTGATCTGGTGTGGGGCACCTCTCCACCCATCTTTCAGGGGATCACCGCCTGGCTGATCGCACGCTTGAAAGGAGTACCATTCCTGTTTGAAGTACGCGACCTATGGCCTGCTTTTGCAATTGCGGTGGGTGTGCTGCAAAACAAACCCATCATAGCTCTATCACAGTGGTTAGAAAAATTCCTTTACAAGCATGCCGATATGGTGGTCGTCAATTCACCAGGGTATATCGAACATGTCTCACAACGCGGCGCCAAGGATGTACATCTGGTACCCAACGGTGTGGATACAGCCATGTTCGACCCATCTGCGGATGGGAGCACATTCCGTGAAAAGCATGGTTTACAAAACAAGTTCATCGTCATGTACAGCGGCGCGCACGGCATGTCCAACGACCTTCCCATCATGGTGGAGGCTGCAGATCTATTAAAGAACGAAGAAGATATTCATTTCGTATTTGTGGGGGATGGTAAAGAGAAAGCATCCCTGATCGCACTCGCTGAACAAAAGGGGCTGCAAAACGTCTTGTTCTTGCCCCCGGTTGAAAAACTGGAAATGGGACAAGCTCTGGCTGCAGCCAATTGCTGTGTCGCTATCCTAAAAGCGATCGATATGTACAAAACCACCTATCCAAACAAGGTATTTGACTATATGGCAGCCGGGAGAGCGGTGGTGCTGGCAATCGATGGAGTCATTCGTGAGGTCGTAGAATCTGCGGATTGCGGAATTTTTGTTGAACCCGGTAATGCCCAGGCACTGGCGGATGCAATACTAGAACTATACCGATCGCCCAAGCATTGTGCGGCACTTGGAAAACATGGTAGAGTTTACGTAGAAAAGAATTTTGATCGACTTCAGACTGCAAAAGAATTATTGAAATTATTTGAAGCACTGGAGAAAAAGCATGGGTGAACGTATCCTCATCGTGGAAGATGACCTGACGCTACAAGAAACGCTCGTCTACAACCTCCAAAAGCATGGATATCAGGTTCTAACTTCTTCAAATGGTAATGACGCGATCGAGGTCATCCAAAAAGATGTCCCCGATCTTATCCTGCTCGATATCATGCTCCCGGGTATGGATGGGTTTGAAGTGTGCCGCAAGATCAGACAGAACTACACTACACCCATCCTCATGCTGACCGCCAGGGATGATGAGATCGATCGCGTGGTTGGGTTGGAAGTAGGTGCGGATGATTATCTCACCAAGCCCTTCAGCATGCGCGAACTGATCGCACGTGTCAAAGCACTCCTAAGGCGCGCACACATCATCGAAGAATCACAAAGGTCCAGAGGAAGTGGAAAGAAAGCATACATCTTTGAGAATCTCACCATTGATCAAAACCGCCGTGAGGTGAAGATCAACGGTGAAGTCGTTGATTTCAAGCCAAAAGAATTTGAACTGCTCCTGTACTTTGCTGAAAATAAGGGTTTGGTCCTGAGCAGGGAACAGATACTGGAAAAAGTGTGGGGTTGGGATTATTTCGGAGACAGCCGAACAGTCGACGTACATGTGCGCTGGCTGCGTGAGAAAATCGAGGAAGAACCCGCCTCCCCCAAACGAATTTGCACGGTGCGCAGTGCGGGTTATCGTTTTGATGGGTAAGCAGAATGCTGACCATTTTTCGAAACGCCTTCCTGATACTACTCATCACCACCACTATTCTTTTATTGATCTTTCTCGAGATCACTGATCTAGAAATCTCGATCCTCGAACTCCTTTCTTCCGAATTTAACAAATTAATCTTGCTGGTCGTCGCTGAAGCTGTCATTGCTTTCGTTATTGCATATACCCAAAAACGAGACCAAGAAAGATTACAACTATTTCTGGAAGAACAGGAACAAGATCCTGCACAACTGAGCCGTTTGCAAAAAAGAACTGACAGCATCGGAACGCTGGCAAATGCCCTGGCACAATTCACCAGCAGCAACAATGAAGTGATCAGCGACCTTATGTCGCAGCAGCGCTACCTGGCAAGCATTCTGGAAAACCTTAACGATGGGATCTGCATCGTAGATAAAAACGGCAAAGTCAGTGTCATGAACCAGGCCACGGCAAAACTATTCAATATCCCCGAATCAAAAGCCAGCGGACAGGCATTAGCAGAAACCATCCGTCATTTTAAAGTCCAGGAATTGTGGGAGCAATGCAAACAGACACAACTCCAGCAAAGCATCCAAATGGAAACCAGTGTTAAGCGTAATTACCTGCAATGTATCGCAACCCCATTGGAGCCGATCGAGAATGGCAACATCCTGCTCCTATTTCAGGACATCACCCGGGTTCATCAACTCGAGATCGTGCGCCGGGATTTTGTCAGCAACATCTCCCATGAATTACGGACGCCGCTGACATCTCTGAAATTGATCACCGAAACGCTGCAGGATGGCGCGATGGATGACATCGACGCTCAAAAGCGTTTTCTCTCCCAGATGGAGACCGAGATCGATAACCTGACCCAATTGGTACAGGAACTGCTGGAGCTATCGCGCATTGAATCTGGATTATTCACACTGCAGAAGAATCCCATTCAGCCGTGCGTCCTTGTCAGGGATGCCGCACAGAGAATGCAAGTGCAGGCGCAAAGAGCCGGGCTAGATTTCTCCTGGGAATGTTCTCTTCAACTTCCATTGATAACTGCAGACAAATCCAGACTTGAACAAGTTTTGATCAATCTCATCCACAACGCGATCAAGTTCACGCCACCTGGTGGAAGTATCCTTGTAAAAGCAGAACAAGAAGACAAGCATATCGTGTTTTCCGTTCAAGATACAGGTGTAGGAATTCCAGAGCAGGACATTGAGCGCATCTTTGAACGTTTTTACAAAACTGACCGCTCACGTTCGCAAAAAGGCACAGGCTTAGGCCTTTCCATTTCTCGCCACCTGGTAGAGGCACATAAAGGTGATATATGGGTGGAAAGTGGCACGCATAGAGGCAGCACTTTCTACTTCTCCATTCCACTTACGTAATCCAGTTAACGTCTTTTATTAATCAAATCTTAACCTTTCCCTCATTTTGCGTTAAACGCGCACGGTTAACATTCAAGCATCACAACACAAGGAGAAAGAAAGAATGTCTCGTAAGTTAACTGCATTATTAAGTGTTATGCTCGTAAGTGCTCTCTTGCTGGGTGCTTGCAGCACCGCAGCTCCTGCCGAAGAAGCTGCCCCAGCAGCTGAAGAAGCCGAAGAGGAAGTGCTCTCTGGTCAACTGCAGATTGCCGGTTCCACAACCGTACAGCCCCTCGCCGAAGTATTAGCCGAAGCTTTCATGGATGCCAATGCAGACGTTGTCATCGAGATCCAGGGTGGTGGCTCAAGCGTTGGTGTGACCTCAGCCGGTGAAGACACCGTTGATATTGGTAATGCTTCCCGCAATGTGAAAGACAGCGAAATGGAAACATTCCCCAATCTTGTTGTTCACACGATCGCTTTCGACGGTATTGCCATCGTTACCAATCCTGAGATCGAGATCCCCACACTCAGCCTGGAACAGGTGCGCGGCATTTTCTCCGGCACCATCACCAATTTCTCTGAAGTTGGCGGCCCAGATGCAGAGATCGTAGTTGTCTCCCGCGAAGAGGGTTCCGGGACACGCGCAGCTTTTGAAGAACTCGTCATGGAATACAAAGACGAAAGCGGCGAGAAGGTCATGGATCCCATCGCTGAAACAGCACTGCTGCTGCAGTCCAACGGACAGGTTTCCACAGTTGTTTCAACCACCCCTAACACTATCGGTTACCTCTCATTCGGTTACTTGAGCGACGCAGTCAAGGGTGCAGCGATCGATGGTGTAGCCCCCACTGTTGAAAATGTAAAGAATGGTACCTACGGAATCTTCCGCCCCCTTAACATGCTCACCAATGGCGAAGCCGAAGGTTTAGCCAAGGCATTCCTCGACTTCATCCTCTCCGAGGCAGGTCAGGCAATCGTTGCCGAAGACTACATCACAGTCAACTAAAACATACAAGGATTTCAAAAAAGGGGTGCATTCACCTGCACCCCTTTTCCATTCCTGCAGGACCCAACGTAAACCATGAACACTTCCAGAATAACAAAACCCGCTCTTAATCAGCAGATCATTATCCCGATCATGACCTATCTTGCAATCGCATGTGCCATCGCGATGTTGCTTCTAGGATCGTTAAGTTTCTTCAATATACTGGAATTACCAGTAAAAGGTATCACCGCTCTTGTTTCCGGAATCATCCTGGCATTCATTTTTTTGTTATTGGCAAAAGGATTTCACACTCAACAAAATTGGGCGCGCAGCAGTATGCTTGCCATTTTGCTCCTGATCCTGATTGTTATCATCATCAATTTTATTTTTCAGTTCTCAACCGCAGTATTCGCAGGGAAAGAGGTTCTTTCGCTGCGTGAGATCCTTTTTCATACGGGTAAATTGCTGCAAAATATCCTGATCAATGGCATGATCCCCGCGCTTATCTTCTATTTTTTACTCAAAGCGGACGAGGTATTCCTGGAAACACCACGTCAGCGGAATCTCTTGAACAAGGTCATCAAAGATTTCCTTTTGGGAACCGCCCTCAGTGCCATATTGATCGTCATCTTCATCTTTGCATTTACGCTGAAAGAATCACAACTCGCCATTTCTGAGATCGGGCTTGGGACATTGCTCACCGGCACCGTCTGGCGACCAGGTTCCATCATTGGCACAGATGATGCGCAATTTGGTTTGATCCCAATGATCATAGGTTCGATCTACAGCACCATTGGCGCCGTAATCCTTGGCATACCGCTCTCAATGGGAACTGCGATCTTATTGGCCGAGATCGCCCCAGACTTCATTCGCACGATATTCCGGACAGCCATCGAATTATTATCTGGTATCCCCTCGGTAGTCTACGGGCTTTTCGGTATGGTAGCGATCGCACCAATGCTGAGAAAGATTCCCATGGAAGGCAACACCACCGGTTTTGGACTGCTCAATGCATCCATCATCCTGGCGATCATGATCCTACCGACGGTCACCAATATCACCGAAGATGCGATCCGTGCTGTTCCAAAGAGCTACCGTGAAGCATCTTTTGCCCTGGGAGCAACCCACTGGCAGACCATCAAAGATGTGGTCCTGCCTGCCGCAAATTCAGGCATCATCGCCGCTGTCATTCTTGGGATCGGAAGAGCATTGGGAGAAACGATGGCATTGATCATGGTAATCGGAAACTCTATCGCTATTCCCGCCCCTGTGAACGGCAATCCCTTATCCATCATCTTTTCTACTGCACGGACCCTCACCGGAAATATCGCCGTAGAGATCAATTATGCAGCTGGAGCCCATCGCTCAGCACTGTTCTTCACAGGAGTCCTTCTATTCATATTCCTGCTCATCATCAACCGCATCGCCAATCAAATCATGAAAGGGAAGAAAAGCGTATGAACCAAGAATTGACCAAAGAAAAAAGACTCGTCTTGGAAAAACTGATGATCGGATCAAAAGAACAACGAAGACGTCGCGAGATCACACAAAAATTCGCTTTTGCATTTTTGTGGTTGATGGGTTTACTGGCGATCGCAGCGCTGGTTTGGATCGTTGGATATGTGCTGGTGCATGGACTTCCAACAATAAACCTGGAATTCCTGACCACTCGCCCGGCTGGTGGTTTTGAGGGAAAAGGGGGTATCTCCACCACCATCGTCACCACGCTTTACCTGGTCATCTTCACCATTGCCATCGCAGCTCCATTAGGTATTGGAGCTGCGGTCTATTTCGTTGAATATGCTTACGAAGCACAGAACCGCAGCAAAATTATAGGATGGCTCATCAATACAGCCCGCACTGGTGTAGAGATCCTGGCTGGCGTTCCTTCCATCATTTTCGGTTTGTTTGGTTTTGCTGTCTTCGTTTCTTTCATGAAACTCAAGTTCTCTCTGCTTTCAGCGGGGCTAAGTGGTGCTTGTCTGGTGCTGCCCGTCATCATCCGTACAACCGAAGAAGCACTCCTGGCTGTACCAGACTCCTATCGTCAGGGCTCGCTGGGATTGGGTGCAACCCGCTGGCAGACCGTAACCGGGGTGGTTCTTCCAGCAGCACTTCCGGGAATTGTTACCGGGATCGTGCTAAGTGTTGGTAGAATCATATCGGAGACAGCCATCTTCTGGGTGACGCTTGGTGGAAGCTACCGCCTACCGCAAAACTTGATGTCCTCTGGAAGAACGCTGGCTTTGCACGTTTACATGCTGGCTACAGAGACCAGGGCTTTTGATAAAGCTCTGGGAACTTCAGCAATCTTGATCATCATCATCGTTGCATTGAACCTCGCAATTAATATTTCATCAAAATATTTCCAAAAAAGATTAAGCGGAAAGTAGGAAATTACAAATGGTCACAACATTACCAAATATGGATAATACCGAATCGAAAATCAACGTAAAGGATTTTGACCTTTTCTATGGAGATTTCCAGGCGCTCAAACAGATCACCGTCAATATCCCATTAAATTCGATCACAGCTATCATCGGACCTTCTGGATGTGGGAAGAGCACTTTTTTACGATCGATCAATCGCATGAATGAATTGATCCCATCGGTCAAGACCAGGGGAGAGATCATCATGGATGGTGTAAACATCTTCGAAGAGGATGTTGTAGAATTAAGGAAGATCGTCGGAATGGTCTTCCAGAGACCAAATCCATTTCCAAAATCGATCTTCGACAATGTTGCTTACGGACCGCGCGCACACGGTTTGAAGAATAAAAATGTCTTGAGCGAAATTGTGGAAAAAAGCCTCATCGATGCTGCCTTGTGGGATGAGGTGAAAGATGATCTCAATAAATCGGGCTTGGCACTCTCCGGCGGGCAGCAGCAGCGATTGTGCATTGCCAGAGCCTTGGCTGTTGAACCAGAAGTGATCTTGATGGATGAACCCGCTTCTGCACTCGATCCGATCGCAACTCTTAAGATTGAGGATCTGATCGAGAAACTTAAAAAGGACTATACTATTGTCATCGTAACCCACAACATGCAGCAAGCCGCGCGCGCGTCGGATTACACTTTGGTTTTCAACATGAATCCCGATAGATCAGGTTACCTGGTAGAGTATGGGAAGACTACTCAGATTTTCACCAATCCGCGCGAAAAGATCACCGAAGATTATATTTCGGGTCGATTTGGATAAGAAAAAGAGGACATCATGCCACGTGAAACTTTCGATACAAAAATTTCTGTTCTAAAGAATGAGATCTACCTCTTGGGGAGCATGGTTGAACAAGCCGTGTTGGATGCTGTGAACACGCTCAAAACACGCGATCTGAAAGAAGCCAAGCGTGTCTACGATGACGACGACATCATCAATGAGAAACGCTACGCCCTGGAAAACGCGATCATCATCATGCTGGGCACACAGCAGCCATTTGCTAGAGATCTGCGTCTGCTATCATCCATGCTGTTGGTGGTCAATGAGCTTGAACGCATGGCTGATTATGCAAAAGGGATCGCCAAGGTCAATTTCAAGATCGGTGATTCGGATATCAGTATTCCCATCCGATCATTCGAAAAAATGGCTGAACAGGGTGTCAGCATGCTGCACCGTGCGCTGGGAGCTTTCATCGAACTGAATCCAAACCTGGCAGCAACCATTCCCGGCGAGGATGATATTGTTGATGAGATCTACACACAGGTCTATCGCACCACGATCGAGAATGCCATTGCAAATCCCTCCATCATTGACCAGGCGAACAATGTGCTCTGGATCGCCCACAACCTGGAACGTTTTGCAGATCGGGTGACCAACATCTGTGAACGCACCATCTTCATCACAACCGGTGAATTATTAGAAATGGACTCCAGCGACGATGAGAATGGGATTGTTATCGCATAAAAACAGAAATAAGAAACCATTTCTTGGATCAAAAAAAGAACATCACATAAATTTGTGATGTTCTTTTTAGATAACTAGATAATTCGTGGATTTAATGATGAATATTATATACAATAGATACACAGAAATTTAAGGATGGTAACCTATGCTTAGACCGAATCCAACCAAGGGAAAATTGATCATTGTAGAGGGAATCGATGGGAGCGGTAAATCCACCCAGATCGATCTCGTCTATAAATGGCTTGCGGATAGAGGGAAATCTGTCTATTTTAGTGAATGGAACTCCTCTCCTCTGGTAAAAAGCACCACCAAACGAGGGAAGAAACAACGGCTTTTCACCCCAACCACATTCAGCTTGATCCAGGCAACTGATTTTGCGAACCGTTGGGAAAACAACCTTCTGCCGATGCTCAAAGCTGGTGTGATCGTGATCGCCGATCGCTATGCCTTCACGGGCTTTGCCCGAGATGTCGCCCGGGGGGTGGATCCAAACTGGGTGCGCAACCTCTACTCCTTCGCCTACCAACCCGATCTGGCTCTCTTCTTCCGGGTTGATATTGATACAGCCGTCAATAGAATCCTGGCTTCGAGAGCAAAGATCAAATACTATGAAGCGGGTGTAGACCTTAACCTGGCAAATGACAGGGTCGAGAGTTTCCGCCTTTTCCAGAGCCGTGTATTGAATGAATACGAAAACATGGTGGATGAATTCAATTTCCATGTGATCGATGCTGTCCAACCGGTCGAAAAGCAGCAAAAAGAGATACGAGGACTCATCAATGAGGTACTGGAAGGATGGGAAGGATTACCTAATCCAGAAGAATCGGCAAAACAATACCAGAAGAAAAGCCACTTCATTCTGAATAATTGGAGGAAGCCATGACAAGAATGAAATTTTATGGGAATGGTTTCCCTTATACCAAAGAGGAAGAATCCAAGGGTAAATTGATCGTACTGGAAGGAACGGATGGGGTGGGTAGGTCCACACAGGTCACATTGCTGAAGCGCTGGCTCGAGAAAAAGGGATTTGCTGTTTCGGATACAGGTTTGCGCCGATCCCCCCTCACCCAGCCAGGATTAGACGCAGCCAAAGAAGGAAATACCCTCTCAGCAACCACGCTGAGCCTTTTCTACGCGACCGATTTTGCCGATCGGCTTGAAAACCAGATCATCCCTGCCCTGCGTGCAGGCTTCCTGGTGCTTTCTGATCGCTATTTCTACTCGATCATCGCCCGCGATATCGTGCGCGGATTGGACCCACGTTGGGCAAGAGAAGTATATGGGTTTGCCCTGGTGCCGGACATGGTACTCTATCTCAAGGCAGATATCCCCACCCTGGTCACACGCATCGTCCACGGACGTGGTTTCAACTATTGGGAATCAGGGATGGACATCATCAAGGAACAGAACCTCTATGAGAGTTTCGTCCAATACCAGGAATGCATGCTGCATCAATTTGATGAATTTGCCGATGAATATAATTTCAGAACAATTGATGCGAACCGCTCTGTAAACGATGTTTTCAGTGATATCAAGAAGCATCTAGCAGATCTCATCGAGATCGGAATTGAAAACTAAACTGAGATTCTAAGGATAAGAAAATGACTGAGCAAGATATCATAAATATCCAACGTTTTGCCGCAACGCAAATCCATCCTAAACTTCTTGATCTTTTAGGTTCTCTCGATGACCTGCATTCGCAGGATGATATTGAAGATATCCATGACGTGCGCGTTGCATCGCGGCGCATACGCGCTGCCCTGGTAGTATTCAACGGGCATTTTCCACCCAAGAGCATCAAGGCATGGGATAAATCGATCACAGCCATCACTAAAGTATTCGGAAGAACACGTGATCTGGATGTACAGATCGATTTCCTCGAAAAATTGATCCAAACCATCACCGTCGAAGAACGGGATATTCATCCAGGTTTGGTGCGTTTTTACTTGCGTCTCGTTCAGCAGCGGGAGAAACTGGCTAGCAAAGTCAGCAAGGACAGAGAAAAGTTTTTGGAAGATAAAGCGATCCTTGATCTCAAAGAAACTTTGGAATCCCTGCTTGAAGGTTCGCAAGATGCGGAACATACCGATGTATTGTTTCAATTAGCCTTTGAGATGCTCCATTTTTCTCTGGATGAATTCCTTTTCTACGAAGCCTACATCTATGATCCAAATAACAGCAGACAATTACATCAAATGCGCATCGCAGCGAAGAAATTACGCTACACGATGGAAATATTCCTGCCACTCTATGATGATGAAATGGAAGCATACCTGGATGAGATGAAAGGGCTCCAACAAAAATTGGGAGAAATTCGCGATTGTGATGTGTGGATCGAGAGCATTCCATCCTTCATTCAGAAAGAGAAGAAACGCACCATAGAGTACTATGGAAATGAAGATGCCATGCAAAAACTACAGCCGGGTCTCGATTTTCTCAAGCAGAACCGGCAGGAAGAAAGGGATCGCTTGTACACCTCCTTCATAGAGGATTGGCAGAACATCCGCGAAGAAAAAACGTGGCAATCTTTGCATGAACTGATCCTGCAAAAAGCGATCCGTGAACAGGATCAAGACAGCGATTGAAATAATGACCTGCTGGGTCCAATAATTATTTGCCAATAATAAAACGGAATCAAATTAGCTATACTCGTTCACCACACTACTACTTTCTTGTCATGCTGAGCACAGCGAAGCATCTGATACAGGGTAAGCGGGATCGGGATGATTAATAAAAGGACGTACGCTGATTTTTAAGGGGAAATGGGTTTGCACAAGTACGTCCCTTACAATCTACATAAGGGTAACTTCCACTCCGTGACAGATTCTTCAGTCGCTGTGCTCCATCAGAATGACAGAACTACTTTTTTGTCATGCTGAGCGTAGCAAAGCATCTGATACAGGGTAAGCGGGATCGGGATGATTAATAAAAGGACGTGTGCTTATCATTAAGGGGATATGGGGTTGCATGGATACGTCCTCTACAATCTACATAGGGGTAACTTCAACCCTATGACAGATTCTTCAGTCGCTGCGCTCCATCAGAATGACACATGATTTTTGGAGCAGCGCGTGGTGTACAATTACGATAGATTTGAAAGCCTAACCTTTCTTCCACAAAGGTAAAGTTAACTAAAACAACAAACCTCATATGGAAAACAACCTCCACCACACACCAGACCAAATCCAGATAGCACTCCTTAGTGACATTCACGGCAATATGCCTGCACTTGAAGCGGTATACGCGCATGCAGTTGAGCAGGGGGCACAAACCTTCCTCAACGCGGGAGACCTGGTGGGATACGGTCCCTTCCCGAATGAGTGCATCAACTTCACCCGCCAGCATGATTTCATCAGTGTGATCGGTGATTATGACCAGAAAGTGCTCCTATTCCCGCAGAAAAAAGAGAAGTTCCGCAAGAAAAAGCACCCGCTGCGGTTCATCTCCTTTGAATGGGCTTACCAGCATACGACCCCAGCGAACCTGGAATACCTCCAGCAGTTACCATCTTCAATAAAGATCAAACTCGGGGAAAAGGATTTCCTACTAACCCATGGATCTCCCGTTCGGGTTAACGATTATCTCGGACCGCATACCACTCCCAGTGAGTGGCTGCAGATGCGAACACTGGTAGAATGTGATTTCGTCATCACCGGAAATACGCACATTTTCTGGGTAGAAGAGGTGAAGAATACCTTCTTCATCAATCCCGGCAGTGTCGGCAGGCAGGACGATGGTGACCCGCGCGCATCCTACGTCATGCTCTCACTGGGTGAACATACGAAAATAGAACAGCATAGAATACCGTATGATGTCTCCATCATCACAAACGCCCTACATAGCTATGCATTACCGCAAGCATTCATCACCATGTTCGAAAAAGGGATCAGCCTAAAAGGAGCACTGGAAAACGATGAACAGTACAGACCATGACCATTTCAACTGAGCATGCAATAATCCGAGAAAATAGACAAGATTTTTTCAAGCAGATAAAGCAATTTGCTGAAGGATACGAGTACGAAAAAGCCCATGCCAAACAGGTTTGGAAACTATGCAAACAGATCCTGGCTCAACTTCAAACAATGACCTCTTTTAGCGAGGAAGAACGAGAGTATTTACACATTGCAGCGTTGCTACACGATATCGGTGTTTCACAGATACCTGCACGAGAACATCACAAGACAGCGCAGCGCATCATCCTGAATGATGACAGCCTCCCCCTGGATCAAAGAGAGAGATTGATCGTTGCCAACATTGTGCGTTACCATCGCAAAGCGCTCCCCAACCCGAAACACCAGCCATATTTGGATCTTTCCCCCCACGAAAGAAAGCTAGTGGACAGGTTATCTGCCATTCTGCGCATCGCTGACGGGCTGGATTACCATCATGAATCCCGAGTGGAGCATATACAGATCGAAAGAGAAGATGATCGGATCGTGTTCTACTGCCAGGCAAACAAAGCCAGCATCAGGAAAGAATTACAGAAAGCTGAACGAAAGAGCGATCTTTTTCAGAGAGTCTACAAATGCCAACCCACTTTTCAACAGGTCATGCTTGAACTTCAATTTCTGTAAAAAGATCGTTTTTAATTCTTCTCGGGGGCTCTTGGGGATAGCACTGCATATAGGTCTCACTGGCGTTCAATATACGTAATAGCCATCCAATGAAATAACCGCTCTGCCGGTCTCCCCCCTGGCTGCGGTAGCAAGCAGAGGCTGCTTCGCGGATAGCAGCAACGCGCTTATAGCGAATCCGAGCATGGATGGGGAAATCTTCCTCGAGTATCTTGCGAAAATCAATATCCGCATTCTTCCCAAACCTGGCAGGGTCCAACCCAAAAAGCGGCATCATCTTTACAACTATACGCATTGTTTTTCGTGAGAAGGTGTGTAAATAAACAGCAGCAGGATGATACACAGTCAGATCGTCAATATCTACGAGCGGGTCTTTGGCGATCTTCAGCGCCTGCATGACAGCTCGATAGGTATGAATATGATCCGGATGCCCATATCCCCCCATCGGGTCAAAGGTGAGCACGATATCGGGCTTGATCGAGCGGATATAGCGGGCAATCTCAAACCCCGCCTTCTCAAGGGGTGATTGAATAAATGCGTTTGGGTGTGTGTTATCCTCACTGCCAGGCATGCCTGAATCACGATAACCCAGGAAGAACCAATCCTCCACCCCCAACTCCTTCATCGCAGCCGTCATTTCCGCTTCCCGCAGCGCTGCCATATTGGGATATTGGGAGAGGTACTGTGGGTCTGCCTCTCCGGCTTCCCCCTTGGTAGCACAAACCACTGACACTTGCACCCCTTCTCTGGTGTAGCGTGCTATGGTGCCGCCCATGCCGAATGTCTCATCATCGGGATGGGCAGTGACCACCAGGATCTTCCGCTGCCGGTCATTAACTGGATGCATCGATCGCTCCACATTGTTTGCAGTTCTCACGTTTACGGATCTCAACGACACGAAATTCCATCAAATTCCCATCCATCAAGAGCATCCTGCCCAACAATGGCTGCCCAATACCCGTAATGATCTTGATACACTCCAGGGCTTCAATGGACCCAATGATGCCGGGTACCGCTCCAACCACCCCCACGCCTCTATTCAGAGCCACAACTTCTTCGGAAGGCATCTCTGGGTAAAGACAGCGGAAGCAAGGTCCTTTGCGTGCGTCGAAGACGCTTGCCTGTCCCTGCAGCTGGTTGATGGCGCCATAGATATAAGGTTTTCCTGTGGTAACACAATAATCATTCAGCAAGAAGCGCGTATCAAAATTATCCGTTCCATCCAGGATGATCGCATAAGGCTGCAGGATCGAATGGGTATTCTCTTCTGTTAATCGTTCCGGGTAGACATCGACCTGAATGGTCGGATTCAGATTGTGAAGTCGAGCTTGTGCCTTGTACACTTTTGCCTGCCCGACAGCATCGGTGTTATATAAGATCTGTCTCTGCAAATTCGACAACTCGACCTCATCCGAATCGACAAGCCCGATGCGTCCCACCCCTGCCGCGGCTAGATAGAGCGCTATAGCCGATCCCAAACCTCCCACGCCAACCACTGCAACCGCTGCTTCCTTCAATTTGAGTTGTCCTGCTTCTCCCATTTCCGGGATACGCAGATGGCGTTGATATCTGATCCGTTCCGAACTATCAAGACTGGTCATATTCACCTCGCATTTATTGTAGCGGGAGCAAACTGGGAGCGCAACGTAGAAATTCATAAGAAAAGGATTAGAATAACAATATGGACATCATCATGACGCACGAGCAGACCGATTTTGATGGATTAGCATCCACATTGGGCGCTTATCTTCTGGAAGAGCGTGCTACGCCCGTGCTTCCGAACAATCTCAACCGCAACGTGCAGCAGTTCTATTACGATTACCGCTTTGAACTGCCCTTTGTCCTTCCCCAAGAGCTTCCCAAGCAGTCCATACGGTCCGTCACACTCGTTGACACACAGTCCATGGTTACCTTGCGGGGAATGACAAAAAAAACACAGGTATGCATTTTCGATCATCACAAAAAACGTGAAGATCTGGATAAGAACTGGAGATTCAACAGTATCGATACAGGGGCTTGCACGACCTATTTCGTTGAACATCTCATCGAACACAACGGAACCCTGACCATGATCCAGGCAACATTGCTGCTGCTGGGTATCTATGAGGACACCGGCTCGTTGGGCTACGCCAGCACAACCGCACGCGACGCACAAGCAGTCGCCTATCTACTCTCGCAGGGTGCCAGTTTGAAGATCGCAAGTGAATATCTAAATCCTGCGCTTTCCGCCAGTCAGCAAAAAGTACTGGATATCTTGATAAAGAACAACCGTATCGTTGAGTTGAAAAAACAGCGCATCATGGTCTCGTTCGCAGATGCCGAATTCTTGGAAGATGAAGTTTCCAGCATTGCCCATAAGATCGGAGACCTGTACGATCCGGATGGGCTCTTCATCTTTGTGCGCACGCGTGAAGGTATACGTTTTGTGGCTCGTTCGGTGAGTGACCAGATCAACGTTGCCAACATCGCAGCAGTATATCAGGGTGGAGGTCATGATCGCGCCGCAGCAGCTCTCATTCATCACGATACAGCGCAAACGCTGTCAACCGAAGACCTGGTAGATGAGTTCATTCGCAACCTGGATGAGCATGTGAGCCCCGCCGTGACAGTGAAACAGATCATGTCCACAAATCCCCTCCTGCTCGAACCATCCATCAAATCGCACGAAGCGCTCAAGTTGATGCAGCGCTTTGGTTATGAGGGATTTCCCGTCGTACAGGACGGGAAGGTGATCGGATTGTTGACCCGGCGTGCGGTGGATAGAGCCATTGCGCACAAGCTGGATCTCCCTGCCAAGAGTCTGATGGAAGCGGGATCTTATTTTGTCCACCCCAGCACCCCCCTGGAAGAACTGCACCAGATCATGGCAAGATCCAACTGGGGGCAGATACCGGTCATGGACGCAGAAAGCAAACATATTATAGGGATCGTGACGCGCACCGACCTGCTGCAGGCTTATTCTGGAACACGCTCGCCGGAAAATGGGAAGATAAACCTGGCAGCAAAGTTGGAGAAAAATCTCAACGATGAACAAGTGAGGCTCATAAAGATCATCGCAGAAACAGCCCACCAACTGCACATGCATGTGTATATCGTTGGCGGGGTTGTGCGGGACATCATTCTCAACTCATCCATCCTCGACCTGGATTTTGTCGTTGAGGGCAACGCCATTGAATTGGCGCACCAACTTCAGAAACAATACCAGGGCAGGGTTACCAGCCACCGCCAGTTCGGGACAGCCAAGTGGTTCATTGAAGATGCTTCTATCCTTCAGAATACTCAAAATAAGGAAAACCTGCCGCGTTCCGTCGACTTGATCAGCGCGCGCACAGAGTTCTATAAGAACCCGAGCGCCCTCCCTACGGTCAAACTGAGCAGTATAAAACTTGATCTGCTGCGGCGAGATTTCTCGATCAACACCTTAGCACTCCGGCTTGATGGAAAGCATTATGGAAAACTATACGATTATTGGGGCGGTCTGGATGATATCAAGAGCGGGAATATCCGCGTATTGCATTCTCTTTCCTTCGTAGATGATCCCACGCGTATGCTGCGCGCGGTTCGTTTTGAACAACGCTTTGGGTTCCAGATCGAGTCTCGCACGATCGAATTGTTGCAAGAAGCCAAGCCGCTGCTGAAGCAGGTGTCAGGTGATCGAATCCGTCATGAGATCGACCAGATCTTACAAGAAAGGTTGGCAGTTGATATGCTCAAACGCCTGCAGGAGCTGGGTCTACTAAGCACCATCGATCCAGAATTCCAACTGAGCGAAAGAACTGCCAAGATGTTGCAATCCGCCCTAGAAGCAAAGCCTGAAGAGAAATGGGAGATCCCGGAAAAAGTTGGAAAAGCCCAGACAAAACTGATCATCTTGTACACGATCCTCTTTTGCGAAGCGCAAAGAGAGAGTACAGAAAAGATCCTCAAACGTCTTAAATTATCAAAGATCGTACAAAAAAGCGTCTTGCAGGCACAGGATGTCTACCAGCAGATACAAGAGATCGAGACCTATAAATCTAGTGAGATCTACACAATCTTGAAAGGTATTCCGTTCTATACCTTATATGCAATTCACTTCTTTTTCCTTGAGCGACCAAGGGTCATGCAAATATTCGACAAACATCTCCAAGAATGGAGCAAGCAAAAGACATTTACAAAAAGTTCGGATCTGAAGAAACAGGGAGTTCCCCCTGGTCCTTTATATAAGAACATATATCGTCAGTTGATGTCTGCCTGGATCGATGGAGAGATCACCTCTAAGGAAGAAGAGCTTGGATTATTGGAGAATATTCTCGCACAATACAAGAAAAGTGGGTTACTTCCGACGAAACAAAAGCCAGACTGATGGGCGACCATAAACACCTGTCCCATGTGTCTCGGTTGTGATCTGAAATCTTTCTTTCAAGCGCGTCAAGTCCTCTTCAGTAATGGCTTCTCGAGGTGTTTGGGTCTTTAAAAACCCATAGAGATAGTAATAACCGCGTTCCGCCAGGTAATTCGAGACTTTCACTTCATAGATGCGTTTATCTTTCGGCGGTAGGCTGTGATAACAACCCATGTCCAGGATCAGATCAAACTTCCCGCGCAATCGTTGTTCGGTCAAGAAATCAGCGGCCTTGATCTTGGCAGGCAAACCTGCTTCGGAAAGCATTGCTCGCGCCTGGCGCACCGCCCTGGGTACATAATCGATCCCCTCGACTTCCCATCCTGCTCGTGCCAAAGTGAGCAAATTAGCACCCGTGCCGCAGCCAATATCCAGTGCACGCCCGGTTGGATGAGTTTGCACGAACTCGATCAATTCCGGCGGAGAAATGTGCGAATCCCAGGGTGGATCGGAGCGATAACTTTGTTGAAAGCGCATCCATCTTCGAAAACGTCGTATCAAATTTTATCTCCCAATGACAAATAAAATGTATGTAGTTATTGTAATGGCTTTGACATTTGACAAGATTCAACTTAAAATAATCAGGTTGTTATCATATCTCACAAAGGGTAATATTAATGAAAGAATACAGTACTGGCAATATACGAAATATCGCTCTTGTCTCCCATAGCAGCGCGGGGAAAACATCGCTCACCGAAGCATTTCTACACCTTACAGGTGCGACCACAAGAATGGGGTCCATCAACGAAGGCACAACAGCAAGCGACTTCGACGAAGAAGAAATTCGACGTGGGATCTCGCTTTATTCATCGGTAATTCCAATCGAATACAAGAATTCCAAGATCAATTTTCTTGACACTCCGGGTTACACCGACTTTGTTGGGGAAATGATCTCAGCTTTAAGCGTTGTTGAAGGCGCAGTAGTTCTTGTAGATGCAGTATCAGGGTACGAAGTTGGTACAGAGATCGCTTGGAATTACTGCAATAAGTTCAACCTGCCCCGTTTCGTGGTCATCAACAAAATGGACCGCGACAATGCGGACTTCAATAAAGCTTTAGCCTCGATCGAAGAACGTATTGAGACTCGTTTGATCAAAGTCCAGTTGCCCTGGGGTGAAAAACAGGATTTCCAGGGTGTGGTCGACTTGCTGAGCATGAAAGCCTTCAAAGGTGATGGCAAGACCGGCGAGGATATCCCCGAAGCGTTAAAAGCTGCCGCAGAAGAAGCACACATGGAGTTGGTTGAGGCAGCTGCTGAGGGTGATGACGCCTTGCTCGAGAAATACCTTGAATCCGGTGAACTTAGCCCCGATGAGATCATGAATGGATTGGGCGCAGTTATCCGCAATGGCGATTTTATCCCGGTGTTTGTCAGTGCTGGCGACAAAGAGATCGGTATCTTCCCGTTGCTGGACGCCATCCTCAAGATGATGCCTTCACCCGATCAGGTTGAAGAGAAAGTCGTTGATGGAGCCGCTGGCGAAGAGAAAATCAGCGCAAATGATAGCGGTCCACTGGCAGCCTATGTTTGGAAGACCACAGCTGATCCTTTTGTTGGAAAACAGACCTTCTTCCGTGTCTTCTCCGGTGTGATGAAAGGCGATAGCCGTGTCTGGAACCAGGAAAAAGAAACCGAGGAACGTCTTGGGAGCATCTATGTACCTCGCGGAAAAGAGATCATTCAGGTCAGCACACTCCATAGTGGAGACATCGGTGTATGCCCCAAATTGACTGTAACCGCTACAGGCAACACGCTTTGCGATAAAGGACACCCGATCAAAGTTCGCATACCAGAATATCCCAACTCACCTTTCCAGGTTGCTATCTTCCCCAAAACACAAGCTGATTCCACCAAGATCAGCCCGGCAATGACCCGCCTGTGTGAAGAAGATATGACCCTCTCCTGGCATCAAGAAAAAACAACACACCAAACCATTCTGCAGGGTATGGGAGATCAGCACATCGATGTTGCCATTCGCCGTGCAGAGTCTAAATTCCAGGTCGGTCTGAACACAGCCATTCCAAAGGTTCCTTATAAGGAAACCATCACCAAGAAAGCCAGCGCTATGTACCGCCACAAGAAACAATCAGGTGGTGCTGGACAGTTTGGTGAGGTCCACCTACGAGTAGAGCCCCTGGAAGGGGATGCATTCGAATTCAAGAACGCCATCTTTGGTGGTGCCATCTCATCGAGCTATATGGCCCCCATCGAAAAAGGTATCCGCAATGTTATGAAGGAAGGTATTATCGCAGGATACACCGTTACGGGCATCCATGTGGAAGTTTTTGATGGGAAAGAACACCCCGTCGATTCCAAACCGATCGCTTTTGAGATCGCTGGACGAGAAGCATTCAAGCTTGCATTCAAAGACGCCAAACCTGTTCTCCTTGAGCCGATCATGAAAGCCGAGGTCATTGTCCCAGAAGATAATATGGGCGATATCCTTGGAGACATGAACACCCGCCGTGCCCGCGTTCAAGGTATGGACACAGCTAAAGGGCAATCTACAGTGACAGCCAACGTCCCACTTTCAGAGATGCAGCGCTATACAACTGACCTGCGTTCGATCACAGGTGGTCGTGGTATCTTCACAATGGAATTCTCTCACTACGAGACCGTCCCAAGCCACATCACAGAAGAGATCATGAAAAAGAAAGCCCAAGAAGACGCTGAAAAAGAGTAGTACCGATTCTTGCAAACACAAAAGGAGTTGAGCTTTCCCTCAACTCCTTTTTTTGTAGAATGGTGAAATCTAGTACAATAAGCAAATTACAACAGCCCTACCTCAATGAGGGGGGACTAACTAAAGGTAAACCATGAAAGTATCAGTTTTTGGCAGTTCTCATCCCAAACCTGGTGAAAAAGATTATGAAGAAGCCTATCGATTGGGAAAACTGCTCGCCCAACGTGGACATACGGTCATGAACGGTGGATACATGGGCACCATGGAAGCCGTATCCAAGGGTTGCGCGGAAGGTGGTGGCCACGTGATCGGTGTGACCAGCTATGATATAGAACGTTGGCGCAGCGGGAAACCGAATCCCTGGGTTCACGAGATCATCCCCAATGAAGATCTGATCGGTCGAATTGGTGGGCTGATCACAAACTGCGACGCAGCTATTGCGCTGCCAGGCGGTGTTGGAACATTGGCAGAGATCACCCTTACCTGGAACATGATCTTTCTTGAGTCCATCAAAGTGCCCTTCCTCATCCTGGTCGGCAGTGCATGGGAATCCATTGTGACAACCCTATATCAAGAGATGCCAGAATATATCCCCACACCCATCAGAAAATTCATTCATATATGTGATAATGTTGATAGCGCTGTGGAAGAAATAGATACAATAACAAAGTAGAATTCATTTATTAAAGAGGAATCATGAGCAAAGACAAAATTACAGCAAAAAGTGAGAATTATTCAGAATGGTATAACCAGCTGATCCAGAAAGCAGAGATGGCTGACTATTCACCCGTGCGGGGTTGTATGGTGGTGCGTCCTTATGGATGGGCATTGTGGGAGAACATTCAAAAAGCATTAAATACCCGTTTTAAAGCCACCGGGCACGAGAATGCTGCCTTTCCACTTTTCATTCCCATGTCTTTCCTTGAAAAAGAGAAGGAGCATGTTGAGGGATTTTCCCCTGAACTGGCCGTGGTCACCCATGGGGGTGGGCAAAAGCTAGAAGAACCCCTGGTAGTGCGCCCCACATCAGAGACCATCATTGGTCATATGTACGCTAAATGGATCAAATCTTACCGCGATCTGCCTGTTTTGATCAATCAGTGGGCAAACGTCGTTCGCTGGGAGATGCGAACAAGGCTGTTCTTGCGCACACTGGAATTCTATTGGCAAGAAGGGCACACCGCCCACGCCACTGCACAAGAAGCGGAAGAAGAAACACTGCGTATGCTGCATGTTTATGAAGATTTCGCAAAGAACGAAGCAGCCATCCCAGTCATCTGCGGTAGAAAAAGTGAAACAGAGAAGTTCGCCGGGGCTGTTCACTCCTACACCATCGAAGCCATGATGGGCGATACCAAGGCGCTTCAATCCGGTACATCCCATTATCTTGGGCAAAATTTCGCAAAAGCATTCGATATCCAGTATCTGGATGACCAAAACACATTGCAGCACTGCTGGACGACGTCCTGGGGCCTCTCTACACGCTTCATAGGGGCCATCATCATGACCCACGGTGACGATCAGGGGCTGGTCCTCCCACCGCGTTTGGCACCAATTCAAGTGGTGGTGGTACCCATCTTCCGCAATGATGAAGAAAAAGCGCAGGTCATGCAGTACACCGAAAAGGTGATGGAACAATTAGGTTGTTTCAGAGCCAAATTAGATGATCGCTTTGAACAAACCCCCGGATTTAAGTTCAATGATTGGGAAATGCGCGGTGTTCCGCTGCGGGTCGAGATCGGGCCTAGAGATGTGGCCAATCAGAAAGTGGTCATTGCACGAAGAGATATCCCCGGAAAACCCGGTAAATCCTTTGTTCCTTTCAACGAACTCACCCAACAGATCACAACCCTGCTCGACGATATCCATGATTCCCTGCTGGCAAAAGCAACCGCATTTCGGGATGAACATATCGTGGAAACCGCAACCTATGACGAATTGAAAACAGTTGTTGAAAATGGCTGGGCATATAGTTATTGGTGTGAAAGCGCCGAATGTGAAGCGAAAGTCAAGCAAGACACCAAGGCAACCACCCGCTGCATCCCTCTCGAGCAAGATCACAAGAGCGGGAAATGTGTCGTTTGTGGGAAAGAGACCCAAACAAAGGTTTATTTTGCTAAAGCATATTAATATAAGCATATGCCTGCGGTAGAACTCACCTCATTAAACAATCGTGTGCAATCGCTGCTGTTATTCTGCAGCGATCCGCACGATTATATTCAACAACTGGAAGAACTGCTGCAGTTATACTCCTCAAAGAAAGCAAAGTTGGGAGAATACATTCCCTTTAAGACCCTTCTCCCTCAGCTCAACGTCCCCCAACTTGTGATCGAGAAGATCTATGAAACCTTTCCGACAATAGCGAAGAGGTATCCGAAGAATATTCTCCCCATTGTGGATGCACTGTGGGAAAAGGAATCCATAGAATATAAGATCTTAGCGATCCATCTTCTCCTTAACTTACCCTTATCGAAGAAAGAGGAAGCCAATCAACGCTTGTTGGTATGGACCACATCCACAGATGAAAATATTTTGCACCAGATCATCCTGGAACAGGTATCAAATACAGAACTTGTTGATTCCCCCACTTTGCGTAATTTCATCGAAGGAATACTTGCCGATGAAGAACACGAATTGAGAAGTTTAGCTTTCGCCACACTGGTCGACATCATCAATAAGAAAGATTTCTGGGATCTGCCCTGGGTTTTCGAATTGATCTCCCCTGCCATAAAGAATGCGAACCTGCATAGTTATAAAGACCTGAGCATGGTCACCTCCGCCTTGATAGAAAAGTCAGAGATAGAAACGGCTTCCTACTATTTTGAACTCTTTCAAGAAACAAGAAGCGAGCGAGTGGGAAAATTTATTCGTAAAATATTACCTTTATTCAACAAAGAAAATCAAGATCATCTACAACGAGTTCTACAGATTTATTAGCAAAATATAGACAGCATATTGGCATACCCCCCTCATGGTATAATGTTACCCATGACTAGTCCCTTTTGCGGTTAATTAAACCACTGCACAAGAGGAGACTTGCTTAGAAAAGGAGATAGCAAAGTCATGACAATGACAAAAGAGGAAAAACAAAAAGTAATAGATAGCTTTAAGATTCACGACAAAGATACAGGTTCAACAGAAGTGCAGATCGCGCTTCTCACCAAACGTATCACAGAATTAACCGAACATTTAAAAATCCACAAACACGATGAGTCCTCCAGAAGAGGGCTGCTCAAACTGGTTGGTCAGAGAAGACGCTTTCTTGCATATCTCAAGAAAAAAGATTACAAGAAATATCTTGAGATCACTGACAGTTTGAAGATTCGTAAAAAATAGTTGAAAGCCCATCAAGAGTAGGTGGAGATTCCATCTACTCTTTTTTTGGGACAATTTCCCGCAAGTTGGGTATTGAGAAATGAAGAAAAGCATTTTCCTTATTTCTCAGTTCCTGACTATGCGGGGAGAAAGAGAGAAATAAAAATGCAACAAGAAGCTTTTCGCTTCAATGGTTCTGTTGGGGACCATGAATTTACGTACGAAACCGGTAAATTAGCAGGTCAGGCAGGCGGAGCAGTAACCCTCCAGGTTGGAGATACCGTTATTTTCGCAACTGCGACCATGTCCAACGAAACACGCGAGGGGATCGATTTCTTCCCCCTCTCCGTAGAATATGAAGAAAAGATGTACGCGGGTGGTCGCATCCCCGGTGGTTTCTTCCGCCGTGAGGGTCGCCCAAGTGACGATGCCGTGCTGATCGCACGATTAACTGATCGTCCTCTTCGCCCACTCTTTGATCAGAACATGCGTAACGAAGTGCAGGTCATCATGTTCCCATTCTCTTCCGATGGAGAGAATCCCCTGGATATCATGGCGATCAATGCAGCTTCTGCAGCCATGATCATTTCTGACATACCTTGGGGCGGTCCTGTTGGTGCAGTTCGAGTGGGACGCATCGATGGCAAGTTCATCATTGACCCCACCTATGAACAGATGGAGTTATCAGATCTTGACCTGCGTCTCGCAGGAACCAAAGATGCCATCCTCATGGTGGAATGCGGTTCTGATGAAGTGAATGAAGATGATATGATCGCGGCCATCAGCTTTGGTCATGAAGCCATTCAACCCATCATTGCCGTTCAGGAAAAGATGGCAGCTGAAGTCGGCAAAGAAAAGCGTGAGGTCACTCTCATCAGCACTGATGCCGGTATCGTAGAGAAAGTATATGAAAATACCGCCAAAGACATCCAGAGCGCGCTAGAAGCGCCACACACAAAGGCAGAGTTGGATATTGCCATCAACGCCATCCAGGAAGACCTGGTAGCTTCCTACGAACAAGAGATCGAGGAAGATGAAACTGGCAAGCTGCTGCACGATGTGAAAGAAGCATTTCACGATGCTTATAAGAAAGTCGTCCGAGATCGTATCCTCAAAGATGGTATTCGTCCAGATGGACGCAATCCTGAAGAGATCCGCAAGATCTGGTGTGAGGTGAACACAAGCCCACGCGCCCATGGCTCAGGACTTTTCACCCGTGGTGAAACACAGGTCATGACCCTGGCAACTTTGGGTACTCCTAAAGAGGCTCAACAAATCGATGATCTCTCTCCCACCGAATCAAAAAATTACATCCACCACTACATCTTCCCGCCTTATTCAACAGGCGAGGTTCGCAGATTACGTCGTTCACGACGAGAAGTCGGTCATGGAGCACTGGCAGAAAGAGCGTTAGTCCCTGTATTGCCAGACCAGAACACATTCCCCTACACCATGCGCCTTGTATCACAAGTGCTGTCCTCGAACGGATCCACTTCAATGGCATCTGTTTGCGGTTCCACATTAGCCTTGATGGATACTGGCGTCCCGATCAAAGCCCCAGTGGCTGGGATCGCAATGGGATTGGTCAAAGGAGATGATAATTATCGGGTGTTGACTGACATCCAGGGTCTCGAAGATCACCTGGGTGATATGGATTTCAAGGTCACCGGTACTTCCGAGGGCATTACCGCCCTGCAAATGGATATCAAGATCAAAGGTATCACTCCCCAGATCATGTCAGAAGCGCTGGCACAGGCAAAAGATGCTCGCCTCTTCATCCTGGGAAAGATCAAAGAAGCCATTGCTGAACCACGCCAGGAACTGAAAGATTACGTTCCCCGCATTACAACCGTCCAGATCCCAGTTGACAAGATCGGGGCGATCATCGGACCAGGTGGCAAGACCATCCGCAGCATTCAGGAAGATACCAAAACTCAGATCGACATTGATGAAGATGGTACTGTTTTCATCGCTGCAACTTCTAAAGAAGACGAGATGAATGCACGTGCTCGCATTGAAAGTTTAACTGAAACCCCAGTTGCTGGAAGAATCTACACTGGCAAAGTCACAAAAGTTGTGGACTTTGGTGCTTTTGTTGAGATCATCCCAGGAGTTGAGGGCTTGGTGCATATTTCCCAATTGAGTACTGAGCACATTCAATCCGTTAATGATGTTGTAGTTGAGGGAGATGAGATCTCGGTGATGATCACTGATATTGATTCACGCAACGGGAAAGTACGTTTATCGCACGTTGCAGTCCTCGAAGGTTGGACCATGGAAGAGGCCCGCGAAAATGATAATCAATTGAACGGAAAAAATTCCAAAGGTCGTGGACGAGGAAAACCTCGTAATTCAAGAAGATAAGCTTAGAAACAGAGCAAAAGGAGCCATAGTATGAACTGCACCCCAAAAGTTGGACAAAAAACCAACAGAAAGGGTGCAGTTTTCAAATGACAAAGTACAGCAAAGAACAATGGATAGCAGCAATAAAAGCGGTGGAAGCGGGGGAGAGCATTGCTTGGGTAGCAAGAGAACATCAGATCGATGTACGTGGCTTAGAGATCAGGGTGAGCTTGTACCGCGAGCATGGGGAAAAGGGACTCAAAAGCCATGCCCATAATTGGACGGCAGAACAGAAGTACAATCTTTTGAAGTACATGCATGAGAATCACTTATCCTGTAGAGAAACAGGTATACTCTTTGGAATAAGCGGATCATCGACAATTTGGCAATGGGAGCAGAGATATCTGGAAAAAGGGATCATGGGATTAGAGAACAAGAAAAAGGGTAGGAAACGAAAAAGGCCAATAAAGCCTAATGCATCTAAGACTAGAGAAGAGCTGTTGGAAGAGAATTTATATCTTCGAGCAGAGAATGAATACCTAAAAAAATTGAACGCCTTGGTTGCAGAGCGGGAAGAGCACGAACGCGGGACAAAGTAGCTGTTATCTCTGAACTTAGGCGAACATACCCATTATCATTGCTTCTGATAATAGCAGAGCTCCCCAGAAGCACATATTATTATCATTGTAAGCGTCCCAACAAGCCGCCCAAACATCAAAAAGTGCGCAAAGCGATCCAAAATATATGCACTGAGCATAAAGGACGCTATGGATATCGACGAGTAACGCTTGCGTTGAGGGAAAAGGCTTCCGGACCAACCACAAACTGGTCATGAAGCTCATGAAGGAAGAGCACCTGACCTGCAAACTGCGAGAGAAAAAGTATCGCTCTTATCGTGGTTCAGTAGGGAAGATAGCTCCCAACCTTTTGCAGCGTGACTTCAGTGCTGAGAAACCTTGTCAAAAGTGGGCCACTGATATCACCGAATTCAAGCTGTTGAGAAAGAAACTCTATCTTTCCCCCATACTTGATCTCTTCAATGGGGAGATCATTAGCTATTCACTCACCAAAAGACCAAATTTCCACCAGGTTACCAAAATGCTCAAAGATGCCTTTGAAAAGATCCCTGATAACAGCCAGTTGATCTTGCACTCTGACCAAGGCTGGCAGTATCAAATGCGAGTCTACCAAAAAATGCTCAAGGAGAAAGGTATTCGCCAGAGTATGTCTAGAAAGGGAAATTGTCTTGATAATAGTGTGATTGAGAATTTCTTTGGTATTCTCAAAACCGAGTTCTATTGCAATCAGGAATTCTCTTCAGTGGAGCAGTTCTCAAAAGAATTATCTGCATATATTGACTACTACAATAATCACAGGATCAAGGTTAAACTAAATGGACTGAGCCCTGTTCAATTCAGAACTCAGTCCTGTATTTCTACCTAATTAGTGTCCAAGAAATGGGGTGCACTGCAGTAATGGCTCCTTTTTTTATTCCTGCGTTGGGAGATAAGGCATATCCGGTCCTTCAACTCCTAAGAACGACGCTAATGCGGCTCTAACAGCGATCCTGTCATCCCAGGGATACTCAGTAGTCTCAAAGCACATGGATTGTTCGTGACCTTTGCCACAAACCACGACCAGGTCTCCCTTTTGAGCGATTTTTATTGCTTTCATGATGGCAGCCCCGCGGTCTTCAATAGAGAAGTATTCTTTCCCCTCCACACCCCCAGCCTTTTTTGCAGCGGTTGTCATTTCAGCCAGAATATCCGATAGTTTTTCTGTCCTGGGGTCTTCAGCCGTGAAGACACACACATCTGCATTCTTGACACCTTCTACCGCCATCAATTTTCTTTTTTCGCGATCACGTAGACCGGCAGAACCAAATACAGCGATCACGCGTTTTTTGGTCAATTGTCGGCAGGTCTCCAGGGTAACCTTCATGGCATTGGGGGTGTGTGCAAAATCCACGATCGTCGAAAAATCCTGCCCCATATCGATCTTTTCCATCCTGCCAGGAATAGAATGCAGCGCTTTTATCCCCTTCCTGATATCTTCTTCCGATATACCCAAACCCAAGCCCGCTGCTCCCACTGCCGCCAGGATGTTCGAGATATTGTATTCGCCCATGAGTGAGCTGGTGATCTCGACCTGTTCATTTTCATAACCGACAGTCATCTTTATCCCATCAATGGAAAGCGCAGCATCTTGTAGATGAATATCCTTTTGCTCTTCACGGCTGTATGCCACCACCCGTACTGCGTGCGATACATCCTTGATTTCTTTCAACAGTGGTTGATAGGAAATATCATCATAGTTAAGTACAGCCAAACGGACATTACCAATATCTTTTGGTTGTGTCTTCTCAAGTTCCAAGAGCAATCGTGCTTTAGCAGCCACATAATCCGCATAATTACCGTGATAATCCAGATGCTCATGGGTTATGTTGGTTATAACACCCACATCATATTCACACGCCGCAACACGATATTGAGCAAGCCCATGAGAGGTCGTCTCCAGCACGACGTGGGTCAACCCAGCATCAACCATCTTCGCCAACAGTTCCTGGATCATAGGAGCTTCTGGGGTGGTAACATGGAAGCCAGTATCAATCGTCTCTTCTCCAACCACAGCATTGACAGTTGAGATCATACCCACCTTCAACCCTGCGGCTTTTAGAATCTCGTAGATCAAATTAACTGTCGTTGTCTTCCCATCAGTTCCCGTGACCCCGATCATTCTCATTTTGCGCGCCGGGAATCCATAGAAAGCTGCCGAAAGATAGGCAAGCGCCAGTCGAGAGTTTTCTACCTGGATATATTTTTTCGGAAATGATTTACTCCAATTGGACTGCGTGCCAAAAACGAGCAGTGCCCCATTATCGAACGCTTTCTGAATAAAATCATGGCCATCAAAGTATTCTCCTTCAATAGCCACAAAAATGCTCCCGTTTTGTACTTTGCGGGAATCGAATTCAACACCATTAACATAAACATCATTTGAAAAAGTAGTCGAATTCTGGATGATCCCGGGGCAATAATCTATCAATGAACTCAATTGTTGTGTTCTATTCATGCGGCAGTTCCTGCGTTTCTTCCTTGATCTCCTGTGCTAATGCTCGTAGACGTCTTTTGATGATTCCAAAATTCACCCAGACCGTGATCGGTGAGGATATGATCAATGCGATCAACGTATAGCGCGGCAGGGTCTGATATACCAGGTCCAACACATATCCCAATCCAATGGCAAATGCTGCAATCCCCAGAGTAACCAGGGCGACGATCAAATATTGTTTTCTGATCGTCTCACGAATTCTCTTGTCCTTGTCCATTTTCCTCCGTCCATTCATTCAAGCGCCCATTATATCATTGCGGCCTTTTACGTCCCTTATTAAAATAGAGAATTAGCCCCAAAATTCCAATGAGCACAAGAAGTATCCTGACCAGGTATGTGTTCAACTCGAATACCGAAAAGGAGTGGATCGTGATTTCTGTGATCAGTAGAGGGAAGAAATCCGCATCTCGAAGATCATTCACAAACTGTGATTGCGAGATCCATAATCGCAGGTCGCCTAGTTTGTCTTTATCAGCTTGAACATTCCACGTCACTTCTGCAGTTTCTCCAACAGCCAATACCATCACAACTCGGTTCCCCGGTTCAGTATCGAGTTGCTCAGGCTCCAGGTAATATTCCATAAGCACAGTTGAAGGTTTCATCTCACGTAGAGATGGCTTCACACTCCCCTCTTCGACCATTGTAACTGAGATGTGGACATCATCGCCCTTCCATATCCAGCGTGGGTATTGCACAATGGCGCTATAGGCGATTCCGGCGGTATCTTGTTCGATGGATGTGAAAGTATCCCCATCCTGCTCAAACCCGATCGTTAAGTCCAATTCCCTTTCCATCATTCTGCCTTCAATGCTGGTCAGGACAGTTCCAATGAGCGATAGACCTATTAATATCCAGACAGAAAGCTGTTTTTTCATATTACTGGTTCTAGAATCCATTATTTCTTGTTAACCATTTTGGGTTGAAATACACAGGCAGTATATCAAATTTATTGCTACACTTCTAATATCAATCATCCTTAGGAGAAAGAAAATGCCATATCATCCACCCGAACCCTTCCGAATCAAGATGTTAGAACCCATTCATCTTATTGACCACTCACAACGCCAAGAAGCTATGCAAGCAGCTGGGCATAACCTATTTTCCCTCAAAGCTGAACAAGTCTATTTAGATTTCCTGACCGATTCTGGTACTGGTGCAATGAGCCAACACCAATGGGCCGCCATGATGGAAGGCGATGAATCCTATGCAGGAGCCAGGTCGTATTTCCATCTGCAAAGCACCATGCAGAAGATCTTTGGTTTTGAGTATTTTGTACCCACCCATCAAGGACGTGCAGCGGAGAACATCCTGTCGGCAATCTTGATCAAACCAGGGCAGATCGTGCCATCCAATATGCACTTTGACACGACCGATGCCAATATCCGCGCCCGGGGTGGTGTTCCAGAAAATTGTGTGTGCGCTGAAGCCTTTGATATTCACTCACAGCATCCATTCAAAGGGAATATGGACCTGGATAAATTAGAGAAGTTAATAAACAAGATTGGCTCTGAAAATATACCTTTTGGATGCATAACCATCACCAACAACGCAGGGGGCGGTCAACCAGTTTCACTAGAGAATATTCGTCAGACAGGCGAGCTATATCATAAATACAATATTCCATTCTTCATCGACAGCTGCCGTTATGCAGAAAATAGCTATTTCATCCAACAAAGGGAAGCAGGATATGCCGATAAATCCCTTCTGGAGATCGCAAATGAGATCTTTGCGCTTGCGGATGGCGCCTTCATGAGCGCCAAAAAGGACGCGATCGTCAATATCGGTGGTTTTCTGGCTGTCAGAGATAAAGAACTCTATCAAAAGATCTGCAATGAACTCATCATGAGAGAAGGGTTTCCCACATATGGCGGTCTGGCTGGCCGTGACCTGGAAGCGATGGCAGTTGGTTTGGAAGAGGGTCTTCAGAAATCCTATCTTGAATACCGCATTCAACAAACAGCCTATCTGGGTAATCGTCTGATCGAAAATGGCATTCCCATCATTGAACCTCCCGGAGGTCATGCCATCTATGTTGATGCAGGTACTTTCCTCCCCCACATCCCACAACGAGAATTCCCCGGGCAAGCCCTGGCAGCTGCGCTCTATCTGGAGGGCGGCATTCGTGGTGTTGAGATCGGCTCGGTCATGTTCGCGCACCCACATCCAGAAACAGGAGAGATGGTTTTTCCGCAACTGGAGTTAGTACGCCTTGCCATCCCAAGACGTGTATATACCCAAAGCCATCTGGATTATGTTGTGGAGACTTTCAAAGCATTATCAGCGCAAAAAGATAACCTGAAAGGATACCGCATCACCTATGCCCCGCAGTATCTGCGTCATTTCACGGCTAAATTTGCGCCTATAGATTGATCAAAGGTTATTCTTTTTTGCTTCGTCCCAAAATGAATCAAGTTCTTCAAGGGAAAATTCTGCAAAGGTTTTCCCTTGTTTTTTTACCTGGTCTTCAATATATTCAAAACGCGCGGCGAAGCGTGAAGCAGATTCTCGCAGCACGGATTCTGCATCAAATCCATACCAACGCACCAGATTAACCAGGGCGAATAACGTATCCCCCAATTCCTTGGCTTTTTCTTCTGCATTCTCCGCATCCTGCACTTCCTGCAATTCTTCCAGGACCTTTTCTTTTACCGGTTCGATCGTTCTCCAATCAAAACCGACGCGGGCAGCACGTTTTTGATAAGCCTGCGCCAACGAAAGCGCTGGCATGGCAGATGGGACCGAATGCAAAATATGCTCATCTTTATGATTCTTCTTGCGTTCTTTTGCTTTCAACACTTCCCAATTCTTGATGACCTCTTCCGCATCAGATACTTCAGTGTTGGCAAACACATGCGGGTGACGATAGACCAACTTCTTTTGGATACCGGTGATCACATCTTCCAAATTAAAATCACCTGATTCACTCGCGATCTGCGCATGCAGCACGATTTGAAGCAGCAGATCACCCAACTCCTCCTGCATACCAGCCCGATCACCTGCATCAAGCGCGCTGATCACCTCATAAGCCTCTTCTAGCAGGTTGGGACGCAAACTTTTATGGGTCTGTTTGCGATCCCAGGGGCAGCCATCGGGCGCACGAAGGTGTGCGACAAGTTCCTGAAAATCAAGCATGCTTACCTTTGTCTTGCTGGCTGGAATAAAGATAGCTTCAATTTCTTTCAAATCATCCTGAACTTGGATTTCGTTAACAGGAATTGTTACTGCAAGTATCGAATTGAGTTTCTTGGGGTCTTTTTTGTAAAACGTTATCTCATGGAACTCTTTATGGATCAATGAGATAAGATTCATTGCTTCACTGATCTTATCAGTTGCAGGTATTTCAAAGATGACAACATTTTGATTACTGGAAAATGGAGGATAGTTGCAATGCTCAAATCGCTTCCAAGGCAACAAAATAACGGGGTCATTGATCTTACGAATTATTTCACAGATAATTTTCTCAGTATTCATCATTCTCTCTTTTGAATAATTAGCGCAGAAATTATACTACCCGCTTGAAGACATCAAAGCGGGTAATTTTTTCCATAGAATAGAATTTGTAATTTTTAGCGTTTTGTGTATGTAGGTGCCTTGCGAGCGCGCTTCAAACCTGGTTTCTTGCGTTCCTTCTCTCTTGGATCGCGTGTGAGCAAATTGTTCTTACGTAGAACAGAAACATAATCTGGGTTCATCTTTGTAAATGCACGAGCCAACCCAAGTTGTACTGCGTCGGCCTGTCCATTTACACCCCCACCCTTCACGAGCACACTGACGTCATACTGATTCTGATTCTCACCAGTTGCACCAAAAGGAGCCAAGATGGTTTGCGGGTCACCGAAACGGGTGAAATATTCTTCCAGTGTCTTTTGATTTACCACGAAATTACCGCTGCCTGCGCTCAATCGCACACGAGCTGTTGCGGTTTTTCGGCGTCCGATTCCTTCATAATATTGTCCTGCCATATTTTATCTCTCCTTCAGTCCACCAATTTGGGGTTCTGAGCTGTGTGTGGATGTTCATTTCCAGCATACACACGCAAACGCTTAATTACCTGCCGTCCAAATTTGTTATGTGGGATCATTCCCCAAACAGCTTTGGTGATCACACGATCTGGGTGTTTTTCCAACATTTTTGGCAATGTAACAGCCTTCAAACCACCGGGATAATTGCTATGGTGGTAATAAACCTTTTCATCCATTCTGGTTGGATTGACAGAAACTTTTTCTGCATTGATGACCACAACATGGTCACCCATCAATACACCAGGAGTAAAGGTGGGTTTATGCTTACCCAATAACATTCTCGCTATTTCTGTAGCGAGTCTTCCAAGATTCTTACCGGTTGCATCGAAAAGTACCCATTCCGATTCCGGTTTCCCTTTCAAGACAAAAGTCTTTTCCACTTTTTCTATCTCCTAATTCTTTCTTTGTCCTACTCGTAACTTACATGCTTCAAAGTTAATCCGCATGCTGGTGCAATACCAGGCTGCAGATTGATGTTTGCGCCTTGTAAGGCTTCAAGGATCATTTCATGTGTAAAACGTCCAATTCCGACCTGTACCATGGTGTATACAATACGACGCACCATGTGATACAAGAACGCATTCGCCTTTATAACGTAGCAATAATCAATGGATGATTCCTTTTCCCATCTGGATTCGATCACATTTCTTACTGTGCTTCCTCCAGGTTTTAGGGGTCTTCCAAATCTGGAAAAATCATGTTCACCAAGAAAGATCTCTGCAGCGGACTGCAAATCATCCCAGTCCAATTGAGCATTTACTCGCCACATGAACCTTTCCTTTAGGGGTTCGCGTTCACTGGAATTTGTGATGCGGTAGTGATACTCACGGCTTAGTGCATCATAGCGCGCATGAAATTGTGGTTCGACGACTTGTATCGATCGAACCGAAATCTCATCTGGTAGATAAAAGTTCAACGCATTCTTCATTTTCCACAATGGTTGTGTCCATTCATGAAAGAATGTCACAACCTGTCCTGAAGCATGAACGCCTGCGTCGGTTCTACCTGCAGCCCTGATTCGCTCACCTTTCCATGTGATCTTTCGCAAAGCCTCTTCTAGTTCAGATTGAACTGTTCGGAAGCCTTCTTGACGCTGGAACCCATGATAACCAGTTCCGTCATAAGCGATAATAAGTTGGTAATGTTCCATTCCCTTTCGGGACGAGTTTACTTCTTTACTATTTTTCAACCAATTCCAATAACACCATTTCGGCGTCATCGCCCTTGCGATTCCCCAATTTGATCATACGGGTATAACCACCGGGACGATCTTCAAAGCGAGGTGCAATATCATCAAACAAGTGTTTTACGACCTCGGCATTGTTCAATTTCGCAGCTGCAAGCCTGCGTGCATTAACCTTATCGATATCACTGCCCTTGCTGCTATTTCGCGCCAGGGTGATCAATTTTTCAGCTTCACCACGAATCGCTTGTGCTTTTGCGCGGGTAGTCTTGATTTGATCATTCGTGAATAATTGCTTGATCAAGGTACTGCGCAATGCTTTGCGATGACCCATACTTCTATTTAATCTTTTTCCAGCAACCTGATGTCGCATTTGTTAGTTCTCCGCTTCATTTTCATTTTCATCGGGTAAGAATCCCTTCTCACCCATTTTATCTCGTAACTCGGTCAGACTCTTCTCTCCAAAATTGCGGATCGACATAACTGCTTCTTCGCCTTTATCCAGCAATTCCATCACATCACCAACACTTGTGATGCCAGTTCGTTTGAGAGAGTTGAATACACGCACCGATAGATCCAAGTTTTCGATTGGAGTATCTGCAGCTTCGTTTCTCAGATGGTCAACCTCAGTTACCTCAGGTTCTTTTGATACCTCTAAGAGTTCTTCTTCAATACCAGAAATAAGGCTTAATTGCTCCATTAAGATTTTCGAAGCATTCCCCAGTGCCTGTTCTGGCGTAAGAGTACCATCTGTCCAAACTTCCATTTCGAGTTTGTCATAATTCGTGCTTTGTCCGACGCGTGCTGTTGACACATCAAATCCTACTTTCAGCACTGGGCTGTAGATTGCATCAACCGGTAATTCACCGATCGATTTATCACCTCTGCGGGTTGTCCCAGGTGAGTAGCCACGGCCTCGTTCAACTGTGAATTCCACAGTCAATTCAGCTTTGGGATCATCAACTGTGAACAAGTAAAGGTCAGGATTGATAATTTCTACCTCGGATGGAACTTGAATATCCGCAGCAGTAACAACACCTTCGCCTTTCACATCCAGGTGCAAATGAGCGATCTCGCCTTCATACATATTGATATGCAATTTCTTGATCTGCAACATGAATTGCAGGACATCTTCTCGTACACCAGGAATATCGGTGAATTCGTGCAATGTATCTGAAATGCGGATAGATGTAACTGCAGCTCCTTCCAAAGATGAAAGCATGACCCGTCGCAGTGCATTCCCGATAGTAACCCCATAACCTCTTTCCAGGGGGCTGATCAAAAATTTACCGTAATTGCGGGATTCTCTTTCCCTTTCCAAAATTGGAGTAACCATTTTTGTTTGAGCCACTGTAGTTCCCTCTTCCTTTTATTCCTTGATCGTCTATCGAGAATAATATTCTACGATCAATTGTTCATCCAGATTCCCATCGATCTCACCACGTTCTGGATATCGCAGTACTCTACCACTAAATGTGTTCAGATCCCGCTCGAGCCATAGTGCGCAGTTTTTCTTTTCTGCTTTTTCGGCAAGATCAGTGAACAATCCATTGCTTCTGGATTCTGGTCTAACAGAGATCACATCACCAGGCTCCAAGAGCATAGATGGAATATTGGTTTTGCGTTCTTTGACGATGAAATGACCATGAGAAACCATCTGGCGTGCCTGTCGTCGATTTTCTGCAAATCCCAAGCGATAGACAACATTATCTAAACGCATTTCCAGAGTTTGCAGCAAGTTAAGACCGGTCAAACCACGTTTTTTAATGGCAACAGAGAAGTAGCGTCTAAATTGTTTCTCTAGAACGCCATAAATTCGACGTGCTTTTTGCTTCGCGCGCAGCTGACGGCTGTAGTCGGATTCTCGTCCTCTACGACGTGCTTGCGATGCCCGACCATGATCACCAGGGGCGTATGCCCTTTTTTCAAAAGCGCATTTCGGGGTAAAGCAGCGCTCACCTTTTAAAAATAATTTTTCACCTTCACGTCTGCATAATTTGCAAACTGAATCTGTATATCGAGCCATTCTACATATCTCCTAAACTAGACACGTCGTTTCTTGGGTGGACGGCAGCCATTATGCGGTACGGGTGTGATGTCTTCGATTGCCGTTACTTTGATTCCCATTGATTGAATTGCACGGATCGCAGCTTCGCGTCCAGGTCCAGGACCTTTGATGATCAAATCAATCTGTTCAATACCCATTGAAGTTGCTTTTTTCATAGCATCTTCGGCAGCCAATCGGGCTGCGAAAGGAGTACTTTTTCGTGAGCCTTTGAAACCAACCACACCTGAACTTGACCAACAAACGGTATTACCCTGTGAATCAGTCACGGTGATGATGGTGTTATTGAACGATGCAAAGACATGCACCGTTGCGGATGACATACTTCGCTTTGCTTTTCGCGAAGTTGTTCTTCGTGAAGATTTTGAACCTTGAGCCATAATTCCTCTTAATTCCTATCCTATTTCTTAGTTGCTCCACGGCGACGACCACGACCAGCCACTGTGCGTTTCGGTCCCTTGCGGGTACGGGCATTGGTGCGTGTGCGTTGTCCATGTACAGGTAGGCTTCGGCGATGGCGTAGACCACGGTAACAACCGATCTCGATCAAACGCTTGATGTTCATCTGAACTTCGCGGCGCAAATCACCTTCAACCTTATAATTCTTTGAAATATATTCACGTAATGCACTGATCTCGGATTCCGTGAGGTCCTGTGTTTTCGTATCAGGATTGATCTGTGTTGCTTCTAGGATCGTGGAAGCGGTTTTGGGACCAATACCATAGATATATCGTAAGCCAATTTCAATTCGCTTATTACGTGGTAGATCGACACCTTCAATTCTTGCCATATTAATTTATCCCTGTCTCTGTTTATGTTTCGGGTTTTCGCATATTACGCGCAAAACACCTTTACGCTTTACTATCTTGCACTTCGCGCATCTTTTTCGAATAGATGGTGATACTTTCATCTAAATAGCTCCTTTTTCTCGCAAAGTATTAATTATACTCAATTCTTTTACTACCGTCCAATCAGCACGCAGTGCGTATGATTGTCAATAACGCTGTCGAAACTTCTTCAATCGGTTGCGTTCCATCAACCTCTTTCAGCAAGTCTTTTTCACGATAATAATCGACTAGTGGTGAAGTCTGCTCATGAAAGACAGCTAAACGCTTTTCGATGGTCTCTCTTTTATCGTCTTCTCGTTGATATAAGGGAGAACCATCTATATCACATATACCTGGATTCTTTGGAGGGCTGAACTTTTGATGATAGATATGCCCAGCAGCCTTGCATGTCCATCTACCGGTCAAACGTTCAATTAAATCCTGGTCAGATACCTTAATATAAGGAACACAGCATATTGAGTTCCCATTCTCACTCAAAATCTTATCCAATTCTTTCGCTTGGAAAGGAGTGCGTGGGAATCCATCCAACAGTGCTCCATTCTCACAATCTTCCCGCGATAAGCGGTCGGCAACCATCGAAATGGTGATATCGTCTGGCACTAGTTTCCCAGCATCCATATATTCTCTGGCTCGTTTTCCAAGCTCAGTTTCATTCTTCAGGTTCTCTCGAAAAAGATCACCAGATGAAATGTGCGGGATGGATAGGTTCTCAGAGATGATCTCTGCCTGTGTTCCCTTCCCTGCACCGGGAGGCCCTAGTAAGACGATATATTTTGCCATTTGCGCATTATCCTTTGATCAATTTGTCTTCGTAACCGTGTAACTTCAATTCGGTCTCGATAACGTTGAAAGTATCGCGCACTGTTCCAACGACAATCAACAAACCAGAGGTTGAAACCAGGAACAATCCTGATTGTGCCGCTATGCCTTCGCTGAGGAACAATTGAGTGATGTATGGTGCAGTAGCCACCACAGCCAGGAATAATGCACCAACGAGTGTTATTCTTCGCTGCACTTTCATCAGATAGCGCTGTGTAGCTTCTCCACGAACAACACCGGGGATCTGAGCGCCTTGTTTCTTCAAATTCTCGCCATAGTTTTGCTGTTCGAACAATACCTCGGTGTAGAAGAATGTCAATGCAACTACAAGGAAGAAGAACAACACCACGTACCAAATGCTGCCAACACCAAATACATTGGCAACTCCCACGGAGAGATTTGCGATCCATTCGGTCTTTGAATTCACGAAGAATTGCGCCAGGATCGCAGGTAAGGAAAGAATTGTCTGCGCAAAGATCAATGGGATCATACCTGCCATGTTTATGCGTAGGGGCAGGCTAGAGCGTACGGGCATGGACATTCTGTTGCCAACACGACGCCCAGGGAAGATCACAGGGACCTTACGCTGACCTTGCTGTACATACACGATCGCGAAAATAGAAATGACCAAAATTGCGAGCATGATCGCCAGCAGCAAAAGTACATTCTCACCTGAAACGATGATCTGGTACACACTCTGCGGAATTCGGGAAATGATACCTGCAAAAATAATGAGGGATAGACCCTGGTTTGGGATACCATACTCAGAAATGAGCTCACCCAACCAGATACCCAACATCGTACCACCCATCATACTGAGGATTGTGGTCAGTGTGGGGAATAAGTTCCCGCCAGAGAAACCAAATGCATAATTGAAAAGAGATCCGGTGCCAACCAACTGGCGGAAGATCTGGATCTGCCCGAATGCGCTTAAAGCTGAAAAGGGGATCGTCAAAAGGATCGTATATTTTTCAGTGAGTTTGCGCCCTTCTTTGGGATTATCCTGAATCCTTTTCTGCAGTGCAGGGATGAGTGGGATGAGCAATTGAATAATGATTTGGGCAGTAATGTAAGGATACACACCCATCGCCAGAATGGAGAAGTTGGATAATGTTCCACCTGAAAGCAGGTCAAATACACTCAGCAGACTCCCAGCTGCACTTGATTGGGTAAAGATCGCAGAGATTGCACTGCGATTGACCCCTGGTACCGGGATATTCGCCGCTAACCGATACAACGCCAATATGAACAGCGTGATCAGTAATTTCCTGCGAATATCTTTGGATGTCCACAAGTACCGCCAAGCTGATTTTTTCATCTCTGATCTCCTTTTGAAAGTCTTTCTCAGCTTAATATCTCTACCTTACCACCAGCAGCTTCGATCTTTTCGCGTGCTGATTTGGTAACACGATGCACCTTCACATTGAGGGGCTTCGTGATCTCACCACGTCCCAAGACCACGATCTTATTTTGTGTCTTGTGCAATAAGTTCATTTCAGCCAGTGTTTCAGGTGTTACTTCGGCTCCATCCTTGAAACGTTCAGACAACGTATCAACATTGACCTCATTGTATTCAATCCGGTTGATTGGAGTGAAACCTTCACCACGCATGAACGGTAATCGGCGATAGAAAGGCAGGTTACCACCTTGTCGATAGAGTGCTCCACCGAAACCCGCGCGTGAGCGCTGACCTTTTGTCCCACGTCCGGCAGTCTTCCCTTTCCCAGCAGAAATACCGCGTCCGACGCGAGTCCGGTTCTTTTTTGAACCGGGATTTGGTTTTAAGTCATGTAACTTCATTTCATTTCCTATGATTCAATTTGTACAAGATGGTTTACTTTAGCCAACATTCCACGAAGAGTGGGAGTGTCTGCTTTTTCAACAGTTTGCCCAATTTTGTGCAATCCCATTGCGCGCAGGGTTGCTTTATGTCGTTCTGTATTACCAATTGGACTGCGAACTAAAGTGATCTTTAATATTTTTGCAGCTTTTTTAGCCATTTTCTCTCCTCTCCCAGAAAGGAGCCAATTCCTTAGCAGGTTTTCCACGCATTTCCGCCAATTCATCCGGAGATGTCAATTGATCGAGTGCGTCGAAAGTCGCCTTCACAACATTAAGAATATTTGCGCTCCCAAGGGATTTTGTGAGAATATCACGAACACCAGCAGCTTCCAATACCGCACGAACGCCGCCGCCAGCGATAACACCGGTACCCAGTGATGCAGGTTTGATCAAAACTCTAGCGCCTGCAATCTTTCCTAGGACCTCATGGGGAATTGTCGTTCCCTGGAGGGGTATCTTTCGCATGTCTTTGTGTGCCTGTGATGTAGCTTTTCGCATTGCGTCGGGTACTGAGTTAGCTTTTCCTACACCCAAGCCGACTCTACCATTGTTATCACCAGCAACAATCGCTACACGGAATCGAAATCTGCGCCCGCCTTTTACAACTTTGGCAACACGCTTGATCTCTACTACTCTTTCGTCATATTCTTTCTCAATTGATTGATATGCCATATTTTCCAGTTCCTCTTATTTGCCAATACCGCGCTAGAACTTCAAACCAGCTTCACGTGCTGCATCAGCCAGGGCTTTTACACGACCAGTAAATTGATATCCACCGCGATCGAAAACCACTGTTTCAATTTTCTTTTCTTTTGCACGTTCTGCAAGTAGTTTTCCAACCTCGACAGCCTGTTCGCTTTTATTCTTTCCCTTCAATTTACCTTTCAGTTCTTTGTCCAGGCTTGATGAGGAAACCAGGGTCTCGCCCTTGGTATCATCAATGATCTGAACATAGATATCAGACAAACTGCGGAATACACACATACGTGGTCTTTCTGCAACACCGTATATTTTTTTGCGTACACGGCGATGTCTTCTAAGCCTTGCTTCATTTCTTGATTTATTAGCCATAGTTCAACCTTCCCAGAACACTTTCCTATGCACCGACTTTTGCAGATTTACCAGGTTTGCGACGTACACGTTCGTCAATATAACGAATACCCTTACCTTTATAAGGTTCTGGTGGTCGTAAACCCCTGATCTCCGAAGCAACCTGACCAACAACTTGCTTATCATAGCCATTGATCGTGATTGTCTTCGCTTTTTCATCGACGTCAAAACTAATACCTTCTGGTGGTTCCACGATCACAGGATGTGAGAAACCGACATTGATGGTGATATTTTGCCCGGTTTTCGCTGCACGATAACCAACACCCTCGATTCGAAGCACTTTATTGAAGCCAGTGCTTACACCGGTTACCATATTTTGAATCAAGGCACGAGTGGTGCCGTGGAGTGCACGAACATTCTTTTCATCTGAAGATCGTTCAATTATGATCTCCTCACCCTCTTTCTTTACTGAAACCAGGGTTGAAAAGGTGTAGTCCATGGACCCTTTTGGTCCTTTTACAGTTATGGTATTTCCCTTCAGGTCAACCTGCACACCAGATGGTATAGTTACGGGTAATTTTCCAATTCGTGACATAGTCTACCTCCTACCATACCTTACAGAGAATTTCGCCACCGACACCATTCTTGCGTGCGTCTTGTCCAGACATCACACCTTTTGGCGTTGACATGATCGCAATACCCATACCTGCACGGATCCAAGGTATATTGCTTTTTTGTGTATAGATCCTGCGACCAGGTTTGCTTACGCGAACCAAACCACTGATCACGGGTTTACGATAGCGTCGTTCTCCAACATATTTCAAACTTACGCGAAGGGTTTTGTGTGTGGGTTTCTCACCATCGACTACTTCATAAGATGAGATGAAACCTTCTTCTTTCAAAATCCTCGCAATTTCTGCCTTCATTTTGGAAGAAGGCATCGCAACTACGGTTTGGTTGTTTGACACACCATTCCGGATGCGAGTCAACATATCAGCAATAGGATCATTTACGCTCATTAGATTTCCTCCGGATGGTTTTTACCAAGATGATTTTGTCACACCAGGGATCTTGCCCTGAAGAGCCAATTCCCTGAAACAAATTCTACAAATTCCAAACCGTCGCATATAGCCGCGTGGGCGACCACAGATCTTGCAGCGGTTCCTAACCTGGTTAGGATATTTCCTGCGATATTCGCGATATTCCATACATTTTTTTGCCATGTTTTTAAACCTTCCTGAAAGGCATGCCTAACTTACCTAACAACGCAACTGATTGTTCATCGTTGGGAGCAGAGGTAACAATCGTAATTTCCATTCCTCTGACCTTGTCGATCTTATCGTAATCGATCTCAGGGAATATCAACTGTTCATGCAGACCGAGAGTATAATTCCCGCGCCCATCGAAAGAATTTCGTGAGATCCCACGGAAGTCACGCAAACGAGGCAGAGCAATGTTGACCAGACGGTCAAAGAATGCCCACATCTTCTCTCCACGAAGAGTTACCTTCGTACCAATGATCCTTCCCTCGCGCAGTTTGAAGTTAGCAATACTCTTCTTTGCGATCGTCAACACTGGCTTTTGTCCGGTGATCGACTCGACATCTGCAACTGCGGCGTCAAGCGCCTTTGGATTATCGAGTGCTTCTCCCATGCCAATATTGAGAACGATCTTCTCCAATTTAGGAACCTGCATGATATTGGAGAAAGAGAATTCTTTCATCAGCGCTGGAACAACCTCTTTCTGATATTTTTCTTTTAATACATTCATTGTCATCTCCGCTGCACTAATCTAATTTAGCTCCGCATTTTTTGCAGACCCGGATGCTCTTCTTATCTTCGCGCACAAAACCAACTCGGGTGGTCTCTTTGCACTTCTTACAGACTAGCATCACATTAGAAATATCGATCGGTGCTTCCAGTTTTACTATGCCAGGGTTGATCGCTTTACCTTCTGATTGAACCTGCTTCTGATGTTTTGTGCGGATATTCAGATCCTGCACAACCACCTTGTTCATTTTAGGAAGCACACGGATAACCTCCCCGCGCTTTCCTTTATCATCGGTCTTCCCGGTAATGATCTCTACCTGGTCGCCTTTTTTAATTTTTAGCCTCATTCTTATCTCCTAACGCTTCCTATAGTACTTCTGGAGCGAGCGAGACGATCTTCATATAACCACGTTCTCGAAGTTCTCTCGCGACTGGTCCAAAGATTCTGGTACCCTTTGGATTCTTTGTCTCTCCATCAAGAATGACAGCTGCATTATCATCAAAGCGAATTGATGAACCATCTTTTCTGCGCCATTCCTTCGCGCAGCGTACGATGACTGCATGCACAATTTCACTCTTCTTGACATTGGCTTGTGGAGTAGCTGATTTGACTGTGCCCACCACAACGTCACCAATACGGCCATATTTTCTTTTTGAGCCACCCAACACATGGATCACCAATATTTCACGTGCGCCTGTGTTGTCGGCAATTTTCATTCGAGATTCTTGTTGGATCATGATATTAAGCCTCAATACCGTTTTCTTCCTGAACCTCAGTTTTTTTCAGGATCTCTTGCACTACCCATCTCTTCTTTCGAGACAGTGGTTTGCTTTCAACCATTAATACTTCATCACCAACTTTTGCGCCCAATTCATCGTGCGCCATTACTCGTTTGGCTGAATGCACAACCTTATGATAAACAGGATGACGATAAGTCCGAGAAATTTCAACCACAACGGTCTTCATCATCTTGTCGCTGGTGACAATTCCCTGTAATCTTCTTCTGGCTGTCATTTCTCACCTTCCGCTTTTGCTTTATTCTCCCGTTCAGATAGAACAGTTTCCATTCTTGCTATATCTCTGCGGGTTTTTTTCAATTTACTTGTATCCGTTAATTGTCCGGAGATCATCTGGAATCGCAACTCCATATATTCTTTTTTCGTATCGAATATTTGAGTTTTCAATTCCTCATCAGAGAATTTTCTTACTTCATCAATCTTCATTTCTATTCTCCATCGACTTCCGCACGTGAGATGACTTTTGTACGGATCGGGAATTTGTACTGCGCCTGTTTCAAAGCTTGCTTTGCCACATCAGCATCCACACCACCGATCTCAAAGATGATCCGACCAGGTTTCACAACAGCTGCCCAAAATTCCACAGCACCTTTTCCTTTACCCATTCGTGATTCTGCCGCACGTTTGGTGATCGGCTTATCGGGGAATATTCGGATCCATACTTTTCCGCGTCGTTTAAGATTACGCACGATCGAACGTCGCGCAGATTCAATCTGCCGAGCAGAAATCCATGCAGGTTCTAAAGCCTGTAAGGCATAATCACCAAATGAGATCTTTGCCCCACGCATTGCTTTTCCGCGCATGCGACCACGCATTTGCTTGCGATATTTCACGCGTTTTGGCATTAACATGTTTCGTTCCTCTTTCCAGTTCGATACGCCAGGTTATTCGCTAACGTAAACGCCCTCAGTTTCTTCAAGTTCTTCGTCAGTACCGGGGATGATCTCACCTTTGTAGATCCAAACCTTGACACCAATCTGTCCATAGGTTGTCCAAGCCGCTGCACGAGCAAAATCAATGTCTGCTCGCAGCGTTTGCAAGGGAACTCTACCCTCGCGAAGCCAGACAGAGCGAGACATTTCAGCACCATTCAAACGTCCTGCAACTTCTACCTTTACGCCTTCAGCGCCCTGACGAATTGCCTGTTGAATAGCTCGTTTCATTGCTCTGCGATAGCTGATCCTGCGTGTGATCTGGCTGGCGATATTCTCTGCCACCAAGCGTGCATCACAATCAGGATTAACTACTTCTTTGATCTCCAGATCGATCTTTTTACCTGTCAGGGTTTCCAATTCTTTACGGATACCTTTGACGGTTTCACCTTTTCGACCGATCAAAATACCGGGTTTTGCCGTGTTGACAACGATCTTGATTTTGCTAGGGTATCGTTCTACCTCGATAAATGAAATTCCTGCTCTTTCCGCTGATTTGCGGATCAAGTTGCGAATTTCCATATCTTGATGAAATTGGTCAATGTAATTTTGTCCTTCTGCGTACCATCGACCTTCCCAAGGCTTGTTTATTCCTAAGCGAAACCCGATTGGATGAACTTTTCGACCCATAATTTCTCCTAATCTTTCCTTTATATTCCTGCTATTACGCCTTTTCTTTCAGCACAACGCGGATATGCGAAGCGCGTTTCAAGATCGGCTTAAATCTTCCTCTTGCGCCAAATCTACGCCACTTTCGTGTGGGGGCTTCATCCGCATAGATTTCGCCGATATATAGCTTCTCGCGGTCGATACCAAAATTGTTCTCGGCATTCGCAATAGCCGATTCGATCAATTTTCGTACAGGCTCGGAAGCCGCTTTGTTCAGGAAACGAAGATCCGTAACCGCTTTTTCTACTGGCTGCCCACGTACCACATCCACAACCAGGCGTACTTTTTGTGGTGAGATCGGGCAATACTTTAATTCAGCTCGTACATCCATTTTCTAATCCTAGGCTTTCTTTGTTGATTTTTCCGCCAGGTGACCTCTAAAATGGCGGGTCGGAGCAAATTCACCTAATTTATGGCCAACCATATTCTCAGTCACATAAATCGGCACGTGGCGACGTCCATCATGAACCGCGATCGTATGACCTACCATTTGCGGGAAGATGGTGCTGGCACGGCTCCAGGTACGAACAACCTTTTTTTCATTTTTGGCGTTCATATCTTCTATTCTTTTTAATAATTTCGGATCAACGAATGGTCCTTTTTTCAGAGATCGAGACATTTATAGCTCCTTAATCTTCCGTCCGCTTACCGCTTTGCATTCTGCCTGCGGCGCACAATATACTTATTAGTCTTCTTATTCCGACGCGTTCGATAACCAAGAGTAGGCTTACCCCAAGGTGTCTTGGGACCAGGCATACCGATCGGTGAACGACCTTCACCACCACCATGCGGATGGTCTCGCGGGGTCATCGCGCTACCGCGAACGGTTGGGCGAATACCCATCAGGCGTTTTCGTCCTGCACGCCCAAGCTTGATCTGGCTATGTTCAACGTTACCAACCTGACCGATCGTTGCTGAACAAGCCTGCCGTACCAGGCGCACCTCGCCTGAAGGCAAACGCAAATGTGCATATTCACCCTCTTTTGCAAGCAGTTGGGCCGATGCCCCAGCTGAACGCACCATTTGTCCACCACGCCCCTCTATTAATTCGATATTGTGGATCATGGTACCGACAGGGATATTCTTAATTGGAAGGTTATTGCCTGTTCTGATCTCCGCTTTTTCACCTGACATCAATTTATCCCCAACCTTTATACCCAATGGAGCGATGATGTATCTCTTCTCTCCATCAGCATAGGTCAAGAGGGCTAACCGTGCAGAGCGATTTGGATCATATTCGATCGCAGTAACCTTGGCAGGAATGCCGGTCTTTTTTCGCTTGAAATCAACGATACGAACTTTCGTCTTATGACCACCACCACGATGCCGCACGGTAATGCGACCGTACATGTTGCGGCCAGATTTCTTGCTGCGTGAGTAAACAAGAGATTTTTCAGGTTTACTCTTTGTTATTTCCTCAAATGTATATCCGGTCCTATGTCGAGTACCGGGAGAAGTTGGTTTATATACCTTTACACTCATTATTCGACTCCCTCAAAGATTGCGATCCGGTCCTCAGGGGAAAGCGTCACAATGGCTTTCTTGTAGGCTGATTTCCGAATAGAAATTCGACGGCTGCGAGCTTTTCGTCCACGTTTTGCAGGCACATTAATGATATTCACCTTTAAAACTTTCACCTCAAAGGCTTTCTCAACCGCATCCTTCACTTCTACTTTTGTTGCTTTGCTATCAACTTCAAAAACATACTGATGCAGTTTGCTGTTTTGGTAAGCTGTTTTTTCCGTGATCAAAGGTTTTTTGATAATATCGAAAGGTGTCTTCATCCTATTTTCCTTTTCCCAGAATACCGGAGATTACCTCAAGGGATGATTTTTCTAAAACCAAACGATCAAATGTCATCAGGTCACGAATATTGAGGTAATTGGCTAGCAGCATTTTTACATCTTTGAGATTCTTTGCTGATACGAATAAGTTCTCATTTGATTTATCAGGTACTACGACCAATGCGCTTTTATCGCCAATCCATTTGTTCACTGCCTGCATCAACTGTTTGCTCTTGGCTTCTTTCATCTCCAGCTTGTCTACCACGAGGATCTCGCCGTCGCTTGCTTTTACACTCAATGCTGAGCGCAATGCTGCGTGACGCATCTTCAAAGGCATACGCTTTCGATAGCTTCTCATGTGAGGTGTGAAGATCTTTCCACCGCCCACCCATTGAGCAGCACGAGTTGAACCCTGGCGAGCTCTACCAGTACCTTTTTGCCGCCATGGTTTTCTTCCACCGCCAGACACGTCGCCGCGTTCTTTTGTTTCGTGTGTACCTAAACGTGCGTTTGCCATTTGGCGAACATAGGCTTGATGCATCAAGTCAATATTAATATTGGCTTCAAATATATCCTTTGGAAGCGATACATCGCCTACTTTCTTCCCGTTGAAATCTATTACATCTACTTTCATTATTGGCTCCATTTAAACGGATTAATTCTCCGTGAAATTTTCGCTATTGTTTCCTTGCCTCTTTAATCACAACTAATCCACCTTTGGGGCCAGGAACGGATCCATTGATCCCAAGTAGATTCTTTTCAACATCCACAAAAACTACTTCTACATGTTGAGAGGTCACTCGATGGTTCCCATAATGTCCTGGGCCACGAGCGCCTTTAAAAACACGCCCTGGTGTGGTTCCCGATCCATGTGAACCTGGTGCACGAAGGCGGTCAGATTGACCATGTGTGACAGGACCACCACGAAAACCGTAGCGCTTCACTGCACCCGCAAAACCGCGACCTTTGCTGTAGCCAACGATATCCACATGGCTGCCCAAGCCAAATTGTGATACATCAACTACGTCGCCTTCATTTACATCAATTGTCTTTGCACGGAATTCGCGCAAGTAGCGCATATTCGGAATATCATTCTTTTTCAAGTGTCCCTTTTCCCCACCAGACAACTTGCGGTCTTCTACCTTCTCAAAACCCAACTGTACAGCGGAATATCCATCACTCTCGACACGCCGTACTTGTGTAACAAAGCATGGCCCAGCTTCAATGAGTGTAATAGGAACGGCGTTGCCGTCCTCGTCAAAGATCTGGGTCATGCCAACCTTTTTCCCAATAAGCCCTTTAAACATATTTTGTTTTTCTCCTTATCATTTATGTACAAGACTGCCAGCTTGGGCAAAGCCGCATCATCTCACAGTAGGGCAGTCAATATCCTTTTAGCCAACTAGGTTCTTTTTCAGTCGCTAGAAAAGATATTCTTGCACTACCTTTTGGGTGAAATACCCAAAACCGAACTAATATACCATACCTTTACCGATTTTACCAGTAAAACCGACTATATCTTGATCTCGATATCTACACCAGCCGGTAAATTCAACCGCATCAACATATCGATCGTCTTGGTATCGGGTTCTAACACATCAATAATGCGATTATGAGTACGCACCTCAAAGTGTTCGTGCGAGTCTTTGTCGATAAAAGTAGATCTACGCACTGTAAATTTTTCTATCTTGGTAGGAAGTGGTACAGGTCCTACAACCTTAGCACCACTTCTTTCTGCTGTTTCTACAATACGTTTGGCGGATTGATCCAAAACTCGATGATCATACGCCTTCAGTCGAATGCGGATTTTCTGTTTTGCCATGTTTTCTCTCTACTCTAATATTTTCGTGATAACGCCAGCGCCAACGGTGAGACCGCCTTCGCGGATGGCGAAGTTGGAACCTTCTTCGAGAGCAACTGGGATGATCAGTTCAACTTGCATGTTGGTGCGATCGCCAGGCATGACCATTTCCACATCTTCTGGGAGGGAAATATTGCCGGTCACATCCATGGTGCGGATGTAGAACTGCGGGCGATAACCGGTGAAGAACGGTTTGTGTCGTCCACCTTCATCTCGGCGCAGAACATAGACCTCAGCGTTGAACTTGGTGTGGGGGGTGATGCTGCCAGGTTTGGCAACGACCATACCGCGTTCCACATCGGTGCGTTCTATACCGCGCAGGAGCAAACCAGCGTTGTCGCCAGCCAGACCTTCGTTGAGGGTCTTGTGGAACATTTCCACACCGGTAACAACCGTGCTCATGCTCTTCTCGCGCAGACCGACGATCTCGACGGGTTCGCCAACTTTGACGGCACCGCGCTCGATACGACCGGTCACAACTGTACCACGACCCTTGATGGAGAACACGTCTTCGACGGGCATCATGAAGGGTTTGTCGGTTTCACGTTCTGGTTCGGGGAAGTAGTTGTCCAATGCATCCATCAATTCTTTGATGCAGGCATATTCGGGTGCTTCTGGATCGGTGGATTCGCTTTCCAATGCTTTCAGAGCGCTTCCGCGGATGATCGGGATCTCGTCTCCGGGGAACCCGTTGTCGGTCAGCATATCGCGCAATTCCATTTCCACCAGTTCCAACAGTTCCGGATCGTCCATCATGTCAACCTTGTTCAAGAAGACGATGATATTGGGAACCTCAACCTGGCGGGCCAGGAGTACGTGCTCTTTGGTCTGGGGCATGGGGCCATCGGGGGCTGCCACAACCAGAATGGCGCCATCAACCTGGGCTGCACCAGTGATCATGTTCTTGATGTAGTCACGGTGTCCGGGCATATCCACATGAGCATAGTGGCGGGAATCTGTTTCGTATTCCACGTGAGAAATGCTGATGGTGATACCGCGTTCTCGTTCTTCAGGGGCGTTATCGATCTTGTCGAAAGCCATGAAGTCTGCGAAACCACGCAAGCTGGAAAACTTGGTGATCGCTGCGGTTAGCGTTGTCTTTCCGTGGTCAATATGTCCCATTGTACCTACGTTTAGGTGGGGTTTTGTTCGATCATAAACCTCTTTTGCCATATTTAT